>OKIM01000230.1_pt1 | contig 15573 bp, 16 predicted proteins | sample 1612191 | NCBI WGS metagenome assembly OKIM01 (sample SAMN04436781, study PRJEB24849) | human gut metagenome | biome: human gut; feature: NICU; material: stool | host: Homo sapiens | place: USA: Saint Louis, MO | collected 2011-03-31 | reverse complement strand
ACAGAAGACATTTCAAAAATGCCAATCGCTGTTAAAAATGATAAAAAAGTAATTGTCCACCTCGGCGGTGAACTCGACGACCTCGCCATCCTCCAGCTTGGTCACCTCGATCTCGGGCTGACCCAAGGGAACGACCGTGTTCTCCTCGATGGCCTTGCCATAAGCAGCCGGGAGGGCGTCGTTGATGGCCTCTTGAAGGACGACCCCGCGACCGAAACGCTGGTCGATAACCGGAGCGGGCACCTTTCCCTTGCGGAAGCCGGGAACGTTCACCTGGTTGGCGATGTCCTTGTAGGCCTTGTCAAGGCTGGGCTTCAGTTCATCGAAGGGCATCTCGATCGTGAGCTTCACACGGTTAGTGCTGAGCTTCTCAAGGCTGCTGGGCACGAAGTTTCTCCTGTGGTTCCGATTCTGTCATCCCCGTTGAGGGGAGTACACATTCCATCTAATTCTAGCGACGCAGTAGTTCCTGAGCCACCGGAAGGTTCCCACCCGGCAACAGCACCCGCCCAACTCCACGGTCTCGGCCAATGATTTTGGTGTCAGGAGACCCCTTCCAGCGGGCCGCACCATGGTCCTGCTGACTTACCGCTGGAAAGACGGAATGACGAAAATGTCAACAATGACGCGACTGCTGACAAATGGAGCGGATGACGGGAATCGAACCCGCGTAGCCAGTTTGGAAGACTGGGGCTCTACCATTGAGCTACATCCGCGCATCCCCGAAGGGACCTCGATAGCATACATGGATTGACCGTCGGCGTCACATTCACAGTGACAGGGTGTGCCACGACCGTCCCAGCCCATCCTCCAGCCCGTGAAATATCAACCTTTCGGACCATGTTCACATCTGGACCCCGTGGTGTCATGACACCATGAGATCGTTGAAGAAGCTTGCAATCTGCGCAACCACCTGGCTAGTCATCGGCCTGCTCGGCGGAGTGTTCTCCCGCGAGTTCACGAAGGCCCACGACGTCACCGCCTGGACTCAGCTCAAGGTGGTGCACACCCATAGCCTGGCGCTGGGCTTCATGCTCACCCTCATCGTGCTCCTAGTGGAGCGAGCTTTCGCTCTTTCTCACCACCGTGGCGCCTTCGCTTTTCTGGGGATTCAACCTTGGCCTCCTGCTGACGATCGCAATGCTCGTCGTGCACGGCATGATACAGGTCAACGGACATCCCGACGCCTCCCCTGTGATCTCCGGTATTGCGGGTCTAGGCCACATCGGCCTGTCCGTCGGTCTCGTCGGCCTCATGGTGGCCCTGTTCACATCACTTCCAACGGGCAAAAATTAGGAACAGCTCACGACCAATCTTTGACCCTTAAACAAGCGGCAACCACTCGTCATATAGCATATATAAGCGGACACCATCACGACGGCAGCCACGGGTATAACGGGTGGCGGATTACGCCCGCTACCTGACGGACGACAGTTATGTTGTGGTAAGTGCCGAGACACGCGGTAGCAACCACAAGGGAGTTGACTATGCCAATCACCGTCGCGCCAGGTTCCGTGGTGCAGGTGCGTGATGAGGAGTGGCTCGTCAGCACTGTCGAGCAGACCGACGATGGACAACTCCTGACGGTGCAGGGCTTGTCAGACCTCGTCCGTGGCACCACGGCGAAGTTCTACGAACACCTAGACAACATCATCCCGCTGGATCCGCATGACGCGACCCCGGTAGCCGACGCGTCCCCGCACTATCGGGACGCGCGGCTCTGGTTGGAAGCAACGCTTCGCAAGACTCCGATCCCACTCGGCGAACCCACCCTGGCCGCCAGCAAGTACGCCTTGGCCAAGCGCCTGCAGTACCAGTACTCGGCTGTACAGCAGGCCCTCGATCCGGAAAACCTGCGACCGCGCATCCTCCTAGCGGACGCGGTGGGTCTGGGAAAGACGATCGAGATCGGGATGATCCTCTCCGAACTCATCCGCCGGGGCCGTGGCGAACGCATCCTCATCGTCTGTCCTCGTCATGTGTTGGAACAGATGCAGAACGAGATGTGGAGCCGTTTCGCTATCCCATTCGTCCGTCTCGACTCCGTAGGTCTGCAGCGCGTCAAACAGAAAATCCCCGCCAACCGCAACCCCTTCAGCTGGTACAAGCGCGTCATCATTTCGATGGACACCCTCAAGCAGGACCGCTTCACCCACGACCTTCACCGTCACGAATGGAACGCCGTCGTCATTGACGAGTCCCACAACGTCACTGGTGACACCACTCAGAACAACCGTCTGGCCCGGACCCTGGCGCCCAATACCGATGCCCTCATCCTGGCCTCCGCGACCCCGCACAATGGCAACCGGAAATCCTTCGCCGAGCTCATCAGGCTGCTGGAGCCCACCGCTGTCAACCCCCATGGTGAGCTCGACAAGGGCGACCTTAAGCGTCTGGTGAAGCGACGCCACCGCAACGACCCCGAGGTGTCCAGCGTCGCCGGGGCCGACTGGGCTAAGCGCAAACCACCGCAGAACCTCCTGGTCAAGGCCACTGCGGCCGAGGACGCCGTCGCCGACGAATTAGAGCAGGTCTGGCTGCATCCCACCGGATCGTCCCCGTACAGCGGCGCAGCCTCCGCCCTCTTCCCATGGACCATCGCTAAGGCCTTTTTGTCCTCCCCGGCTGCCCTGCGTCAAACTATTAGCGAGCGCCGTCGACGCATCACCGCACACCCGACGACACCGGATCAGCAGGTCGAAATTGAAGCGCTGGATCGATTGAACGAATTAAACGACGCCGTTTTCGACTAGTCAGCCAAATACGATGAATTAGTGCGCTACCTACGCAGTATCGGCATTGATCGACGCAGCTCGGAGCGAGTGGTTGTCTTCGCCGAACGGGTCGCCACTCTCCGCTGGCTGCGTGACCGCCTCAGGGGCGATCTCTGCCTCGCCGAAGACCAGATCGCGGTGCTACACGGTGGCCTGAGCGACACCGAACAACAGCAGATCGTCGAATCCTTCAAGCAGTCGAACTCTCCCATCCGCGTACTGGTCACCGGTGACGTCGCCAGCGAGGGAGTCAACCTGCACCAGCAATGCCACGAACTCATTCACTTCGACATCCCTTGGAGTCTCATCCGGATCGAGCAGCGCAATGGCCGCATCGACCGATACGGGCAACGTCATTCCCCGCAAATCACCACCCTGCTGTTGGAACCGTCGAACCCGGTCTTTCGCGGCGACCTTCGGGTGCTGTCACGTCTGCTCAAGCGCGAGCAGGAGGCTCACGAGGCACTCGGCGACGCCGGCAGTCTCATGGGCCGTTACAGCGCCAGTGCCGAGGAGGAGGACATCAAGCTGGTTCTGGCAGGCCGTCGAGATTTCAACGACGTTGTCAGGAGTGTCGACGAGTTGTCACCCGAGGACTCCCTGGCCTGTCTGCTGGCCTCCCTCAACGCGCCGACCGACGACAAGCCTCCGTCGGCCAAGTTCACCGAGCCGAGCCCGCTGTACCCCCGGCCCGTCGACTTCCTGCGTGAAGCATTGGAGGCCTACTACACCACGCCGTCGGCAGCCCCGACGGATACCGGTCGCGGTGGCGGCGTCTCGTGGCGGGACCACGGCGACGGCGTCGTCGAGTTCATTCCGCCTGCGGACTTGCGGCAACGCTTGGAGGTACTACCGCAAAGCTATCTGCAGGACCGCCACGTGCTTGAGCGGTTCTCGTTGGCCACTGACGAGACAGTCGCTCAGGCGCAGCTTGTCCGGGCCCTCACCGACGATTCCGACAGTTCCTGGCCCGAGGCCCATTACCTGAGCCCCCTGCATCCAGTGCTGGACTGGGCCGCTGATCGCGCGCTGTCGAAGTTGTCGCGCAATGCTGTCTATGTGGTGCGAGGCAAGGTCGACTTGCCCGCCGTCTTAGCCGTTGGCACGCTCACAGATCGTCGCGGACTAGTGGTGGCAGCGAGCTGGATGTGTATTAGGTTCCTCGATCCGGAAAACCTAACCTCCCCTTGGATCACCATGCATACGTCGTCGGCCGATATGCTCGCGGACGTCGGCGTCGGCGCTGATATGTCCAATCCAGGGCCCGTCGCACGGCCTGATGATCTTAAGCCCTTGGTGGAGCTCGCCATGAACGCCGCGGACGAGGAACTCAAGTCCACGTTCGACGCTGCCAAGGAGGGTACACAAGATCGGATCGCCGCATGGAACCACAAGACCGTCGCATGGCAGGAGGACTCGCAGACCCTCATCCCTAACCATGCCCTGCGCATCCGGCGAACCTCCGTTGAGGAGGAGAAGCAGCTCATCGCCGATATGGAGCCGCAGCAGAGGTTGGCGCGGCCCCTGCTCGTCGTCGTGCCGGAAAACTACCCGACCGCTCATGAGGAGTGTGACCATGCCAAGCAGTGACGCCCTGATCGTCGTCGAAGATTGGATCAGCGAGCACTTCTTCACCACTGACGCGCGTAAAGAGTCCTTCCAGAAGCTCGTGCTGGATCGCCGCAAGCAGTGGGACGGCGAGGACGTCCCGACGACGCGGACGAGATTCACCGAGCGGGCCAGCAAACTCGCGACGATGCTGGCCGCGTTGTACTCCGAGGATCTCGACGAAGCAGCTAGAGCCGAGGCCGCCGAGCAGGCCCACGAGGAGTTGCTGCGCGTGCTCGGGTACTCGACCGGTGAGTTCCGCATCCGCCGCGATGGGCCAGTGCGATGGTTCTCGACGGCGGGCATCGAGCAGTCGGCGCTGGCCGTTGTCACAGCCCGGCCAGTGGAGGTGGTGCCGAAGAAGAAGGAATGGCCCCACCAATCTGCTGGTCGGTAGAAGTACGGGGTTTGAGCCAGTCGAGTAGTTTCATAATCTGCTCCTTGCAAGGTATTGTGAAGGATATGAAATCTCTTACCCCTCATTTGCTTCTCTGCTCTTTTTTCACAAGCATTGCTCCTGCCTTAGGAGAAGGATTTCGCAACAAACGTGTGGCTTTCATTCCGACAGCAGCAGCCCACGAGGAGTACACAGCCTACGTGGATTCAGCACGCTCATCATGGAAAGAACTTGGCAGCAATATCACCGATGTGGATATTGCCAGAATGCCTCTAAGAACAGCGACCGAGGCGCTTGAGCAAGCCGAGATAATCTATCTTTCAGGAGGGAACTCCTTCTACCTCCTCGATTGCCTACGCTCAACAGAAATCGACCAGATTATTCGAGGGCGTCTGGCCGAAGGGGCGATTCTAGTTGGTGAATCAGCTGGAGCTATAGTTTGTAGCCCAAATATCGCCTACATTCAGCCAATGGATCGTGTCCCTGACAACTACAGCCAGGCTGACTACACCGGACTGAACTTAGTGGACTTCTTCCCGGTACCTCACTACCTCGCCCCTCCATTTGTGAAGAGTTCCAAGGAAGTAGTCGCCCAGCACGCTAGCCTCCCACTCGAGCTCATGAACAACGCAGAAGCGGTAATAGTAGAGGGTCCCCAAAGGACAAAGATCTCATCAGAGCACCAGTAGTCCTCGTGAGTCGTACACCGACGTGCCCGTGTGGCTGCCACCGCCTCGGATAGCGCGGTCGAGGGCCATGATGGTGGCGACCACCTCGTCGATCTTCTCGGTGGACTTTTGCTTGTCGGGTTTGATGTTTCCTGCTGGGTCGGTGCGGACGTGAATGTTGTCGACCATCCAGGACAGCACTGGGTGCCTGCCGTGAGCGAGCCTACCTTCTAGTGCGAGTCTCATGAGCTCCTTGGACGGTGGGCTCATGTCTTTGAAGCCTTGCCCGAAGGGCACGACGGTGAACCCGGCATCGTCAAGGTTTTGGCTCATCTGGACTGCGCCCCACCTGTCGAAGGCGATCTCGCGGATATCGAAGCGTGTCCCGAGTTGCTCGATGTGGCGTTCGACGTGGGCGTATTGGACGACGTTGCCCTCCGTGGTCTCTAATAAGCCCTGTTGGTGCCACAGGTCGTAGGGCACATGATAACGCGCCACCCGCAACGCCAGGTTGTCCTCCGGTATCCAGAACCACGGGGCGATCCGGTACTTCTTCGTCCCCGTAGGGTGGGAAGATGAGGACGAAGGCGGTAATATCCGTCGTAGAGGCAAGATCCAGCCCGCCGTAGCAGCGTCTTCCTTCCAGCTCGTCCAGGTTTACCGGGTCGGCTCCCGCGTCCCAGATGTGCATGGGCATCCACCGCACCGACTGCTTGACCCACTGGTTCAACCTGAGCTGCCGGAACGTGTTCTCCTCGGCAGGGTTCTGCCGGGCCGAGTTGCACGCCGCGCGCACCTTGTCGATCGGCACCGTCACGCCCAGTGAGGGGTTGGCTTTGCGCCACACGGCCTCATCGGTCCAATCATCATCCGCGTCGGCCCCGTAGATCACCGCATAGAACGTCGGATCATACTTCTTGCCCGCGAGGATGTCCTGGACTTTCTGGTGCTGCTCATAGCAAATCGAATGCGTATCAGTTCCGGCGGTGGTGATCAGGAAATACAGCGGCTAGGTGCGTGCGTCGCCCGAACCCTTGGTCATGACGTCGAACAGGGCTCGGTTGGGTTGGGTGTGAAGCTCGTCGAAGACCACGCCGGAGATGTCGAACCCGTGCTTGAAGTAGGCCTCTGCGGAGAGGACTTGGTAGAAGGAGTTGGTGGGCTTGTAGATGATTCGCTTCTGCGAAGAGAGGATCTTCACCCGCTTCGACAGGGCTGGTGATTGGCGCACCATATCGGCGGCGACTTCGAACACGATCGAGGCCTGCCGCCGGTCGGCCGCACACCCGTAGACTTCGGCACGCTCCTCACCATCCCCACACGTCAGCAGCAGGGCGACGGCGGCGGCAAGCTCTGATTTGCCCTGCTTCTTGGGGATCTCGACATAGGCGGTAGTGAACTGGCGGTAGCCGTCGGCTTTGACGGTGCCGAACAGGTCACGGATGATTTGTTCCTGCCAGTCGATGAGCTGGAAGGGCTGTCCTGACCAGCGGCCCTTGGTGTGTTTCAAGGCTTGGATGAACGCGACCGCGAAGTCGGCTTTCCGCTTGTCATAGGTGGAGCCTGCGGCCATGAACCGGGTCGGCGTGTAGGTGTCGAGAGTGCGCATCACGCCCGTCAGGCTCCTTCCTGTGCTGGTTAGTTGGTGTGGGCGAAGGCCCAGGCGATGGCGTGGCCGGCGTCAGCGAACAGTTCGTCAGCCTCGGCGACCAGGTCGAGTTCGCATTCACTGAAGCCTCGGGCGTCCTGTCCCCAGCCGGAGATCGGCTGCTCGGCGAGCTTGTAGACGCGGGCGTCGTTTCCGATCCGGCCTTTGCCCAAGTGCCGGTAGGCCGAGGCGAGGACGAAGTCCCCGTAGGCGATCACCGTGCCGTAGCTGTCGGTCGCCATCTGCAGCTGCTCCATCGTGGTCTTTTCGTTGTTCATGACCTTCTCCTTCTTGCCTTGTTCGGTCATGTACATACAGCCATAGGTGCGCGCTCTTATCCAGTCGTAAAAGCCCTAGTCAGCCCACTATTTTTGAGGAATCTTTGAGGGGCGACGGGCACGGAAACGGCCCCTGATTGGGTGGGTACCCACGGTGGCTTGGGGTCAGTCGATGGCCAGGTGCCAGGCGGGGATCATGCGGCGTTCCCCGGTGATCGGGTCTGGGTAGCGGTCGTTGACTTGGGTCATGCCTCGCAGGGTTGCCCCTGCCTGGGTGAGGTTCCAGATGATCGTGGTCAGGCCGGTCTGGTTCGCGCTGATCGTGAACTCGCCGATGCTGTGCTCCTTGAGTTCGTCGAGGATGCTGGGCACGTCTGAGTCGTAGAGACCTTCGGCGAAGTCGAGCAGCTCGTTGCCCGCCCGCTGGCTGTTCATGTAGACGGTGAGCAGGCTCGTGGACGAGGTTTGGGTGCGGGTCGCGATCTTGCTGGTCGAGGTCGTCAATTGTGTTCATCGCGGGTGTCCTTGTGGGTGGGTGGGGTGCGCCAGGCGGCGTTGCCGTCCAAGTGTTTGAGCAAGGTGCGGCGGACGGGTTTGGTGTCGTCGCCGATCAGACCGAGGCGCAGCAGCCAGCAGCGCATCGCATATTTGTCGTTCCCGCCCGTTTCGGCAGGTTTGGCTGAGGCTCTTGTGGCGGTTTTGGCGTGGTCGATGATCCGGGCGATCAGCACCGTGGTGGCCTCCACTACCTGCGGGTCGGGCGCTACGTCGAACCAGGGGAACTCGACCGTCCCGGCCTCGGCGTCGATGCTCATCGGGGTTGCGGGGATCTGGAGTGCTTTGGCGATGAGCTCTCCTTTCGCTGCTAGCGTCGCCTCCACCTTCCCTTTCGTGGTGTCCTCCCAACCGGTGGTGGGGAACGCCAACGTCAACCCCAACTCGCCTGGCTCGTCGGTGGTGTCCGTCGGGAATCCGGCCTGCGCGGCCGCCTCGACCAGCCCGGCCACGTCGGTGTCCTCGGGCAGATGCAGCAGCCAGTCACGATCCAACATGGCCTCGCCAATCTGGTAGGCAAACGTTGGGGTTCCCAGATACTCGACGGTCGCTCGCAGCTGGGTGGCGAGAAAAGCGGCGAGTTGCTTGCGGCCTTTGCGCTGCTTGGTGAACTTGAGTGTCGTCATGACCGGCCTCCTTTGCGTGTTCCCCTGGTCGGAGTGGTTTTCGGTCATGTACATACACGCTCTATCCCGACCAGATAGCAAGTCCGGACGGCCACCTATTTCTTGCCTCGATCCACGGCCTTCACCACATCCAGGTAGGCCAACTGTTGGCCGTCGCGCAGGCAGGTGATACCTGCGGCGTCCCCGGTGGCGTCGGCGTAGCGGCGCAGAATGACTGAGGCGTATTTCTCGTCGAGCTCCATGCAGTAAGCGATCCGGTTGGTGGCCTCACACGCCATGAGCGTGGAGCCAGAGCCGGCGAACGTGTCGAGCACGATCGCATTCGCCTGGGTGGAGTTTCCAATCGGATACGCCAACAGATCCAGCGGCTTCGAGGTCGGATGATCAGCATTCCTGCGAGGCTTATCAAACCGCCAGACGGTGGTTTGTTTCCGATCCGCGTACCACGTGTGCTTGCCCGTCTTCACCCAGCCGTAGAGAACGGGCTCGTGTTGCCACTGATACGGGGAACGACCCAGCACCAGGGAGTCCTTGACCCAGATGCAACACCCCGACAGCTTGAAGCCCGCGTCTTGAAAGGCGCGCCGGAAGTTCAGACCTTCGGTATCGGCGTGGAACACGTACGCGGACGCGCCCTTCTCACACACGCCCGCCATCTGAGTGAACGCTGCGAGCAGGAACTCGTAGAACGCGTCCGCGCTCATCTTGTCGTTCTTGATCGACAAGCCGTCAGACGATTCGAAGGCGACGTTGTATGGCGGGTCCGTGAGCACCAAGTTGGCCTTCTTGCCATCCATCAACAGCTCGATGTCGCCCGCGTTGGTGGCGTCGCCGCACACCAGCCGATGCCTACCCACCGTCCAGATATCACCCCGCTCGACGAACGCGGCAGCCTCCAGGGCGGCGGTCAGATCGAAGTCGTCATCCTCCACCTCGTCCTCATCCAAGGAGCCGATGAGCTGGGCAATCTCATCGTCGTCGAACCCAGTCAGCTCAGCGTCGAAATCACTCGCGTCCAGGTCGGCGATGAGCAGGGCGAGCTTGTCCTGGTCCCAGTCGCCACTGATCTTGTTGAGCGCGACGTTCAAGGCTTTTTCGCGGGTCTCGTCCAACTCGACGACCACGCAGTCGACAGTGGTTTCACCGAGGTCTTCGAGGACTTTGAGGCGCTGGTGGCCGCCGACGACATGGCCGGTGGTCTTGTTCCAGATGACAGGTTCGACGTATCCGAACTCCGTCAGCGACCGCTTGAGCTTTTCGTAGTCGGGGTCGCCGGGCCGGAGGTCTTTGCGCGGGTTGTAGTCGGCTGGCGTGAGGTCAGCGATGGGTAGCTGCTCGATGCGCACGGGGCTCCACCGCCTTCCGCAGGTCGCGCTCAAAACGCCAGGTTTGTTCCCAGCGCGGCCAATCCCGGCCCATGTGCCCGTAGACCGCGAGATCCCGGTAACGGGGTGTGCGCAGGTTGAGGACGTCGATGATCCCCGCCGGCCGCAGCACGAACACGTCACGTGCGGCGGCGGTCAAGATGTGGTCGGCGTACTCGCCGGTGCCGAGCGTGTCCACCTCGAACGCGACCGGATCAGCCTTCCCAATCGCATACGAGATGCCCACCTCGCACTCAGCGGCCAGCCCGGCGTCAACGATCGTACGAGCGATCAGGCGAGCCATGTAGGCCGCTGACCGGTCGACCTTGGATGGGTCCTTGCCGGAGAACGCGCCCCCACCATGAGACCCGAGCCCGCCGTAGGTGCCGACCATGAGCTTCCGGCCCGTCAGCCCGGTATCGGCTCGCGGCCCGCCCTCAACGAACCGACCCGACGGATTCACAAGAATTTCGGTGTGCTCGTCTATGGGTAGGTAGGTCTGGCAGGCCGGGGCCACAATCAGCGAGCGCACCTCACGCTCCAACACGGCCAGATCCTTGCCCGCCTCATGCTGCACCGAGACCACGACGGTCTCGACGGCGGCGGGGGCACCGGTGTCGTCATAACGCACACTCACCTGGGCCTTGCCGTCCGACTTGATCCCGCAGATCGTCCCCTCGACCTGGGCAGTATCGAGACGCTCGCAGATGCGATGTGCCAGGACGAGCGGGAGCGGGAGGCGTTCAGGGGTCTCGGCGGTGGCGTAACCGTAGACCGTGCCCTGATCGCCAGCCCCCTGCAACGCGAACGCCGAACTATCACCACCGCGTGCCTCCAGCGAGGTGGTGACCCCGGCGTTGATGTCGCTCGATTGGCGGCGCGTCCACACGTAGATCAGGATCCCGAGCGGACTGTATCCGGCACGCGCGAGGGCGGTGCGCACAGACTCCCGGATACGCGGGCGGTGGTTGGTGGTGATTTCGCCGGTGACGATGATCCGCCGACCGGCTGCCATCACCTCCACCGCCACCCGTGCGGCCTTGTCGTCGTAGAGGATGTCGTCGAGGATCTGGTCGGCGATCTGATCGGCCAACTTGTCCGGATGACCAGCACACACAGACTCGGCAGTACGAATCGAACACATAAGCACACTCGCTTCCACGAATCGGAGGGGAACAAGAAAGCGTCCACCCCACTAGAGGGTGGACGCGAAGATCATGAGGGGCGGTTAGGAGCGGGCGTTGAGCAGCTGCTCCATCACCTCGTCGCCGGGCGTGGTGCCCGCGTAGTCGGTGGTGCAGGTGGCGCGCACGATCTCGTAAATCTCGTACCAATACACATTCGCCTGCTTCCCGAAACTCTGGGACATGGCGACAAACGGGCTGGCGATGGCGGCACCGGTGGTGGGGTGCTTGCCGAGCAGGCCGAACTTGGAGATCGCCTGCTCGCACTGCACATACCGGGCAAACGCCTGCGCATACGCCTCAATCAGGCGAGGCGCCACGAATTGGGAACCGCCACGTTGATCGAGCCACTGCCACGTCTCCCGATAGACGAGGTCAGCGCCAAGCGGTTTGCCGTCACGCTGAATCTCCGACAGATAGTCCGATGGTTCGGGCATCGTCTCCCCGGCAAGCACCGCACCGTCGCCAATGTCATTACCTGCGAAGTCGAAGGGTTCGTTGAGCGGGTCTTCCAGGCGGGTGGCGGGGCGTCCGGCGGCGAGTTTCTCGCCCAGCGGGCCGGGCTTCGCGCCTGCACGCACGCGGCGTCCGCCCCTGTTGGTGCCGTCTTTGGCCATGGGTCGCCTCCCCGCCGTAGAATCGTCATGGTTTCGGTGCTGAAGTCCACGGGAGGTGTGAGTGGTTGAGTCTTTAAAACTATTCGTTCGGACCTACGTGTATTGGGTAGGGCTCATCCTTGGCTTCGCGATAGTGCCCGGTTCTCTGCTCTTCACTGCTGAAGTCGCCCCGGTGAACACTCCATTGTGGCTTGCACCTTTCGCCGGGCTGCTGCTTTTTGTCATTGATCGGCCATCAACATGGGAGCCGCCGCTCTGGCGAGCATTACTGATCCGAGTATTGGGTGCAGGATTTGCAGCCACCATGCTCATCGCGTTTGATGCAGTTGCTTCCACCCACTATGGATCTCAACACTGGAGTGAGACGCTCCTATCTTTCGGTCTCGGTTGGATTGTCTTCACGGTAGTGGCAGGACACATGCTCATGAGCAGCTCCGCCCGATTTGGCACACCTGCTCACACGATCAGGGACGCGATCCGTACCTACACGACATGGATAGGAATCTGCTTCGGGATTTTCTATATCCCCGCCGCGGGACTCTCCGCAGCTGGCACTCTTTTGATGGTTCTTCCGCTTTATGGAACGTTCCTCGCCGGCCTGGTTCTTTTGATAGTTGACCCGCCACGACGATGGCCGCAACCGCGAGTGAAGGCACTGTGGATACGACTCTTGTCAAGCGTGGCAGCAGCATTACTACTTGTTGTCACGAACTCGTTCTATCGCAGTACTCGCACACACGAGATTTTCGTCGGGGACTGGCAGGAAAACCTGGTCTTCTTCGTGGGTGCTTGGGCACTTTATGCCGCAGTGGCTGGGGCCAGGTATCTTACGCCTGGCCCCAGCCACGAAGCAGATGACAAACTCAGTAGATGAATTCAGCTAGAGCTTGACATGCTGCCCTCTTGGTTTCTTCGCTAGGCTCAACGCCCGAGTAGCCGTATGCCCCATTGGAACCGTCTGTGAGAAGGCCAACGTATCTGTCATCCAATGGGCCATCAATTTCTGCAAAGAACTTGTCCTTTGCGGTTCCTCCGTCGCTTGCACCAACACTCTCAGAGATCGCCTTGAATCGCTGCAATAGCGAAACTGGATTGTTGTAGTAGCTCCTCAGCGTTCGGGACAGAAGGTTGGGGTCGTCGGCTCCCGAGCCTTTCAGCATCGCAGCCAGTTTGATCGCATCCCCGTCGCTACACAGGTCGGAGTAGTTGCAGTTGTTCGGCAGATCATTGGGGATGGTCAAACCTTGAAGTCCGCTGTGATTCTTATAGTTATCCCCTTGGCCAACAAGAGCCCTTGCTATTGCAATAATGTTTGAGCCGGGATTCAGGTCAACAACCTTTTGAATCGGACCGAGCGCTGAAGCTAAGTCACCCGCCCATCCCGTCCACTTATCAGGAACGAGCGGGTTCAGGTTGATGTAGCCCAGGGTGGTCACGCTCATATGCGGGATATCTACTGCACCACCTGCGGGGTCCGTCCATTCTTGTCGATCGGAGCGAATCCACTTATTCAAGGCAGAGATTATCTGAGGCGCTTGAGTGTCATCTTCCAGCCTTTTCGCGTCCGCCTCCCGATATGCTTCAGCTGCCGCGGACCACTTTGCGCTTCCCTTGAGGTAGACCGTTGATAGGTAGTTGAGGACACATCGCCAAGTCGGAACTTTGACCCAAGTAACGTAGCTGCCGGATGTGATCGGATCCTCTCCGAAAGCGTAGTCCTTATAGACCACGCGCAATTCCTCGAACCGGCTCTCAAGCGCTTCGATCAGATCGAGAAAATCTAGAGCGTCGTAATTCACTGGCTGCGCGTGGCGCACCGACGAATCGGCTGACATGCGACCCGAATATGCCACGCGGTCAAGATCCCATTTCCCCCGATATCCACTGATTTCGTGGAACTGATCAAATACCCAGTTGTCGGGGATGGGGAAACCGAGATTACCGGAGAATCCGGTAGACATGTCAGAAACGAATGATGCTACCGCGTATCCAGCCTGAGCTATCCGGGTGCAGATGTTTCGCGAGGCGTAGATACCCACTCGGTAGCCGCCGCCGAGGCTTTGCGTTACTGCCTTGAAGTAGGGCAGGATGTGGCTGGTCACCTGAGGATCCGTGGCATCGTAGTCAACGGCGAAGTAGATCACTGTAGGTGGAACACCAAGTCGTTGGGCAGCGGTTTGGGCCTCTTTCGCATGACGGTGCCCATTTTCGACACTAAAGTACTTAAGTTCAGTTGAGTACTCTTGAAAAATTGGGAAATACTTCAGCCCATGACCAACGATTCGCTCTAGCTCGCCTGTGCGGAGCGCCTTGAAATAGTCTGCCTCAGACTTACTGCTTTGGTTGGGTTCACTGAGATAGCGGCCTACGATCTGATAACCATCAGCCTTAAGATGTCCAGCAAGCTCGTCAGTGATCTCAAAGCGCGTATCGCAAGCCACACATGGCCGATTGGGGTCGCCTTTAGAAGTGAGCAGGCTCATCCATGTGGTTGGGTCGACCACCCCGGTCACTGGCAAGGCGTGTGCTTGCTGGAACTGCCACAGCGTGTTGCTGATTTCGCTGTTCCACGTGCTGGTCGGCAAAATGGAGTAGCCGTTGCAGACCAGACTCACAGTGGCTAGCCATACCCACTGGTTAGTGCCGCTACTAATTGTCCGTAGTTTGGTGCGAGTGCCTGCACCAAAATTCCCGGTGGCTTCGGCAGGTGTGTATCCTTCGATTGCTTGGAGGACCTGGATTAAAGCCGTGTTCATTTCACGCCCGTACAAGCCATCAGTGGGAATGATCCCTGTGTAGTTCTTGTACCCACGGTTAATCGCTTGCTGTGCCTGACGAATAGCTGTCTTGCCGCCGTAGGCAGAGAGTAACCGGAACTGTTTCATTGACAGAAGCGCCATCATTAGTTCAACATCGACCGTTGCGCTCGTATCGCCAAGGCCAATATCGACTTTCATCTGGCGAATAGAGTCGGCCAAGTGGTCGGTAAACTCAAGAGTGATGCCACCGTATTCGGCTCGATATCCCTTGCACCACAAGGCTCCTTGAATAATCCCATGAACATTGTCGTAGCCAGAAGTTTGAGTAATGCCGTTTGGCCAACGAGACTTGAATCGAGACTGTGTTCCAGAACCGAAATTGTTTGCCGTCGCTGTAATACCCAGTTCGATTTGCAGAGCGCGGATGAGTGCGTTGATTGTATCCCAGCCAGTGTTACCGGTTTCTTGGACTGAGCCGAACCCAGTTTTATTGCCGTAAGTCGAATTCAGCCACTGCTGAGTTTTCAGCACCATTTGATCTGCCATGATTCCTCCTTCAGAAATCAGTTGTTAACTCGAGGCAGGCGAACACCTGCCACGGAGGGGTCCAGAACACCGGATGAGAAGCTCCGAGTTTTTTGCCCTCGCCTGTACGTCACCGGGAAACCCGAATCCGGACGGCAAGAGCGAAACTTCGCGAGTTTCATCCCTCACTGGTACTGCCGACGAAGCCCGAAGTGTTAATACCCTGTTTGATTCTGGGACTTTGCGCGCAGTTGGCCCCGCCCGCTGACCTGTCCGAGCGTCGTAGAGATCGAGAGGCCCCAACCCCCTCGCCAGCGCCGCCAGGTTCCCCCGTGTCTGCCGATCAGCACCGAGGTGGGCATCTTTGAGGTTTCGCAACCTCGGCGCGACGTGGCGCGACGTGGCGCAGATTTCAGTAGGTGTAGATCCTCGGGGTCTGCCTCCACCGGTCGCCGTCGAGCGCCGACTGGCGGGAGTGGCACGGCTTACACAAACTGCGGAGGTTGGCCTGGTCATGGGTGCCGCCGTGCTCCAACGGGATGACGTGGTGGACTTCCTGCGCCGGGGTGT
>OKIM01000215.1_pt1 | contig 17194 bp, 15 predicted proteins | sample 1612191 | NCBI WGS metagenome assembly OKIM01 (sample SAMN04436781, study PRJEB24849) | human gut metagenome | biome: human gut; feature: NICU; material: stool | host: Homo sapiens | place: USA: Saint Louis, MO | collected 2011-03-31 | reverse complement strand
AATACCGCCACCGTAGGGGGCGGATAACCGAGTTCGCGGCAGGCACTCACGACTGTGGGGATATCACAGGTAAGCAACTGACGTTGCAGAGCCAAGGTGGCAGTGGAGATTACTACTCTGTCCCCATGTTCGATTGCCCTTTGGAAGGCCGCTGCCAGGTAGGCAAGAGATTTTCCGGTACCGGTTCCTGCCCCCACCAATTGACTGCCGGGCAGGGAAAACGAGCGGGCAACCAGGTTGCACATTTGCACCTGTTCGGCGCGTTCACTGCCTCCAATCTGACTGATGCAGGTACTGAGGATTTTCCGTGCCATCTGGGCGTCTTTACCGCCCCCACCTTTGCCTCTATCGGCGGTGGCTACTAACGGGGAGGCTGCGGGATTCTCCATCTAATTCGCCGCCTCTAAGATGGCTTGGGCAAGCGCAGGCCCGGCGCGTCCTACCACGTGAGTACCGTTTTCTAAGTATTCCACTTTGTCTACGATACCTTCCTCGTGGAGCCGAGCCACCAGTGCCGACTGGTCATAGGGGATCACATAATCGATAGGTTTTGCCGGAGAGGGTAATGCGTTCGCGATTGCTTCCCGTAGCTGATCCAGCCCCTGTCCGGTACGAGTAGATAGCGGGATCCCTCCCCCAATCGCAGATTGTAGTGCTCGAATGTGCAGAGCATCTACCAGATCGGCTTTATTGAGGATGATAATCTCGGGGATGCGGGAAACATTGGGCAGATCCGCGAGCACTTCATGTACGGTTTCTACCTGTTGCACGGGGTTGTGGTGACTGGCGTCCACCACGTGCACGATTACATCGGCGTATTCGACTTCTTCCAGGGTAGAGCGGAAGGCCTCCACCAGTTCGTGGGGCAGTTCGTCAATAAAACCTACAGTGTCGGACAAAGTGTAGGCGCGTCCATCGGGAGTTTCTGCTTGCCGCACCGTGGGATCCAGGGTGGCGAATAGGGCGTCTTGCACCATCACATCCGCATCTACCAGTACGTTTAACAGGGAGGATTTCCCGGCGTTTGTGTATCCCACGATCACTACCGAGCCTAGCGAACTGTTAAGGCGGCCTTCGCGTTTAGTGTCCCGGGCTTTTTTCATCTGTTTGATTTCGCGCCGCAATTTTGCGATTCGCTTGGTAATCCGACGCCGGTCGGTTTCCAGTTTGGTTTCGCCCGGGCCGCGCGCCCCGATACCCGCACCCCCGGATACGCGCCCTCCGGCTTGGCGCGACATTGATTGTCCCCAGCCGCGTAGACGCGGCAGTAAATATTGCAGCTGTGCCAGTTCCACTTGGGCTTTACCTTCCCGGGAGGAGGCATGTTGGGCGAAAATATCCAGGATTACCGCCGTGCGGTCAATCACTTTCACTTTGACTTGGTCTTCGAGTCCCCGTCGCTGCGAGGGCTGCAACTGCGCATTTACAATCACGGTATCGGCTTCCAGTGCCGCCACCTGCTCAGCTAACTGTTTGGCTTTCCCGCGCCCTACGAAAGTTGCGGCATCGGGCGCACTGCGTCGCTGTAGGGCGGCGCCTACCAGCTCAGCTCCCGCGGTTTGGGCGAGCGCCGCCAGCTCCGATAAGGATTGTTGCGCCCGGCGACGATCGGAATCATAAATACCTACCAGGAAAACTCTTTCCAGCTGCACCCGCCGATATTCGACCTCCGAAATATCCAGGTCAGAGGCATTCGTGCGTTGAAATTCTTCGCGTAGTTGCCGCGAGAAATCTCCGCCATGAGAACTTTGTTGCGTCAGGGCGGTACTGGTCCAATCCAGTAGCTCTAACCCTTCTTTGGGAGTATCAGCGTCCGGATAGTAACGCGAGAATTTTCCGGAGCGATTGTCGAGGGCGGATCCGAGGTCGGAATCAGTTTCGCGCCGGTTTAGACTCCGGTTACGCACGCGGCGTACCAGATCATAGGCTCTGTCCAGGTCTTGTTTACTGACTTCCGTTTCCGCAGGTATTTGCGCCGCCTCCCTTGGTGTTCTTGGCTTATTTCATTTTCGCATGACCCCGCGTTAGCTGCAAAAAGACGCGCGGGAGGTGTCACGGAGCGAAATTTTTCGAAGAGTCAGCTGACCAGGTTCGACGCATCTCACAGTCCGAGAAGTTTGTTTCTTCCGCGCGATTAGGTATTCTTTAACAGGTCTAGGGCCTATAGCTCAGTTGGTTAGAGCGTCACGTTTACACCGTGGATGTCGGGGGTTCGAGTCCCTCTGGGCCCACTACGTAGGCGTAATCCCGCCCAGGGATTACTAACACTACCGTAGTTCCACCAAGGGGATTAATATTCACTTTATGTATTACAGGTGGATACCGTTATTTTCTTCGCTGGCGCTCACCGGGTTGACCGGAGGGTTGTGGGGGTATGCCTGGGAGTCCACCGCCCCCGCTCCGATTTGGGTGCTGGCTAGCGTGCTAGTTCTCGCATTCCTGATTGCAACTATTGGGATGGCCTGGGCGAGCAAAACTACCGCTTCCAAGGGCGCAAAAACTACTTACCTGACCGGGATGACGCTTTTCCTTGCGGGATTCGCGTCCTTTTATTTATTTTCCCAGCCTACAACGATAAACATTTTTGGGTTTATAGCAGTTACAGCAGGCTTAATAGTCGCGAATCTAGCCGCGGGTTACCTTTACCGGGATGGTTCTCGGCAAAAATAAATATTTCGCTACTTATCGACCGCGGGAAACTATTTGGGTACCCGCCCATTGGGGGGAAACCACATCCGAGGTGGTGGGATTCATGCCCGCCGTTTTTGCGGCCTCTTCAATTAAACGCGGGTCAACGGCACCGGGGTCGGAGGCGATCGGGCTGAGTACCCAAATCAATCCCCCTTCATCCATATTGCCCATCGCGTCCATTAACGCATCGGAGAGATCATCGACGCCGCCATCGTCATCGCGCCACCAGATCAGGGCGCCATCGGTCATCGCGGTGAAATCTTCATCTTGGAGATCGTCTTCTATTTGATCCATTATGGCTTGGCGAAGATCTTCATCGACGTCCTCGTCCCAACCAAATTCCTGAATGACTTGTTCTTTCTTAAAACCCATCTCCGATACGGATAGGGAACTTTCATGCCTTTCGCGTGTGGTTTCCACGCTCTCTAAGTTACATGATTAGAGCGTAAGGGGAAAACGCGGACGCCAATATATAGAAAACCGCCCCCTTTTTCCTAGATTTCAGTTATTTTTAGGCTCTTTCGCCCTCGCCATACCCCTACCCTCGGTTGTTAGGGTTTAGCGCTACGGGGGGAACTAAGTCGCACCGGATCTTAATGACTTGAGTATTCCTGGAAATCCCTAGTTGCTGTTCCTTGACTGCCCCCAGTAGCCAAAGCGAGAAAAATAGTTAACAATTGGATGCGTATGGTCTTTTCTGTTGGAGGAGCAACGAAACCTATGAGTGAAAATAAGGCGTCCCTGGATTCTGTACACGAGTTAGCTACTGCCCTACCGGATCCGGATCCCCAAGAAACCCGCGAATGGCTGGATTCTTTGGATGATTTGATTAAAGAGCGTGGCCCGGAGCGTACTCGCGATCTTTTGTTGCGGATGCTTTCAGCGGCAGGTGAACAAAACGTGGCGGTGCCCGCAAACCTCAACACCCCCTTTACTAACACGATTAAGCCGCATGATGAACCGGCTTTCCCCGGTGATGAACGTATCGAACGTGACTATCGTCGCTGGATGCGTTGGAATGCGGCGGTGCAGGTTACCCGTGCGCAACGTCAAGGGGTACATGTGGGAGGCCATATTTCTTCCTATGCCTCGATTTCTACTCTTTATGAGGTGGGCTTTAACCACTTCTTCCGGGGTAAATCGCACCCCAGCGGCGGGGATCATGTGTTTTTCCAAGGGCACGCCTCCCCCGGTATTTACGCGCGGGCTTTCCTAGAGGGGCGGCTATCTGAGGAGGATATGGATGGTTTCCGCCAGGAACTATCGCAAGCTCCGCATGGGCTGCCTTCTTACCCGCATCCGCGGCATCTGCCGGAGTTTTGGGAATACCCCACGGTTTCGATGGGTCTAGGACCCGCCGAGGCGATCACCCAAGCTTGGTTTGATACTTATCTAACTAACCGGGGAATTAAAGATTGCTCTGACCAGCACACTTGGGCCTTCCTGGGTGATGGGGAAATGGATGAACCGGAATCGCGGGGTTTGTTGCAGCTGGCAGGACAGCAAAAGCTCGATAACCTCACTTTTGTGGTGAACTGCAACCTGCAGCGCCTGGATGGCCCGGTGCGCGGTAACGGACAGATTATCCAGGAACTAGAGTCTTTCTTCCGAGGCGCCGGGTGGAACGTTATCAAGGTGATCTGGGGTCGCGGCTGGGATCGTTTACTGGCGAAAGATCATGACCATGCGCTACTGAAGGTGATGACCGAATGCCTGGATGGTGACTACCAGACATTCAAAGCCAATGATGGCGCTTATGTGCGCAAGCATTTCTTTGGCCGGGATCCGCGCACTGCAAAGATGGTGGAGGACTGGACCGACGAGGAGATTTGGGATTTGCGCCGCGGCGGTCACGATTACCGCAAGGTTTACGCCGCTTATCACGCAGCCATGGCGCATAAGGGACAGCCGACCGTTATCTTGGCGCACACCATTAAGGGATATGTGCTGGGTGAGACTTTCGCGGGACGCAACTCTACTCACCAAATGAAAAAGCTGACCTTGAAAGATTTGAAGGCGCTGCGCGACCGGCTCCATATTCCGATTACGGATGAGGAGCTGGAGAAAGATCCGCAATTGCCTCCCTATTACCGTCCCCCGCAGGATCATCCTTCGCTGCAATATATGTTTGAGCGGCGCGAAAAGCTGGGCGGATTCTTGCCTTCGCGTCCTAAGGAACGCAATCAGATGCAGCTTTCCCTGCCCGATGATTCCGTCTATGACGTCCTCAAGGGTGGTTCCGGTAAGCAGAAAGTTGCCACTACGATGGCGCTGGTGCGCCTGATGAAAGAGTTCTTGAAAGACGAAGAGTTTGGCAAGCGAATCGTACCGATTGTGCCCGATGAGGCGCGTACTTTCGGGATGGATTCCATGTTCCCCTCGGCGAAGATCTATAACACCCTGGGTATGAATTACACGGCGGTGGACAAGGATTTGATGCTGCATTATTCCGAGGGTAAAGACGGACAGATTCTACACCCCGGGATTAATGAGGCGGGAGCGGCGGCCGCTTTCCAAGTGGCGGGCACTTCTTATATGTCTAATGGGGCACCCACGATCCCCTTCTACCTGTTCTATTCGATGTTTGGTTTCCAGAGGACGGGAGACCAGTTCTGGGCGGCCGGGGACCAGCTGGCACGAGGTTTCGTGATTGGCGGAACCGCGGGGCGTACTACTTTGACCGGTGAGGGTCTGCAGCACGCTGATGGGCACTCCCCGATTATTGCCGCTACTAACCCGGCATTTGTGCAGTACGATCCGGCCTATGCCTACGAACTGCGGCATATTATTCGTGACGGTATGCAGCGGATGTATGGGGATGGCTCCGATGGGCGGGACCAGAACGTCATGTACTATTTGACGGTTTATAACGAGGCCATTCACCAGCCGGCAGAGCCCGAAGGGGTAGATGTTGAGGGAATTTTGCGCGGCATGTATGCCCTGACTGGTCACTATGAAAATGGCGGACCGAAGGTGGAACTGCTGGCTTCGGGGGTTTCGGTGCCTTGGGCGCTGCAGGCACAAAAACTTTTGATGCAAGATTGGGGGGTGGACGCTGCCGTTTGGTCGGTAACCAGCTGGCATGAGCTGCGCCGGGACGGTATGGAGAGCGATCGCCATAACCTGATTCACGCCGATGAAGAATACCGCCTGCCGTATATTACTCAGCGGCTGCGTAATGCTAGCGGCCCGGTGATTGCGACTTCGGATTATGATCATCTGGTTCCCGATATGATTCGCCCCTGGGTGCCGGGACGCTATAAGGTGTTGGGCGCCTCTGATTTCGGGTATTCCGATACGCGTGCCGCCGCGCGCCGCCACTTCTTGATCGATGCGGAGTCCCTGGTGGTTCAGGCCTTGGAGGCTTTGAACGAGGATGGGGTTCTGCAGGATCGCTCGGTGGTTACCCAGGCCTTAAATCGCTATGACCTGTTAAATCCGAATGCTGGTTCTTCTGGCGAACAGTAACAGCTGATACCACTGAAATTAGGGGTTGCGCTCATTTTTCGATGGGCGCAACCCCTACTTTTAAGAGTTAATGCCTTATTAATTCCGGATTTGGTATTCGGCCGAATAAAAGACACTAGCCCGCATGAACTCATTTTGTGCTATTTTGCGGACACGGCAAGCCCGGCTTTCTTAGGGTTTCCTCTATAGTTGCCGCCGCTACAGTTAGCGATAAATTTCTTTGCGATGCCCGATGGCTAAGGCTTGAATATAGAAGCAGTCATCCTCAATCTCGCATATCAAGCGGTAGTTCCCGATGCGGTAACGCCACTGCCCGGCATAGTTTCCGCGCAGCGGTTTGCCGTGGCTGCGGGGATCGGGAGTTCCTACCAGGTTTTTATCAATCCAGTTGCTAATCATTCGCTGGGTGTAGCGATCGAGTTTACGAAACTGTCTTTTGAACCTGGCGGTTACCCGGAACTGGTATTTCACAGGTCGAGCTCTTTCTTGAACTCATCCCAGGAGTAGGACTTCTTTCCGTCCTCCACCCATTCGCGGTGAGCCTCATCGGCTACTGCCAGGTCGAACTCGTCTTCGATCTTTTCAAAAAGTGCCTGCCGAAAGGCTTCTGCCAAGGTAACAGAATGCAGGTTCGCATAGCTGGTGGCTAGCGCTTTTTCCTCTGCACTCATCCGGATAGAAAATGCCATCTCTTCCCTCCTCTTGTAGTACAAGGTACTACAAGAGGAGGGAGATAGTCAATAGCCTTCACACTAATTTAGCTTTTCCTGCTCCGGGATTAACTGCCGGACTTGTGGGCAGCGGCAGATGCGCCCTCCAGATGCAGTTTTCAGATAAGCAGTAAGGGGTAAGGTGTGGGAGGATAGCGCTATGGAAAAAACTCAAGTTTCCGCGGAGATAATCGGGCGGGTTTCGCAGATGGAGGCGGCGCTGGTGCGCCTAAATGACGCGATTGCAACTGTTGAGGGCGCGCTGGATACCTATGAGCAAATGTGGGACGATTACCGCGCCCTAGACAGCTACTATTCCGGAAAAGCCTGGTGGGAAGATCTAGAAGCCGACAACCAGGGACTTTTGCCGGAAGATTTACCTCGCGGGGTACTTTCCGAGGACGCACTCTATGACGCCCTCGGAGACGCCGAAGCCCTCCGCCAGCGCCTACAAGAAATCGCGCAATCAGCGCAGCAAAACACCCTAAGCTAATCCGAAAAGGATATTGAGCACTTTACCCAGCTCTAGCTGCACGTGCGCAACTAAGACAGTTTTATTGCGTTTCCGCAACTGCGCTGCGAAAAGCGCAAACCGGGGGTTTATTGCCAGCAGCAATGAAAAACATTTTCGGATATGCCCGTTAGCTTTAACGGATCCAAAACCTGTTCTAGACCGCTTCCGCCGAGAGGGATTATTCTCAAACACGGAAAAAGCGACTCCCGTTTACGACAATACCCCATGGCGCGGATTAGCCGAGTGTGCGAAAAACACCATCTCCCCGGCTGAAGGTTACCGCCAGGTCTCAACTACCGGGTAGAGCTCTGGACTTTCATCGCCTAGACTCTGCGAAACACCGCCGGTCAAAGCCAGACTGGTGATTACCAGGAGCGCAATAATATTTTTAATTAATTTTTTCACCATTTGAAAACACCTCCCTTGTACTTTTTGGGTTCCACCTGTTGCTATGCGTATTAAGGGATTCGCTGTACCCAATAAAACGAACACTCCAGGTAAAAGGTGTTTGTGGTGGCAAATGTTCCGCCTAGTTACAAAGCACCTCTTCTTTTCCGGCTCTTCTATCGCACTAAAAGATGCATGCAACACTGGCGGGGAGCGGGTAACTCCGACCTCGCAAGTCGGAACAAGTCCGTCACTATCGCGAGAAACGAAATAATCAGCAACCAATCTGGAATCAAGTCCATTAGCGCGAGGATGCTTAACTTCAAAATCATTCATACCTATTACTGTTGGCGGGAAGGATTATCTAGAGGCTCTTCAGCGATAAATCCAGCGGAAATGTCAAATCGTAAGGTAGTTATTTCAGGCAGAGCAAAGACAGAACATAGGAAAGCATTCCCCTAAAATGCGTGTGCGCATGCTGGAGTTATCCCTGGTGGCAGGGTTTTACGCGATGCGCCTTATATAGGAGGTAAGGAGGAAAAGATATGAGCAAAGAGAAGTCACAGGTAAATACCTAGCATACATAAACGACCCCAAAAAAGAAGATAGTGAAGAAGGAATGCTTCATTACCTCAAGTAGGCAGGCAGCGTTTTAGAACGCGAAACACTTGGTGTCGATTTAGACCTACCCGAAGTAAAACATTCCTTAGACTTCAAGTACCTGAAACACTTAAAAGCAGTAGTGTTCTTTACCCGTGACTGCCTAGTGCGCGAAGAAAACCCCACCCTGCACCTAGAAGACATCGGAGAAGAACATTAGCCCACTGATGTGCCTACTAGAAACAGATAATTTGGGCTAACTGATGAAGCGCCTGGAACTGGTCGGCGGGCGTACCAACCTCTACATCCAGCGAAAAGATGGCAGTATTGCCGCCCTAAGCGTCAGCCTGGAAGGTGAAAGTCGCTCTTAATAGCGTCCGCCAACAAGTACGCATCAGTTAGACACGCCCCCATTGGCGCGAACTGGCGAGAGCCTGCACGTTGCACAATTTTTCTTTCCCATACGGCGGGAGACATTTTAACCAGCAATACTTTCGTTCCATCTTCACTATGCGAGCTGGCATGTACCGCCTCGCCCAGGTCAGAAACATAGAAAACGACGCTGGCATCTTTAGCGACATCTTCTAAGTTTCTTTGCACTCCCCAATCCCCGCTGATAAGCCAGTCGGTTCCGCAAGCATTTAACTCCCCTATTGCGTCCTTTGGGCTAGTTGCGGCAAGTCGCACCCATGCATGCTCTCTGGTGAAAAAAGAAGAATGCCGCGCCACCATCTCTAGGGCAGCATCGAAGTCTCCTAGTTGGTCAAGCTCGGTTTGTATCCGCTCATTTTTCGGTTTCACCCCGTCTATCAGGTCACATAGAGTTTCTATCCATTCCCAAGGGTTAACAGCTCGCGTGCAAAGCTCTAGCCCCAGCGTGGACAGCAAGGCTTGCATGGTAGATAGCCGAGGATCTGTCTTCCGGTTTTTAATCCGGGACAAGGTGCTTTTGTCTACCCCGGCAAGGTCTACCCCGCGCACTTCTTCAAGCGCTTGCCATAAGTCTTGTTGCATACACGCAACATTAACGCGATTATTGCATATATGCAACCAAAGTGTGAAAAGCATCAGCCTTGGGTTTTTGCCAGCAGCGTTAATAAGGGTTTTCCAGCTATACCTGTTAGCTTCACCGGCTCACGGTTTTCTTTTACCTCGTTTCCGCGAATAGGAGCCATTTCCAAAAACGGCAAGCGCAAATAGACATTAGCCTAAAACTCTAGCGAAACACCGGTCAGATCAAAGTGGGAACCGCAAAAAAATGAATCCGGCGAGAGGAAATATTTCCTCTCGCCGGATGGAATGTTAGGTTATTGTGCTTTTAAAGCTAGCTCAGGATTTTTGGTATTTAGTCCCGACACGCCCACATATCGCGATTTGTTTATATTAAATACGACTAAGACTTTCGGGAACCTGTTTAATATTTTTGTTTTATTGACTTTGATAAAGACGTGCCAGCTCCCCTAGCGTTTTACACTCCATAATCTGAGTATCGGAGCGTTTTTCTCCCAGTTCCCCTTCGAGCCGCGCCACTACCGCATACAGCGAAAGATCATCGAAATCTAACTGGGTTCTCAGGCTAGTATCTGGCAATAGCTCCGTTTGCTCACAGTCAGTTTCTGCAGCAACGGCTTCCAAAAGACAGGTAATAACCTCCGAGTCGCCACTAAAGTTTTCCCAGGCAGGGTGAATATTTTCCAAGGAGGCGTCTGGGGCACTACCGCTATTTTCCTCAGCTACCACCCCGGATTCCGGGGCATCAGTACGCGCCGACTCACCCTCTCCCCCGCTTTCGCCCTCCGAGCCGCCAGGCAGGTTTTTACCAAAGTCGGCAAGCGCCGCTAAGGCATCAGCATCTAACGCCATCTCAGCCCACTCGGTGCAGCCAGCGCACCGGCGCTCCGGCTCCGGCGTAGCGGAAAGGCTCGAGTTCCTCATCCCAGGCAGTGCCTAGCGCCAAGTCCAGCAGGCGCCGCAACTCCTCTTGACTACCTTGAGAAAGGGCAACGCGCACCCGATCCTCTGGCACCACTACATTGCCCACCACATCGGTTTGGGCATGGAAGATTCCCAGGTCAGGGGTATATGACCAGCGTCCCCCATTGTTATTTATGGAGGCGTCCTCGGTCACCTCAAAACGCAAATGTTCCCAGCCACGCAAGGCGGAGGCTAGTTTAGCGCCGGTACCAATCTGCCCTACCCAAGACAGTTCCGAGCGAAACATTCCCGGTTGAGCAGGCTGCTCCGTCCACTCTAGGTTGACGCGTTGATCTAGAACTGCGCCAACCGCCCATTCCACGTGACTAGAAAGTGCACGCGGGCATGAGTGTACGAAAAGTACACCGCGGGTGTAATCCTTGTTCATCGCTTCTCCTTTAGTGTTCGCAAGGTTCGTCTTCCCCAACGGCCTATGCGCACCCAAAGAGTGATGACACGCGGTGTCTCACTATCTATTTTGCCCTCGATAGCGACTTTCAACAAGCCCAAAAGCCTCTGACCACCAATTTTGTGACCACTGAGGCCAAAGTGACACCTGAGGTTTTACCTCCGGGGACGATGCGAGAGGGGACTTGGTAAATGCGCGGGAGATAGGTTTTATCCGAGTAGGTGCGATGGGCATAAGAATTTGGGAAACGTCGCTACGTTTCCCAAATTCTTGGACAGGAGGAAAACCTAGATTCCGCGCTTACTTGCAGGCACCAGGGTCTTAGCACGGGTCGAGGTCGGGGAAAGGGGCGAGAAAAATTTGGGTAGACGCGCGGGAGCTAGGTTTGATCCGACCAGGCTCTTAAACGGTCGAGGCCGGGGAAAGATGCGAGAGGGGGGCTTGAGCCGAGCGCAGCAAGGCTCACCGGGGTCCCCCGAGTGCTTTCCCCGGCCGCGCCCTACAAGCGCCCAGGCTCAGCTACAGGCCTTTTTCGCGAATCTCTTTAAAGGCTTTGCGGCGCGTTAAGCGATCCAGACGATCTAGGTACAGATGCCCATCCAAGTGGTCACATTCATGCTGGATGCATCGCCCCATCAGCTCTTCGCCTTCAACCACTTTCGGCTTACCATCCAGGTCAATCCCTTCGGCGCGCGCATACCAGGCCCGCTGACAGGGGAAGAATAGTCCCGGCACCGACAGGCACCCTTCATCACCGTCTTGGTACTCGTCCTCTGAAACTTCTACCAGACGGGGGTTAAGAATATAGTCGACTTCCCCATCAATATTCCAGGAAAAAGCCCGCAGCCCCACACCAATCTGGTTGGCGGCCAACCCGGCCCGCCCATCAGCATCTACCGTTTCCAGCAGGTCTTCTACCAGCTGTTTAATATGTTCATCGATTTCTCCCACCGGTTCACAGGGGGTACGTAATACGGGATCTCCGATTACTCTGATTTCTCGAAAAGCCATGGTTATTCCTCCTCGCTGCCCGCTGCCGCCGCAGCTGCCGGAACGATTTTTTCTGCCCGTGCATAAGCTTCCGCAAGATCCTGGCGCACCTGGTCGCTGACATACTGGAAGGCATCGGCAACTGGGATTTCCTGGCGCTCACCAGTGGCGCGGCAACGCACTTCCACGGTTCCATCTTTGAGCCCGCGTCCGATTACTACCAGCCAGGGCATCCCGAGCAGTTCCGCGTCCTTGAACTTTACCCCGGCAGATACTTTCTTGCGGTCATCAATCAAAGTATCGATACCGGCGGCGGTGAGCTGGTCTCCCAGCTTTTGCGCGGCCTCAAAAAGTTCTGCCCCCTTACCAGTAACCAGCACGTGCACTTGGAAGGGCGCCACATTAGTGGGCCATTTGAGCCCCACCTCATCGTGATATTCCTCGGCAATAGCAGCCATTACCCGGGAGACCCCGATCCCATAGGAACCCATGGTCACTACCTGGGATTTTCCGTTTTGATCTAGCACGTTTAGTCCCAGGGCTTCGGAATACTTCGTTCCGAGGGCGAAAATATGACCGATTTCGATCCCGCGGGCGGTCTGCAAGGCTCCGGAACCATCAGGCGCCGGATCCCCGTCCCGCACTTCGGCGGCTTCAATAAAGCCGTCCGCGCGGAAATCTCTTCCGGCCACCAGGTGATAAATGTGAGTGTCTTCTTTGCCGGCACCGGCGATCCATTCGGTACCTTCCACTACTCGCGGGTCTAGGAGGCAGCGGGGACTGCCGGAGATATTCCCGTCCTCGTCTACTTTCCGATCCGGATGGTCAGGCCCAGCGCAGGTGGGACCGGTAAAGCCCGGTACGATATTGGGATAAGCGGCCATATCTTCCGGGGTGGCCATCTCTACATCTGCCCCTAGCGAAGCTTCTAGGCGGCGCATATCAATCTCGCGATCCCCAGGTACTCCCAGCAGCAGCACTTCCCGTTTGCCATCCGCATAGGTGGCGGCCACCATAAAGGCTTTCAAAGTGTCAGCTTTATTCCACGACCGACCATCTTCGCGCGGGAAATGCTCATTGGAGTAATCCACCAGCGCTTCAATAGTGTGTGCACCAGGAGTCTTACGTTCAATTGCCGCCGGAACCTGCGAATAATCTTGCGGCTCCGGCGCAATGGTAGTTACCGCTTCTACGTTGGCCGCATAACCGCCCTCAGAGCGTACGAAAGTATCTTCCCCGATAGCGCAGGGGAAAATAAACTCTTCCGAGCGGGAGCCTCCCATAGCGCCTGCCATCGCGGAACAAATCACGAAATCTAGCCCCAGCCGCGAGTAAATCCGCTGATAGGCGCGGCGCTGCTCTTGGTAGGAGGTTTCTAGTCCTTCATCATCGATATTGAAAGAGTAGGCGTCCTTCATAATGAATTCGCGTCCGCGAATCAGGCCTGCCCGCGGGCGCGCCTCGTCCCGATACTTTTCCTTAATCTGGTAGAGGACGACTGGCAAATCCTTGTAGGAAGAATAAAAGTCTTTCACCAGTAGGGTGAACATTTCTTCGTGAGTGGGCGCCAACAGATAGTCAGCGCCCTTGCGATCCTGCAGCTTAAACAGAGAAGGCCCGAACTCTTCCCAACGGTTGGTCGCTTCATAGGGTTCACGCGGCAGCAGCGCTGGGAAAGCCACCTCGAGCGCCCCAATCCGATCCATTTCTTCGCGTACCACCTGCTCTACGCGGCGAATCGTACGCAGCCCCAGAGGTGTCCAAGTGTAGATCCCGGGCGCGGCGCGGCGAATATAACCGGCGCGCACCAGCAGTTTATGGGAATCCACCTCAGCATCTACCGGGTCTTCCCGCAAAGTCCTGACAAAATAAGTCGACATATTGTAAGCCACGTTCGCCAGTTTAGTAGATGATCCAAAGGAAGCTAAACCGCGCCGTTCTGGCAGGAGTGGGAAAAGATGCGCCTGTTGGCTGGAATTAAGCGGGGAGGATTGGTTTTATCCGAGCAGGCGCGGTGGGCATAAGAATTCGGGAAACGTTGCTATGTTTTCCGAATTCTTGGGCAGGAGGAAAAACCAATCCTCCCCGCGAGAAAAGCTGCTAAGCTGTTGGGCTTTTTGCAGGAGTGGGAAAAGATGCGAGAGGGGGCTTGAGCCGAGCGCAGCAAGGCTCACCGGGGTCCCCCGAGCGCTTTTCCCGCTCCTGCCCTAAGACTAGGCGATTACCTCGACTTCGCCGGAGCCTTCTTCTAGGCCTAGCAGCTCAGCTTGGCGGTGCGCCTCCGCAATCAAGGTAGGCACGATTTCCTCTTCGGGAACCGTCTTAATCACTTTGCCTTTGATAAAGATCTTGCCTTTGCCGTTACCGCTGGCTACACCCAAGTCGGCCTCGCGCGCCTCGCCAGGCCCGTTTACAACGCACCCCATTACCGCTACTCGCAGCGGCACTTTAATTTCGTCTTTCAAGGCATCAGTAACGGCGTTTGCCAACTTGTAAACATCAACTTGGGCGCGCCCGCAAGACGGGCAGGAAACAATCTCTAGGGTGCGTTCTTTTAGCCCCATCGACTGCAGGATTTCAATGCCGACTTTGATTTCTTCTACCGGATCAGCAGATAGCGACACTCGGATAGTATCCCCGATGCCTTGACGCAGCAGCGCTCCGAAAGCGGTCGCGGATTTAATAGTGCCTTGGAAAGCCGGTCCCGCCTCGGTTACTCCCAAGTGCAGCGGCCAATCCCCCATTTCACTCAGCAGCTCGTAGGCGCGAATCATGGTTACCGGGTCATGGTGTTTAACCGAGATTGCGAAGTCGTGAAAATCGTATTGCTCAAAGAGCCGCGCCTCATTAACCGCCGATTCTGCCAAGGCTTCCGGGGTGGCTTTACCGTGGCGCGCCATTACCCGCGGGTCCAGGGAACCGGCATTGATCCCGATTCGCAAAGCGGTGCCGTGCTGGCGGGCGCATTTGGTAATTTCTTCTACCTGGTCATCGAATTTGCGGATATTTCCGGGGTTAACCCGCACCCCGGCGCACCCGCCTTCAATGGCGGCGAACACGTATTTAGGTTGGAAGTGAATATCAGCTACCACCGGAATAGTAGATTTTTGCGCAATTACCGGTAGCGCCTCCGCATCATCGGCGCTGGGGCAAGCTACCCGCACAATATCGCAGCCGGCAGCGGTTAGTTCCGCGATCTGCTGCAAGGTAGCCCCAATATCGGTGGTTTTGGTGGTGCACATGGATTGCACGCTGATGGGGGCGTCTCCCCCAATGTCTACGCTTCCGCAATGGATCTTGCGAGTTTTCTTCCGCGGGAAACCCATCGGTTTTACTTCCGGCATTCCTAGTTCAACACTCACGTTCCTATTATGACGCTTTAGAGCGTTAAACCCCTACTTTCCCCAACCCTTCCCCCTCTACCTGCGCCGTTACTCGCTGTATTGCGGATACCTCGAGGCTGATATCGAGAGTTAGACCATTAGTAATATCGCCAGAGGCTACGGCAGACGAATCGGATCCACAATATCGGCCACCATCAGCAGCACCGTCATCGCAATCAGCAGCCCCGCCACCACATAGGTTAAGGGCACGGCTTTCGCAGCATCAATCGGGCCGGGAGCCGGACGCGAACGCAGCCGCGCATAACTGTTCTTGATTCCTTGCCAACAAGCGCCGGCAATATGTCCCCCATCTAAGGGCGGCAGCGGAATCAGATTAAATACAAACAGCGCCATATTTAGCGAAGCCAGTAGAGACAGCATTCCTCCGGCGCGGTCAGCGAAAGTAATCTGGGTGGCAGGAGCCGCTCCGATTTCTCCGGCGATGCGCCCTACCCCCAATACCGACATGATTCCGGAGCTATCGCGCGGGGTGTTGGTAAATACCGCAACTCCCACCTCCCAGACAGCTACCGGGAGTTTTAAGACCACTGCTCCGGTTTGATAAAACATTTGCCACATGGTTTGCCCGTAGGTGGCCAGCCCGGTGCTTTGCCGCACCGAACGCGCATAAAGCCCGGCTTTCCCCTCTACCCCGGAAAGCTGCAGGTCAAGAACTTCCCCGCCACGCTGGACTGACACGGTGGCGTCCCCATGGGTAGCTTTAGCGTATTTTCGCAGGTCTTCCCAGGTGTTAATTTTTTTGCCATCCCAAGCGAGTAATTTGTCTCCCGGTTTAATCCCGGCTTTGGCTCCCGGGGAAGGCTGGGCGCCCTCCTGGGAGCATTCGACTACTTGACCGGCTTTTAAGCAGACGGCTTTATCGACGGTGGTGGTGGGGGTAGCAATCCCGATCCCCAGCATCGCTATCCCCATCAGTACAAACGCCAGGAATAGGTTCATGACCGGTCCGCCAAACATTACCACTAGGCGGCGGGAAACCGGCAGGTTGTAAAAGGCACGTTGGCGCTGAGATAAGGGAATCTCAGACAGCGAGGCGTCGCGGGCTTCCTGTGACCAGGTAGGAACCAACTTTTCGGATTCCTCCGGGTCGAGGGCGCGTGCCTGGCGTACCGAAAGTTTCTTGCCGTCCAGCTTGTAACCAAATTGATCCGGGTCGCCGGGACCGTACATTCCCAGGATGCGACAATATCCTCCTAAGAGGAAGGCTTTTACTCCGTACTCGGTTTCCCCGTGTTTGCGGGAAAACAAGGTGGGGCCAAAACCAATCATGAATTGGGGAACTAACGCCCCGAACTTCTTAGCGGGCAGCAGATGCCCACATTCATGCAGGCCAATAGAGATAATCAGCCCGATAACTAGAATTATTATTCCCAGCAAAAACGCCATAGGGATACCCTACCTAGCGTTCATGACAATTTGCTGAGCCTTACCCTTCGCCCAGGTTTGGGCTTCCATAATTTGGGTTAAATCTGGATTATCAATACCGGTATGTTCGCCTAATACTTGCGCTAGCGAATCCACTATTTGCAGGTAGGGCAAGTCTCCGTCCAGGAAGGCATCGACGAATACTTCATTGGCAGCGTTATAGACCGCCGGATGGGAGGCTGAGGTAGCCACTGCCTGGCGCGCCAGTTGTATCGCGGGGAAAGTTTCATGATCCACCGGTTCAAATGTCCATTGCTGAGCGCGGGTGAAATCCAGGGGGGTGACGATTTTTTCTAGGCGCGCCGGCCAATCTAGTCCCAGAGCAATCGGCAGGCGCATATCGGGCGGGGAAGCCTGCAAAATAGTGGCTCCATCCCGCCAAGTCACCCCGGAGTGAATAATCGACTGGGGGTGAATCACCGGCACAATATTCTCGGGCGCAACATCAAATAACAGGTGCGCTTCAATCAGTTCCAAACCCTTATTTACCAGGGTAGACGAGTTGATAGTTACCACCGGCCCCATCGACCAAGTGGGGTGATTAAGGGCTTGCTGCGCGTTAACCTGAGCTAAATCCGCACGTTTCTTACCCCGGAAAGGCCCGCCGGAAGCAGTGAGGATA
>OKIM01000213.1_pt1 | contig 17328 bp, 16 predicted proteins | sample 1612191 | NCBI WGS metagenome assembly OKIM01 (sample SAMN04436781, study PRJEB24849) | human gut metagenome | biome: human gut; feature: NICU; material: stool | host: Homo sapiens | place: USA: Saint Louis, MO | collected 2011-03-31 | reverse complement strand
GGCTACGCCCGACAAAAAAACGAAAAATCAGAAACCAACTCACAGACCAAATAAAGGAGATTATCATGACTAGCTTTATCGATTTTCATATTTTGCAAAACGTTCCCCCCTCTTGCGTAAACCGAGATGATTCCGGAAGCCCCAAGACTGCAACTTTTGGAGGACAACGCCGGGCACGAGTTTCCTCGCAGTGTTGGAAACGGGAGACCAGGCAAGTATTTGGAGACTTCCTCAATCAAGAGGATCTAGGCTATCGGACCAATCGAATTGTGGATTTGCTGGCTGAACAGATAGTGGCACAAAACCAAGATCTGGAACCGGAATCTGCGAAACTGGCGGTAGATGTATTTAAAGCGCTGGGAATCAAGTTAAAAGCCCCGCGTGCAAAGAAAGATGCCGAGGAAGAAGTCGGCAATGATGTTTCTACCTATTTAGTTTTCCTGTCATCCTTGCAGCTGCGGCAACTGGCGGAATACGCGGTCGAAAAAGCAGCTAACGAAGAAAAGCCAAAGAAACGCGAAATTGAAAAACTGTTGAATCGGAATCACTCAGTAGATTTGGCTCTTTTCGGCCGCATGGTAGCTGACGACGCATCAGTAAATGTCGATGCCTCTTGCCAGGTAGCACACGCAATTTCTACCCACAGCGTAGAAAACGAATTCGATTTCTTCACCGCAGTTGATGACGTAAAGTCCCAAGATCAGGAAGAAACCGATGCGGGAGCGGGGATGATGGGAACGGTTGAGTTCAACTCGTCCACCCTATATCGCTACGCCACTATTAACCTGGATATGCTGCGGGAAAACCTGGGAAGCGACGATGCTACTGTACGGGCAGTTGATGCGTTCGCTCAGGCATTTGTCAAGGCTATGCCCACCGGCAAGCAAAACACTTTTGCCAATCGGACGCTTCCGGAAGCAATCTACGTTTCCGTGCGTGATGATCAGCCAGTTTCGCTGGTAGGAGCGTTCGAGAACGCGGTTACCTCCCGGGAAGATACGGGATTCTTAGCTCCCTCAGTATCTCGGCTGGTCAAAGAAGCCGGTGACATCGAAGACGCCTATGGGGTCAAGCCTCTTGCCCAGTTTACCTGCGGGGTCGGAGACTCACGGGAACAGCTCCGGCAAATCCAGGAACCAGTGGCGTTCCCTCAGTTAGTTTCAGAGTTAGACAACCTGGTGACTGAACTGCTTACCAAGGGTGAATAACCATGAAGAATATGCTTTTGACCCTCAAGGGTCCGATGCAGTCATGGGGAACCTCCTCTCGATTTACTAAGCGAAGGACGTCCTCGGAGCCCTCCAAAAGTGGGATCATCGGTCTGCTAGCGGCAGCACAAGGACGCCGCCGGGTTGATCCGGTTGAGGATTTAGTTGACCTGAAAATGGCGGTTCGGATTGATCAGCCGGGAACTCGGGAACGAGATTTTCATACCACGCTTTCCTTTGATGGCAAGACCGCGTATCCTCTTTCTGACCGATATTACCTGGCAGACGCGGTATTTGTTGTCGGGCTCAGCGGGGAAACCGCCTTGATTGAAGCCCTTAATGAGGCTTTGGCTAAACCAAAGTTTCCGCTGTATTTAGGGCGAAGGGCATTTCCACCTATGACGCCTATCCGGCCGAAGCTCTCAGAGGGGAATCTGGTAGATGACCTTGACGTTTACCCCTGGCAGGCGGCCTCGTGGTATCAAAAGAAAGTATCGCGAAAAACTACCTGGACATCCTCTTCACCCCTCGACCTCGAAAACGAAAAAGTGAGTTTAGAGGTGGTTGCGGATCTAGATTTACTGCCGGAGGACAGACGTGACGACTGCATTTTCGATCAAGTCCACGATGTTCCGCTCAGTTTTGATTCCCATCATCGCCAATATGAGTGGCGCGACGTAGTCAGGTGGAAATGCGAGGTGCCGACCGATATTGCAGCTACCGAAACCGAGCCATTGTTCTTAACCACCCACAATCCGGGAGGTATGTGGTGAGCGAAATTTATCTTTCACGCTGTGCTTTAAACCCGTGGAGGCGGGGAGCTGCCAGGCTGCTCGCCTCTATGGAGCGGATGCACGCGGCTATCTTGCAGAACTGTTTCCATGATTCTCAATGGGAGGGAGGGGAACCTCCGCGGATTCTTTGGCGTCTGGATCGCCATCAAAAGGGTTATTACCTATATATTCAGTCGCCGATACGTCCGGATTTAACCCAACTTGTTGAAGAGGCTGGCTGGCCAGAAATAGAGTCCACGTACGGAGTGAAAAGCTATCAGCATTTCTTGGAGCAACTCACGGAGGGAACCAGCTGGAACTTTAGGCTAGTGGCAACTCCCACTCGGGCAGTGAAAGGCGAAGGTGATAAACGCTCTAAGCGGATTCCCATCGTTAAGGATGAAGACCGCGTTAATTGGTTGGCGTCTAGAGCAGAGGGTTGGGGGTTTGAGATTCCCCAGGTGTCTGTTAATCCATCCGAGGGTGAAGAAAATGATTTGGCAGTAGCAATCGTGGAAAAAGAACGCATTCGCTTCCAGCGAGGAAAATCGGGGAAACCGGGATCTTTAGTTACCCTAAACCGGGTTGCATTCGAAGGAATTTTGACTGTTAAGGATCCTGTGGTGCTTCGCAGCGCCATGCAAAATGGTTTAGGAGCGGCCAAGGCTTACGGGTGTGGTCTGCTAACTCTGGCTCCTAGGTAGTTAGTGATGGGAGACGGCCTCGCAAATAAGCCGGTTCCCCGGCAAGCATTGCCGCGCGTTGAAGACCGCTGGTCATTCCTCTATGCGGAACGCTGCATAGTTCACCGCGCAGAAAATGCTTTGACCCTGCGGGATGAACAGGGTACGGTGCATGTCCCGGCCGCAACGATATCATCGCTGCTGCTGGGGCCAGGATCAACGATTTCTCACCAGGCGATGAGCCTGTTAGGTGAATGTGGGGTGAGTGTGGTGTGGGTCGGAGAAAACGGGGTGCGCTTCTATGCCAGTGGTCGCAGCTTGGCTGATTCCAATGCCTTGCTGCAGCTGCAAGCGCGTTGCTCGTCCTCGCAAAATGAAAGAATCAAAGTAGCCCGGGCAATGTACCAAATGCGTTTTGGTAATGAGGACGTGGAAGGGCTCTCCATGCGGCAGTTGCGGGGTCGGGAAGGTTACCGCATGAAGAAAACGTATCGGCGCTGGGCGGATGAATATGGGGTTCCTTGGGCAGGTAGAGTTTTTGATTCCCAAAATTCCCAGGTTAGCGATCCGGTGAACGAGGCGCTTTCTGCTGGTAACGCCTCCCTATATGGAATTGCTCATGCGGTCATCTGTGCTCTGGGTTGTTCGCCAGGGTTAGGAATTGTGCATACAGGGCGTTCGCGTTCGTTTGTGTTTGATATCGCGGATCTTTATAAAGCGGAATTCGTAATCCCGTTAGCATTCCAGATTGTTTCCGAGGGTGCGCAAGACGTTGCTACTAGAATGCGGATTAAGCTGCGCGACCGGGTGTTTCAAGAGGGACTGCTGAAACGGTGTGCCCAAGATATTATCTTCTTGCTTACCGGAGAGCGGGACGCGTCCGTCGACGTTAAAGAGAACCGGATTCGCCTGTGGGATTACTATCAAGGAAATGTTGAGGGCGGCTCTAATTATGCAGCTGAGACGGGGGACGCTCCGTTTTGATGGTTTTAATCTTGACGGCCTGCCCGCCGGGACTGCGCGGATATATAACGCGTTGGCTTCTAGAGGCATCCCCGGGAGTTTTCGTGGGAAGATTGTCTGCCCGGGTAAGGGAGAATCTATGGGATTTGGTGGTCGCTGAGCGGAAACAGGGTAAGGCGCTGCTGATATACAGCACTAATAATGAGCAAGGCTATGCCGTGCGCTCGGCTGGGCATAAATGGAATCCAGTGGAACTAGAAGGGATGACTTTGCTGCAGCATCCCGAGCGGAGAAAATCTGATAACCCGGCAGGGGAGGGGAATGCGCGAGAGCCGGGAGCGTGGCAAGGGAAATCTAATGGTAATGAAGGGTATGGCTGGTCAATAGCTGCTAGGCGCCGGAAAATGCGTAGGCGTAAACCCTAATATTCTCGGTAAGTACCTATAGGATGGCTATAGCGGCGGATATTTTGGATCGATATCCCAGCTCATCGAGTAAGTGCCCCGCACCTGCGGGGATGATCCGTAGACGACCTGCAGTTATTAGCTAATGCTGGGAAGTGCCCCGCACCTGCGGGGATGATCCGCCTTAGCCCGCCACATTAATGAGCGGTTGCAGAAGTGCCCCGCACCTGCGGGGATGATCCGCGGATATCTCAGCCTGCCCCCGGTCGTAAAACAAGTGCCCCGCACCTGCGGGGATGATCCGCACTCGACCGAGCGGATCACCTGGTTAACCCCAAGTGCCCCGCACCTGCGGGGATGATCCGCACTGACGGGCAGACATTTACGCGGCCTCCAAAAGTGCCCCGCACCTGCGGGGATGATCCGTTTTAACCCGGCATCCTGAGGTAGGCGGCGTCAAGTGCCCCGCACCTGCGGGGATGATCCGTCTTTAAAGAACCCCAGTCAGTAGGAGTGACGAAGTGCCCCGCACCTGCGGGGATGATCCGCTATTCCAAACCGGAGAAGATATTCATCTATAAAGTGCCCCGCACCTGCGGGGATGATCCGCTCATCCTCAGTACATAGAATAACCTCCCTAAAAGTGCCCCGCACCTGCGGGGATGATCCGCAACCGCCGATGCCGCGCTAATCCCCTGGACTAAGTGCCCCGCACCTGCGGGGATGATCCGTTCATTGCCCGGCTCGCGGATATTCTTACCCGAAGTGCCCCGCACCTGCGGGGATGATCCGCATCTTTTAGCATTTGGTCAGGTACCGGCCTAAAGTGCCCCGCACCTGCGGGGATGATCCGTGTCCCAACATCCCCGGGTGGTGAGGCGCCCGAAGTGCCCCGCACCTGCGGGGATGATCCGTAATCCTCTATCGCCCTACTAGCGGCTGAAAGAAGTGCCCCGCACCTGCGGGGATGATCCGTAGAGGAGGCAGTGGAATGTTGAGAAATAAAGAAGTGCCCCGCACCTGCGGGGATGATCCGTTGATGAGCGCGATTAGTGAATCTAGGGACAGAAGTGCCCCGCACCTGCGGGGATGATCCGTTGAAGAACGTTCCGGATGGAATACTCGTCAGAAGTGCCCCGCACCTGCGGGGATGATCCGCCGGCAGGCTAATCGCAACCGTGCGAATCGAAAAGTGCCCCGCACCTGCGGGGATGTCATAAATTTATTTCTATTCCCGGAGCGGCGAGATTGTTACTCACAAGCGAATTATGGTGTTATAATATAATCTTCGTTTGGGAAGGTTGTGTCCTATGACAGCAGGTACCAAGCTTTCCCCGATTACGCGCCTATAAACTAAAGCGAGCCAGGAACGCGTAAGCCATCTCGAGCAAGCGATAAATGACAGGAGTATCCAATGAGCAACGAAATCGGTCTGATAAAGATCTTAAAGTGGCCGTTCTTGGGGAACTGGCGGACGATTTCCGACATCAATCCTAAAACTGGTAGTCGGGACGAACTATATTTTCGCGTTCCACTTCCGGGCCTCTATCCCTCTGGCGAAAGAGTACACTTTGGTAATAGAGCTCGGGAAATAATATGGGTACCAATTTGGCAGTTTTTACTGCTTATTTTTTGTCAAACTACTGAAAAAATGGCTTCGGCGGGTTCCATCTTAGGAGTCTTTATCTGTGGAGCGATAACCCTCTACCTCACTTTAGGGTTTAGAAAATGTGGACTCACTTTTTCGACCTCGTTGATTATCGAAATTCTTGTTAAGGGGTTTCTGCTTTTAGAACGTTTCTTTGTTTTATACACGTTTATCCGTGCTTGGCGCCTACTGAGCTTGAGCTGACGTCGCCTCTGCAAGAAAAGCCGTCAAGGCAGGATTTACGCGGTTTATCGGAAACAATACAAAGCTATGCGTACCTTAGAAAGATTAATTCATGCTGACCTACTTAGATCTATATAGAAGGGTGCGTGTTCACCTCGAAAAAACCGCTAGCCCCGCAGTCCAACAATTGATAGAAGATTATGAATACGGCGAGGGCGAAGACCTGGATTTTATTGTTTCACTCGCGTTTGAAGTACAAATTGAACTACCGGAAATACTTTGCGTACAGCTAGTCGCCTTACAGGACGATTATACAAAAACCGGTGATTATCCCTTGCCGTTGTCGGAAGCAACCCGACAGTATTTACGGGAATAATCTCACCGGATTATTGGATTGGAGACCAGAGCTATAAAAGGTTCCATCCCCGTGGGGATACACTGTTTACCGAGAAATTACGCAAATAATCCTCCTAAGTACCTCGCACCCGTGAAGATAATTGGACTTAGGACTTGAGGGATTCTAAAAATAACTGTTACCAGCTTTAACAGCCTAATGTTCCTAGCGGTATTACGTAAACCCCGTCCGCGCGCTGGTAGGCAAATTCTCCGACTCCGGTAAGAACTGCCAAGAAAGAGGGGGCGCGCATTTTGCTGGTGTCAATGAGCCCGGCGAGCTTTTTTAACGTGGCAGCAGCAGTTTCAATCGCGTCTTCGCCGCCTAGCTTGATTTCAATCAACGAGTATCTTCCATCATCCAGATGTGCGATGGTGTCGCACTCCAAGCCGCTCTTGTCCCGGTAATGGTACAGGGCTCCACCCAGTGCTTCAGTGTAAGCTCGCAAATCGCGTACGGCTAGGGTCTCGAATAGGAATCCCAGCGTCTGCGGGTCGCCCGCCAGGTCTTTGCCGGTGGCTTCTAAAGCGGCTGCAGCTATCGAGGGGTCGGTAAAATACCTGGTATCCGAGGTTCGAATCGCGGTTTTTGAACGCAACTTAGGGCTCCAAGCGGGAAGATCCTCAATAACGAAAATCCGGCGCAGCGCCTCCAGATAGTTGTTTATCGTATCCGGGCTCATTGTCTGCGCCTCGTGAGCGCGCATATCTGCCTGAATCGTGGCTATTGCCGCTTGTGATCCTTGTAAACGGGCGTAAGAGCGTATCAGACGACGTGTGCGGGCTTCGTCCCGGTTCACTTCATCGACTCTGCTGATATCTTGGGTCACCACGGCCTGAAAATAATCCCTAGCGGTGGCTGTGGCATCAGCGGGTGATAAAAAAGTAGCTTGAGGCCAACCACCACGAATTATCGCCTGGCATAAGTCCTCGATTGTCAGGGCGGAACTGGCAAGAAACCTTGGCTCTCGGGAGTTTGCCGAGGACTTCGAGCGAAGTAGGTCTGACAATACCTTCGACCCGCTCGTACTGTTGCGTACACTCGGAGCGGTTTCGGCATTTGGTGGGGCTTCAACATCCTCGCGTGCCGAGTTTTGGAACAACTTGGCCAAGCTTACCGCACCGCTTGATTCTCCCGACTCGTACAGACTCATAGGGCGCATCCGAATCCGTGCGAAACGTCCTGTCCCGGTATGGTGCAGTTTCTCTAAGTTCGCTGGCACCGCCGAACCGGTCAAAATGAACTGGCCGGGTGTGGCTCTGCGGTCAACCGTAAACCTGATGGCATCCCACAGTTCGGGAGCAAGCTGCCACTCATCTAGTAGCAGGGGAGCTGATCCAGCGAGTAGCTCTGCGGGATTGATTTTTGCCAACAGCTGATTGCTTTCCAGCTTTCCCGGTTCGTCGAGATAGCGTATTGACGCCGCAGCCTGTTCCGCAGTAGTCGTCTTTCCGCACCATTTTGGACCCTCGACTAAAACGGCTCCGCTGCGTCGCAACGCCTGTTGTAAGGTTTTATCCACCAACCGCTGACGATATTCACGCATAACCTGTTCGAACCTTTCGTAGGTGACAAGGTAAGTATAAGCTATTAGGTAAATTGGCGTGATTTTGTTAGGTAATTTGGCGCGATTAGATTAGGTAAAATGGCGCGATTTTGTTAGGTAAAATGGTGAAACTGCGAACAAGGTGATGATTTCGGTTGCGGTTAACGCGGCCGTACACCGTCCTCGCCTTCAGACACATCTTTACCGGGGACTGGCAAATGTAAGTGGCGATAAACTGTTGCACCTGCGTCTTTGATCTCGCCGCGTTGATTAGCGGTTCTACCAATCAAGTGCGCACCAATCGGTGCAGTTAGAGTTTGCAGCACAATAGCGAGCAGCACTACCGTCAACCACGACCAAGTTTGGCGAATCGCCACCAAGCCCAGACACGTCAAAATAAACCCAGTTAACTGCGGTTTTGTGGCAGCGTGTTGCCGTTGCAACAAAGTCGGCAATTTAACTACCCCGATAGCAGCAATCAGCGTCATGGCAGAACCCAGAGTTAAAATCGCTATCCCCAGGTAGGTGAGGGCGGTAGACCAGCTTTCACTCATCACGTCCTCCTTCTGAGATAACCGCGTCCTCTTTAGGCTCCGGTTTCTTAGCGACGTTGGGTCCAGCATCTTGTGCCAGTTCTGCCGCGGAGCGTTGCCCAATAATCCGCGCCACCGCGGTGGCGGTCAAGAAACTCACCAAAGTTAGCACCAATAGAATCTGCATAGTGTCATCACGCTCCCCGGTAACAGACACTAAACAAATAATTCCGATAGTGATCGCCGTCAACAGATCCAAGGCAACGGTACGATTCAAAATCCCTGGTCCCCGCCACAACACGTATAAAGCCAGTAGTTCAGCGACACTAAGCATCGCCCAGTTTAAAGCGAAAATAAAAGTCATAGTGCCTAGTGCCTTTCACTCTCAGGTCGTGGCTGGGCGCCCTCGTCAATGACATACGGGCTCTGGGCTGAATAGGGGATTTTACCCTCCGCTACCAGCTGCTCGTAGCGTTGCAAACGCTCCTGAGCTTCTTGAATCTCTGCCTTACTGCCCAGGGCTTTCACAATTCTCATTTCGAGGGCGTGCAAAGATTGCTCTACCCCCCGCGCCCCTTTAGATAGCTCCCGATCTAACACGTGCAAAGTTACTCGCGAGGGATTTATCCGAGCCCGTACTACTAAAGAACCTGGTACCAGGCAGGTCATAGCGGAAGCCATAGTTAAATAAAACTCTGAGCGAGTAATCATTTCCACTTCAATTATCTGCGGACGAGCGGGTTTCTGCCGCAGCACCACATACGCTACTTGTAATGCAGAAGCCAAAAGATCCCAACCAAAGCGTAGTGCCAGCCAAGCAACATGGAAGGGACGGAATCTTTTTACCGGATTAACATGCGGCATCGGGAAAAATATTTGCAACCCCACCGCGATCAGCACGCCACCGCCGATAGAAACAGCAGACAGGTCACGAATCAGCAGCATCCAGACCGCAAACAACCAGGCACTCATCCCCAAAGAGCAGCGCCGAGGGAGAGTACGGAAACGCTGTTTCAGGCTACGACGCGGTGGCGGGGCACTGGCAGGAGTCGCAGCTATGGTCTGCTGAGCCACGCTATCACTGTTTTCGCTAGTCATGGTTACCGCCCTCCAGTAATAGAGGATTATTCGACTCCCGCGGGGACACCGACCAAGCATCAAAAATAAAGCTCTTGGTACTGGTTTTAGCTGCGGCGATCCCCGCATGGTTCCTGTTCTCGTTTAAAGAATCTCCCCAGTTTTCCGAGGCAAGCTTAGAGATCCCGTGTCCGCGTCCGTCCTCTCCCAAAACCGCGCGTTGATATTCAGCGCGGGACATAGAGATAGTGGCACGTTCGGTGAAAGTGTAGACCGGACCGGCAAATACTGATAGTCCAATCGTTACCGCAGTTAGAAAACCGGTTGCCGCCCAGACTCCCCGGGGAATGCGGGAGGCCGGATTCAAGGTATCGACGGCTTCCTCTTCTTCACCGCCACTTTCTTGCGCGGATTCACGTCCCTGCCAGAAAGTTTGTAGCCAGATTTTGACCACCACATACAGTGTGAGCAGGGAGGCAACTAGCCCCGCAGCCAGCAGCGCCCAAGCCAGGGGAGTGTTCCGGGCCGCCGTCGCCTCGGCGAGCCCTAGTTTGCCCAAAAAACCCGTCAAAGGTGGGAAACCCACCAGGTTGAAAGCCGGAATCAAATACCAGACCGCTAGCAGCGGGGAAATCTTGGCCAAAGAGTGCAGACGACGCAGCGAGGTAGAACCGCCGATTTTCTCCATCATGCCTGCCACTAAGAACAAGGTGGTTTGCACCAGAATATGGTGGACAGCGTAAAACACTGCCGAGGCGATCCCCAAGGTGTTAGCTAGAGAAATCCCCCAAATCATGAAACCGATATGGGAAACCAGGGTAAAAGACAGCAACCGCTTAATATCGTCCTGGGCAACTGCCCCCAAGATTCCCACGATCATCGTGAAAATCCCGACAACCGCCAACACCACATCTACTGGTGAGGTCGGGAAAATCAACACTTGCATCCGGATAATCGCATACACCCCAACTTTGGTCAGCAAACCCGCAAATACCGCAGTAATCGGGGCAGGAGCGGTGGGGTAAGAGTCCGGCAGCCAAGCGGACAGTGGGAAAACCGCCGCCTTTAGACCAAACGCTACCAGGAATAACGTTTGGATAAGCATGGCGACTGCCGGATCGATTTCAGTTAGCCGCATAGACAGCTGTGCCATATTCATGGTGCCGCAAGCGCCGTACAGGCAGGCAAGTGCTACCAGGAAAATCGCTGACCCCACCATCGAGACCGCCACATAAACCGTGCCCGAGCGGATGCGATCCCGGGTACCTCCCAAAGTAATCAACACAAACGAGGAGGTAAGCAGGATTTCTACCCCCACGTACAGGTTAAACATGTCTCCGGTGAGGAATGCGTTATTTACTCCGGCGCATAACACTAGGTAGGTGGGGTGGAAAATCGGAGTTGGAATATCTTCCGATTCGTGGACGGTGCCTTCTGAAAGAGAATAAGCCAGTACCGCCACCATTACCACTAAAGACGTGCAAAGCATTATTGCAGCGAGACGGTCACCGACCAGGGAAATTCCAATCGGCGCTGCCCAAGAACCCACATCTAAAACCAGGGTTGCCTGGTCAGTTAACACTAAAATCGCGAGGGCGAAGATCAAAGAAAGCGATAACGTCACAAAGGCAACCGCCGATTGAGTGCGGTAATGCCTCCCTAATCCCAAAGTTAAAGCCGCCGCTAGCAGCGGAAGGAGAACCGGTAACGCCAAAATAAAGTTCACAGTTCCCTCCTTTTACGGCCATGGCTCTTATCTAGCTCATCCAGATCCAGGCGCAAGAAGCGTTCCGTATCGCCCACGGTCTTCGCTAGACGCCGATCTTCCAGGTCATCGGTAACCTCATCATGACCCGATAGTCGCCAGGAACGGTAGGCAAGTGCCAAGCCGAACGCCGTGGTAGCCATCGACAGTACGATGGCAGTGAGGATCATTCCCTGCGGCAAAGGATCAGACATTTTTGACAGGGCAGTACCCAAAATTGGGGCCGTACCAGCGCGTCCTCCCTGGGAAAGCAGGAATAGATTAATCCCATTACCCAGTAGCCCTAACCCGATAACTATCCGGGTTAAAGTACGTTCGGTGACCAGGTAAACCCCGCAGGCAACTAGGAATCCGGCAGCTAATAACAGGCATAAAGAAACGCTCATCGCTTTGCCTCCTGAGGCTTAGACGCGGAAAGGCTAGTTTGCACCAGATCCTTTTCTTTGTTGGCAGAGGAGGAGTCTAAAGTTTCCTCGTCATTATCCGGTAAGCTTGCCGCTTGATCCTTCGGGTCTTGCCGACCGGTAATATCCGCTTCCGGCAGCTGGTGGCCAGCGGATTCACCCTGGCGGTCAATCTCTGACCCTAGCGATTGCAATAAATCGAGCACTACCCCGATAACCAGCAAATACACGCCGATATCTAGACCCATTGCCGAAGTGAAGTGCAGTTCCCCTAATATCCCTAAATCAAGATGCGCTTCCACGCTTTGCAAAATGGTGTAGCCAAACGCTAAAGGAATCAAGGCACTAACTACGGCAGTAGTCATTCCGACCGCAATGATCCCGCCCGGTCTGGCCGGAACTGCCTCTAGCAGTTCAAAGCGTCCGCCCGCGAAATAACGGATCGTAATCCCAATCCCGGCAACCATGCCTCCAATAAAGCCTCCACCCGGGTTGTTATGGCCGATAAATAAGAGCCATAGCGACACCAGTAACAAAGTGTGGTACAAGATCCGGGTAGAAACTTCCAGCAAAATCGAGCGGCGGCGCGGGCTGATTAACGTAGTAACTGCCAGCCAAGTTTGTTGGGGACCAGCGGAAATCTCCCGCAAATGCCCCCGACGTCGCTGCGCCCTCATTAGTAGTCGGTGCCGGCGTTCCCGATGAGACCTAGCCAGGGCGGTAGACAATCCTCGCAGGTAGATCAGGGCGGTAACTCCGGTAGCGGCAACCAGCAGTACCGAAAGTTCCCCGACAGTATCCCAGGCTCTTACGTCTACCAGCAAGATATTGACCAGGTTCTGACCCCCGGCAAAAATGCTTCCCTCCGTAGTGACCAAGTTCGAAACCGGTTCATGAATTCGGGCAGAGGACGTGGACAGCCCCAATAACACGATGCCTACTCCGCAGGCAGCGGCGATTAATATCCGGTATCCGGGAGCCCAGCGGCTGACCCGGCGGGAAAACCTAGCCGGCAGGCGTCGTAGTACCAGCAAAAACAAAGTAAGGGTAACCGCCTCTACCACTAATTGGGTTAGTGCTAAGTCCGGAGCCCCCTGCAGTACGTAAACGGCGGCCACAGCCGCTCCACAGGCTGAGAGTGCCAGTACTGCATTCAGGCGGCGTTGGGAAGCAACACAAATAGCGGCCATTCCGATCAGGGCAAAACAAATGAATGCTTGCCCGAAAGAATCCGCGAAATGCCAGCTATGCATATCGTTAATTCCCAGCAGGCATACCCCAGTTGCCACTACCGAAACCGTAAATATCACTGACAGGTCAGCAGGAAGAGAACCGGTTTGTACCTTCCCGGTAATCCAAGCAGCGCCGTGCTCCAAAGAACGGATAGTCCGCGAATACAGACCCTGGGCGCTCCATCGCGGCGAAAACGCCAACCGCCGCTGCACTCGCGCCAGCCGTGCCCGCTTCCAAAACAGGACAAAACCTGCTGCCAAGATAACGACAGTCACTAAGGCAGGTAAGATCCCCGACCAAAGATGGAGATTCCCCGGATCTTGCTCATAGCTTTGAATTGCGGTTTGCCGCAAAAAATGGTCAAGGACACCGGGTAGGAAACCCAAGAACAACGAAAGTCCGGTAAGTACCCCGGGAATGATGGTCAGAGTTTTACCGGTTGCCCGCAGTTTTTGGCGATGGGGACAAGTACCTTCGCGGTCATGCTTATGACTGAAAGCGCCCCAAAAATAGCGCAGCGAATAGGCAAAGGTTAAAGCCGAGCCCACAATCAGCACTGCGAGAACTACTGCCGACTGCCGGTTGTCCGCCGAGCCCACCAGGGCGGTGATCGCGTGCTCTTTCCCCAAATATCCACTGGTTATTGGGATTCCGGACATAGATAGAATCCCCGCTAAGGCGCAAACAGCCAACGTGCGCGAGCGTTCCCCCAGGCCGCAGAGACTGGGGAACTCGCGGGTGCCGGTTTGCTTTTCGATAGTCCCGGTAGTCAGGAATAGACCGGATTTAAAGGTGGAATGAGCAGCCAGAACACACAAACCAGCCAGGTATAGCTGAGGGCTGCCCGAACCGATAAGCATAGTCAGGAATCCCAGCTGGGAAACCGTGCCGAAAGCCAACACTAGTTTTAAGTCGGTTTGCCGCAGCGCCGCGTAGCCTCCGAGCAACATAGTCACTGCCCCTAAAATGACAATAGCCCAGATAAGAACGGGAAAACGAGCAAATGCGGGCGCAAAACGAGCGATTAGGTAGATCCCTGCTTTCACCATGGCCGCCGCGTGTAGGAACGCAGAAACCGGAGTGGGAGCGGCCATCGCGGAAGGGAGCCAAAAGTGGGTTGGGAAAATCGCCGACTTGGTAACTGCCGCAAATAAAATCAAAGCCAATCCGCTGCCTGCCGCTATCGGTTCGATCGGTGTTCCCAGGGCAGTCGGGGAGGACAATACGGTTAACAGCTCGCTGATCCTAAAGGAGCCTCCCGGCATGATCCCCAGGATCACAAACCCCGCGAACATACTTAAAGACCCGGTAGTGGTCACCAAAATCGCCTGGCGAGCGGCAGCGCGAGAGGCACGTTCCTCAGCTTCGTGACCAATCAAAATAAAGGAACTGAAAGTAGTGATTTCCCAAAAGAAATAGAGGGTCATGGTGTGATCCGCTAAGACCAGACCGGACATAGAGGCCGCAAACCCGAGGAAAGCGGCAATGAATTGGCGTAGTCGCGGAGAATCTTCGGAGAAATATTGCGCACAGTAAACCAGGATTAGCGAGCCGACCAGGTTAATCACTATCAGCATTAGCCAAGACAGGCCAGTAAGTCGAAACCCTATCTCTAAATCCAGCGCGCTTGACCATTGATAAAACTCAGCTAACCCTTGCGATCCCGTGCCGAAAGCCTGACGAGTGTGCGATAGCGTCCAGACGAGGGCGCTAAAGGGCATAAGAGCAGCAAAGTAAAATGTGCGTTGCCTAAAATATTTAACTAGGAAGGGGATGAGCAACGCCGCCAAGAAGTAGCACACAATCAGCGGGGCGGCGCGATCCCACAAGAGCATAGCTATTTCCAATCTACTTTCTTGATTTTTCGTCCAAGAGATTTCAACTGAGTATTAATCGTATCGTGAACCAAAATTATTGGGGAGTTTCGCCCGAAAAAGAGGCAGAAGCTTGCGTGGAAGGAAGAAAACTTCCTCTTTACGCCCTCGTGGCTAGGTCTGTTTTATGTGAATAATTGTGCCCCGTTTGCGTAAAATCAATCCCGGCCAATAAGTGATTGAGAACACTTTTAGTGACGAAATAAGCGCAAATGTGCGGTACTATAGTCCTATATCTTGATGTCAAGGTACTTAATGAGAGGACGTGCAAGTGGACCTTTACGAATACCAGGCTCGCGACCTTTTTGCGGCTCACGGAGTACCCGTGCTAGCCGGGATCGTGGCCGAAACTCCCGAAGAAGCTCAAAAAGCTGCCGAGAAACTCGCCCAGCCCCTAGTGGTAGTAAAAGCGCAGGTGAAGACGGGTGGACGGGGAAAAGCTGGCGGGGTTAAACTGGCTCGCAGCCCCCAGGAAGCCCGCGAAAAAGCCGAAGAAATCTTAGGCATGGATATTAAGGGACATACCGTGCACCGGGTGTTAGTTGCCGCTGGTGCCGATATCGCTTCCGAATACTATTTCTCCATTCTTCTTGACCGCTCAAACCGCCGCCACCTGGCTATGTGCTCTAAAGAAGGCGGCATGGAGATCGAGCAACTAGCCAAAGAACGCCCGGAAGCCTTGGCGAAGGTACCGCTGCCGGTTACTGGTATTGACGAAGATGTCGCCCGCAAGATTCTTGCACAGGCTGGTTTTGAGGACGAAGAGCTGATCGCTAAAGCCGTACCGGTGCTGGAAGGGCTCTGGGATGTTTACCAGGGCGAGGACGCCACCCTAGTAGAGGTAAACCCCCTGGTATCCAGCGAAGAGGGCGAGATTATTGCCTTGGACGGGAAAGTTACCCTAGACGATAATGCCCGTTTCCGTCACCCCGGTCACGAGGAACTGGTAGATAAACGCACTGAAGATCCTTTGGAAGCTAAAGCTAAAGAAAAAGGTCTCAACTACGTACACCTGGAAGGTCAGGTGGGAATTATTGGTAACGGCGCCGGTTTGGTGATGTCGACTCTGGACGTGGTTGCCTACGCCGGGGAAGAATACGGAGTTAAACCAGCCAACTTCCTTGATATTGGGGGCGGTGCCTCCGCACAGGTAATGGCCGATGGACTGGACGTTATTCTGGGTGATCCCCAGGTCAAGTCAGTATTCGTAAACGTATTCGGGGGAATCACCGCCTGCGACCAGGTAGCTTCCGGAATCGTGAAAGCAATCGAAATGTTGGGCGATAAGGCCACGAAGCCACTGGTGGTGCGCCTAGATGGCAACGCGGTGGCGGCCGGCCGCCAGATTTTGGAAGAAGCGAACCTAGAGCAAGTGACCATGGTAGAAACTATGGACGCTGGCGCCGCCCAGGCAGCTAAACTCGCTGCTGGCTGTTAAGAATCGGTAAAAGAATAAGGAGAAACCAAATGTCAGTATTCCTTGATTCCTCAGCCCGGATTGTCGTACAGGGCATGACCGGTTCGGAGGGGCGCAAACACACCCGATTAATGCTGGGGGCCGGTACCAATGTGGTAGGGGGTACCAACCCCAAGAAAGCCGGGCAAACGGTCGATTTCGATATCGTCCCCCTGGGAGAGGCCGCAGAAAAGAAAGGCGTTAAAGCTGGAACGGTTTCGGTGCCGGTTTTTGGCACCGTAAAAGAAGCCATGGAAAAAGAGGGCGCGAATGTTTCGGTGGTATTCGTCCCTCCGCGTTTTGCTAAGGGCGCGGTGTTAGAGGCGGTCGAGGCGGGAATGCCGCTGATCGTGGTGATTACCGAGGGGATTCCGGTACAGGATTCCACCGAGTTCGTAAATGCTGCTCTGGAAAAGGGTTGCCGGATTATCGGTCCGAACTGTCCGGGGATCATTACACCGGGACAGTCTAATGTGGGGATCACGCCCGCCGATATTACTGGTTCTGGTCCTATCGGTTTGGTATCCAAGTCTGGTACTTTGACCTATCAAATGATGTTTGAACTGCGCGATATTGGCTTTACTACCTGTATGGGGATCGGCGGTGACCCGGTGGTGGGCACCACTCATATCGATGCGCTCGAGGCCTTTGAAAAAGATCCCGACACCAAGGTAATCGTGATGATCGGTGAGATCGGGGGAGACGCGGAAGAACGTGCCGCCGACTATATCGCCGCTAATGTCACCAAGCCGGTGATCGCCTATGTAGCAGGCTTTACTGCTCCTAAAGGTAAAACTATGGGACACGCAGGTGCTATCGTCTCCGGTTCCGCCGGGACTGCCCAAGCCAAGAAAGAAGCCTTGGAAGCCCATGGCGTAAAAGTGGGGAAGACTCCTTCCCAAACTGCAGAGCTGGCGCGGGAGGCTTTTAAGGCTCTTAGCTAACTGACAGTCAGCGTCAGATAGCTAGGTTACCTGCTGTTGGCAGAGGTCTAGCTAAAATCTGGATACCTATAAATGTCGCTGGGGGCGGTGCTAAGCACCGCCCCCAGCGATTATTTGGTGTCGGGCCTACCGCACCGCGGTGCGCCTAAGCGGTAAGGAGGCGAAAAAGTGGACAATAGTAGGGATGTTGCGCCGGCCTAATCTTCCCAGAAATCCTCGGCAATCTGCAGGAGCCAGGAA
>OKIM01000211.1_pt1 | contig 17547 bp, 15 predicted proteins | sample 1612191 | NCBI WGS metagenome assembly OKIM01 (sample SAMN04436781, study PRJEB24849) | human gut metagenome | biome: human gut; feature: NICU; material: stool | host: Homo sapiens | place: USA: Saint Louis, MO | collected 2011-03-31 | reverse complement strand
CCGGCGCGTACTAGCTCACTGACTGTTAGGCGGGCAAAAGCGGTGGCAGCACCCAGATTCTCTACTGCCCCTTCCATATTTTGCTGATTGCGGGAGGGATTTAAGGAGCAAGAAACGTCGCTCACCGACTAGCTACCTCCGCCACATCTCGCATCCGCTGACTCCAACGGTTAACCAAATCGCGGTGATCATCGCTGTTGGGAGGGCAGATTAAATCGGTATTTACCTCCACTTCCTGCACCTCTAGCTGACCGTCTTTAACCTGCCAGGGCTGGCGAGAAACGTCAGATTTAAGCAACTGGCTGGTCGCCAGGCCGCAGGCATGCGGAAGCTGTGCCATCGCGGCGGCGGCGCGCACCCCTAGTCCGATACCTACCGCACTATCAACTGCGGAAGAAACCACCACTTCCAGACCGCGTTGCTTGGCTTTCTTCGCCAAATCGATAACTGCTGAAACACCCCCTAAAGGCTGGATTTTCACCACCATCACATCCGCGCAGCCATCGGGCAGGTCAGAAAGCGGATCTGGAGAGCGGCGAATCAGTTCGTCAACCGCGAGTGGCACCGAGGTCGCGGCACGTAGCTCTAGAAGATCTTCCGCGCTCTTGCAGGGTTGTTCCACATATTCCAGTCCCCCAGCAGCCTCATCTAGGGCAGCAATCGCGGCTTTGGCTTCTGCCAGGCTCCATACCCCATTAGCATCGACGCGAATCCGATAATCCTGCCCGAACTGCTTTTCGAGGGCAGCGCGCACGGCTTTTATCCGTTCTACATCATCGGCAAGTTCAGTGCCGCGATCAGCAACTTTAACTTTCGCAGTCCGGCAGCCTCCGCTTTGCTCTACAATTTCCGCGGCGCGTTTAGGCGAAACCACCGGCACGGTCACATTCACTGGTACGCTACCCCGCACTATCTGCGGCTCAGGCTCGGTGAGGGCGTTGACGGCTGACCATAGCCACCGTTTCGATTCGTGCGGCCCATAATCCCAGAAGGGCGCGAACTCTCCCCAACGGTTCCCGGAACGCAGCAGCACGCCCTCGCGCACAATTATTCGCCGAAAACGGTTCACGAGCGGTAGGGAATACACCAGTGCCTGGTCGATGTCGATCGCGGGAAACTCGGAGTTTTCAAATAGTTTACCGAGGTCACTAACTTGTGCCTCCGATACCTCCACTAGCATCGGGGTACTGATATTTCCTGCCATCACGTTTCCCTTGTTGTTTCTAATATCCTGCTACTGAATCCAATAGCCCTGGGCCTGGCACCGACCGGGCTAACTTCCACCGTTTCCTATTGTCAGCCTATTTTCCCAGAAAAGCCTAATAGTAGTAGGGGAAAGTTGACCAATCCGGTTCCCGATGTTCCAGGAAAGCGCGCCGCCCCTCCTCGGCCTCATCGGTGCTATAGGCCAAGCGAGTAGCCTCCCCCGCGAACAACTGTTGCCCCAGCAAACCGTCATCTGCCAGGTTGAACGCATATTTTAACATCCTAATAGCCTGCGGAGATTTGCGGGCAATGGTCAGCGCCCACTCTAGCGCCACGGTTTCTAGCTGCTGGTGCGGCACCGCCGCGTTGATAACTCCCCAATCTTCCGCTTGCCGGGCATCATAGGTGTTCGCCAGGTAAAAGATTTGCCGCGCGCGTTTGTCCCCTACCTGTCGCGCCAGCAGCGCCGACCCATATCCGGCATCAAAGGATCCCACATTCGCGTCGGTCTGTTTGAAGCGGGCATGCTCCATGCTGGCCAGCGCCAAATCGCAGACCACCACCAGGGAGTGCCCACCCCCGGCAGCCCATCCGGGAACCGCGGCGATAACTGGTTTCGGCATCGAGCGAATCAGGCGCTGGACTTCCAGAATGTGTAAGCGTCCGGTTCGTGCCAAATCCAGGTTTTGGCGACGCTGGGAAACTTCTGCATCTGGATCGGCGCCCTCCTGCTCGTAGCGATATCCACCCCGATCACGAATCCGCTGGTCACCGCCGGAACAAAAGCTATAGCCTCCATCAGAATCGCTCGGACCATTCCCGGTGAGGATTACCGCCGCTACATCGGCGGCGCTGCGCGCATATTCCAGACAAGCCAGCAGTTCATCTACAGTATGGGGACGAAAAGCATTGCGCACCTGCGGGCGATCGAACGCAATCCGCAAAACCGGAAGTTTTTCCCCGATTTTCCCGCGATCGGCTATTTCGGTGGCCGCTAAGTCGGTTAGTTCATAGCGATCCCGCCCCGGTTTATAGGGCTTTTGTTTCTCCTGAGCTTCAGATGAGGACGAAGACGCGGAGGCATCCGCACTTCCCGCTTTCACTACCCCCCGATGAAAGGTAAGGTCAGTTAGCTTTTCAAAGCCGGGAACTGGAATCCAACGCTGCGCGTCGAAAGTGTCAGAAACATGTGCAAGCTCGCTCATACCCCCACCCTACCGCGCAAGCTGCTACCCGACTTCTTTGCCGTGACACTGCTAGCGGAGCCTAGGTTTTATTCCCTATTCTGTGCGCAAAGCCTAGGTTTTCCCTCCCGCCCAAGAATTCGGAAAACGTAGCGGCGTTTTCCGAATTATTATGCCCACCGCGCCCACTCGGATAAAACCTAGGCTCCACGCTCGCTGGTACCGCCTGCGTCAACATCTCAGCGGGAACAAGATTCCCGTAAGGTACGCACTGAGCGTGCAGGGGCGGATTTATGCCGCAGGGTAGGCTTCGGGCACTAAATCCGTGAAAATGCCAGAGCATTTTCCGGATTTCGGGGCGCGAGGCAAAATCCGCCCCTGTACGCGGACGTCTATGGGGGAAAACTTCTTTCCTTTCGCTTGAATTGGGATCGCAGAAACTGGCGATAGACTGGGCGGTGACGGTTATTTTCGGAGGTTGACTTTGCGCATTGTTCCCCCACCGAGCAGGGAGACTCAGGCAGCCAGTGAAATTTTAGCTCCTCAGGGCGGTAATGGCGGTACAGCTTTTCAGCTTGAGGAAACCGAAAATACTCCGCAGATCGTCTGGTTACAAAGCGAACCGGGCGTAGGAAAAGAACCTGGAGAAGGCACCGAGGATGGAGCCTCGCGCCCGCGCCCACTAATTTTCTTGCCAGTATCCGATAATCCTGCGCGCGATACCTTATTCTTTACCGCGCTTCGCACCGCCCTCTGGCCGGACAAATTTACTTCCCTGCCCACTATTGATTTATCCACGGTTGCGGGGCCGGCAAAGCCTTTTTTTGCGTTGCGAATTCTGGCAGATTACCAGCCTCTATTTTTCCCGGCACGTATTGAGCGTCTTACTTCCTCTTGGGCGCGCCAACAGGCAGAGAGACTGCGCCGCCTGCCTGACCAGGTAAGTTCTATTCTTTCAACTTCCGGTTCCACGAAACCCGGAGGGCGCCTGGTGGGACTTTCGTTGGCGGCTTTGCGTGCCTCTCATCAGGCGACCGCCCAGCGTCTGGGAGGAGCTGGTATCTGGGTATCGGCGCTTCCTCGGGATCATATCGCCGGTTTCCAGGTAATTGCTCGCGCTTATGCGGGGGGAACTGAGCCGGTAACTATTGATATGATCGGCGGTTTTCAGCTCTCGCGGCTTCGGGAAGCCCTGCAAAACATTGCCGCGGGTAACGTTCCCGTTTATCTATCGCTGGTTCCCACTCAGCTACGCCGCGCCCTGTCCGATCCAAAAACTACCGCTGCCCTGCGCCTTTGTTCCGCAATCCTGGTAGGCGGGGCGCGCGTCTCGCCTTCGCTGCTTATCGCGGGGCGCGAGCAAGGGTTGAACCTGGTCACTACCTACGGGATGACCGAAACTTGCGGCGGGTGCGTCTATGACGGTGTCCCCCTGCCGGGAGTCAAAGTTGCGGTCAAAGAGAGCAGGATTTGGCTGTCTACCCCCACTTTGATGAGCGGCTACTTAGAAGCAGAATCGGATCCGGAAATCCAGGTTTTCGAGGGGGAAACTTGGCTGGCCACCAATGATGCCGGCAAGATAATTTTTGCAGGCGAGGGCGAGGATGAAGCGGCCGGGCTAGTTATTGATTCAACCAGTCCAGTTCGCCTTGAGGTGTTAGGCCGCTTAGACGAGACCATTATTTCTGGCGGGGAAAATATCTCCCTAGCCCTGGTGACCCGGGCTGCGGAGAAAGCGGGATTTTCGGGGATAGAGTTTTGCGGTCTACCCGATGAGGAATGGGGAGAGCTGCTCTGCGCAGTGTTTGCAGATTCGTCATTAGCCGACTCCCACCCGGACCCGGAAAACCTAGATCCGCTATATCTGGGACCACAACTGCGAGCCGCGTTGCGCGGAAGTCTACCGGCTTCACATCTACCGCGTGCGGTGGCGCTGCTCCCCCACTTTCCTCTGCTGCCCAGCGGAAAACTTGATCGCCGCGCCCTCGGGGAAGCTGCACGCGCCCTCGATAAAGAAAACCGCACCTGGCGCAAATAAAACAGCCAAGAACCAAACTGGCATTTGCCCCAAAATAAGTAGAGGCGGCGAGGAAAACCCCGCCGCCTCTACCGACAGTTCAGTTACTTCTTTAGCACCTGGTGATAGGCCGCCAAGTCCAGCACCCCGTTACCTGACAGTCCGATCAAGAGCACCTGGCCATCCCGAGCCTCCCCGGAGCGGATGAAGTCCAGCGCGCCGGCTACCGCGTGGGTAGATTCCGGGGCGGGAATAATTCCCTCGGCGCGCGCGAACTCTAATCCGGCCGCAAAGGTTTCTTCTTGCGGATAGGCACGTGCTTCCATCAATCCCAGGTGGTAGGCGTGAGACACCATCGGCGCCATCCCGTGATAACGCAAACCACCAGCGTGAATAGGATCCGGTACGAACTCATGCCCCAGGGTATACATCTTCATTAGCGGCGTCAGCCCCGACATATCCCCAAAGTCATAGCGGTATTCACCTTGCGTAAGCGACGGACAGGCAGCCGGTTCACAAGCCACTACCCGCGAGTTCTTACCTTCGCGCAGATTCTCGCCGATAAAGGGAGTAGCCAGACCGCCCAGGTTAGAGCCACCGCCAGCGCAACCGAAAATGAAGTCCGCGCCGGATTCACCAGCTTTCGCCAGTTGGGCTTGCGATTCCAGACCAATCACCGTCTGGTGGATAATCACCTGATTCATTACCGAGCCCAAAGCGTAGTGAGCCTGCGGATCCGAAACCGCAGATTCCACTGCCTCCGAAATCGCCATCCCTAGAGAACCGGAAGTATCGGGGTTTTCGGCTTGGATACGGCGACCCGCCTCGGTGCGATCGGAGGGCGAACTCCAACATTTCGCGCCGTAAGTTTCCATTTGCATCCGCCGATAGGGCTTTTGATCATAGGAGGAACGTACCTGCCATACTTCACATTCCATTCCCAGCATGGAGCAGGCCATCGCCAGGGAAGCACCCCATTGCCCCGCCCCGGTCTCGGTGGTGAGCCGCTTAATCCCGGCCACCGCATTGTAGTAGGCCTGCGCTAATGCCGAGTTCGGTTTATGGGACCCGGCCGGAGAATTGCCTTCATATTTGTAGTAGATGCGGCATTTAGTGCCTAGTTTTTGCTCCAGGTTGTGAGCACGGTAAAGCGGTGCGGGACGGAAATTGGTGTACAGTTCCCGGATTCGCTGGGGAATATCAATATAGCGTTCCTTGCTCATCTCTAGTTCGATGAGCCCGGGCGCAAATAGCGGTTCCAAATCTTTCGCGGTGATGGGCTCCCGGGTCTGCGGATTTAGGTAGGGAGGCATCGGCTCCGGGAAGTCCGCAGCCAGGTTGTACCAGCGAGCAGGGATGTGGCTATCGATCGGAAATCCTAAAGGTTGGATTCTAGGGTTATCAGTCATCTTTTCTCTTGCTCCTCAATGAAATATCACTTCTATTAAATAGTTTCCGCTGGCGGGAGACAAAAAAATACCCGCCACCTGGCGGGTTCTATAAATGCCTGAAAGAAAGGACCCGCCTAGGCGAGCCACCACCACTGAATCGATTTGATCGCTGTTTCTTCCATACCTCCATGCTAACGAAAACGTGAAAGCAACTACAAGCCGTCTCAATAATTGGCGTTTTGCTTTTCGGGGCTTTAATCTGAACGTAGCCATCAAGAGCAGTGCAGAGACCTGGCTCGCGCACTGCAGCAACCGATAAGACGGTGCTAATGCCAGGACCGATGGGAAGGAACTTATGAGCAACGCTAAAGCGGATAATCCGCTGATTGAGCTGCGGGATGTCTATAAAATTTATCCCCGCAAGAAGCAGGACAAGCTGCACGCCCTCGACGGTATCTCCCTAAAAATCGGTGCTGGAGAAATCCACGGCATCGTGGGGCAATCAGGGGCCGGAAAATCTACGCTGATTCGTTGCCTAACCGCCCTGGAGCATCCTACTTCGGGGGAAATCCTGGTGGCGGGGCAAAATCTTTCCACCCTTTCGGAAAAGCGTTTGCGTCAGGCGCGCCGGTCTATCGGCATGGTGTTCCAGGCGGCTAACCTGTTGGATTCACGTACTGCCGCCGGTAATATTGCCTATCCCCTGTATTTGGCGGGACAAAAACGCGGGGATCGCCACGAGCGGGTACAAAAGCTCCTGGATTTGGTGGGGCTGCATGACCGGGGTTCCTCCTATCCCTCCCAGCTTTCCGGGGGACAGCAGCAACGAGTAGGGGTCGCCCGCGCGCTTGCAGATGAGCCGCAAGTGCTACTGTGCGATGAGCCCACCAGCGCTTTGGATACCGAATCCACTCAGCAGATTCTGCATTTAATTAAGGATGTACATGACCGTCTGGGTGTAACCGTGGTGATTATAACCCACGAGATGAGTGTAGTCCGCGAGATTTGCACTCACGTTACTTTGCTAGAAGGCGGAAAAATTGTGCAGACCGGTTCGGTGGAGGACGTAGTCAAGGCGCACTCCTCACGGTTAGCAAAAGACCTGGTACCGCCACCCAATGTTGATGACGAAGTAACTTTAGATGGTCAACCCGCCGCGGTAGTGGATATTGCTTTTACTTCCTCGCCGGGCGTGCCCACCGGGTCGAAAGTTATGGATCTGGTGGCGCAATTGGGCGGCGATATTGTGGCCGGAACCTTTGAAACTGTGGGAACCACGCAAGTTGGCCGCTTAGCTGTCGGGGTGAAATCTACAGGACTGGACGCTTTTATCCGCGAAATGGAAAATCATCACATCTATACGGAGGTGCGAGCATGAGCCTTATCGCTACTACCTCACAGGTTGTGACTATGATGCCCTTAGCTGCGGATGCCTCGGGACGCTGGTTTTCCAATCCGGTGATTACTAATAATCTGCTGGAGGCCACTTTAGAAACCATTTATATGTCGCTTTGGTCGGGATTATTCTCTATCCTGTTGGGATTGCCAATCGGCCTGCTGCTGGTGGCGACTGCTCCCGCGGGACTACTTTCAGGTTCCAAAGTTGCGCGAGTGCTCTACGCGGTGCTGGGATTCATCGTGAATGTGGGGCGCTCACTGCCCTTCGTCATTTTGATGATTTCGATTCTTCCTTTTACTCGCCTACTGGTAGGCACCACTTTGGGGTGGAAAGCGGCGGTAGTGCCGTTAACCCTGGCGGCGGCGCCGTTCTTTGCCCGCCTGGTGGAATCCAATGTGCAAGGGGTAGAAAGCGGCAAACTAGAGGCCGCGAAAATGGCCGGTGCCTCTAACTGGCAGATCATGATGGGGGTGCAGGTGCGCGAGGCGCTACCCGCCCTCATCCAGTCAGTTACCGTTACTTTGATTTCGCTGATTGGTTACGGCGCAATGGCGGGTACTTTAGGTACCGGCGGCCTCGGCGCCCTCGCCATAAACTATGGCTACAACCAGTTTATGGGTGACGTGATGCTAATCGTGGTGATCGACATCCTGTTGATTGTAGTTATCGTGCAGTGGCTAGGCGATATGCTTAGCCGGCTGGTAGATCACCGCTAAGGGAAAACCAGTCGGAGATTTTCACCGCTCTTAGCGGTTTTCGGTAAAACTTTTGTGCCCTGGCTCTGCTCTAGGTATCCGGGGAAACGCCCCGCCCTCGTCCGTTTAGTAGACGCCGGCGAGGACGGGTAAGAAAACTTTGTAAACTACCTAAAAAACTACTTATAAGGAATTTTAAAATGAAAACTTGGAAGAAACTTGTGGCCGCAGCTGGAGCTGCCGGCTTAGCACTGGGACTTGCGGCTTGCGGTGGCGGCGATTCTGCTGGCGGCGACACCAAACTGATCGTAGGGGCTTCTCCTGATCCACATGCGAAGATCTTGCGTTACGTGGCCGATAACTTGGCTGAAAAGCAGGGCATCGAGTTGGAAGTCAAAGAATACACCGACTATATCCAGCCGAATGAAGCCCTGAATTCTGGGGATCTGGATGCCAACTATTATCAGACGGTTCCCTACTTCGATGATCAGACCGCCAAGAACAACTGGCAGTTCGATCACGGCAAGGGAATCCACCTAGAGCCACTAGGAATCTATTCTGAAAAGCTCAAGGATATTAAGGATCTGAAGGACGGCGCCAAGATTGGGATCATCAATGACCCCACTAACCAGGCACGTGCCTTAAAGTTACTGGCTGACAATGGCTTGATTAAGCTACCGAAAGATGAAAAACAGCAGAAAGTATCGGTGATTGCCAAGTCTAAAGAATACAATCCGCGCGGCTTTGAGCTGCCTGAAGTGGAAGGGCCGCAGTTGGTACGCGCCCTAGCCGACGTAGATATCGCCGTCATCAACGGTAACTTTGCTCAGCTTGGAGGCAAGGAGCCCTCTGACGCCTTGATCTTGGAGTCCACCGAGAATAATCCTTCCCTGAATATCCTGGTTTGGAAGAAGGATTCCGAAAAGGTAGAGGCAATCAAGAAACTGGATTCTTTACTGCACTCTCCGGAAGTCAAGGCTTTCATTGAGAAAACCTGGCCGAACAAGGCAGTGCTACCTGGTTTTTAATCCCACTCACCTAGTGGCTTTAAAAATCTGATCGCTTTAAATCTAAGGGGGGGGGCGGGTTCGAAGATTTTCTTCGAACCCGCCCCCTTTACGTATGCTAGAAGAAGTTCCCCGCGGGGAACATAGGCTACTAATGAAACTACCGGCTCACAACCGGATTATTCATATAGTATTTCCTAATTGAATCCTGGGAAATGACATTGTTACTGGGATCGCTAGGGTTTAGCCCTTTTCTCGCATTGCTCCAAGGAGCTTCTGCGTGAGTCCGTTCGCTAAGTTCATTTCCGGTGAGATTTCCCAGCTGATCAAAAACTACATCTACAATCTGCTTCTCTTTATCACTCAGATTATTGCTATCTGACTGCAGCTGCCCAGACTCGATGATAAAAAGCCCCTGATGCTTTTCGAATAGTTCGGCAGATACCGGACCACCTCGCCAAGCTTCAAAGTCTTCTTGGAACAGCGGGGTGCCGGCAGTTGCCAGAGCGTGTGCCTGGGAGTAGAAAGTTAACTTTTGCAACTTCATCGTGGAAAGAGACTTAGAACGATTTAGAATATATGCTGCAACATCAACAACGGTTGCCATTTTTGAAGCCTCCTCTACCATAGTTGAAAAGCCAATACCTCTATGATTGTACCTGTGAATACGCGATCTGTGAACTCTGGTGAGATTCCTCTCTCAACTAGCCAGGCAAAACGCTATAGCAAAATCTTGAAGCAGACTATTTCCGATGAGGCGGAACAAACCAAAGAGGCTATCGACTTTGTGCAAAGGTGGAGAGCTCGCTACGCTCCGGCTACCCGTCAATGCTTTCAGACTCTCCTAGAGTGTTGCAAAGGAGTGGACGGGGCAATCATCACTTATCGCCTAAAGAGAGTCTCTTCTATTGTCCAAAAAATACAGCGTCCTAACCATAATCACCTGTTAAACACTTTGGATGATATTGGAGGATGCCGGGTAATTACTAAAAGCATTAAAGATCTACGGCTAATTCAGAAAAGAATAGAAGATAAGATTGCTGGAACCTCTTCTGAAATCACCAAAACTAAAGATTACATTGATTCTCCGAAAAGTAGTGGCTATCGCTCCTGTCACCTACTGACTAAACAGGGTAGCTGTGAGCGTAAGTACCGTGTTGAAATCCAGTTAAGAACGCAACTTCAACATTATTGGGCCACTGCATTAGAAGTTATAGATGAAATAGAAGGAAGAGAGATTAAAACTACCAATACAGATGTTTTATTGGGTGATGCTGATACCAGAACTCGGTTATATTACAATCAGCTAACCTCTTCTTTAATCGCAAGCATCGAAGAAAGTCCTACCGTTCCAGGTACCCCTAAAAACATAGGTGATCTTGTTTCAGAAATTGAAACTTTGTCGTTGTCTTCTGAAATCATTAGCAGACTTTCCCGTGTATACGACGATGTCTTAAGACTTGATGAGGAGCATTGTGCCCCTGAAGATGCTTGCGTGTTTATTTTACAGTTCCTAAAAGACGAACAGAACTTGATTGTTCATTCTTATGCCAATAATCAAATGGACGAATCCCTCAGCGAGTATTCAAGGCTTGAAGACGAAGTGTTTGAAAACAATAAAAACGGTTTGATAGCTCCTAATCAGAATATTGTATTGGTGCACGTCAATGATCCGGAACAGCTAAAAGTGGCCTATCCGAACTATTCGGCAAATATTAAAGAGTATCTAAAACTGATAACGCAGAACTGTCCTGCTTTAGATAATTAACCGCAAAAAGCAACGCAACTTACTTGCACCGCTAACTACCATGTCTTAGGCGGTCTTGCGCACAATCAGGCGGGTTTCTACTTGTTTTTCAACCGCATCCCATTTTTTGCCATAGTTTTCTTTATCAAAGAAGAATTCCACGTGCTCTACCAGTCGCTCGACAGCTAAACTGGCCAGTTCCTCCCGGTCTTGCCGCACGGTGGTTAGTTCCACATAGGGTTCGGATGCAATCGGGGTGTCATCGAAACCCACCACCGCGATTTCCTGGGGGATATGCACCCCCTCTTGCCACATTCGAATCATAAATCCTTGGGCACACAGATCGTTAAAGCAGATCACTGCGCGTGGCATCACCCTTTCTCCGTTACTGACCTGACGTAATATCTGATCGGCAACCCGCGCCCCATCACCGAGATTTTGCCCACCTTGATAGATCCGCAGCGAAGAACTGTCATCTGCTGCTAAACCCCGATCTGCAAGGCATTGTTTAAAGGTAGCTTCCCGCACGTTCGCATTGGTCTGATTGTCACCCCTGATATGCACAATGTCGCGAAAACCCTTTTGCCACAAGTGCTCAAAAGATTTTGAAATCCCATAGGCATCGTTGGAGACCACGGCATCCACACTGTGGGATCCCACTTCTTGGCACAGGGTAATTAGGGGGATCACCGCCGCAATTTTTTCTAAATACTCGGCGGAGAGTCTGGTACCTATTAGCACAATCCCTTCGCAGCGATCTTGCATCAAAGACTCGATGCAATCCATTTCACTGCGCTGCCCCACACAACCGGTTGCCACCAGGCGATATCCTTGTTTTTCAGCATAACGAAAGAGCGGATCCATCAGCGATATTTGGAACTCTTGCTCCATATAATAAACCACACCCAGCAAATAGCTGCGGTCTAGACGGATGAGGGCGGCCTGGCGGTCAGGACGATACCCCATCTCAAAAGAGGCGCGCTGAATCTCAGCGCGCCTCTTTTCCGAAACTCCGGGTCGTCCGGACAGCGCAACGGACACCGTAGAAATGGCGGCTCCCACTTCCTTGGCAACATCGGAGATAGTTATTTTTTGTTTCATAGCGTTGCTCTTAGATTATCGCTAAATAACTGGTCACCGCTAAAAAACGCAACGGTTGAAATCCAATTGGGAATAAGCCGATAGGTAGGTAGCTACAATGCACCTAAAATCCGTCGGAATATTAACAGGTAAAAGTATAGTTAACGTTATCTTTTTGCTGTTGGTTTTAGCGGAACACTTTCCCCGAAGTAAGGTTTTCCGAGGACGCCGCCTGCGCCCTCGGAAAACCAAAACCGGCGTTCTTTACGCGATAAAGTTACTGTCCGAACTCGCTCTTTACCCGGGCAATCATCTTCTTATTGATTTCATCAGCACGGTCATGCCAACCGAATACGCACAGAGACAATACGCCGTCGAAGTTCATATCCCGCAAGGTGCTAAACAGCTCGTCCCAGGGAACTTCTCCCATGCCGATCTCATTGTGCTGGTGCACGCGAGCATCAACTCCCGGAGGATTAATTACGTAACGGTTCCCATCGAAGGCCTTGTGGTTGAACACATCGGCGACATGCACTTCTTTAAGCAGATCGCCAGCAGAGCGCAACATCCGTTCCACATCACCTTTACCATCCGAAAGGTGGAAGGTGTGGGGGGCGCAGTATTCATAGCCAATCCAGGGCTTATTTACCCCGCGGATCAGGTTGATTGCGGGATCGTGTAACTCCACGAAGTCATAGGGGTGCGCCTCCATATGCAGTTGGATCCCATATTTTTCAAAATCGGGAGTGAGTTCTTCAATGGACTTGTACCACTGATGTTCGCAGCGCCGCGGGGTGTTGGGGTCCCCAGAAAATTCCGAAACAATCTCGCGCACATCTAGCTGATCGGCAATTTCGAGCAGCCGCCGCCAGTTGCGCACCTGGGCTTGGCGTTCTTCTTCATCTACGCACGCCCAGTTAAACACCGGGTTCAAGGTGGCAATCTTAACCCCAGATTCTTTCTGTGCCTTATTCAGTTCAGCAACATAGGCGTCATCGGCTTTGGGGTAGTGATGCCAAAAATGAAAATCTGCCGTGGGAGACAGTTCCACGTAGTCAAACCCGAGCTCTCGTGCTTTATGCAGGGTTTGCGAAACTGGCATGAACCAGTAATACATATTGGGGTCGAGGGCGATCTTGACCATTTATTCATTCCTTTACTTGGCGGTGACTTTATTTCTCGGGGCGGTGTTAGAGGTTTCTCCCGCAGGCAGCAGCCTCTTCGCTCCGCTGATTTTATTGGGCACCCTCAGTTTAGCCGAAACGTTTCGCTATGTCGAGACTTTCCTGAGTTTCCCCTTTTCCAGGCTCTGTTACTACTAAAGCCTGCCTACCTTTATTTAACACGTGTTAAGCAAGGGTGTCAAGAGTATTGTTATTTTATTTTTCTCGCGCAAAATACCGTCTCTAGTCTACTTTTATTCACTAGACGCGTCCTTACCCGCTAAAATACCTATTTTCCCACGTTAGTTTGTAAAGTAGAGGTCTAGAGGGAAAAATGCGTCGCCTAGCGCCGCCACCCTAGAAGGTCAGTTACAGAAAGAAGGAACGGAAAATGGAAACCGGCAACGCTTCCAGCGTCCAGGAATCAAACGACCCGAAAGAACGGGTGGCGCTGAACCGCCAACTAGCACAAATGCTAAAAGGGGGCGTGATTATGGATGTCACCACCCCAGAGCAGGCACGGATCGCCGAAGATGCGGGCGCAGCAGCGGTGATGGCGCTAGAACGTATCCCCGCCGATATTCGCGCCGCCGGAGGCGTTTCTCGGATGAGCGATCCGGCAATGATCAAAGGGATCCAAGAAGCGGTATCCATCCCGGTAATGGCAAAGTGCCGCATCGGGCATTTTGTAGAAGCCCAACTGCTAGAAGCTATCGAAATCGACTATATCGACGAATCCGAAGTACTCTCCCCCGCCGACGATATCTACCACATTGATAAAACCCAGTTCAAAGTACCTTTCGTATGTGGGGCACGTAATCTGGGTGAAGCGCTGCGCCGTATAGGTGAGGGCGCAACTATGATTCGAACCAAGGGAGAACCGGGAACCGGTGACGTAGTGCAGGCAGTTACCCATATGCGCGAGATGAATGCCGAGATTCGGCGGATTTCTAGCCTACGCGAAGATGAACTTTTTGAAGCCGCCAAGCAGCTAGAAGTACCGCTATCGCTACTCAAAGAAGTGCACGATTCCTCGCGCCTGCCGGTGGTTAACTTTGCCGCGGGCGGGGTGGCCACCCCGGCCGATGCGGCTTTGATGATGCAGCTCGGCGCCGAGGGCGTGTTCGTAGGCTCCGGCATCTTCAAGTCCGGCAATCCCGCCAAACGCGCCGCCGCCATCGTCAAGGCAGTCACTAACTTCAAAGACGCGAAATTGATCGCGCAGCTGTCCGAAAACTTAGGTGAAGCCATGGTGGGGATTAACGAAAGCGAAATCGACCTGCTGATGGCCGAACGCGGAAAGTAAACGGCCAGAAAACAAGAACAGCGGTAGCAACGGACAGTTTGCTACCGGCACTAATAGTAGGCGAAAAATAGATGGAAAAAGTTGGCGTCCTCGCAGTTCAAGGGGCTTTCATTGAGCATGAACAATGCCTCGAAAAACTGGGAGCTCAAGTAGTTGAGCTCCGCGAAGCCGCAGACCTGCAGACCGGTTTTAACCGTCTAGTATTACCAGGCGGCGAATCAACGGTGCAATCAAAACTACTGATTGAACTGGGAATGGCGGAGAGACTGCGGGAAATGATCACCGCCGGGATGCCGGTGCTCGGTACCTGTGCCGGATTAATCTTGCTGTCCAAGCGGATTATGGGTAAGCGCAGCGTGGATCGCACCGCACTCGGCACCTTGGACGTAACCGTGGAACGTAATGCCTACGGCCGCCAACTCGGTTCTTTTAATGCCCGAGCTGACTTTGCAGGCATGGAAGATCTGCCCATGACCTTCATTCGCGCCCCGCGGATTAGCGAGGTCGGCCCGGGAGTAGAAGAACTCGGACGTGTAAATGGGCTAATTGTGGGGGCGCGAGCCGGAGGTCAAATCGGGGTTACTTTTCATCCCGAATTGACCGGCGACCCGCGCCTGCACCAAATGTTCTTGAACCTCTAGTTCACCTGGCTCCTATTAGCCTTCCTCACGCTGGAAGCTCATAGTGGCTTCGTAGTGTCCGGATTCGCTCGGCCAACGGGTAGTAATCGCCTTGGCCTTGGTGTAGAACTTCACGCCCTCCGGGCCGTGAATATGGGTGTCCCCAAGCAGGGAGTCTTTCCAACCACCGAAGGAGTAGTAGGCAACCGGGGTCGGAATCGGGACGTTAACGCCAACCATTCCGGCCTCAACCTCAAGGGTGAACTTGCGCGCTACCCCGCCATCATTGGTGAAGATGGCAGAGCCATTGCCGAAGGGAGAGGAATTAACGATCTCGATGGCTTCCTCATAGGTTTCGGCGCGAGTAATCACCAGCACCGGACCAAAGATTTCCTCGTAATAAGCGGGGGCATCTTTGGGGCAGTTATCGATAATGGTGGGTCCTACGAAGTAACCGTTCGGGTAACCTTCTGGCCGGAATCCGCGGCCATCACGCACGATAGTCGCACCGCGTTCTTCAGCATCAGTGATCAGACCTTCGATCCGCTCCTGAGCTTTCTTGTCAATAACCGGTCCCATCTCACAGCCTTCAACCATGCCTTGATCTACATGAATCTTGTCGGCGTGGGCTTTAACTTTCTCGGCTAGTTTTTCACCAGCGCTTCCTACGGCTACTACCACCGGTAGCGCCATGCAGCGTTCACCAGCCGCTCCGAAAGCCGCTGCCGAAATATGTTTGGCGGCGAAATCGATATCTGCATCCGGCATCACGATGGCGTGGTTGTTTGCCCCACCCAGCGCCTGAACGCGCTTGCCGTGAGCAACCCCGGTGTTCTGTACGATATGTGCAACCGGAGTGGAGCCTACAAAGGAAATCGCATCAATTCCGGGGTGCTCCAAAATCGAGGTAACTAGGTTACGGTTACCGGTCAAAACCTGATAAATACCGTCCGGTAGTCCCGCTTGCTTGTATAGCTCACCGGTCAAGAGCGCAGCGGAAGGAGTGGAAGAAGCAGGCTTAATAATAATGGCGTTACCAGTGGCAATAGCCAGCGGGTGCATCCACATGGGCACCATTGCCGGGAAGTTGAACGGGCAAATCCCCGCCACTACTCCGACTGGTTGCCGCACGGTGAAGATATCTACGCCGGTAGAAATCTGGTAGGAATGTTCGCCCTTCATATTGGCGTTAATTCCACAGGCGTAATCAAGGGTTTCCCGGCCACGCTGGATTTCTCCGATCGCATCCGAGTAGTTCTTGCCGTGTTCCTGCACGATTAGCTGCGCCATCTTGTCCTGGTTTTCCAAAACCAGGTGGCGCATCTTGAACATAATGTCCACGCGTTTGGCTAATGAGAGTTTTGCCCACTCTTTTTGCGCTTTTTTAGCAATTTCAACTGCGTGATCCAGATCTTCACTTGATGCGGAGGGAACAGTAGCTACTACTTCACCTAGCGACGGATCTTCGATTTTAATTTCTCCGGCAGGTTTTCCCTGCGCGTATTCACCGTTAATCCAGTGCTGCAGCTGTTTTACCATTGTCAGTATCTCCTTCGATTTCCGCTGACCTTATCGCCGATCATGCCTAAGCTATTAGCATTACCGCGACTGGCTTAATTGTCCTTACAAAATCTAGTCTAATCGACTTAAGTCCCAGACACAAGAGGAGCACTTAAAAAATTCTTTTACGTCAGATACGCGGTGACAGTAGCTTGAATATTGCTTTCCAAATTAGGATTCGGGAACCGGATTAGACACGAGTGAATTGGGCATTGAGACCGCGGATATCCTGAAAATTGCATCCTCAGCAAGCGTTTACCTGCCTGCCTAATAAATATGGGGTTAGGGTTATAACATGTTTGTCCATCTCCCCCGCACCAGCGGCAAAATCATATCTAGAGTATTGGGGTTAATAACCTTGAGCACATTAGCCCTTACTGCTTGCAGTCCCGCCGTAAATCCCGAGACTCCCCCCTCCGCATCCGCGTCGAAGACTGCTTCTCCTAGCGTCACTAAGCCTTCCCAAAGCCCCAAAAGCCCCGCCACTCCTACAACATCGACAGCTCCCGCTACTAAACCACTGAGCGGGAAAGTCATCGTCCTTGACCCTGGTCATGGGAAAGGCAGGCAGCTGAGCAACCCGATTTCCAATGGGCGCGGAGGACGCAAAATTTGCAATACCTCCGGCACCGCCACTAATGCCGGATATCCGGAATATAAATTCACTTGGCAGGTAGCCGACTATTTACGCAATCTACTGCAGGAACAGGGCGCCACAGTGGTTCTTACTAGAGATAATGGGCCGAATGCCGAGATCTGTGTCGATCGGCGCGGCAAACTCGCTAACGAAAAGGGTGCCGCCGCCTTGATATCTATTCACGGTAACGGTTCGGAGTCTAGCGCTCCCCACGGATTTTTTGTGATGGTTTCCAATCCCCCATTGAACGCCGCCCAAGGCGAACCTTCCCGGAAACTGGCACGCGCAGTGGCCACCGGACTGAGAGGCGCGGGGCTTAGCCCCTCCACGACTTTTGGGGCGAATCCAGTCCCCCGCTCTGACCTCGCCACTCTAAATTTCGCGCAGGTGCCGGCGGTCATGGTGGAACTGGGGGAAATGCGTAACCCCCAGGATGCCCAGCGCATGTCTAGTCCCGAGGGACAACAGCAGTACGCGGCCGGCCTCGCCCAGGGAATTTTGAGCTACTTTTCCACCGGCTAGCAACCTAAGGAAA
>OKIM01000210.1_pt1 | contig 17568 bp, 14 predicted proteins | sample 1612191 | NCBI WGS metagenome assembly OKIM01 (sample SAMN04436781, study PRJEB24849) | human gut metagenome | biome: human gut; feature: NICU; material: stool | host: Homo sapiens | place: USA: Saint Louis, MO | collected 2011-03-31 | reverse complement strand
TGCGGATCGTTATCGAGTTACGAAGCAACGCGCCAGGCTTGGTTGTTGATACCCCCTTTAGCCCTAAACCCTGGCGGGATTCTTTAAGATACCGGTCAATAGTAGAAGCAGACATTGCTAGCAGCTCCCCACGCACGCCCTCGCTATACCCGGATCTTCCTACTACCAGTTCCCCGTGTGTTTCAAGACCCTCAAGCAAAGTTCGCATTGATGCCGCCAAGTATTTGCCGCACTGGCACCCAGAAAGTACCCACACTCGCTCTAAGGCTTTCTTCGACATAGCCGAATACTTAGTAGGACGCGCCGTGCGGTAATCAATCCTGAACACCCCAGGATTACCGGCAACATCACTTGTCAGATACCTCCTCGCGCTAGCCCTGGACAATCCCGTTACCTCACAAAAATTATCTAACACCCTCCCTTTTTCCTTTTTCGAAGCCCCGCGATAGACCAGGCGCAACCGCTTCGTAACCTCAATACGCGTACCCAAACAAACCACTCCATCATTCATGCCAACAATCTATTTCGCGCTCAAACTAAATGAGGCACCACACCACTTTCGCGCTCAAAATATGTAAGGTACGCCGCCCTCTTGTGCAAAAGAAGAAACCATGTAAACTGTGCTTAGGTTAGCATAGCCTAAGTAACAACTTAAAGGCTAGCCTCTGAAGTTGCTATCGTTTGAAAGGAGGGGAAATGAACACACTCGAAATCGTAGAGATTGAGGAAGTGAACACCGATCAAATCACTGTTCCTCACTGCCATCACGGTGCCACCCAGCAGAGCTTTGCATGGAGGTAAGAAGATAAGCATCGGGTAAAAGATAGTGCTAAGACGCACTTTACCCAATATTTCATATAGGTAAGAGGATCAGGGGTTATGTGGAAGATTTGTGCGCAAGTAAGGCCTTTGGATACGAATAGATGCGTCCTTACATGTGCAGATGGTCGTGATCTGGTGCTCTCAACGGATGCTAATAGCATCGTGCGCGTCTTAGATGCGGCGCAGGATGTCCAGTCCACTCACCCTTTGGGCACTCCGTTGAAAAAAGCATTAGAAAAACACAGCTGTTTTATCAACACGCAGGACCTAGTCTCCCCGACCCCTGATCCTCAATCTATGGCCGATGCAGAGGTAATTGTCTGCGGCGATCCCACAATTGCGCGTTTAATAACTTCAGAGCTCCAAAAGATTGATGTCACGGCGCGCCTGTCTTCCCAGTCAGTTCGCGAATGTGCATACCAAGTCTTCAATCGCGGCGCCCTGGTGGTGTGTCGCGGAGATGATCCTGCTCCCGTATTTGCGCAAACTATTGAAGACAATCTCGGACTAAATATTTCAGTGATCACGGTGGATCACACCCCCGACCAACTATTGGTTGGCCCAGCAGTACTTAAAGGGCAAGGTGCAACTTATAGCGACAGTCTTGCTCGTCTCGCCGGAAATGCAGTCAATAGTGCAGTATTTCAGGCAAAAATGGGTAGCCCCGTATGGGGAAGTTTCTTACCGCGCTTAGGTGCAGCCACAAATATGGGGCACAAAGCAGCGGAATTAATTAAAGCTATTACTCGCAATGAAATCGATAACCAGAAATCAACCCCCCTTGACACTATTTGGGCAATTTCCATGGACGGGGAGCTCGAAGTTCACGCGGTGCTTCCCACGAATTTTATGATGGGCCCTCAGCCTAAATCCCCGATTCACCCTCCCACCTTTGTGGTTGATAAATGCTATGGAATCGTAAAAGAGCTCACTCGGGTACATCACAGTGCCTATATGCCGCCTACGTTGCATACTACCCAGGCGCGAACGTGTGATTTACGCAGAACATCAACTTATATCAACACTGTATTTTGCCAAGGCTCAACGTTAATCCCCAATGAGGTTGGAGAAGCAGAAAAAGAAACGCAGATCCACGACACTGAACTAGCGGCTATTGGTGAATCGGTCGAGCGTTATTGCTCTAACCTAATCGATCTCAAACCGATATTACATGGTTCTTATCGGGAATTAACGAGAAAAGGATACCCGCTTCTTCATCCGGAAGAACTGGTGCTATTCTCTGCAAACCAGTACCAGCACCCCGGATTTCCTTTTGTACCTTTGACCCCTGACCTGCCCGTAGGGTGGGTGGAAGGTACCTATTATGAGGATGAAGAGCCAGTTTTCGTTCCTGCCTCCTTGGTGTATGTCAACTGGTATACCAACCAGTATCGGCAAGAACCGAAAGTTAACTTTCCTGCGTTTGCTGGAGTAGCTGCAGGAACCAGCAGTGACCAGGCGATATTGTCGGGTATCAGTGAAATTATTGAGCGGCATGCCACCATGGTGTGGTGGTTGAATGCCCAGCCGCTTCCGCACCTGGAATTACCGCAGAAATATTTAGATCTTTTTAGCGGGACGAAAGAGCCACTTCGCCCCGCTTTGATCAATCTAGACAACACTTTCAATATTCCGGTTCTAGCCGGGGTAGTTCACAATGATGTCTCTAAACTGGTACACGTTGGTTTTTCTTGTCGTTCGAGCGTTGAACAAGGCGCTTTAAAAGCTTGGAGTGAAGCGCTCACCTTACAAGAGGGAGCTCACGACCTCGCAAACCCCGAAGGGGCACATTGGACAGCAATCCGTAAAGGTCTACTTCCTGGACGTTCATATAAGAAATGGCGCCGTGACCGCCGCTATCTGGATGATTTCCGTGAGGATCTCAAAGATGTAGATGACCTCCTAATTCAGCAAGAGGTCTTTCTAGATCCTCGCGCAGTAGACAGAGTGAAACCGCTGTTAGATATACCAGCAACCCGCAGTATTTCATCTGTGCCACAGCTGAAAGATAGCCAACTAGCTAGTTATATAGAGCGTATCCACGCCCGGGGTATGCGGGTAATTACCGTTGATATCACCTCTCGCGATGTCGCTTCTTGCGGACTGCATGTGATCCGCACATTAATTCCCGGCACGATCGGCAATACTCCTGCCGCATTTCCCTACCTGGGGCGCAATATGGTGGCAGAGGAAGCAGTACGGTTAGGATGGGTGGATTCGCCAAGACCTGAAGGTAGCATGAACCCCTTCCCAATGCCGCACGCGTAGAACCGATACCGTTGTTGAGAAAGGAAAGGCGATTGTGTTCGCAAAGCAGCGTTTAGTTATGCGCGCCGCCGGAGTCTCCGTGTGGCTGCTGGCCCCCGCCATGATGTTGGGTGTCCTGGTGTCTTGCTTATATATTGCAACCGCGGTGTGCAACGCCATGCTTTTCAATGAGCTATTGAGCTCTCGCCGGGTCTCCACGGTGGTGGGACTAATCATAGCTATTGCCGGTTTGCTCTTAATCCGTCCGTTACTTGAGGTCAGTGGACAGCTTCTACAAAATCGAGCGGGACTAGTGGTGAAAAGCCGCTTACGGCAGGCGCTTCTAGAGCAACTAGATGCGCGCGGACCTATGCGGGGAGGACTGGGGCGTTCTGGACAAATACAGTCGGTTCTCACTGATGGGGTTGAGGCGATCGAACCCTATTTCGTCAAGTATTTCACCCAACTGGCGGTCACTGCTCTAACCGCGATTGGTTTAACAATTGCTATTGCCAGCATTTCTCCCCTGATTGCGGGAGTTCTTTTAGTCTGTGGAGTCGCGATTATTGCTATTCCCCGATTATGGGATAGAGCTCTTGCTGATCGCGGACAATCGCATTGGGTAGCGTACGAAAATCTCAATGCCGATTTCGTGGATTCTATGATGGGAATGTCCACTTTGAAGTCTTTTGGGGCGGCTAAAGATCATGGCACCCAATTAGAAAAACAGTCCAGCCAGCTGCTCAAAACTACTATGGGGCAGCTACGGCTTTCATTGGGAGAAACTGGCCTATCAGGAATGATGAAAGTGCTCGGTCCTGCTCTCGGGCTCGTGATCGCAATTTCTTTGATTACTTCCAAGTCGATGCCGATTAGCTCGCTATTTGTGGTTACGCTGCTAGCTATCGAACTTTTCCGCCCGTTTACTGCCTTATCGGCATGTTGGCATGAAGCGTTTTTCGGTATTTCCGCGCTGCCAGCTATGAGCGAGTTATTTGAACAGGAGCAAACTTCTGCCACTACCCGCAAATCTCCGCAAAACATGCCTCGCAGTAACGAAGTATCTTTCGTGGATATCTCCTACACTTATCCGGGAGCTGCCGAGCCGGCTCTTGAGCAAGTCACTTTCGTTGCACCTGCAGGTAAAACAACCGCTTTGGTGGGGCTGTCAGGTTCCGGAAAATCCACTGCGCTCGGGTTATTAATGGGTTTCGATCACCCTGATAGTGGAAGTATCACAGTGGGAGGGGTTTCAGCGGATAGTTTGGAGATTGCGCGTACCGTCACCCTGGTTCCGCAAGACCCGATTATTTTTCCAGGAACAGTAAGGTCAATTTTGGCCGAAGCTAATCCCAAGGCGGATGAAGCAGAGATGATGACGGCTCTCAAGCTAGCCTGTGCTACAAACCTGCATCCCGATAACAATCCTGATTCTGGTGACAATATTCTTGATTTAGAAATTGAAGAACATGCTCAGAACCTTTCGGGAGGACAAAAACAGCGACTGGCGATTGCTCGGGCTCTGGTTCGCAAATGCCCGCTCCTCGTACTCGATGAATCTACTTCTGGTCTGGACACCCAAACAGAAACAACGGTTCTGACGAATATTCGCAAAGCGTACCCGAATCTCACTTTATTGCTGGTTACCCACCGTATTGACGCTGCTGAGCAAACAGATCATGTAGTGGTAATGGGACATGGGAAAGTGCTTTGTAGCGGGAATCCCTGTACGTTAAGCCAGGAAGATAATGCCTGGTCAAGATTGATTAGTGCACAGATAGGAGCCTAGTCGACTATGACCTTAGTTTTCAGTAATTTCCTTGCACTGATGAAGCGGCTACGCGAATGTGTTCCCCTTTTCGTAGCCGCGACTATTGTGACTGCGCTTGCCCAAATTAGTGTTGTTGGGGTTGCGGTCAGTTCAGTATGGATATCTACGCAATTCATATTAAACCGTACGAATAATCTGAACCTGCTGCTCGTTATGATGTTTACCCTGGTGGTCGTGCATGCCGTGAGTACCCTCTTTGAGGTTTGGTGGTCACATGAAGTTGCTTACCGGATTCTACACACCTTACGGGTGCATATTTATAACGCTATCGAACGAATCGCGCCCTTAGGGTTGCAAGGGAAACGTACCGGTGATGTGGCATCGGCTGCCATGAATGATGCGGAACAGCTGGAATGGTTTTATGCGCATACGGCCTCTACTGCCATCTGCGCCATTCTCACTCCAACTTTATTCACCGGGGTGCTGGTGAGTTTTATTGGTCCGATTGGACTGATAATGCTGCTACCAACTGCAGCTATGATTGCATTCCCTTTCGCCCTTATGTCCATACAACGCCGGCAAGGTAAAAAATTACGTTATCAACTAGCCCAGTTGCGTATTGCAGTTCTGGATTCTATTCAAGGGCAAAGGGAACTGCGATCCTTGGGGATGGTGGATAAACAAAATGCGCAGATTTTGGATCTAACACGAAAAGTGCAGGTAACTAAGAATTCGCAAACGATAAGAAAAGCCTGGGAATCAGCTTTTTCTACGATTGCAACCACCGTCGGATCCACGATTTTGCTAGTCATTCTAACTGGATGGGTACTGACCGGACATTTGGATTCAGCTTTGTTACCAGTTGCGGTGGTGCTAGCGGGTCTCGTACCAACCCCCGCGACAACGCTAGTGGGCATGCTGGGAAGAGTAGGAGAAATTGGGGCATGCGCACACCGGATTAATACCATTCTTAACGCTAAGGATCCCATCCCCTCCATCCCCGAAACCAATCATGCCGAATACGAGGCAGAAACAAATCATTTAGTTAGCGACAATACGGTTTTTTCCTATCAGGCAGGTACGCCAGTTATTAACCAAGTTAACTTAACCGCAACTCCTAAACGCTCAATCGCCATTGTCGGAAAATCAGGGGCGGGGAAAACTACCCTAGCCAATCTGGCTATGCGTTATCTTGATCCTCAGGAAGGCGAACTGCGTTTCGATGGGAGAAATCTTCGCTCCTATCAACCGAACCAATATCGCGAAAGACTGGCTCTTGTTCCCCAGGACTGCCATATTTTTGCCGGAACTGTGCGAGACAATCTTGTTTTAGCTAATCGGCAGGCCTGTGATGATGACATTTGGGCAGCTCTTGCCGAAGCTGATATCAGTGAGCTGATTACTTCTTTAGGAGGATTAGACGCGAAAGTCGGGGATCGGGGAACCACGCTCTCGGGTGGGGAACGTCAACGTATCGGGATTGCTCGTGCTTTTCTTCGGCGTCCCGACATGCTTATCCTCGATGAGCCGCTCGCTAATATTGACCCGTTCCTCGAAGCCTCCATTGCCAAAAATATTCGTAGCGCGAGGGCTGAGCGTACTACTATCGTCATTGCCCATCGGCTGGCTTCTATTCGTATCGCGGACCATATCGTAGTTCTTGATGGCGGACGCGTGGTTGCGGAAGGGACTCATCAGGAGCTTAAAGATCAGCCAATTTATAGAACGCTTTTAGGGCAACAGATAGCTTAGTTACCGCATAAATCAGTAAATAGGCGAGCTAGTAGTTAGCATTTATCAAGGTCTACCTATAGTCGCAGCAAGGTGCTAGTGAGAATTTCTTTACATTGCTCTGAACGTAAACACTTGACTACTGGCAGGTCACGCCACCACTAGCTTGCGACGATTTAGGCGTAAAGTAACGTCGGCGCTGCGGGCGAGTTGGCGTGAATGGGTCACCACAATAACGCATTTATCCTGTTCATGCGCGGCTCGCTGCAAAATCTCGATTACTTCGCGGGCGGTATCCTCATCCAGGTTCCCGGTAGGTTCATCCGCCAAAATAATCGGAGCCCCCGACACCAGCGCTCTCCCAATCGCTACCCGCTGCTGCTGACCTCCCGAAAGCGCCATGACGCTGCGCCGCGCCTCCTTTTCAGACAGCCCCAGCTCAATCAAAGTGTCAATCCCGGCTTTGCCGTTAACCAGCCTCAGATTCTCCAGCGGCGTCAAATAATCAATCAGGTTATAGTTTTGGAAAACCAGCGAAATCTGCTTTTTGCGGTGCTGAGCATAGCCGGTCTCCGCAATATCGGTACCATCAAAACGCACCGCCCCAGAAGTGGGCGTATCTAAGCCCGCCAACAGGTTCAACAGGGTGGATTTGCCGGCTCCGGAGGCTCCAACAATCGCATAAAACTTCCCGATCTCAAACTCGGAGCACACATCAGACAGAATCTGGGTGTTGGTTCCCGGATACACATATTCAAGGTGGTCTAACTGCAAAATACTCATAATGTTTCCTAACTAATTTTGGCGAGAATAGCTCGCGGGGTTTGACGAAGCAGGGGAACGGTCGCTAAAAGTAGCGCCGTAAAAGTAATCACATATCCGAGTACGAGGGCGGCCAGGATACTCCCGGCGCTCCCGCTCGCAGACAGGGCAGATAAAGACGGGCTGGCGGACTTGGCGAATACTAGTGAAGATACCTTACCTGATAGCAAGTAACCCAAAGTGGCACCGATAACGCTACCCACTAGCGCCAAGAAAGCGCTCTCCAAGGCAAGTTGCCCCAAAATATTCGCCTTGGTTTTTCCTACCGCCAGCAGCACCCCGATTTCGCGGGTGCGTCCGCGGATCCAAAAGATCATAATCAGGGCGAGGGCGGCTAGCCCGGCTGCACTAACCCCCACGGCCAGCGCGGTGAGCAGTTTATTTACCCCCGACAGGGTTGCCAGTACTCCCGCAAATTGGGCGGCATTAGATTCGAAACTCAGCTGCGAATCCACCTGTTTGGCCGCTCGTAACGCGGCAGGTAGGGAATTAGCGTCCCCGGTAAAGTACCTAGCGGTGGTCAGTTCTTTTCCGCCCAGGCGCTGACTGTTAGCCAGGTCAGTGAAAATCTGATTCTCGCTAGCCCCGGCTGGCAGCCCTCCCGGATTCTCGGTTTTTCCGCTGAAAATCCCCACTACCGGCACGGTTACTGCGTTTCCGTTAGCATTTAGGCTCAGTTGGCTACCGACATGCAACCCGTTACGCTGGGCAAACTCGCGGTGAATCAGGGCGCCGCGTGTGCCTCCAGCCAGGTGTTTGCCACTTTCTAACCGGTACAGCCTCCCCATGAAAGACGGATGCAGCTGGCTATTAGTAGTCCCGATAATCCCGGCATCCCCGGCAAACTCGGCGTCAAGCTGCACCCCGGAAGTGGTGGCTACCAGTCGCGCGCCCTCGGGCTTAGCTAAAGTTTCTTTTTCAAAAGCCGAGCGTTTTACCTGCGGCAAGTGGTTCAGCTTTTCGGCTTGCGCTAGAGAGACATTGCCGCTATTGCTATAGGCAGTGAAACCCGCGTTTACCCCGGAGTTAATTGCCCCGGAAATCCCCGCTACCTGCGCGCGCACCCCTGACTGGGAAATCAGCGCGGTAAATACTACCGCCATGATTAGCGTGAGCAGTAAGGCGCGGCGCGGGCGGCGGCTCAGCGAATACCAGGCGCGCCGCCATATACTAAGCGACCTCATTTGATATCCACCAAGAGGGCGCGCGGGGGGCGGCGCAGCATTGGGAATGATGCTGCCAGTACACAAAGTAGGCCTACCAGCAGAGTTAGTAACACCGCGGTAATCACCGAGGGGGTAGTTAGGGACACTGCTAAAGCATCTAGGGTCTTGGTAGCCGCTGAAGATTCCATGTCGGCGCCTGCTTGCCCGGCTTGAGCTAGTTCTTGCATTAGTGAACTATTGACCGAGGCCAATGCGGAATTGCCTAGCCATTGCGCGACTGCTCCAGAAATAAAGAACGCCAACACAAACGCGGGGATCGCGGTAATTACCAGTTCGCAGAGGTATTGCGCGAAAATACTGGCCTTGGAAGTACCAACGGAAAGCAGCACCCCGGTTTCCTTCTTGCGTTCATTCATCCACAGGAACAGCACCAAGGTTAAAATCAGCAGCGCAAATCCGAAGGCGACCATTTTAGTGGTGCTCATCAGGGAATTTATTCCGCTCAGGGCTCCGGTAATGCCGGCTAAATACTGAGTGGCGGGCGAGAGTTGGTAGTTGCGCCAATCAATCTTGAGGGAGCCGGCCTTCTTTTCTACCTGCTCTAAGTCCTTTTCGGAAGCGACGAAAAAGTTAGCGTCCTGATATATCTCGTTATCTTTGCTCATCTGGTAGAGGGCACGGGTAGTGTCGAGATCGGTGTACACCGTGTTGGAGAACAGTTCGCTACGCTGAGCTGCCTGCCGAGTATTGGAGCCCCGCACCAGGCCCACGATCTCCATTTCGGTTTCCGCAGTGGACTTCCGCAAATTATCGACGTCATAGGGGTTGCCTTTAAGTTTCAGCTTGCTGCCGAGTTTCAGGCCATTAGCTTTCGCCAAATCTTCATGGATAATCGCCTTATGGTGATCACCAGGTCGCAAATGCCGCCCCGCTGCCAGGGTTAACGCCCCGGAACGGAAATTAGTGTCGATATCGGTGCGGTTGACTCCCCACACGTTTACCGCATTGCCAAACTGGGCTTCTTTCTTATCGTCATAGTCATTGGTTCCCAGTTTTTGGGTCTGAGCGCCAACCAGATCAGCAGTCACGTTTTGCCGGGCCACATAGGTTTTAACCTCAGGTAGCTTCGCAATCTGGGCGATATCTGCAGGTTTAACAGTTCCGGCTCCTCGCGGGGTTCCCTGATTGAACTGAGGATTATTTCCCAGGACGAAACCGGCTCCCGCTTTGGCTTCTACCTTCGCGCTCTCACGCGCACTCGCCCTCTCGATAGCATCCGCCGACATTAAAACGGTGGCTACCAGGGTAAGCACCGCGAAGATAACAATAGTTTTAACTGGTTTTCTGACGACGTAACGCCAAGCTCTTCCCGCGAAGGACAAGTCCAGATCCTTTCGATAGAACCCAAGCACAACTTAGGTAACCCCAATAAACAAATGTTAGCTTTTCTAGCCGGACTGAAAGAATCCTGGGTCAGGGACAGAAAGAATCTGAAAAGGCAAAAATTTCGGGGAGCGAAAATACTCTTACCAGGGATAGCATTCCGCAAGTATCTTAGGTCACAAAGATTTAGAAGCGGCTCCCAGCAAGTTAGTCGAGCAGGTTAATCCCGAACGGGTAGTAATAAAACTCTTTATTGGAGGCTTTCAAAGCACCTTTAATCGAGCACACCAGGGTCATCACAAAAATCACAATGAACGCGATAATGGACAGAGGGATCAAAATGATGGTGAAGCAGAGTACCCAACCCACCACGGTTGCGATAGTCATCGCCAAGTTAAAGTTAAAGGCACCCGCGGCAGCATTACGCACGAAGGAACTTTTATCTTTATAAATAAACCAAACAATCAGCGGACCCACGAAAGTGAGCCAACCAGCAGAAACTACCATGGCGATTACGGCTGCTATATGCGCCAGGATCGCCATCGTACGCTCATCAGAGCTAACCTCACCACTGCTGGCATTAGCGCCAGGAGCGGTGGGCATTGCGGGGGGATAAGACTGGTACTCGTCCCCGGAAGCATACTGGGGGAAAGAGGGGTTGGAAGATCCGATCTGTTCCCCGGGATACTGCTGGTTACTGAAGTTGTCTGCTTGGGGTTGATTATTACTCATAACCCCATTTTCCCATGGGGTTGGGGGCAAGAATAGTAGAGCTAGCAATAATTTTTCTTTAGCGAAAAGCGCAGGTAAAAGTGTAGCGGGTGGAGCCAAAGCGTAGTTTATTTGGCGGCGAGATCGGCGGGGGTCAGCTTGACCTTTAGGCGCGGGCGGCGGCGTTGAGCGATTAACCAGTGATGTAAAAGCGCGGTTGAACAACAGTCATACTCGTTATAGAGGGCGAGGAGTCGCAGCTGCTCTGCGTCCTCAGCGCTAAGCTCTGCTCCCGGATCGAGGGCGCCTGCTCGCGACAACGCGTCATAGACAATTACCGAATCTGCGCCGTTATCGAGATCCTCCGAGCGCATCCAAGACCCCATATAGAACGGTTCCATCTCTTTAAGGGAATATCCGCCTTGGCCGGTGCGAATAGCAGACTGTACCACTTGCTGCAGATCCCGCATCGGTCCGTCGCTGGCCAGCAAGTCGCGCACCTCGCCCTGTAATAATCCGTGCCGGGAGGATAAACGTTGTAGGTAGAGACGTTCTTGCGGCGAATAATGGTAGATATGCATCTGCGGGAACCGCTGGAGACGTTGGCGCAAGAAATCCAGTAGGTCAATCAGCAGCTGGCGTTCCTGGGCGCGGTTATGCGCCCAAAAACTCTGGTATTCTCCGCTAATGCGTGAAGATAGTTCCCCTACCTCCTCCGCTACGTTTATGCTGTCCGTCGCAGGGAGAGTTTCTTGACCGCGAACTGGAACCGCTGGGGTTAAAGATTTTTGTTCGCCCCAAGAATCTTCATCGCAGCAGACTATTCCGCCTAGGTAAATCAGTCCGGTGTGGTCTTTGGGAGTCCAACCCCATAGGGAGTCGTTCTCAAAATCTAAATACGCATCCCCCGGTCGAGGCTCGGGAAGAGCCGTCAGCGCCGGAGCCAGGGGATTAGTTTCGAGCAGCAGTTCTCCTGGATGCTGCGCCACCTGCAACTGGGCTTGTCGGATTAGTTCCGGGCTATATCCATTAGGGGGATTGGCGGCAAAACCGCTGGCAGTGAAGATATTTTCGGCTCGCAATTCTCGGCGCAGGCCTGGACCCACCCCGCTGATCAGCAGGGGATCATCGTAACGCTCCAGTGCCCAGCGGCAGTGTGAACAGCTACCGCAAACCGTGTCGAGGGCGCGCCACGCCTCCTCGGGGGTAGCGGAAAGTAAATCCTGGTCGGTGGCTAATGCGCTCGCCTGTTGCGCAATGGGTTCCCACAGCTCTTCCAGTTCATCGAGGGGAAAATCTACGGTCTTGCCATCGGCCAAGAGAATCTGGGCGTAAGGGGCAAGTTTTGCCGCTAAAGCGGGAAAATCAGCGTTCAATAACTCCTGATTAGCCCGAGCTAGATGCGCATAACCGGCCAAAAGATTCACCGAGTCTTGCCGGGCATGGGCGGAAAAACGCGCCAATTGCAGCACCCAAGAATCGTCCTCGTAAACCAAGAAGGGCAGGGTTCCGGTCAGATCTGCGCTGGTTAAGGTGAGGTTGGTTTGGAAAACTCTCCCGGCTGCCCGATATTTCGCCGCTAGTTTTGCATCCTCGGCGCCAGTTAAATCCCCAATGTAGCGGTGAAAAACATCGGGGGCTTCCAGCTCAGTATTGCCGGTCAGGTAGCACCAAAGCCGCCACTGACAGTTAGCGGCATGTGCCACCTCGGAAACTGCAAGCAGGCGGGAAGAATCAGGCATTGACTAGGCTAGTTGTCTCGCTGCGCGTACTCTAGCGCCCAATAGGTGAGCACCATATCGGCTCCGGCACGCACAATCGCGTGCAAAGATTCGTCAATAGCCCGCTCGCGGTCAATCCAGCCGTTAGCGGCTGCCGCCTCTAACATGGCGTATTCCCCGCTGACCTGGTAGGCCGCGACTGGCACCGGCGACATGTCTGCCACATCGGCCAGCACATCCAGATAGTAACCGGCAGGTTTGACCATCACCATATCGGCGCCCTCGGTCAAATCTAGCTGGGTTTCAAATACGCCCTCCCGGCGGTTACGGGGATCTTGCTGGTAAGAGCGGCGATCGCCCTCTAAGGAGCAGGCCACCGCATCTCGGAAAGGACCAAAGAAAGCGGAGGCATATTTCGCGGAGTAAGCCAAAATCACGGTGTCGGTGAATCCGGCATCGTCAAGCGCCTGGCGAATCACCGCGATCTGTCCGTCCATCATCCCGGAGGGCGCCACCATATGGGCTCCGGCGCGCGCCTGGCTGAGTGCCATTTTCGCATATAGCGGCAAGGTGGCGTCATTATCGACTTGACCGTCGGCGGTGACCACCCCGCAATGCCCGTGGCTAGTGAACTCATCCAGGCAGGTGTCTGCCCCCACTACCAGGTCATTTCCTACTTCTTCGCGCACCGCGCGGATGCCGCGATTCAAAATACCATTCGGATCCCAGGCGGGGCTGCCCTGCGCATCCTTATCGGCGGTATTGGGAATCCCAAATAGCATGATTCCGCCGACTCCGGCTTGCACACACTCGGCGGCCAGTTCGCGAATCGACTCCACTGTATGCTGGAAAACCCCTGGTAGAGAGGGAATCTCTACCGCTTCCTCGATGCCGTCTCGTACAAACGCGGGCAGCATCAGCTGGGCGGGACTCACCCGGGTTTCGGCGATCAGGTTGCGCATCGCGGGGAAAGCCCGCAGGCGGCGAGGACGAATAGTTGGTGTCAGCAAAAGGTCATCAGTCATTTTTTCTCCTAGGTATCTGCAATGATTTTAACCCACCTGCCTGCCGCTTTCCGAAAGAGCGCTCGTAGCGCTCGCTTCCAACTGCCGAATCTGGTTTTAATCTCCGGATACTCAGTGAAAAAGCGGCGAAATATTCGGTAATAAGCCTTAATACCTCCAGCTGCCGGGTGATTCTCAGTATGATTTTTCTGTGGATGCGGTATTTAAGGTTCTGGGCTCGTATTTATATTTTGATCGGCAAACTCTAGGGAAGAAGTTTGCACGTAAGGTTTTGTTACTTCGAGCCATCATTATTACGGTCGCGGTTTTTAACTGCCTGTTCTTACTGTATGACGGGATATTAACCCAAGAATTTGATATCGGGTATCTGGTGGCGATTGAGGCTCTAGTCATGGCAATGCTGGCGATACGTTTCCCGGTTTTCTGGGTCGGTTACGCGCTGACTTCGGTCGCGTTGATTGGGGGAGATGAGATTTATTGGGCGCCAATTTTCCCCGCCTCCAATATCGCCCTCTTAGATACTTTTTCTTTCTCCCCTAAACGCTTGGGGCCAGCGGTACTCATTCCTACGCTAATTAATGTCTTTTTCTTTTTCGTCTGGGCAAACCCGGTAGATTTCGAAGCCATAGGTGCTTTTTCGGATGTGGCCTGTTTTTCAGTTGCCGGAATCCTGATCAAAGTTTGGATGGAGCGTTCTTTTCAGGTAGGACGCGAAGAACAGGCAGCCCGGGAGGCGGAGCGACGGGATCTTAATGTTCGCCTCCACGATAATGTTTTGCGGCACTGCACGCATATTGCACTCGCTGCGGAACAAACTCAGCGGGACTTGTTACCTTTAGACCAGTTTAGGGATACTGCCGCGCACGAAGCCGCGGAAATATCGCAGGCTATCCGCGCCCTCATCAATTCGGAAAAAACCCTGCCGGAAAAGAGTGAGGTGGTGACCCAAAGTTTAGCGGAGGTGCTTTCCAGCGCAGTCACCCGGTTGAAGGAGCAGGGATTCCAGGTTGCTTATCAGTGTGAAAAAACTGGAGAAATTGAGTGTTCTCGGCAGCAGCAGCGCACAGTGGCGCAGGTGGTGGCAGAACTTTTTGAAAATGTTTTCCGCTACGGCGATCCCAAGCATCCAGTAACTGTCGATGCGCGGATTTCTGAAAATAGCTTCCGCCTAGAAACCAAGAATCAGATCCGGGGCAGGACAGTGGATTCTTCGAAGATGGGGTTAGGGCTGGCCAGTAAACGGATGCTGGAGATTGGCGGCCTGCTCACCTATGGTAAACGCGCTGACCAATGGCAGAACCTATTACAGCTTGAGGTTGGTAGCGACTAGGTTGGCTTCAGCTATTGTCGCGTCCTCGTTGCTCCAACCTTAGGGAAGGGTTTTCGGGTAGCTGACTGCTCCGTCTTGGACTAGGACGGCTACTGCTGCTGTTCGCGAGGAAGTGTGGGTTTTTTCCAGCAAAACGGTTACGGTTTCTTTCACCGTGGACAGGGAGTAACTCATTTTTTCTGCGATTTCGCGGTTAGACATTCCCTGCAAAATTAGCTCTGAAACTGCTTGTTCGCGCTGGCTAAGAGTAATTTGCGAGGGGGCAGGGATACTTTGGAACAGCCCTTGGACTACGGCGTGGGAGACCACCACGGAGTCTTGCATGATTACCGCGAGGAAACTGGGCAAGTCTTTTAAAACATCGGCTTTATTGAGGAACCCCCGCGCACCGGCGAGCAGGGCGGTGCGAGCTACATCTGCTACTTCCAGGCTAGAAATAATCACCACTTTTTGCTGCGGGTTTTGCTGGGTGATCTGCTTGCAGATTATGTCCCCGGTGGTCTCCCCTAAAAGGTAATCCAATAACACCAGGTCTACGGGGTCGCGGTGACAGGATTCGCGGGCTTGTTCCGGATTGGAGGTTGTCCAGGAGACTGCACAATTGGGGGTACTATTCAAAATCGCTGCCAATGCTTGCAGCGCAAAGGGATCGTCATCAACCAGCCCGATAGTGATTTCTTGTTCGCTCATGGCCACCCCCTCGTTGTTATTTAGAATATACGTTTTGGCGAGGTTTTGGCTGCAAACCAGCCGGCAGTAAGTACCCCGGTGAAAAATGTAACCACCGGGCAGCCACCCGGATATTAATCCTGGCCACCTGGCGCTAATATCCAGCCACTTGACCATTGAATTACCGCGATCACCTTTGGAAACATGAAAGTGTCACTTCAAATACCACTAGGGGGTTGCAAAATGAAGATTAGCAAGAAGGTCGGGGCGGTGGTTTTAGCATGCGTTTTGACGTGCATAACTTCAGTTGGGGTGGGGTATTTGTGGGGGAGCCATACCCAGGAACATGCCGCCATCAAAGATGTAGCAGATCTGCCCATGTATAGCTGGTGTTCGCTTTCTACCTTGCGAGATGCTACCGATGCTGGTTACGGGGTGGAGGGAAGCGAAAATCAGTGTTATCAACCAGTAGTTGGCACTATGGAGTTTCAGAAAAAACACTATAAAGTCTTGCTGTATCCGGAATATCTCAACAAAGATAAGGCTTTCGAGGCTTTTAATACCATGTATAAACCCTGGATTGATAACATCCAGAAGAAGCTACGGTTGCCTGCCTTCAAACCGGAAAATTTCTCCGCCTGGAGGAATTCCGGCAATAAAGAACACAGATACTGGAACTCGCTCGATGAGTTATCAGGGATGCGGTTTTTAAAAGAAATCAGTATTATTCGGGAGTTTCTCGAAGGATATCAGGCAGCGGAAACCAATGCGCAACTGCGTAAAAGTCTAGCCGAGTTCGATAAACTCGCGGCTCCATTTTTTAAAGAGGGTGCTCCTGATCAACTTGCCATCGCGAAGGAAGAAGCATCCGATGAAGATGGCGAAGTCAAGATGATAAAAAGAAATAGATACGAAGAAAAAGCAGGTGAGCTTTGTACTGCATTAGCCAGAACCAGGGAAAGTTATCGGCCAGAAATATCTAAACAGTACGATAATAAATCTTTAGAAAAACTACTTTTCGCCGATGGCGTTTGCTAGGGTAACCAAAGCTGTGGGCAGCAAGAAAGGAACAGTTGGATGCTGAAAGTTTTTGCCTGGATATTCACTATCCTATGTGTAGTGTTGCTAGCTGTAGGGGCGCTGATTATTTATGTGATCGACACTGACAGCAGTTTCCCCTTTGGCGCCGGATTCATGGTGATGGCCGCCCCAGTTTTCGGGGTGATTGGCTGCGTATTGTGGGGAGTGGAAATCACTAAAACTAATCGCGATCAAAAGGAATAGCTCTAATACTCAAACTCCGCCCCCCGCGGCCTCGGAAATCCTTTGAATAAAGCCATTATTTTTTCCGAGGCCGCGGGGGCGGGATTTATTTAGCAAACAGACCTAAATATCGTAGTAAAGCTGGAATTCATAAGGATGTACCACCTGCCGCAGCGGGGCGACCTCATTTTGTTCCTTGTAGTTAATCCAAGTTTCCAGCAAGTCCGGGGTAAATACCTCGCCTTCAGTCAAGAAGTCCTGGTCAGCGCGGAGTGCCTCTAAAGCGGCATCCAGGGAACAAGGCAGTTTCGGAATGTCATGATATTCGGCTGGCGGCAGCTCATAGAGATCCTTATCGATGGGAGCTGGCGGCTCTAGCCGGTTTTGAATCCCATCAATCCCCGCCATCAGGCAAGCCGCGAAAGACAGGTAAGGATTCGCGCTGGGGTCAGGAACCCGGTATTCCACCCGTTTAGCTTTCGGGGAGGTACCAGTCACCGGAATCCGGATACAGGCAGAACGGTTACGCGCTGAATACACCAGGTTAATCGGAGCCTCAAAACCGGGAACCAGACGCCGGTAAGAGTTAACCGAAGGGTTGGTGAACGCCAGCAGCGCCGGTGCGTGCTCCAACAAGCCCCCAATAAAGTAACGAGCCAGGTCAGAGAGGGAACCGTAACCGGTTTCGTCATAGAACAGCGGCTCGCCCTCTTTCCAAAGCGAAAAATGGGAGTGCATCCCGGAACCGTTATCGCCCGCCATGGGTTTCGGCATAAAGGTGGCGGTAACTCCGAATTCCTGCGCGGCGTTCTTAATCAGGTACTTGAACTTCATCATGTCGTCACCCGCCGCCATCAGCGAGTTGAAACGATAGTTAATCTCGTGTTGCCCCCCGGAGCCGACCTCG
>OKIM01000203.1_pt1 | contig 18341 bp, 15 predicted proteins | sample 1612191 | NCBI WGS metagenome assembly OKIM01 (sample SAMN04436781, study PRJEB24849) | human gut metagenome | biome: human gut; feature: NICU; material: stool | host: Homo sapiens | place: USA: Saint Louis, MO | collected 2011-03-31 | reverse complement strand
GAAGTCTAGCAATCGTTTTGCAGGAAGTCTAGCAATCGTTTTGCAGGAAGTCTAGCAATCGTTTTGCAGGAAGTCTAGCAGTCGTTTTGCAAGAAGTCTAGCAATCGTTTTGCAGATTTTAGGGTGGCTGCGGTATTCGCATTTACGGAGAGGCAGCTAGCTTTCGCCCGCAACTGCCCTTTGACCTTTATGAGCTGACCTAGCGCCTAGGTATGAGATAATAGCCGGGTGCTGCGAACCTATACCGACCAGGCGATTGTCCTGCGAACTACCAAGCTAGGGGAAGCAGACTTGATTTTGACCTTGCTGACTCTAGAGCATGGGCAGGTGCGGGCGGTTGCCAAAGGACTGCGCCGCACTTCCTCGAAATTTGGAGCGCGCCTGAGCCCCTTCAACCGGGTAAAACTGCAGCTGCACTCTGGGCGAAACCTCGATACCATCACCCAAGCCGAGTCGCTCAGCCTGCATGCCCCGCGGATCTCTTCCGACTATGAACGGTACCTCTCGGGGCAGGTAATGCTAGAAACCGCCGAGAAACTTTCCGAGGGCGAGGCTTCGCGCAGCCAATACCGTCTGCTTGCCGGAGCCATACCGGCTTTAGCAAACCGGGCGCACCGCCCGGGCATGGTGCTATCCTCCTACCTATTACGCACCCTAGCGATTGCCGGATGGGCGCCTGCTTTAGGTGAGTGCGCGCTGTGTGGAGCTGATGGCCCCTTTAAAGTATTTTCCGCACCTGCCGGTGGGGTGGTGTGCGAAAACTGTCAGTTAAGCGGAGGCCTTCACATCTCTATGCCAGTAATCGACCTGCTCACCGCGCTCTTGGCGGGACAGTGGCCGCAGGTCTACCAGGCGGATCCCTTAACCCAGGGGATAGCAGAAGAAGTGGTCACCGCCTATACCGAGTGGGTTTTAGAGCGAAAACTTAAATCCTTGTCGGTGATGGCGCGAAAGGCATAATAGGAATATGAGCGATCAAGAGATTATAGCAACTATCCCCCCGGGGAAAGGTGCTGCTATGCCGCAGTTATCGGAAGTTCCCTCTCATGTGGCACTAATTATGGACGGCAATGGACGCTGGGCTAATCAACAGGGATTACCGCGCACGGCCGGGCACCAGGCTGGAGAACTATCGCTCATGGATACCTTAGCGGGGGCAGTAGAGGCCGGGGTAAAAATGGTGAGCGTCTATGCTTTTTCTACCGAGAATTGGAAACGTTCCCCGACAGAAGTGCGTTTTTTAATGGGGTATTCGCGGGATGTTATTCGCCGGCGCTCCCACGAACTCAACGACTGGAACGTGCGCATAGTTTGGTCGGGGCGCCGCGGACGCCTCTGGAAGTCAGTTATCAAAGAACTAGAAGCTGCCGCCGATTTGACCAGGAAAAACACCGGGATGGTGTTCAATATGTGCATTAACTATGGAGGGCGCGCGGAACTGGTTGACGCTGCGCGCGCGGTTTCGCGCCGGGTAGCTGCCGGAGAAATCAGCGAAAACCATATCCGCGAGGACACTTTGGCCCGGGAAATGTACCTGGGGGGCATGCCGGATGTAGATTTGCTTATCCGCACCTCCGGGGAGCAGCGGCTGTCCAACTTCTTGCTCTGGCAATGTGCCTATGCGGAACTTAGTTTCGTCCCCGAAATGTGGCCTGATTTTAAACGAGAACAACTCTGGAGGGAACTAGCAGCTTTTGGGGGACGCGATCGGCGTTTTGGAGGCGCGAAAGACCAGCCTCGATCGGCTTAAGTCTCCCTGCGTCCTCGTAAAATAAAGGCGCTAGCATCCGGTAATACTAATCCCAGAGGGGGTGGGCAAACAGGCCACTCCCCAACTTCGGCTCAAACCAAGTTGATTTGGGCGGCATGATTTTACCGGCATCAGCCACTTCCATTACTTGGTCAATCTGGGTGGGATACATATAGAAGGCGCAGGCAGCGCCGGCATCTACTGCCTCTTTCAGCTCACTATCCCCGCGAATCCCGCCTACGAACTCGATACGTTCGCTGGTGCGCGGATCTTTAATCCCCAGCAGGGGAGCAAGTACCTTTTCTTGCAGTAAAGATACATCTAAAGAGTCGGGCAGCTCTTTAGCGGCAGTCACCTCTGAATGGAAGCTGCATGCATACCATTTGCCACCTAGATACATGCTGAAGGCGCCGGGATTTTCCGGGGGAGCGAACTTGCCGAGTTCGGTGATTACCGCAACCTGCGCTAGATTGGCTAAGAACTGCTCGGGGTTGGTGTCGCCCCAATCAAGCACTAACCGGTTATAGGGCAGGCAGCGTAAATCATGATCGGGAACTGCGACTACCAGGAACTCATTCCAGGGGGCACCTGCGCGCTGCGGGCGAGAAATCCCCACTTTGGCTGCGGAAGCGGAGCGGTGATGTCCATCGGCAATATAAAAGTAGTCCAGCGTCTCTAGGGCACGAGCAGCCAAGACGGTATCTTCATCCGATAAAGCCCAAAGCTCATGGCGGGTACCATCTAAAGTTTCACCCTCAAGCAGTGGTGCTTCTTTAGTTACCCGCGCGGTGATCTCATCAATTTCTTGATTGGCTCGATAAGTCAGAAACACCGGCTCGGTATGGGCGTTCACCCGGTCAAAATGTTTAATCCGGTCGGCTTCTTTGATTGCCAAAGTTTTCTCGTGCCGCTTAATAGTGCCGTCTTGATAATCGGCCACTTGGGCGCATCCCACAATCCCCACCTGGGCGGCGCCTCGCCAAGTCTCCCGGTACAGATACAGGCAAGGGCGGTCTTCGCGAACCAGCACTCCGCGGTCAATAAAATCCGCCAGGTTAGCGGCAGCCTGCTCATGCACCTGGTCGGCGTGTTGCTCCACGCTAAGGGGCAAATCAATTTCTGCGCGGGTGATATGTAGGTAGGAATCGGGATCTTTGCCCTGCGCGGCGGCCTCCTGGCGGTTCATAACGTCATAGGGCAGTGCCACTACCCGCGGGGCAGCCTCGCTAGTGGGGCGCAGCGCACGGAAAGGACGCAACTTCGGCATCAAAATCTCCTTCAGATAGTTACCTTGGCTTCCAGCTTATCGGCTTGGCTCCAGTTCCGTAGCTGCGTACCACCTACTAGCGAGGAGAAAGATAGAACTTAATGCCGGTTTTAAGGATATTCGCTCTTAACTGCCTGTATACGCAGGGAAAATAGGCAGCATCCTCCAGCTATTTGCTGAACTCGCTGTAAGCGTCCGGGTCATAAACCCAGTCGAATTGTCCGATCATTTCCAGGAGGCCGCTCTCGCCACAGAAGGCTTTTTTGAAGCTATAGAGTCCCCCGCAGTTATCTATCTCCCAGATTCCTCCCATATCGTATTGGGTATATCCCTGTTCGATAGCGTCCTTAATTGCTTCATTATTCATTTGATAGTTAGGACGTAGATTTCGTTTTTCATTGGAACTAGCTGCATAAATATAAAAACACTTCCGGTTAAAACTGAGGGCGATGGCGCAGGAAAGGACTTCTTCCTCGGGGGTGCGGGTTTCATAGAGAGTTACTGCTTCCGGTGGAAACGCATTAAATAGCCGCACAAAGTAATCTTTGGGACGATAGGTGATTCCCTGCCGCTTCGCCATAATCTTGGTTAGTTCATAAAACTTATCGAGAGTTTCCTCAAACGCGGGATCACCACGATGAAAACGCAAAGTTTCCAGACCGTGTTTATAGGGAACTTTGATCTTACCTTTATTTTTTGATTTTACGGTCTTCAGAAAATCATCATGAGTTCCCATAGAAATGTCTGCAATCATATTCATGCGGGGATTAGAAAAACTGTGTTCATCGGCTCCGCGCGTAGTAATTGCCAGATTAGCTATGCCGGCATTGCGATAGTTTTCCAGTACTTCCTCGTCATAGGCAAACTCGGGATCCATCCTTAAAACAAATCCGTTACGTTTTTCAATCACCGGGGCGGCCTCTTTTACCAGTGCTTTCACCGTGTCGATATCTTTAAAATCGCAGACGGGATCGCGGGGAGCATACATAAAAGCCTGCTCGTCATCGTTCTTGACCGAAAGTATCGACAGAGCGGCAGTAATGTTTCCCGCATCGTCCTGAAGATATACGTAGTCACTATCCCAGTTATTTTTTACTTTTGCCCAGTTTAGGGATTGCATAACGTGACCGTACGGGCTAGAAGCAACGAATTCTTTATAGCGAGCTACCTCTTCGCTATTTGATAAATCCAAAATGGGCACGATAAAGCTCCTCGTCTTTTCGAGATAACCACATAGGTTTCAGGATGAAATCCTCATTTAGAATACTCCAATGGTGGAGCGCGGTGTTAATACCATTAAACAGCTATTTTGAGCCCGCTAATTTGTCAGCGCAATCCAGGTAAGTATTTGCCTTAAAATAGTAAATATCTAGTGATTAATGATATTTTCTCGAGGCATTCTTTTTCAGGCTTTAGAATATCTACATGACCCCAAGTAACTTCCGCCCCTTACAGAATCGTCTCGCGGAGCTCACTGATACTCGTGCCGAAGATTGGTTCTTGTTTATGCGCGCCCGCCACGGGATGGCGACCGTCTACCAAACCTTGCACCAATGCTTCGGTCAAGGAACGGTGACCACCCAGGCCTACACCTGTGTAACTGCGGTTAACCCTATCCTGGTAGCCGGGCTAAAACCGGAATACGGCGATATTGACCCCGATTCCATAGCCTTAGTCCCCGACGAAGCGCCGCTCCATGCCCAGACGCGGGCGGTGGTGTGGCAAAACACTTTTGGAATTCTCGCGGACAGCAAGGCGGCGCTGCTGCGTTCTCGAGTTCGGGGCACCCAAGCGATTTTTCTGGAAGACTCTGCTCACTGCGTTGGATCTATGGTTCGCGACAGCCAGGGGGAGCCGCTTGCCGATATTTCGGTGCATTCTTTCGGGGTAGAAAAACTTCTACCCACCAAGTTTGGGGGTGCTATCTGGATTAATCCGTGCCTAGAGGAGCGCAGCCCGCAGCATCAGCGCTTTGTCAAAGAGTTAAGAGCCGCTTGCGCCGGGGTGCGCAGCCCCCAAAGTCGCGAAGAAAAAGCTATGCACCGCTACTTTAACCAAGTTCGGATGCTAAACCATTTGCCGCGGGCGTTCTCGGCTCCCTTACGACAAAGATTAATAAAAACCGATCGGTTTTTAGCCCCGATTATTCCCCGGGAACAGCAGGGAAAGTTAGACCGCGTCCCCGCGTTGCCCTCAAAATGGGTGGCAGACCAGGCACTGTCGCAGTTGAAAAATATCGAAGATACCCGGCGGCGGCGCCAGCAAGTGCAACATATCTACCAAGAAAAGCTGACGCGGCGGCTACAAATACCGGCAGATATTAGGGATTCCCAAGCGCTAGTACGTTTCCCGTTATTTGTTAACGGCGCGCCCTCGGAAAACGCAGCGGAACGCCTCTTTTCTTTCTTGAGGGAGAAGGGATATTACCCGGGACGCTGGTATCGGCCGGCACTGTTCCCCGGGGTAAAAGACTACGAGCTCTACAATCTCGATCCTGAGTTTTCTGACTTACCCAACACCAGACGGCTGATTGAGAGTGTCATTAACCTTCCCACCCAGGAAAGCATTGCTCGCGCCCAAGAAATCGTCGCCTTGGCAAACCAGTGGGCAGAGGATAACTGCTAACTGCCGACTTTGTTTGAGCTAGGCGAGTAATACCAGTTCACCCTCCAACGAGCCCTTGGTCACAGCAGTTTTCGCCCCTGGCAGCTAGCCTATTAGACTTAAGCGCGATGACAAGCAACGATAAAATGCCCCGCACCTACCATGTGCGCACCCTGGGGTGCCAGATGAACGAGCATGACTCCGAACGCATGGCGGGTCTGCTAGAAGCTGACGGATTAGTGCCGGTAGAGCTAGTGCCGGATGCTGCTGCCCGCGCCACTAATGCTGGGGACGGGGGAGCAGACGTAGTAGTAATCAACACTTGTTCGGTGCGAGAAGCTGCCGCTACCCGCCTGTTCGGAAACCTGGGGCAACTGGCCAGTGTGAAGCGGCAGCGCCCCGGAATGCAGATCGCGGTCGGAGGTTGCCTAGCGCAACAGATGCGCGAAAAAATTATTGAAAAAGCCCCCTACGTGGACGCGGTTTTCGGGACCCACAATATTGACGTCCTCCCTGCCTTGCTGCGCAGATCTGCCCATAACCGGCAGGCAGCGGTAGAAATCGCGGAATCCCTAACAGTCTTTCCCTCAACTTTGCCTACCCGCCGTGAATCCGCCTATTCCGCCTGGGTATCTATTTCGGTGGGCTGTAATAATACTTGTACCTTTTGTATTGTTCCTTCTTTGCGTGGGCGCGAGCGGGATCGGCGTCCCGGGGAGGTACTCGCGGAAGTAGAGGCCGTGGTGGCGCAGGGGGCTTTGGAAGTTACCTTGCTGGGGCAAAACGTGAACTCTTATGGTGCCGGATTTGGTGATCGCGGAGCCTTCGCTAAGCTGCTGCGTGCCTGCGGAAATATCGAAGATTTAGAGCGGGTACGTTTCACTTCCCCCCATCCGGCAGCCTTTAGCGATGACGTAATTTGGGCAATGGCGGAAACTGAAAACGTAATGCCCACCCTACATATGCCGCTGCAGTCGGGTTCCGATACTATCTTGCGCGCGATGCGCCGTTCCTACCGGCAAAAACGCTTCCTAGGGATACTAGATAAGGTACGCCAGGCCATGCCCGAGGCCGCGATTTCGACCGATATTATCGTGGGCTTCCCAGGGGAGACTGAGGAAGATTTCCAGAAGACTCTAGAGGTAGTGGAGCAGGCCCGTTTCGCTTCTGCATTTACCTTCCTGTATTCGCCGCGCCCCGGCACCCCGGCGGCTGACCGGGAAGACCAGGTGCTTCACCAGGTTAAGCTGGAACGTTACAACCGTTTGATTGCCTTGCAAGAAAAAATCTGCCTGGCAGAAAACCAAAAGTTGGAAGGTACCACGGTTGAGGTACTAGTTGCCGAGGGCGTAGGGCGCAAAGATCAAGAAACTCACCGTATTTCAGGGCGGGCTCGGGATGGACGCCTAGTCCACGTGGCGCTACCTGCCGGGCAGAAAGCGCCGCGTCCAGGAGATATCGTCACCGCAACCGTCACTTACGGCGCTCCTCATAACCTGATTGCGGATTCTGCCCTGAACGGGGGATTATTCTCGGTGCGCGCTACTAGAGCCGGAGATGCGTGGGAAGCGCGCCAAAGTAAAGAAGAAGAATACTCCCAGCAGGTGTCCTTAGGGATTCCCGCTATTCGTCCTCGCGGGTAGGTAGCTTTATGGATGCCTCCAAACTTCCACTAGTAGCGGTAGTAGGACTCACTGCCAGCGGAAAATCTGGTTTTTCCTTGCAGCTAGCTGCAGCTTTAGGGGAACGCGGAGTCGCCTGCGAGATTATTTCTGCTGATGCTTTCCAGCTTTATCGAGGCATGGATATTGGAACCGCGAAAGTTTCCCGAGAGGAGCGCGGAGGAATTCCGCACCACCTACTCGATGTTTTGACACTTGAGGAAAAAGCCTCAGTAGCCGCCTATCAGCGCAGTTGCCGCCAGGTGATTGAGCAGATTCGTACGCGCAAAGCGCTCCCGATGCTGGTAGGCGGGAGCGGGCTCTATGTGCGCGCCGCCCTGGATAAAATCGAGTTCCCCGGAACAGATAGCGGTATTAGAGCGTGGCTAGAAGCCCAAGCAGCACAGCTGGGGGCAGAAAAAATGTATCAACGTCTCTTCGAAGTTGATCCGGAATCCGCCGTAAGAATCGTGCCGGCTAATGAACGCCGCGTCATCCGCGCCCTAGAAGTCTATGAACTGACCGGCAAGAAATTTTCTGCCACTATGCCGCGGCGGGAATACTTCCAGCCTGCTGTGCAGCTGGGAATCAAATGGCCGCTAGCAGTGCTTGATGAACGCATTAGCCAGCGCACCTCCCAAATGCTTACGCAAGGATTTATCGAAGAAGTCGCGGAGCTAGAAAAACAGGGACTGGCAGATACTCCTACGGCCTGCCGCGCCACCGGTTACCAGGCGGTTATGGACTTGCTAGCCGGAAAAATCACCCGCGAAGAGGCGGCAGAACAAATAGCGCTGCAAACCCGGCAATTAGCTCGCAAACAGCGCAAATGGTTCCGCAAAGACCCCAGAATCCATTGGCTAGACGGCGAAGCCGGCGCATCCGCCAACTTAGACCAAGCCTTAACCCTCCTCGAAATCAAGTAGTAGCAACGCGTTACGCGGGGGCGAGATTTTTCCTCCCGCCCAAGAATTCGGAAAACGTAGCGACGTTTTCCGAATTCTTATGCCCACCGCGCCTGCTCGGATAAAATCTCGCCCCCTCGTTTAGGACGCTTTCGCGTACCAAACCGGCTTCATGCGGGGGATAGTTTTATCCGATAGGTTGGGCGGGCGTAAATCCCTATTTGCCGCAGGTAAATAGGGATTTTGGGCAGGAGGAAAAACTATCCCCCGCATGCTTAACCCTTTTTATGCATGATTCACTAGCGGCATAGCACGTGCTACGGGGGAGGAAAAATCTCGCCCCCTCGTATAGAAAAGCTATTTCTTGACTTCGGTTCCACCCCATTCGATGACTGTGAATCCGCTGCGCTTGGGGGCTTTCAGAGTTTGCGGCTTAACCTTGATCGGCTTGTCCAGCGCCTTGAAAGCCATATAAACCCGAATAGTGGTTTTCGGCTTCGGGGAAACCTGCAACTTGGCGTTGTCAGTGTAGTTCTTGCCTTGGAAAGAAACCAGGTTCCACTTATTGGCCTCCATCTTGGGCAGCCAATAAACAATGAATTCATTGGCTTCGCGCCGATTCAGTCCCAGTTTGGGGAGCGACTTTTCTAAGAACTTAGCCGAGTCAGAGCCTTTAACTACAAAGCCGCGAGAGAAATCCCAAGGGAACTTGTAAGACAGCCCTTCCCAATAGAGGTAGTTATAGGTGTTTCCGTAGCCGCTGAGTAAACCGTTGGGGTTAGCCGTTACCTTCCAGCCACCCTTTGCCGGATACTTCGGGTAGGTGGTAGTGAGCTCTCCCAGGTCAGGATTGATTTTAATCTTGACGTTCACCTTGGTTTTCTTAGTGGGATACAGATAGATAACCGGTTTTCCCATCCCATCTGCGATGGTTGGTGTTGGTATTTGAGCCTGCTGGCGTTGGGCTCGGGCGGCAGCCTCCCGTTTAGCTTTAGCGGCTGCAGCTTCACGCGCTGCCCGAGCAGCAGCCTCTTGGCGAGCTTTTTCTTCCGCCTCGGCTCTCGCAATCTCGTCTTTCTTGGCTTGGCGAGCGTCAGTTACCACTTGGACTTGCTGGGTGACCTCCTGGTCTTCCATCCCGTATTCGCCGTAAACCTTCTTTAACTGTTCAAGCTGTTCATCAGTGACATTTTCGGGAGCAATCGGTTCCAGGTCGAAACTTACCGAAGGAGCCTCGCAGGAAGTACATTCTTCCGGGGCTCCTGGTGTATTTTCTGATGCGCCCTCATTGCTGGTTCCGCTGTCTTGAGTCTTACCGCTATCAGTTTTCTTTTTGGGTGGTGCCGTAACCTTGATAGGAACTGCTTTTTCCGGGATGTTGTAGATACGTCCATCATTTTGGATAGGAGAGGCTTCTATCTTCAGGTTGTAGCTTCCCCGCAAGAGCTTCACCTTAGTTCTCATCGGGAAAAACTTGACCCGTTTATCTACTTTTTTCTTATCTAGATCTGTACCTTGGATGCGGATAGGTACGAAAGTAGCTTTCTCGGGAGTGTACTGAGAGCCGGTTACGTCAATCTTTACCGCTTGATACTGGTGAGCGGCTTGCCAGGCAGCATTTTCTGCCTGTTGCTTATTGAAAATCCACAGGCCACCAATACAGCATAGAATCAGCACAATGCACAAGAAACAAGAAATAAAAATCAGTCTTTTTCGAGTTTTCTCCCCGGCGTCGTTTTGATTCGCGGGATTCGGGTAGCCCCCGGGATAACCGCCATTGGGAGGAAAACCTGCCGGAGTCGGCGAGGCGACCGGCTGTTGCGGATACCCAGGGGGATTACTTGGGTAGTTGTATCCTTGGTTACCCATCGGTGGTTCGGGGTAGTTACTCGGGGACATGACAATACTCCTTGATAAGAGATAAACGGCTACTGCAACACCAGTAGCCGTTTATGCGGGGGAAACCTTCACTAAAAAAGTTTAAACCCCGTAAACCCGCCGAAATTTAAATTTGCCAGAATGAAAATTCAGACACCAAACCCAGAGGCAGGGAAGTTTAATCTTCGATGACGATGGCGTGGGCGGTTTCCCGGTCAATGCGTCCGAAGTTATAGAACGCAGCGCATGCACCTTCGGGGGAAACCATACAGGTACCGATGGGTTTCTCCGGGGAACAGGCAGTGCCGAATACTTTGCATTCCCAAGGCTTAATCCGTCCAGTGAGCACCGATCCGCATTCACAGGCTGGGGGATCGGGAACTCGCACTCCCGGTACCTGGTACAGGCGCTCGGCATCCCAGGCGGCGAATTCCTCGGAAATCCCCATCCCGGAGTAGGGCATCCAGCCGAGACCGCGCCACTCGAAAGTGTCTCGGGTAGAAAATACTCGGTCAAGTAGCCTGAGGGCAGCCAGATTACCTTCGGGGCGCACTACCCGCGAATACTGATTTTCGACTCGTGCTTCACCCCGTTCAACCGCTCCCGAGAGGTATTGGTCGATTAGCATCGCTACCGACTGCAAAATATCGAGCGGCTCAAACCCAGTTACTACCACCGGTTTGTTATATTCTTTCGGCAAGAATTTGAAGGCATCGGAGCCGACAACGGTGGCCACGTGACCCGGTCCAATAAAACCATCAATCCGGGTTTCATCAGCGCCCACAATCGCGCGCAAGGGCGGCTCAATCTTCACGTGATTAGAAAACACGGAAAAGTTCTTTATCTGCTGTTTCTTGGCAGCTACCAGAGTAACCGCGGTGGAAGGGGCGGTAGTTTCAAACCCAATCGCAAAGAAAATTACCTTCTTATCCGGATTTTCTTTCGCAATTTTTAAAGCATCCAGGGGAGAGTAAACGAAACGGACGTCGCGTCCACGCGCCCTCGCCTGCAGTAGGGATTCTTTAGAGCCCGGTACCCGCATCATGTCCCCGAAAGTCGTCAAAATGACATCGGGCTGATTAGCTAGCCAGAGGGCGTCATCTACCCGTCCCATGGGGATGACACACACCGGGCAGCCGGGACCGTGAATGAACTGCACGTTTTCTGGCAAAAGATGCTCGAGACCGTGCCGGTAAATGGTGTGGGTATGTCCGCCACAAATCTCCATAAACGCTAGTGGGCGCTCAAAGTGTTTGGCTTCCGCATTGATGCGTTCTACCAGTTTGCGAGCAAACTCGGGGTCACGGAATTCGTCAACGTACTTCATATATTCTATCTCTTTTCGCGGTCAAAAGATTCTGGTAGCAAGAGCCGGTTAAACCGAGGTGGTTTTAAATTGCTCTAGTTCGTCTTCAAACTGCCCCAGTTTTCTAATCTGATCTAAAGTAGTGGCGGCCTCTTGGGCGTCAATCTGCGACATCGCAAATCCCACGTGTACCAGCACCCAGTCGCCGACTTTTAAACCCTCGTCTGCCAGCAAATCTGTGGAAATCATCCGTTCCACCCCAGATAGCGAAACCTTGGCACGACCGCTTTCATTTTCATCGAACGCCACGATCTCGGCAGGAACTCCCAAGCACATAGAACCCTCCTTGAGCTAACTACTTTCCAGGTTACTTGCAATTGTCAGCGCTATCAAAGATGAAAATCGGTGCCGGTTTGTGCGATTATCAAAGAGTGGATCCGAAAAACCGCCTTAATAAAGATGAACTTAAAGTAAACTCCAATATCGCGCGGGTACGCAGCCGGGGAATGAAACTCAAAGACGACTACGTGACGCTCTCGCACGGCGCCGGGGGGAAAGCCTCCGCCGCCCTAGTTGATCAAGTGTTTGTTTCTGGTTATGGCAACGAGGTACTTGCGGAACTAACCGATGCCGGGGTGCTGCCCCTAGCAGAACTGCTAGGTGAGGTAGCCGGTAGCGAGGACGCTGACTGCGGCGGCGGCAAGCTGGCAATGTCTACCGATTCTTATGTAGTTAACCCTATCGTCTTCCCTGGTGGTTCTATCGGGGAGCTGGCGGTCAATGGTACCGTCAATGACCTTGCGGTATCTGGTGCCATTCCCAAGGTGATTAGTGCCGGTTTTATTTTAGAAGAGGGTCTACCGATTGCGGATTTGCGTCGGGAAGTACAGGCGATGCGCGAGGCCGCCGAGAACGCGGGGGTACGAATCGTTACTGGCGACACCAAAGTGGTTCCCAAAGGCAGCGGAGACAAACTTTTTATCAACACCGCTGGCATCGGGATTGTGCCAGGTGATCGTCAGCTGGGTGCTAGCCAGGTGCAGCGGGGAGACCGCATTATTGTTTCCGGAGCGATTGCCGATCACGGGATGTCAGTGATGATGGCACGCGGTGACCTGGCGATAGAAGCCCCCATTAAATCGGATACTCGGGCGGTTAATCACCTGGTAGAAGCGTTAATGACGGCGGTTCCGCAGACTCGTTGGATGCGCGATGCTACTCGCGGCGGCCTGGGAACAGTACTGAATGAACTAGCGGTAGCTACCGGATGGGGGATAGCGATCGAGGACGAATCCCTCCCGGTACACGATATGACCCGGGGTGCCTGCGATATGCTCGGCATCGATCCCATCTATGTAGCGAACGAAGGCATGTTCTGCGCGGTAGTGCCCGCCGACCAGGTAGATACGGCGCTGGCAGCTTTGCGAGCACTGCCCGGCGGGGAAGAAGCCGCCAATATCGGGCGGGTAGTTTCAAAACCAGAGTCATCGGTAGTAATGGTGACCGCTTTCGGGGGGACCCGGATGATCGATATGTTGGTGGGCGATCCGCTGCCGCGAATCTGCTAGCCGGCTTAAAGTTAGCAGGTAAAAGCAGATTAGCAGGTGCCAACAGTGCTGCTAACAAGCTCCTAAAACTGCTGCCCACGCCTGCCCTAGGCTCAGCCCCCCATCATTTGGGGGAACGGTTTTATGGGTCAAGACTTCATAGCCGCCTTCGCGCATAATCCGGATAAAATGGCTGCTAAATAGGCGATTCAGGGCAACCCCGCCGGTCAGCCCCACGGTTTTGATCCCCGCTTTTTGGGCATTTTCCTCAGCCTGGGTAGTCAATAGCTGCGCCAGTCCCAGATGGAACTGCCAGGCGCGCTCTCCGACTTCCCGCTCTTCCTCAGCGAGCATTTCAAAAAGTTCCCGGTAGCTATTAAAGCGCAAAGCTGGTGCGCCTATATGCCTGTTTGCCCAGCTGGTGGCGGCGTGCTCAAGTTCCATAGCCGCCTGTGCCTCGTAGGTTACTTCTGTGCAGATACCTAATATGGCGGCCGCGGCATCAAATAATCTGCCGCAACTAGTGGTGGCGACTACCCCAAAACCACTATTTAACTGACTTTTCACCAGCTTTAACTCGGCACTTTTGCCTTGCCGATCCCCAATTTCAGCGCTGATTTTCGGGGTAATCCATTCCAGATTCCAGTCGTGGGCAATCCCCAAGGCAACTCGCCAGGGGTAACGCACTGCCCGGTCGCCTCCCACTAAGCTAAACGATGGAAGGTGAGTACGGCGGTACCAAGCAGCTCCCGCAATCTCCAGGATTTCCCCGCCCCAGATAGTGCCATCGGTGCCATACCCGGTGCCATCTACTGCCACGACTACCGCCGGTTCCAGGTGGGAGCGTTCTGCCAACAAGCTATAGGCGTGCGCCACATGGTGCTGCACCTGTAACAACTCAATGTCGCGCTGCTCGGCAAAACGGGAAGCCCAACTGACCGTGGAATAGGCAGGGTGCAGGTCGCAAACAATTTTTTCCGGCCGAGAATGCTGGAAATTCAGCATTTGGGTTACCGCCCTGTCCAAGGCCTCCTGGCTGGCCAGGGTTCCCATATCCCCAATATGACCCGAGATATGCGCCCAATCTCCACTGGCCAGGCAGAATGAATTTTTTAGTTCTCCCCCTACCGCCAAGATAGGTGCCGCGGCTGCCTGCGGCAGCGCCACCGGCAGCGGTGCATAGCCCCGCGAACGACGGGAAGGGATAGTCACTTGCGAGTTCGCTAAGAAAACTGAGTCCTCCATCGGCAGGTGAATATCGCGGTCATGGAAAACGAAACCATCGGCTATTCCCGCCAAACGCGCGAGCGCGTCCTCATTGGTAAAACACAGTGGCTCGCCTGCCAGATTTCCCGAGGTTGCCACCAGCGCCATATCAGCACATCCAGCGCTCAAAAGTTCTAAGTGCAAAGGGGCATAGGGCAATAAAATTCCCACGTCCCCCAAGCCGGGCGCCACCGCGGGGGCTAAATCGTATCCGGAGCCAAAAGGAGCGATCACTATCGGACGCGCGGGGGAGGATAGCTCCTCTAGCTGAGAACCATTAAGCTCGGCCAGCCTCCTCGCATTCTTAATATTGGGTGCCATGACTGCAAACGGTTTATCCCCCCGATTCTTCCGTTTGCGCAGCCGCGCCACCGCCTCCTGATTGCGGGCATCGCACAACAGGTGAAAACCGCCGATACCTTTGACTGCCAGGATTTCTCCGCGTCGCAAACGCGCACGCGCCTCAGCTAGGGCGGCGGCAATCAAAGGGCGGCGATCTCCCGCTGGAGGACGCAAAACCGGGTTTTGAGATCCGCTCACCCACAAGACTGGGCCGCAATCAAAACAACTCACCGGTTGCGCGTGATAGCGCCGATTTTCCGGGTCGGTATATTCTGCCCTACAGGCCGGACACATCGGGAACTTAACCATAGTGGTGGTATCCCGGTCATAGGGCAAATCCATCATAATAGTTGCCCGCGGGCCACAGTTTGTGCAGGTAATAAAGGGGTAATGGTAACGGCGATTATTAGGGTCAACCATTTCCTGGCAGCAGTCCGGGCAGGTGGCGGTATCGGGGGGAATCAAGGTACGCGCGCCCGGACGCCGCCGCGAAGACACAATCCTAAATCCGCTTTCGTCCTCCTGCTCCGGAATCTCGCGGGCGACGCTCTGGAGGACGCTTGCCAGAGGAGGTAGAGTCGCTAGCATTTTCGCCATGAAGTTTTCAATATCACTGGCGGTGCCTTGGGCTTCAATAAATACTGACTCGTCGTCGTTTCCCACGAATCCCGTTAGCGGAAAATCGGTGGCTACTTTGGCTACGTGGGGGCGAAAACCTACCCCTTGCACTACCCCTCGGAGGCGATAGGCTCGCCGCATCTGCGCCCTCCTCGTAAAAATATAACCACTTCCACCCTAGCGCTAACCCGAATGAAGGGAAGCGGGTAAGGTTAAGAACGTTCCCGCTGTGAACGGCAAGTCACGAATTCGAGGAGGGTCATGCACGAAGTTGCGCTTTCGCGTCAACTGGCGCGGATAGTGTCGCGAAACGCTGCTGGCCGTGAGGTGCTAGAGGTCGAATTAGAGGTAGGACACTTGCGTCAGGTGGTTCCCGAGGCTCTCCATTTCGCCTGGAGCGCAGTTCGCAAAAATACCTTACGCGGTCCTGCCCGGCTCAATATCACTGAGATACCGGCGGTGGTATGCTGCCGCGAATGTAAGGCCACCACCGAATTGCGGGAAGTGTTGGATTTTCGCTGTCAAGAATGTTCGTCGCGGGATCTGCAGATAATTAGTGGGGAAGAGTTTAGAGTGGTGTCTATTGAGGTGACACCCTTAAGGAAGGAATAAAATGGGACGTTTTCATCGTCACGATGACGGCACGGTGCATTCACACGAGCATGGGGATCATACCCACCATCATGATCATGGTGAATATGTAGCTGATCCGGAGTTAATCGGGGATCACTCGGGATACGACACCGAGAAGGAACGCATTGAAATCCTAGAAGATATCTATGCGGAAAATGACCACTTGGCAGAACACAATCGCCAGGCGTTCGCAGAAAACAACGTAAAAGTGGTTAACCTGATGAGTTCGCCCGGATCGGGAAAAACCACCCTCCTGGAGCGCACCCTAGCTGAACTGCAAGGAAAAATGCGGATCGGAATTATTGAAGGCGATATCGAGACTCCTTTGGATGCCGATCGCCTCCGCGGCTATGGTGCTCAAATTTCCCTGCTCAACACCGGGCAGGGTTTTGGGGGTGAATGCCACTTGGATGCCCCCATGGTGCATCACACTTTGGATGGTTTAGACCTCAGCCAACTTGACCTGGTGATTATCGAGAATGTGGGTAACCTGGTATGTCCGGCCGAGTTTGACGTGGGGGAGAACGCCAAAGCGATGGTGTTCTCTATTACCGAGGGCGAAGATAAGCCCCTAAAGTATCCGGTGATGTTCCGCTCGGTAGAAATCGTGGTGGTAAACAAGATGGATCTGGCGCCCTATCTGAACTTCGATATGGATCGTTTCCGCGGCTACTTAGAGCAAGTAAATCCGGGGGTGAAAGTGGTTGAAGTTTCCGCCGAAAAAGGAGAAGGGATCGACGCCTGGATTCAGTGGCTGCAGCAACTATGAATACGTTAATTTTATTTGCGTAATATAGGTGGATGTTTTACCTGGTTACCGTGGTGTTTGCACAGTAGCTAGTTATAATGATCTCGAGAGACGTTGTGGTCTACCTTCAATATCAGTGAGGAACCGGAAATGAGCTATGAGATAAAACCGTGGCGGGAGGGAACCCTCGCCGATAACCTCGCCAGCGCCGGGGTCAGCCGACGAGATTTCGTTAAATACTGTGCGGGCTTGGCAGCAATCTTTGCTGTGGGTACCCCCCAGATGGCGCATGCAGCTCCGGCGCAAAAAGCCGCCGAAGAATTGGCCGACAAACTAGGGGCGATCACCAAACCTAATGTGGTGTGGCTCCAGCTCCAAGAGTGTACCGGCTGCATGGAATCAGCTTTGCGCAGTGGCGGTACCACCGTAGAAGAAGTGGTACTGAACCTACTTTCGGTGAATTACAACGAGCTGCTGATGGCCGCCGCGGGAGAAGCTGCGGAAGAAGCTTTGGCCGAAACCAACGCCAAAAAGCATATTTTGGTAGTTAACGGCTCTGTTCCTACTAAAGATGGCGGTATCTACTGCACCATAGGTGGCAAAACTGCGGAACAGGTTCTGCGGGAATCGGCCGAAAACGCAGACATAATCTTGGCAGTGGGAGCCTGCGCAGTCTACGGTTCGGTGCAGGCGGCGAAACCCAACCCCACCGGGGCAGTAGGGGTAGATGAAATCATTAAAGATAAAGCGGTGATAAATGTTTCTGGTTGCCCCCCGATTGGGGAAGTAATCACTGCCTCCCTAACCTATATCTTGACCCACGGCAAGCCTCCCGAAGTTGATTCTGAAGGGCGTCCCCTCTTCGCCTATGGTCAGCGGATCCATGACTCCTGTCCGCGTCGCCCCCATTTTGATGCCGGGCAATTCGTACGTACCTTTGACGATGCCGGAGCTCGCGAAGGTTGGTGCCTGTACGATGTGGGCTGTAAAGGCCCCTCTACCTTTAGCCCCTGCCCGATTGTGCAGTGGAATATGAAAGCAGGTTGGCCGATTGGTGCCGGTCACCCCTGTATCGGCTGCACCGAGCGTGACTTTTTCGACCGTTTCTCACCGTTCTATCAAGTCCTGCCAAACGTCCCCGGATTCGGAGTGGAAGCTACTGCCGAGAAGGTGGGATTGGGCTTTACCGGAGCGGTGGCGGCCGGTGTCGCTGTGCACGCGGGAGTTACCGCCGTTAGAGCTGCAGCAGACCGAAAAGCCACCCGGAATTCTCCGATGGCTGCCTTTGGGGACGCTACCGATGTTGATACCGAACCACCTTCCCCAGAGGAAACTCCCAACGCAGAAGTTCCTAAGGACAGCGAAAAGAACAGTGAGGCGAAGTAATGGCTGAAAAAGTAGTTATCGACCCGTTAACCCGCATTGAGGGACATCTGCGTATCGAGATGGAAACCGAAGGCGAGCAGATTAAAAAGGCCTGGAGCGTTAGTACCCAGTTTCGAGGGATCGAGACTATCGTCCAAAATCGCGATCCTCGGGATGTATGGGCCTTCGTCCAACGTATTTGTGGGGTTTGCACTTCGGTTCACGCGATTGCTTCCATTACCGCAGTAGAAGATGCTATCGGTTCCAATCCCCCAGAAAATGCGCGGTTGATCCGCTCGCTGGTTTTGGGGTCACAAGAAATCCAGGATCACGTGATTCACTTCTATCACTTGCATGCTTTGGACTTCGTTAATGTTCCCAATGCGGCGAAGGCAGATCCGGCTAAAGCACTGGAGTTTGCCCACTCCATCGGTTCTAAATGGCGGGGCAA
>OKIM01000201.1_pt1 | contig 18420 bp, 13 predicted proteins | sample 1612191 | NCBI WGS metagenome assembly OKIM01 (sample SAMN04436781, study PRJEB24849) | human gut metagenome | biome: human gut; feature: NICU; material: stool | host: Homo sapiens | place: USA: Saint Louis, MO | collected 2011-03-31 | reverse complement strand
CCCTCCGGATTTGTGAATATGGGCGGAGAAAGTGCGCTTTTCATGGGCGCGGGAGGGTGTTTTGGTACGGGGAGGGTGCAGGTGTAAGTTAGGTTCCCCTAATTGCCAACAGGCAGAAATGCTTAGAAGAGTTAGTCGCTTAGACCAGCTCGCACGTCGCTAAGGCGGGGAGCATCGAAATCCTTCTGCGAAATCTGCAACCGATCCTCGGGGTCAATCTTCACTGGCCATTCAATACCAAGTTCTGGATCAAGAGGAGTCAGAGCCCCTCCCGGCATACCCGGCTGCCATTCATCGGTAAAGAAATAAAGATATTCGCTGTTTCCGGGGGAAACAGCTTGAAAACCATTGCAAACGCCTTGGGGAACCAACACCATCACCCCGGGAGTAATCTCCACGGTTACCACTGCGCCAAAAGTTGGTGATCCAGGGCGAATATCTACGTATGCTCCAAATACTTCACCGGTAACTACCGTCACCAGTTTGGTCATTGCTTCTGCATGTAGCCCTCGCACTGCGCCATGGTGGGTAAGAGTGTTGTTACATTGTTCAAAAACCGTAGGAATATCATTTTCGGCCAACCAGGAACGGCGGAAAAGCTCTCGAATAGTGCCCCTCTCATCTGTAACCTGTTTTGGATAAATTACGAAGAGTCCGTCGATATCGGTTTTTTGTTTAGTTGCCGGAATAATTTCAACCATGATGTTCCCCCAGGTGGTCCCTGCTTATTTTTGCTTATCCGCATTTTCACAGTAGCATCGTTTAACTAGATCCTTGGTATCGAAGAGGAAAACTAGCCGAAAAATTCTAATTTTACTTATGAATTTTCATAGGATCGGGAGCGGTGCTTATTTTTCCCAACATGTCGTGCGCAAAGCCTCATGATAAGTAGCACAAACTTTTTCCCAGGTGAAAAGCTCTTTAGCGCGCAAGAAGCCAGCATTTCCCAGGTATTTACGGCGCGCCGGATTATCCATTAGTGCCGTAATAGCTGCAGCAATCTCTTCGCTATGGGGATTTACGAATTCGCCGCAGTCCCCTAAAACCTCTCGGGAATAGACGGTGTCCCGCGCCAAAATCGCCGACCCAGAGGTCATCGCTTGTACCAGGGCGGGATTAGTCCCGCCCACGGAGTGCCCATGAAAGTAGAGGCCGCAGTGCGCAAAGAGCCGGTTTAGAAGGGATTCATCATTCACATGTCCCATCCAGATCACTGATTTATATTTTTGGCTTAACTTCTGCGCTTGTTTATCTAACTGGCCATTCCAGCCCGTAGATCCCACCAGTACCACAGGATATTTGCGAGCAATCTGCGGTACTGCCGCAAAGAATTCCTCTACAGTATTTTCAGGGACAAAACGGCAAACTAGGAGTACGTAATCTCCCTGCGGGATCCCATGCATATCTGAAAAATTCTGTATCGGGTCGCCGCCGTAGGGAGCGTAAAAGCCGCCGCGATCAAATTCTTTTTCCCAATATTCTCGAATTGCTTGTGAATCAAACAGTAGGTGGTTTCCAAATTTTGCCGTACACCAGGCTCCTGCGTAGAGCACCTTTTTTGCCAGGTTTCCCCACTTGTCACGCTGCCATTCTAAACCGTCGGTATTTATCAGGGTCGGTATGCGCGCCGCACGTAGCAGGGGAAGCCAAAAACCATTTGCGGTGTTCATAACTAGTGCCACATCACTGCCGTGAAGAATGGTTCCTACCGTAGAGGTCAAACCTGAAGACAGATTAGATAAGGATTTAACTTCCACCGAGGGAGCAGTAAGGCAACTAACGTGAGGTGGTAAGGATTTTAAATCTCCAGGTGTGTCCCGCCGATTCCAAACGGTTACTTCCCATCCTTTATCAGCTAGATAGGGAACTAGGTGGCGCACGGCAGTTTCGAGTCCGCCATAGTGGGACGGATACCCGCGAGTGCCGATAATGGTAACTCGCGGGCGGCGTTGCACTTTTTCTGTCATCTACGCGAAATATTCCTTGTGCTACTGGCCTTGTTTGCGGTATGCAGCTTCGATCTCCGATTTCTGGTGACGCCACCAGTCCTCATGCGCTCGATACCAGTCGATAGTATTGCGTAGCCCCTCGCTAAAATCAGTATATTTCGGCTGCCATCCCAGTTCTTCCACTAGTTTGGAGTTGTCAATCGCGTAGCGCTGGTCGTGCCCTGGCCGATCGTTGACGTGATCGAAATCGTTAGGATCTAGCCCGAACTCCTGCAAAATCATCTTGGTGACTTCCAGGTTAGTTTTTTCTCCATTGGCGCCGATAAGATAGGTTTCACCGATAGTACCCTTGTTTATAATTTCCCAAACCGCAGTGTTGTGGTCATATACATGAATCCAATCGCGAATCTGTTCGCCTGTGCCATAAACTCGCGGTTTAATCCCATCGAAAAGGTTGGTAATGGTACGGGGAATAAACTTTTCGATGTGCTGGTATGGGCCATAGTTATTTGAGCAATTAGAGATCGTGGCTGCTACCCCGAAAGAGCGTACCCAGGCGTGTACCAAATGATCCGAGGAAGCTTTGGAAGCGGAATAGGGGGAGGAGGGAATATAGGGGTCGCCAGGCTTGAATTTACGCGGCTCGCCAATTTCCAGATCGCCATAGACTTCATCAGTAGAAATATGGTGATAACGAGTTCCGTGGCGGCGCACTGCCTCAAGTAGTTGATAAGTGCCCACGATATTGGTGGAGATGAAGGGCCAAGGATTACGTAGAGAATTATCGTTATGGGATTCAGCGGCAAAGTGAACCACTACATCTGCTTCCGCAACTAGAGAATCAACGGTGTCAGCGTCAGCTACATCTCCCTGCACTAAGGTGGTACGTTCAAGTCCCGCAATACTGTCGGGATTTCCCGCGTAGGTGAGTTTGTCGAGGACGGTTACCTCGGCCTCGGGCATAGTTTCAATAGTGGTGTGCACAAAATTAGCGCCAATGAATCCTGCTCCGCCAGTTACGAGTACTTTCACGGATTTTCCCTTCGCTTGAGGTAGCTATCTAGTTACCCAGATTCTACCGCTGGAACTATTGTGCTTCTAGTTTCGCGGCTGTAAGGGATGGAAATTCGTTTGTATCTTCGCGAGTATGTCAATAATTAATTCCTTTGACGTAGGCTATCTAAAGGATTTAGCGCCGGTGTAATCAGATTTTTCAAATTAGTATGGAAAACTGGAGAGCAAAAATCTATTGAGTGACTAGGTTGAAATAATTAGGTAAGAGATGCAGGACAATAGACAAGGTCTTTCCCCTGATGAGGAAATAGTGTATGCCGTGGTGGTTACCTACGAACCCGATGGCCGAGTTGCGGATCTTTTGCATAGTCTCACTACTCAGGTTGAACAAATAATTGTTATAGATAACGGTTCTTCCCTTGACTCGCTCGCCCTATTAAAAGCGGAATGTTCTGCTGAAGGCGCGCTGTTAACGGAACTAAATGAAAACACCGGGATTGCCCATGCTCAGAACGTGGGGATAAATCGTGCCCTTAAAGAGGGAGCAGATTACGTTCTGCTGTTTGATCAAGACTCGCTGCCCCAACCAGATATGGTTTCCCGCCTCGTATCTTTTTATACCGAGATGAACACCAAGGCATCAGCTAAGCGGCTTCCCCCCATCGCAGCGGTAGGGCCATGCATTTTGGATAGCAAGGGGAAAGGCAGTCCACTTGTATATGTAAAGCGGCGTTGGGCTCCAGGCAAGGCAAAGTCTACGGAGCTTACGCGCCCAGCTGTGCCAGTAGCATTCTTACTGGCTTCTGGGTGTCTAATCTCCAAAGAAGCGTTGCAAACTGTGGGTCTGATGAACGAAGGATATTTCATTGATCATGTAGACATGGAATGGTGTTTACGGGCAGAGAAACAGGGATATCAACTGTTGGTTAGTACTGGCAGCAGGCTCCCTCATTCTTTTGGGGACAGTACAGTCGCGATACCGCTACTTAAACGGAAGGTGCACGTGCATGCCCCGGTACGATCCTATTACGTAGTGCGCAATACCATCGCTTTATGCCGCACTTCCTTGATGCCTTGGCGTTGGCGTGTCCGATATCTGCTTTGGCTTATTCCCTATAGTGCAGTAAATATATTTTTAACTGGTAGCTCGCGAGAGCAGCTGCATTGGCTGGTTCGGGGAGTAACAGACGGGATTACTGCTCGAACTGGGAAGGCGGAACATTCCACCTTTGCGTTCCGATAAGCACTTTAATCGCACGTTTTATCCGGGAAGCTATTCTCCGCGGGAGGCTGCGGTTATCTACGGTTGCCCCGTGCATTGCTACATAAGGCATATACGGATCTTGCTTGGGCATGCCCCAGATGCCAAAAATTCGTCCAATTTCCCAGCTTTGCACATTGTTGACACGAGATTTTGACTCAAAATGATAGAGTCGAACATCGCTTAACCAGACTATGCGCCTGCCGGTAGAGCGGATTTTATAGCATAAATCTACATCATTGAAGTTGTTGGGTAGATCTTCTGAAAAGCCGCCTACCTCCTCGTATACGTCTCGGCGCATGGCCATACAGGCACCAGTTACTCCAGATACCTCGTGATTTACGCGAAGTTCGCTGAAATATCCGTTGGTTTGGCTGGATAGCTCCCGATAGGGATGGCGTAAATCATCGCGAATGAAAATTAAGCCTACGTGCTGAATACTCTCGTCTTCGTACACGAGATAGGCTCCGGTAGCTCCCAGATCTTCCTCGTTAAGAAGAGAACACATTTGCTCAATATAGCGATCGGAATTCACTTGCATATCGTCATTCATAAACAGGACGTACTGTCCGGTTGAGTGCACGAAACCGTCATTGCATTTTTCTGAAAAGTTGAAAGGTTTGTCATATCTGACACCGACAAATTTGTCACCGGCAATCCGATCCAAATCTGCTACTACCTCAGCGGGAGTATCGGAATCGTAAACCACTACAATTTCCAGGTTTTCATGATCGGTATGTTGCAAAAGAGAACGAACGGCTTCGGTTACCATTACTCGTCGTTCGCCCCAGATAGTAGCGGCAGTTCCCCTGGTAGGTATAATGACGCTAACCCGAATATCCGGGTTCAAATAGCGGATAGTATCGTAAGTGTGGGGAAGCGAGGACATGACCGCTTTGTCATGGGGGCGGCCTACCCGTTGTAAATGATCATTTACCGCTTTTAGACCGGATACCGATGCATAATCTTTTTCGTTGGGATTATCAGCTGTAGAGCCTTTTACCGCGCGCCAATGGTAGAGAACTTTTGGAATGTGAACTACTTCTTCACAAAGCTCAGTAACCCGCAGTGCCAGGTCGTGATCCTGGCTGCCATCATAGCCAGGGCGGAATCCTCCAACCTGTTTTACTAAATCTGCCCGCAAAACTGAGAGGTGACCCAGATACATTTGATGGCGTAGGCGTTCGGGGGACCATTTTGGTTTTTGAAAAGTATCCCAATGCTTGATGCCACTTTCATCGGTCTTATCTTCATTGGAGTAGATGTAGCCAGCTTTCGGGTGGGCTAGAATCGCTTCTGATACTGCTTGCAGCGCATCCTTGGTCAGCAGGTCATCGTGGTCGAGTAGCACGATCCACTTACCGCCAGCCATGTTTAGTGCATCTTGAGAGGCCGCAACAATTCCCCCATTTTTAGATCTGGTTTGAAACCTAATCCGGGAGTCAAGTTGGGATTTTTTCTGCAGTACTTTTGTGACTTCGGGATTATCTGAACAATCGTCTACCAGAAGTAATTCCCAATCTCCACACTTTTGTTTGCGAACAGATTCGATGGTTTGGGCGAGAAGATGCGGTTCAGGTTTATAAACAGGTACAACAATAGAAAATAGTGGCATCTTATCTCACCTTAAGTTTCTGTTTTGCCTTCTCAATAAATTTCAGAATTTTTTCCTTGGGATTATTGAAATCCGTCCTGTCCAGTTTCTGGGTAGCTTGTGCAAGTTTCTCCTCAAGGTCATTTTTATATTGAGCATCGTTACGAATGATTTGCTCTTTCATCTTGAGATCGTTTGCCAAACGCAGCAATTCTGATTCCCGGCTCCGTAGGCGCTCCAGCTCGGTCTCCCGTAACTTTCCATGGATAGCCTCGCTACGTAGCAGGCGTGCAGATTCAGTAAATTTATCCTCTACCTTCGGGTAGGGGATAAGGGGCGCTATCTCCACTTCTTCGGAGGAGATAGAAGATGAGGGAGTACACGTTAGTATGAACTCTTCGTCCATAGCTTGAGGCTGATGCCGTACCCAATCAACCACATTTTCGGGGACTATTTCGGAGCTACCACTTTCGTCATTTTCTAAAACTTCTTTTACTACCGAGTGCGCCGTTTCAATGCAGAATCCAGCCATAGTCAGACTTTTAGTCAGTGTGGAAAAAGCCCAATACTTGAACCCGGTGGGCAGTTCGAATCCGGCAAGAGTCGCAATGCGTCGAGAACCATGCAAAGAATTTTTTGCCACTAATAACAGCACTCCGTCAGGAACTAATAGTTTCTTGGCTGCCTGCAAGACTGGCAAAAGATCAGCATCTCCAAGCCAAACAATTACGGCTCCATAAGTATTACCAATCGTCTTCGTGACACTGCCAAGTCCGGCTCTGCTGTCAATGACCGTTAGGTTTCTGGTAGCAATAGTAGAAGAATGAGGATCGCTGTTTGTAGTGACTGTTACCGGATGCCCACGATCTGCCAACAGCTCACCAAATTCTCCAGTCTCATCGCCTATTTCTAATATCTCTGTGTCATTCGGAAGGCTATTGATTACATATCGATAAATAGCTCCACAAGCGCTATTATCATCCGTGACATCAATCGGTTTACTATGCATCGTTAATCCCATTCTTCCATAGCAATATCAAACTGAGCGTTTACATACCCAGTAACAGATTTTCTTTGTGGCTGTATGGAAAGCATCACTGCTTTCTTTCGTTCTTCTAGTATTCTCCCATCTAGAGTCCGCAGAACAACTCCCACCGAATAATCTCCGGCTCCTAACTGGAAATGCGGAATAGTTACGAGAAATCTCCAACGCCCGTTAATCTGCGGGAAACGAATATCTGCTTGCGAAGAATCGATAGTACAAACTTTCTCTCCTTGCATATTGGAAAATATCATTTGCACATAATATCCCGTTATCGGGGCGTCAGTTACTACATTGATCTGAGCAACTAGATTTCCTCCACTTGTCATAGTGGAAAAGCCGGAAAGCACTTCCTCAGCGTCACCCAGTATATGAATATTCTTGATCCACATGTTTGCAGAAGAAGTAGCGGCAGATATATCAGGAGCAGAGGGCGAACTCGAGATTTTCTCTGCAGGAGTTGCGTCTTCAGATATTAGCTGATCACGATAATTTTGATGGAGGAAGGCCATAGCATCAGCAACTTCGCCTTCTTTTACGAGTTTTCCTTGGTTTAGGATTACTGCGCGGTCACAAACATTCAAAATTTGGTCAGCAGAGTGAGAGACCAGAATGATTGAGCGGCCTTCGCGCTGAAACTCTTTGATCTTCTCCAGGCATTTACGTTGGAATAGTTCATCTCCTACCGCCAACACTTCATCAACTAGCAGTATGTCGGGATCTGAATGTACAGCTACCGCGAAAGCTAAACGGACATACATCCCGGAAGAATAGAACTTGACCTGGGTATCAATAAAATCCGGGATACCCGAAAAATCAATAATGTCATCTAAGTGGCGTTTAATTTCGCTTTCCGGCAGTCCCATGATGGAACCGTTGAGGAAAATGTTTTCCCTTCCGGTTAGGTCTGGGTGAAAACCAGCTCCTAGTTCAAGTAGAGCAGCCAGGCGCCCTCGGGTGCGAATCTCCCCCTTATTGGGGGCGATGATACCGCCGATAGCTTTAAGCAGGGTGGATTTTCCTGAACCATTAGGGCCGGCAAGACCTAAGGATTCCCCCGCTTTGACCGACAAATTTACATCCTGCAGTGCCCAATACTCAGAGCTGCGTTTATCCCGTTTTGCAATGTTCACTAGGTGATCCTTCAGGGACTTGGCCTTGTGAACCGTAAACATTTTTGATACGTGGTTTACCTGAATTACGTCTGGGGTCATCTTAGAGCTCCTGCGCAAAGTTACCCTGTAGGCGAGCAAATACTCTTTGGGCAACAAAGGATAAAACCAGCCCGACCAGTAGCATTATCCAAAGGCGCCACGTTAAATCTGGTGGCCAGGTCACTTGATCTCCTGCAGCCCAAAAGGCTTTTTGGAATCCCATGCTGGATATAGCGGTGGGGTTCAACATATAGATATTGATCGCCCAACTCGGGGCAACTGAAGCCAGCATGGTGTAGGGGTATACGCTGGGGGTAAGCCAAAATCCCAGCATAAGTAGTACTTCCACAATATATTGAACATCCCGCAAATATACGTTAACTGCGGAAAAAAACAGTCCGCAGGCCAGCGCCCACACTATACATACCGCTAGAGATAACAAGCCATAGGTAAAGGTGTACTTGAGGGGAATCCCCGCTATTAGTCCCGCCCCAATTATTAAAATTGCCAGTTGGGAAAAGAAATCCACAAAAGAAGCCAGGATTGCAGATAGGGGAAATACTTCTCGCGGTAGATATACTTTCTTAACAATTCCAGCGTTGGCAACAATGGAGGTTGTAGCGGAATTAACCATGGTGCTGAAAAATGTCCAGAGCGTTAGTCCCGCGAAGACATAAACAGCGAAATCAGGTACTGAACGTTCCGCCCCTAAGATACGCCCAATCACTAAGTAGTAAATGAGTAGGTTTACCAGTGGCTTCGCTAATGTCCAGGCGTAGCCAAGCACTGAATCTTTGTAGCGAGATTTGAGTTCTCGTTTTGCAAGTTGCTTGATTAACTTACGGCGGTTCCACAAGGCCAACATCGAGCTACCGAATCCGGTGAAGAATCCCTCGTGGTGCACAGTAACTGTGAGTGGCAGGTCTGCTAATGAGCGAAATCGCTGCTGCGCGTCCTTGCTCAAATCCATGGAATTCTTATGCAAAATACCACTGCTTTCTTAATCCACTTTCCGCCATGCTCGCTTGGGTAGATTATAGCCTAAAGTTGTTGAAAACTATGTGACACGGTGATTAACCTGAAGCGTCCTTCCCAAGCGCAAGAACCAGTTTCAGCGATCATAAGCTAAGCGGTTAATCGCTATAATTTAAATGGGAGAAACTAACAAAGTTATTAATGTGTAAACTTGAGCATATGGTTAGCCTGAGTCTCGGGAAAAAACTGCGTTCTAAAGGTTTCCAACGTGCCTTACAGCTGGTGATTCCCCCCCTGCTCTTTTTATTTACGCTTTTAGCATGGGCAATAGCTTCCCCACCAGGAAGTACCGCGGATGCTGATTTTCACGAAGTGTCGATTCTTTGTCAGCAGGGGGATCGCCCGGGAATTTGTTCTCATGTGTCAAAAACCCAGGTGAAAGTGACCAAGGATTTTGCGGCTTCTCTTTGTTATGTGCGACAAATTGAGGATTCGGCTGCTTGTTACAAAGAGCAGGCTGGAAAACCAGGGCTTATCACTACGGACAGGTGGAATTATAGCTATCAATATCCTCCCACTTACTTCTCCTTTCACGGGTTGTTCGTTGATCGAGATTTAACCACCACGGTGATGAGAACCAGGATTTTAAATGTTTTGATAGTAACTACTTTAGTTGGCCTGGTGGCTGGTTTCCTTCCTGGTCGCCAGCGAATAAACTTGTGGCTTACTATATTGCTCACTCAGATGCCGCTAGGCTTATCAGTGATTGCTAGCGTGAATCCTAGTTCGTGGACGCTTTTAGCTCCCACATTGGTCTTCTTTTCGTTGAGGGGTTTTCTTATCCGCAAAAAGGCCAATGCTGAGATGAGCTCGGGTCTTTCTGTTTCCTCGAAGGTTCCCTGGGTTCTGCTTTGTCTGACCATAGCTTCATTCTTATTTGGGGCGAACGCTCGTTATGATTCGGTTATTTTCTGTATATTGGCGCTTTGTGCGGCCTTGTTTACCGGAGTTGCCCCCGGTTCAGTTCGCAGCTGGTTTAGAGGTAAACGGCTGTTAGTTCTCATTGTTGGAGTCTTAGCCATCGGAGCGGGCGCCGCTGCGGTGATCGTAAGATTCATGCGGAAGGCCGTTTTTATAGATTTCTTCAAAACTTTGGCAACCGGTGACTCTGCAGCGGGGCAGTCGCGGGAGATTATCATTAAAAATATCTATAATTTTCCCCTTTTTATCTATGGTTTCTACGGAGGATCGTTTGGATTGGGGTGGCTTGAATTAGGGATGCCTGCCCTGGTGTGTCTAATCTCAGTAGTTTTAGTGTCCGGGATGTTTTTTCTCGGTCTGCAGTGCACAAGTTGGAAAGAGAATATAGCTACCGGTCTTTTGCTCCTGGCATTCTTGACTATCCCTCTAATTTGGCTTTACCAAGTGAATGTTAAAGTGGGAGATTTTGTACAGCCCCGCTATATTCTTCCGCTCTTTACTTTGTGTGTGGGAACAGCGTTATTTAGCTTTCCGGTATCTAAATCGCTAAGTAGGGTACAACGCTGGATCCTGTGCATTGGTGCCGCGAGTGCTCATCTAATCAGTCTTCATGTATACCTGATCAGGTATTGGAAGGGAACCGAATACATACCAGGAGAAAGCACCTGGTGGTGGGATGCCTGGTGGGTTCCTGGTCCCCAGCTAACCATAATTCTAGGGGTGTTGGCATACACCGCGCTGGCCGTGATAGTTACCGTGGTACTTCCTAAGCTAACTGAAAGTCGTCCAAACGATATCAGGGGAAAGTCCGAGCACACAAGAAAAGAAACATTGTCTAAGATTTGAAAATTGTAGGTGGTTATCACTCTGTGGCCGTGCACAGGCATCAATGACAATAAAGCAATTTATATAACGGAATAAACCTATACAGCGAAGGAGATAATATGCGTTGGTTGATAGTTGGAGGCAAAGGCATGCTGGGCACCGACCTGGCACAGCTACTTCGCGATCGGAAGGAATCCGTAAAAGTTCTTGATCGGCCAGAAATTGATATTACCAACGTAAAATCCGTGACCGAACAAATAAATGATACGGATATCGTGGTCAATACGGCGGCATTTACCGCGGTCGATCCGGCAGAAGAAAACGAAGCGGCTGCCTTCGCCGTCAATGCTACGGGCCCGGAAATTTTAGCTCGGCGCTGTGCAGATTTAGGAGTGCGACTGGTACAGATATCGACGGACTATGTATTTGCAGGAGACGCCGAAACCCCCTATCCGGAAGGTGCAGTAATGGCTCCCAAAAGTGCCTATGGACGCACTAAAGCTGCGGGGGAATGGGCGGTTCGCACCTATACAGATGATTATCTGATTATCCGTACGGCCTGGCTATATGGCGCATACGGAAACTGCTTCCCGAAAACCATGGCCAAGCTCTCTGATGCTCATGAGCAGTTATCAGTGGTGACTGATGAATGGGGGCAGCCTACCTGGACGGTTGATCTGGCAAACTTAATCATTAATTTGGTGGAAGCGAAAGCACCCGCGGGGGTATATCACGGCACTGCCTCCGGTAGCACCAATTGGCACGGATTCACGAAAGAGATTGTAAAATCCTACGGAAAAGATCCCGCTATGGTAGGCGAAACTACTGCCGCAGCTTTTAACCGCCCTGCTCCTCGTCCTCACTATTCGGTATTGGGGCATCAGGCGCTTAACCGCATCGGGGTGAAACCTATCGGAGATTGGCGGGAGCGCTGGCAAATGGCGGCACCAGTTATTTTTTCCCATCTTGATTAGGTAAGTAATGGCAGGTGGGGGATTACTGCGGAGGTAAATCCAGGTTGACCGGTCTAGATAGCTAAAAAGGAAACTATTTCTCTCGCTCGATAATCTCTAGTAGATATTCTCCATAGCCACTCTTGCGCAGTGGCTCCGCACGTTCTGCCAATTCGGCATCACTTAGGAATCCCATTCGCCACGCTACTTCTTCCGGACACCCGACTTTGAGCCCCTGGCGGGACTCCACCGTACGTACGAAGCTAGTAGCATCCGCTAGAGAATCGAAGGTGCCGGTATCTAACCAGGCAGTACCACGGGGGAGGACTTCCACGGCAAGTTTTCCGGCCTCAAGATACACCTTATTTACATCGGTGATTTCGTATTCCCCGCGAGCTGATGGCTTCAGGTTTTTCGCAATCTCCACTACGTCGTTATCGTAAAAATATAGACCTGGAACTGCGTAGTTAGATTTGGGGGAAGCTGGTTTTTCTTCGATAGAAACTGCCTTGAAATCGCTATTAAACTCCACTACCCCGTAACGTTCCGGGTCATTCACGTAATAGGCAAACACAGCACCTCCCACTGGATCCGTGTGTCTGCGGAGTCGGGCTCCCATGCCGGGGCCATAAAAGATGTTGTCACCTAGTACTAAGGCAGCTGGGTCATTGCCAATATGATCGGCTCCTAGTACGAAGGCCTGTGCTAAGCCGTTTGGTTCTTCCTGAACCGTGTAGCTCAGGTTGATACCAAACTGCGATCCATTACCCAATAGGCGATGGAACTGCGGGGCATCGTGTGGGGTAGTGATGATTAAAATATCTTGAATACCCGCAAGCATTAGGGTGCTCATCGGATAGTAAATCATCGGTTTGTCATAGACCGGTACCAGCTGTTTAGAAATGCCTAGAGTGATTGGATTTAAACGAGTACCGGATCCACCGGCCAAAATAATTCCACGCATGTATCCATTATGCAAAGGAAACTCTCTGGGCTCAATCGTTTCAGGCATACTTCTTTGATCGGAGACTGCTCCCGCCCATCACTTCGCGTTCTTCACTTCTAGTAGTTCTGGCGGGAACCCCCTGCTATTTATGACGCTGGAGGGTGTTTTTGTCCGTGGAGGGCGCAATTGTTCGCTTTTCTCCTTCTTACCCGGCAAAACCACCCTCCTGGAACCAAAAGACCCTCCGGGGACAGAAATACCCTCCCAATAGAAACGCTTTTGCAGTAGCTACCAGGCGGTGAACAAAAATCACGTCCAGATAGTGCCTTACGGTATGCTTAGAGGCAGTGAAACTCTTAACCATTTGCTCGCGCCCGACCGGTGCGGGCAATTTTTCTATACGCCCTCGTTTAGACGCAGCGTAGATAAGGAGTAATCGTATGCAGCAGGACTCCTCGGATCTGGCCTTAATCGTGTTGGAGGACGGGTTCATTGCGAAAGGCAAAGCCTGGGGCAAGCGCGGACGCGCCCTGGGGGAAGTAGTGTTCGCGACGGGGATGACCGGATACCAGGAAACTTTGACTGACCCGTCCTATCACCGCCAAATAGTTATCCAAACCGCTCCCCATATCGGAAATACCGGGGTAAACGAGACGGATCCGGAGTCTAACCGAGTTTGGGTAGCCGGATATGTGGTGCGTGATCGCGCCCGGCGGGCTTCCAATTGGCGCTCTACTGGCGACCTAGAAGACCTATTAAAGTCCCAGGACGTGGTAGGGATTTGTGAAGTAGATACCCGCGCCCTGACCTTGCATTTACGGGAAGCTGGAGCTATGCGCGGCGGGATTTTTTCCGGAGACGCCCTCCCGGCGGGCGCTACCTATCTAGACCAGGCTACCCGCGACCTTTTGGTGTCAGTGGTGCGCGACCAGCCGGTGATGGCAGGTGCGGCGCTGGCGGCCGATGTGAGTACCGACGAAAAATACGTAGTGGAACCCGCCGGCGAATATGAAGGAAAAGAACCCTTAGCGGTAGTGGCTGCCCTAGATTTGGGGATTAAAGCCCGCACCCCCGAACAGATGGCGCTGCGCGGAATCCAGGTGCATGTGTTCCCGCAGCACTCTAACTTTGCAGACATCATGCAGGTGAACCCCGATGGGGTGTTTTTCTCTAATGGACCGGGTGACCCGGCCTCAGCAGACCACGAAGTAGCTTTGGCGAGGGCGGTGCTGGACGCGGGTATTCCCTTCTTTGGAATCTGTTTCGGTAACCAAATCCTAGGGCGGGCTCTCGGGTACGGCACCTATAAACTCGCCTACGGTCACCGCGGGGTAAATCAACCGGTGGTAGACCGCGAAAGCGGAAAAGTGCAGATCACTGCCCATAACCACGGTTTCGCGGTAGACGCTCCCGCGGAACATCCTTCGGTGGCACCCTTCGATGGGGGACGCTACGGGCGGGTAGAAGTATCTCACCTGGCGCTAAACGATGGGGTAGTGGAGGGCTTGCGCGCCCTCGATCTGCCAGCTTTCAGTGTGCAGTATCATCCCGAGGCGGCGGCTGGACCCCACGATGCCCAATATCTATTCGATAAGTTCCTAAGAATCATGCAGGAAACAAAGGAAAAAAATGCCACGCAGAACTGATCTTAAATCTGTCCTAGTTATTGGTTCCGGACCGATCCAAATCGGCCAGGCCTGCGAATTCGACTATTCCGGGAGTCAGGCCTGCCGCGTCCTCAAAGCGGAAGGGCTGCGAGTTATTTTGGTTAACTCCAACCCGGCAACCATTATGACCGATGCCCAAATGGCAGACGCCACCTATATTGAGCCGATAACCCCGCATGTAGTGGCTTCAATTATTGAAAAGGAACGCCCCGACGCCCTGCTGCCGACTTTGGGTGGGCAGACCGCGCTCAACACCGCGATTGCTCTGTCCCAAGATGGCACCTTGGAAAAATACCAGGTGGAGCTAATCGGTGCCAGTGCCCAGGCGATTAACGCCGGTGAAGATCGCGAAGAGTTCAAAAAGGTAGTACACCGCTGCGGAGCGGAAGTGGCACGTTCTTTCATCGCTCACAACCTGGCAGATTGTAGAAAAGCCGCCGAAGAGCTGGGATATCCGCTGGTGGTGCGCCCGTCCTTCACTATGGGCGGCATGGGTTCGGGTATTGCCTATAACGAACAGGATCTGATCCGCATCGCTGGAGGGGGCATGGCTGATTCCATCACCTCCGAGGTACTGCTGGAAGAATCGATTTTGGGGTGGAAAGAATACGAACTAGAGCTGATGCGCGACAAGGCCGATAACGTGGTCGTGGTCTGCTCTATCGAAAATGTTGACCCGGTAGGGGTACATACTGGCGATTCCATTACGGTGGCACCGGCGCTCACCCTAACCGACCGAGAGCTGCAGAATCTGCGCGATATTGGGATTAACGTGATCCGGGAAGTAGGGGTGGATACTGGCGGGTGTAATATCCAATTCGCAGTGCACCCCGATACTGGTCGGGTAGTAGTCATTGAGATGAATCCCCGGGTGTCTCGCTCCTCCGCCCTGGCGTCGAAAGCTACCGGTTTCCCGATTGCGAAACTGGCTGCAAAACTGGCGCTCGGTTACACCCTCGACGAGATTCCCAACGATATTACCGGTTCGACGCCGGCTTCTTTCGAGCCCACTTTGGACTATGTAGTCGTTAAAGTGCCGCGTTTTGCTTTCGAAAAGTTCCCGGCCGCCGACCCCACGCTGACCACCGCCATGAAGTCGGTAGGCGAGGCGATGGCGCTGGGGCGCAACTTTACTGAAGCCCTGCAAAAAGCCCTGATTTCCTTGGATAAAGCGGGCACCTACTTCCGCTGGGATACCCCGCTTTCCTCCGCTAAAGAGGAGCTATTAGAGCAGGTCAAGATCCCTACGGAAAAACGCCTAATCCAAGTGATGGACGCGATTAGGGCGGGGGCGAGTCTAGAGGAACTCTACGAAGCCACTAAGATTGACCGCTGGTTCCTAGACCAACTGTTCTTACTGAATGAAGTGGCGAAAGAAATCCGGGAAGCCGAAGCGATTAGCCCTCAACTGTTGACCAAGGCGAAACGTCACGGTTTCTCTGACCTGCAGATTGGGCAGATTCGCTCGGTATCCGACCAGGTAGTGCGGGAGGTGCGCAAAGCCTTCGGGATTCGTCCGGTTTACAAGACGGTAGATACCTGCGCCGGAGAATTCCCCGCCCAAACCCCCTACTATTACTCCAGCTATGATCTGACCAGCGAGGTTAAACCGCGTCAGCGTCCGGCAGTGATTATTTTGGGCTCTGGCCCGAACCGGATCGGGCAGGGAATCGAGTTCGATTATTCCTGTGTACACGCTACCCAGGAACTGCAATCTGACTATGACACCGTGATGGTTAACTGCAACCCGGAAACGGTGTCGACCGACTACGATATTTCTTCCCGCCTCTATTTCGAGCCGCTTACTTTCGAGCACGTGATGGAAATTTACGAGGCCGAATGTGCGGCGGGCCCGGTAGCGGGGATGATTGTGCAGCTAGGCGGGCAAACCCCGTTGTCTTTAGCCTCGCGCCTAGAGGCGGCCGGGGTGCCGATAGTGGGTACTCCACCGAGCGCGATTGAAGCCGCGGAAGACCGCGAACTCTTTGGCCGGGTGCTGGATGAGGCGGGGCTGCCCGCTCCGGCGCATGGGACTGCGACCACCCCGGAGCAGGCCTTTGAACAGGCGGAAAAAGTGGGGTATCCGGTTCTGGTGCGTCCTTCCTTTGTGTTGGGAGGACGGGGAATGGAGATCTTGTATTCGCGCGAGGAACTTGACTCCTACCTGCATCGCTACAACCTATCTGACTCCACGGTGATGACCGGACCGCTGCTGATTGATCGTTTCCTCGATGACGCCATCGAGATCGATGTGGATGCCCTTTATGATGGTCAGGAACTGTTCCTGGGCGGGGTGATGGAGCATATCGAAGAGGCCGGGATTCACTCTGGAGATTCTTCTTGCGTACTCCCCCCGATTACCCTTTCGGACGCGATTATTTCCCATATTCGTACCTCCACCGAGAAGATCGCGGCCGGAGTAGGGGTGCGCGGCCTGATCAATATCCAATATGCCCTGGTCAGCGGGGTGTTATATGTGATTGAAGCCAATCCGCGAGCATCGCGTACGGTACCATTTGTAGCTAAAGCTACCGGAGTGCCCCTGGCGCGGGCAGCTGCTCTGGTGATGATGGGGTCTTCAATTGTAGAACTCAAAGAGCGCGGCTACCTGCCGGCAGATGATTCTGATTTTGCTACTCCGGGTCGTCCGATCGCGGTTAAAGAGGCGGTGCTACCGTTTAAACGTTTCCGGGACAAAGACGGAAGAATTGTCGATACGGTTCTAGGCCCTGAAATGCGGTCTACTGGGGAAGTTATGGGGTATGACCGGGATTTCCCCACCGCCTTCGCCAAGAGCCAGACCGCGGCCTATGGAAATCTACCCGCTAAAGGAACTGTGTTCGTATCGGTTTCTGACCAGGATAAACGCGCCTTAGCCTTGCCGGTGTCGCGCTTATTTGATTTAGGGTTCTCCATCATGGCAACTGCAGGTACAGCTGCTTTGCTACGCCGCTACGGGATTCCGGTTACCGAAGTGCGAAAAGCCAGCCAAGGACGCGGGCCGGACGGGGAGCAAACAGTAGTGGATATGATCCGCGCCGGCCTCATCGATATGGTGATCAACACCCCCGGCACTTCCGGGGCGAGGGCGGATGGTTACGAAATCCGCACCGCCACTACTGCTGCAGATAAACCGATCATTACCACCATGTCCCAGTTCCAGGCAGCGGTGCAGGCGATTGAAGCTACTCGCGACCGCACCTATGGGGTGTGTTCACTGCAGGAATACGACAAAGCGAAATAGTCATGTTCCTACTGCTTGCCGCCGCTATCGGACTAACAATCGGCCTGATTGTGGGGGCGCTGGGCGCCGGTGGGGGAATGCTATTTATCCCCGTGCTGGTATATTTACTGCATTTTTCCCCGCACGAGGCGGCGGCTGCCTCCCTGATTATCGTGGGGCTGACTGCTCTGGTTTCGCTGATACCGCATGCGCTTTCGGGCAATGTGCAATGGCGGAGGGGTTTACTCTTTGCGGTCTTTAGTGCTGCCGGATCGATCGGGGGTTCTCGCCTGAATGCGATCACTCCCGGCCGCTACTTGATGTTACTGTTTGCGCTGCTAGCGGCAGTGGTAGCTATCGCGATGGCGCGGAAAGGGATCGCCTCCAGGCGCCAGTATCGGGATCGAATCCGGAAAATTATGCAGGAGGACGCCGGAGAGATTTCCTCGGATACTGAAAACGCCACCGGGGAAGCTGCTTCTTCGGGGGTCGAATCGGGGGCAACAAGCAAGACAAAACAACCCCGCCCCCTGGTCAACCGGTTATTTAAATGGGTGCTGGCGGCGCTGATAACCGGCTTTTTGACGGGCTTCTTTGGAGTTGGCGGCGGCTTCGCCGTGGTGCCCGCGCTAGTGATTTTGCTGCACCTTAATATGCGACAGGCGGCGGCCACCTCGCTGCTGATTATGGTTATTTCTTGCGCCTCTTCGCTGCTAGCCCGGATGGGAATGACCCTGAGCATCGACCTGGTAGTGGTAACGGTTTTTGCCCTCACCTCGATGGTGGGAGGGGCGCTCGGTCCTATCCTGACCCGCCGCGCGAAAGAATATCGCTTA
>OKIM01000200.1_pt1 | contig 18464 bp, 17 predicted proteins | sample 1612191 | NCBI WGS metagenome assembly OKIM01 (sample SAMN04436781, study PRJEB24849) | human gut metagenome | biome: human gut; feature: NICU; material: stool | host: Homo sapiens | place: USA: Saint Louis, MO | collected 2011-03-31 | reverse complement strand
AAATAGGCAACTTCTAAGAAACTGGAGTGATGCGCCAACTGGTCTATCGGATAGCCCCGGTAACGCAAAATCCCCTTCCCGCCGTCAATAAAGGTAACTTTTGAGGTGCAGGAGGCAGTGGTAGAAAAGCCCGGATCAAGGGCTACTAATCCGGTTTGATTACGCAGCTTGGAAACATCAATGCCTTGATCACCACAGGTTGCTTGCACGGGTGGGAACTCGATGGTTTTACCGTCGACTTCCAACACACCCGGTAGCCGGCCGAAGTCATTGGATTCTGGGGTGTTATTTTGATTTTCAGCCATTTTAACAACCTTCCCTGAAAGAGAGACTTATTGCCTTCTTACTATCACTATATAGGACTTAATGCCCTTAAGAATACAACATTTTCTTAAAGACTTTACCATTTCTAGGCAAATTTCACTAAACGTTTAGCAGTTTCTTGAATTTCTTGATCGCTAACGCAGAGCGCCACTCGCACATGGGATCCCGGCCGCAAGTTGTAAAAACTTTCCGGGGCAACTATCAGCCCGAGGCGCGCCATCCGATCCAGCAAACGCCAATCGGCTCCTGCGCCGGGCGTCACCGACTCCGCACCCTCATCGGCTTTATCGGCGGGATCAAAAACCCACAGGTAAAGCCCCGCCTCGCATTCTTCAGCAACTTTAAAACCCGCGTGTTCCAGCGCCGCCGCCAAGATTCTGCGCCTCCGCCCGTACCGCTCCACCTGCTCCTTAACCTGGGAACGTTCCGATAAAACTTGCGTTAATGCGCTCTGTACCGGAGCCGGCATTATCTGTCCGCAGTGCTTGCGCACCGCTAGCAGCGCTGAAATCAATGCTTGATCCCCCGCTACAAAAGCCGCTCGGTAACCGGCCAAGTTAGATTCTTTAGAAACTGAATAGACCAGCAGTAGATTTTCGCTGCTCCCCCCGCACACGTCCTCTTGCAGCAGCGAAGGCGCCGGCCCTTCTCCCCGATAGGTCAACTCGCTATAGCACTCATCGCTCGCAACCACGGCACCTACTTCTCGCGCCCAAGAAACGACCTCGCGCAGCCAATCCTTACTCGCTACCCAGCCGGTAGGATTCGCGGGAGTGTTTAACCACACCAGTGCGGCATCACGGGGCCAAGTGGAAATGTCATGGGAAACCGCAACCCCTTGGGCACCGGCAAGCCGGGCGCAAATATCATAGGTAGGGTAAGCCACTTCGGGGAATAAGATCTTATCTCCCCCGCCTATCCCCAATTGCCAGCCCAGCGAGGCAATAAGTTCCTTAGATCCGACCGTCGGCAGACAAGAGTCCTCATCTAGGCAGGTAATTCCGCGGGCGAGCGCCCAGCTAACCATGGCACGGCGCAACTGAGAGCTGCCGGCAACTGCGGGATAACCAGGACTATTCGCTCCCGCCTGGAGAGAGGCTTGCGCGCTATCGGGACAAGCATCAATCGGGGTGCCGATAGATAAATCTATGGCTCCCTCCGGGTAAGCTGCCGCAGTTTCCCGGTAGGGGGTCAGCAAATCCCAGGGAAAAACTGGTAGTCCTAGCGAACGTGGCAAATCACTGTTTTTCATGGCTTCACCCTATGACAGCTGCTTTACTTAAAGCAGCCACGTCCACCGATGAAAACTGAAAACCCTTGGCTAAAGCCCGGAGATTATTCCTCGCGGGCAGGTAGCTTCTCGATCATGGGATCATCGTAGCCGGTGGCACCCACACTGGAGGCTCCTCCCGGAGATCCCAAACCTTTAAGCTCGAAGAAGTCCACATTGGCGCGGTAGTAATCTGCCCATTCTTCCGGCAAGTCATCTTCGTAGAAGATAGCTTCCACCGGGCATACCGGTTCGCATGCCCCGCAGTCTACGCATTCTTCAGGGTGAATATAGAGCGAGCGTTTTCCCTCGTAAATACAATCTACAGGGCATTCGTCAACGCAGGCTCGATCCTTAACATCTACGCAGGGTTCAGCGATTACGTAAGTCATATATTCTCCTTGGTTTTGATATTGCTAGTATCTCACTATGAAGTTTGTGGGCAATCAGAAACCGCCGCCGCGACTGCCTTGGCTGTCTTGGAAAGTAGGCGAACGGGTGGTCTTGCGCCGCCGAGAAGCCGATGGTCTCTACGACGCCCTGGGAGAAGTTTTGGACGTAAGCCCAGATAGCGTCACTATTTTGACCCGCAAAGGGCCGGTGACAGTTCCGGCAGAAAAAATGGTTACCGGGAAGCGGGTTCCTCCTCCGCCGAAAATCTAGCCACCCCGAATGCCTTAAAAATCACCTATTCACCGCGTTCTTGACGGCGGCGGCGAGACGCAATTTTGAAACGATCCTGCGCACTTAATACCACTTTGCGAATCCGGATCTCTTCGGGAGTAACTTCCACACATTCGTCCTCGGCCGCAAACTCTAGCGATTCTTCTAGGGTGAGTACCCGAGGAGGAACTAGCCCTTCAAAGGCATCGGCAGTAGAAGAACGCATATTGGTTTGCTTCTTTTCCCGGGTGATATTGACATCCATATCTTCCCCGCGCGGATTTTCCGCCACTACTTGTCCCTCATAGACTTCGCTGCCGGGTTGAATAATGAAGCTCCCCCGCTCTTGCAGCTGAATCAGCGCGTAGGGCGTAGATTTTCCGGCGCGATCGGATACTAGAGATCCGCTTTGACGCCGGGTAATCGTTCCTTGCCAGGGAGCGTATCCATCGGCAATAGAAGAGGCAATCCCCGAGCCGCGAGTTTCGGTTAGGAACTTGGAACGGAAAGAAATCAGACCGCGCGCCGGCACCCGGAAAATCAGGCGCACCCAGCCGGTGCCATGATTCGACATGGTCTGCAATTTTCCTTTGCGTGCCGCCATTAACTCGGTGACTTTACCTAGGTAATCTTCGGGGACATCAATGGTCATTTGCTCCATCGGCTCATAGGTTTTCCCGTCAATCTCTTTAGTTACCACCTGGGGTTTACCGGCGGTGAGCTCGAAACCTTCCCGGCGCATCTGCTCAATCAAAATCGCCAAGGCTAACTCCCCGCGCCCTTGCACCTCCCAGGCGTCCGGACGCTCGGTGGGCAGCACTTTCAAAGACACATTCCCGATGAGTTCGCGATCTAGGCGATCCTTAACTTGTCGCGCCGTGAGTTTATGGCCTTTAACCCTGCCTGCCAGCGGAGAAGTATTAGTCCCGATAGTCATGGAGATAGCGGGATCATCCACTTTAATTAGGGGCAGAGGGTGGGGATCTTCTAGATCCACTAGCGATTCCCCAATAGTAATCTCGGGGATTCCGGCCACCGCCACGATATCTCCGGCGTGGGCTTCCGCGACACTTTTACGTTCCAATCCAAAAGTGGCTAGCAGTTCGGTTAATTTCACATCGGTTATTGAGCCGTCATGACGCGCCCAACCTACGTGTTCTCCTTGCCGCAAAGTACCATTGTGGATGCGTAGCAAGGCCAGGCGCCCTAGGAAGGGCGAAGAATCCAAGTTGGTAACGTGGGCGGCCAAGGGAGCATCCGGGTCATATTCCGGGCCAGGAATCCGGTTAATAATCGCATCGAACAGGTCGTGGAGGTCGCTGCCGGGTAGTTCCCCGCGAGCCGGTTTTTCCCAGGAACAGCAGCCAGCTTTTGCCGAGCAATACAGCACCGGAACGTCAAGCAGCGAATCCAGATCTACTTCTTCGCCCTCATCCACTAGATCTTGTGCTAGAGCCAGCAGCAGGTCAACAGTTTCGGCTTCTACTTCTTCAATCCGCGAATCTGGGCGATCGACTTTATTAATCACCACGATTACCGGCAGGCGAGCAGCCAGTGCTTTACGCAATACAAAGCGGGTTTGCGGCAGCGGCCCTTCGGCGGCATCTACTAGCAGCACTACCCCATCCACCATCGAAAGGGCGCGTTCGACTTCCCCACCAAAATCAGCGTGTCCGGGAGTATCAATCACATTAATGGTGATTCCTTCGCTGACTCCCACATTTTGCGCGGCTTTACCCGCATAATGTACCGCGGTATTTTTTGCCAGGATGGTGATCCCTTTTTCCCGTTCCAAGTCGCCAGAATCCATCACCCGTTCGCCGGTTTTTTCTACGCTGGCATGGTCACCGAAGGCGCCCGATTCCCAAAGCATTTTGTCTACTAAGGTAGTTTTTCCGTGGTCTACGTGGGCAACGATCGCCACATTTCGCAAATCCTGGCGAACCTTCATCCGCGCCTCCTTATTACCGTTCCGAGCGTTAACTCGGGCATGAAAAAAACCGGCGGGATTAGGGTCGCAGCGCCGGAACTTTCTTAAATATACCCCCGAGGCCGCTACCAGTGCTAACGAGCGTCGTTTAGCTCACTGTTTTCGGGATCTGTCTGCCCGGTTTCGCTCTCTGAAGGCTGCTCAGTTAATTTTTGCACATCGCTTTCTGGGGTTTGTGGGGCGGTAGGCTCAGAAATAGGTACCCCCGCGGCGGGAGTTTGTTCCGCCGCTTGTGCCTGTTGAACCCGTAGTTGCTTACGAGCCTGCGGACTAAGGCGCACCCCGTAACGAGGACGCTCATCCAGGCGGGATCCAAACTCGGTTGGCCCACTATCAACACTGGGTGGGGCGTCTTGTTCCACTACTGCCGCTTGGAAGCGAGAATCATCTAAGAGGAGACGCCGAGCAGTATAGTAATCAGCAGCGGTCATTAATACGTGCTCTTGTCCGGTCAGGGAGGAAGCATAGGCAACCGGGTACCCCGCAGCCGAAGAACGAATCGCCCAGGCAACGAGGCGTTCGATTGCTGTCACCGCCGCGAAGGCCACGATCACTAGGGGCGCAAAAATCGCCCAGGATGGTTTCCAAATCACAAATAGCAAAGCGAAGAAAATTCCCATCATTAGGCCGCGGGAAAACCCAGAAAGTAGGGCTTTTGGCCAGGTGACAATCCCGACGACTTGATTGGAGCGGGTAAGACCGCGCTCTTGTACTAACAGTTGCTGCAGCGGGAAATCTTTGGAGTTCAAGTAATTGATGGCTTCGTCAACGTCCTCTTTAGAGGAAAAGATCGCTAAATCCTGCCCTGTGGGAGGTGCGGTTACCGTGCGATTTAGAGAAAAAGCCATACCCTAAGTGTCTACACAGGATCTCCGCATTGCAAAACTACTGCGCCGTAAACCCCCAGATTTTGCCGCCGGCGAATCTAGCTGCCCTCCCTTTTCCTGTAATAAGGGGTCAGTTTCCGCCAAAGGAATCGCTGCGTTTTAGCTAAAGTCTTGCCTGCTGGATTCTTCAAGTAGAGTTAGAGATATGGAGCACGCCAAGCACTCAATCAAACCCGTAGGTTCGCGCGTTTTCATTGGCAAACTGGCAGGAACGCGCGTATTTGACCCGGTAGGAGATGAAATCGGTCGGGTAACCGACGTAATTATTGTTTTACGTTTTACCGGCCTGCCCACGGTGGTGGGTTTGGTGGTTGAGGTGGCCGGGCATCGGAGGGTGTTCGTACCGGTAACCCGGATTGTGGCTATCCAGCCCGGGCAGGTAATTACCACGGGACTGGTTAACATTCGTCAGTTCCAACAGCGGGTAGCGGAAACCATGGTGATGGGCGAACTGATGGATCGGGTTCTGGCGATGCGAGATGGTTCTGGAGACGTAAAAATCCAGGATATGTGCATGGAACAGGATGATCGCCGCGACTGGTATATCACTAAACTCTATGTGCAGCGGGTAACTTCTGCGCTGGCGCTTAGCCGTGGGGAAACTATGCTAATCGACCCTTCAGAAGTCTCTCACTTACGCAAATCAGTGCTCCCCCAGGAGGCCACGACGCTGCTTGCCCAGTTGGAAGACGCCAAAGCTGCCGACGTGGCAGACGTACTAGCAGATCTACCCGAAGAACGCCGCATCGAAGTAGCTGCTCAGCTGGGAGATGAACGTCTAGCGGACGTGTTAGAAGAGCTAGGTCAAGAAGATCGCGTAGCGATCCTGACCTCTCTGGATGTGGCGCGAGCCGCCGATATTTTGGATGTGATGCAGCCTGACGATGCCACCGACTTGGTAAATGAGCTGCCCGAAAAGCAAGCGCAAATTTTGCTAGCGGAAATGGAACCTGAAGAGGCTGCCGACGTGCGACGCTTAATGGCCTATGGGGAACGGACTGCCGGCGGTCTAATGACTACCACACCCGTGATTTTGCCCCCGGATGCCGATGTTGCCACCCTGCTAGCTCACGTGCGACGCCAAGATATTCCCCCGGCTCTAGCCGCAATGGTATGCGTATGTCGTCCCCCCACCGAGACGCCCACCGGGCGTTTTTTGGGGGCAGTCCATATCCAAAAAGCCTTGCGCGAGCCTCCCCAAACCCTACTGGGACAGATCCTGGATGACGATCTTAAAGGAGTGAATCCCTCTGCCGGTATCGGTACCGTTACCCGACTACTTGCTACCTATAACCTGACTGCGGTTCCGGTCGTTGATGAGAATCGGCACCTGTTAGGCGCAGTTAGCGTTGATGACGTCCTCGATCACCTCTTACCTGAGGATTGGCGCGATGCGGACGAAGAAGAAACCGATTTAGCGATGGAAAGAGAAAGGATCGAAGATGGCGGACAGGCTTGACACTCCCCGCGAAAGGAAACGTCGTTTTCGACTTCCGCGCATCAATTTACAGTCCGAGGGCGTCGGGCAAGTTTCCGAGTCTTTCGCTCGCTTTCAAGGAACTCCCCAATTTTTGGTCTACCTGACAGTATTCGTAGTTTTATGGCTAGGCTGGAACTCCTGGGCTCCGGAAGCCTGGCGTTTTGACAGCGCTTCCTTGGGATTTACCGCCCTTACTTTGATGCTCTCCCTACAGGCCTCCTATGCTTCCCCGCTGATTTTGTTGGCACAAAACCGGCAAGATGACCGTGACCGAGTTTCTGCGGAGCAAGACCGCCGCCGCGCGGAAAAGAATCATGCCGAAATCGAATACCTCACCCGCGAGATTGCTTCTCTGCGCCTTTCTATGTCCGAAGTGGCCACCCGGGATTTTGTGCGGGGCGAACTTCGCGATCTCTTGGATGAGTTGAAGGACGAGGACAACCAGAAGCAACGCCACGAAACTGAGGAATAATCAAAGTTTTAACCGGTTAAAACGGGGTACCCAGAATCCTTTTAAGTGTTTAAAGTTTCCCCAAGAATCCCTGTTCAAGCCGGGTCTGCCAAAGTATCGCCATTAGCTTAGCTAACAAAAGTGAGGTATTGACGCACTCCATATAGGATGGAGGGCATGAGTCAGTTAAATGAAGATGCGATTAGGCAGGCACTAAGTCGGGTAATTGATCCCGAACTAGGACGGGCAATTACCGACCTGGATATGGTGCGCGAAATTTCTATTAGCGAGGACGGCGCCGTCAAAGTCGGTGTGGATTTGACTATCGCCGGTTGCCCGCTGCAGTCAGTAATCGAAAAGGACGTGCAAGAAGAGGTTTCTAAAGTTCCCGGCGTAAGTGCGGTGACGGTAGAAATGGGGGTCATGGATGAGGAGCAACGAGCCGCGCTGAAAGAGAAACTTTCGGGGCCACAAAATGTGATTCCCTTTGCCCAGCCTGATTCCCTTACCCGGGTCTACGCGATTACCTCCGGTAAAGGTGGGGTCGGTAAATCTTCAATGACCGCCAACTTGGCGCTGGCTTTGGCCGCCCAAGGCCTCAAAGTCGGCGTGCTAGATGCTGATATTTATGGTTTTTCCATTCCTCGGATGCTGGGGGTTGTGGAAGAGCCCACCGTGATTGACGGCATGATTGTTCCCCCGGTAGCCGCGGGCGTAAAAGTTATTTCCATCGGTATGTTTGTCCCGGAAGGACAACCGGTAGTTTGGCGCGGCCCCATGTTGCACCGCGCCCTCCAACAGTTCTTAGCCGATGTTTACTGGGGCGACCTGGATGTACTACTACTGGATCTTCCTCCCGGGACTGGAGATGTGGCGATTTCGATTTCTCAGCTGTTGCCCGGCTCCGAGATTCTGGTAGTAACTACCCCACAGGTGGCAGCGGCAGAAGTAGCCGAGCGCGCCGGGGTTATCGGCGAGCAAACCGAACAGCGAGTCATCGGGGTAATCGAAAACATGTCTTATCTGCCGCAAGCAGATGGCAGTAAACTGCACTTATTCGGCACTGGTGGCGGAGATATGGTGGCCGGGCGCCTTAGCGCTCAGCTAGGATACGAAGTGCCCGTTTTGGCGAATGTCCCGTTAGATATCGCGTTGCGGGAAGGCTCTGACCAGGGCACCCCGGTGGTAGCTATGCATCCTGATTCTCCGGCCTCCCAAGCCATCAACCAGGTGGCCAAGGCACTGGCGAAACGTACCCGCTCGCTGGCAGGACGTAACCTCGGGGTTAAACCCCTGTAAGTTAAGGGAATGGTTTCGTAAACTGGTTGCAAGCGTAGATCCGCTAGCGAGGAAGTCGTAATGAATAACAATAAAGCTTTGAGTTGGGATTGGACTGAGTCTCAGGTCCTTGAGGACGAGATCATCACGGCGGCACGAACTGCCGCGGTGGAAATGGGGGCTGCCCCAGTTTCTCCTGCCACCGGAGCTGCTTTGCGGATGTTATCGGCTGCCTGTGGTGCGAAAGCTGTTTTTGAGATTGGTACAGGAGCGGGAGTTTCGGGTTTATATCTGCTATCTGGAATGTCTGAGAACGGGGTACTTACCACCATTGATTCCGAATCAGAGTTCCAACAAGCAGCCCGCACCGCTTTCCGTCTTGCCACCCAGAAGTCCAATCGTACCCGCCTCATCAATGGCCATGCCCTGGAGGTACTCCCCCGCATGGCAGGTGCCGCCTATGACTTGGTGGTAATCGATGGCGACGTAAGGGAAATTTCCAGCTATATAGAACAAGCCACCCGGATTCTGCGCCCCGGCGGTATAGTGGCGATCGTACACGCCCTCTGGATGGATCAGGTGGGAGACCCGGCGCGACGCGAAATGGAAACTACCCAAATGCGGCAAGCGGTTACCGGATTACTGAACGATGAACGTTTCATTGCTAATGTGCTCACCTGTGGTGATGGTCTAGCTGTTGGGGTTTATTGTCCGCCTGAGTAAGCTGGTGAAGTTTCTCGGCTTTGGCGGTAAATTTTTTCGTTCTAGTTTCCTGGCCACTACTAGCAGTTTTTTCTTTTCTGCTGAGGCGGGCTACCTAATGTTTCGGCGGTGTTAACTAAGGCTTTAACTGCCTACTGGTATGCTGCGCGAGTGAGAAGTTTTAAAAATGATGGCGTGTACCGCCGCGGTCCCATTCAAATGCGTAAAGTCCTAATGCCTACTGAGACTTCGGAGCAGCGCTTACTTAGTCCCCAAAAAGATACTGAATGGCTCCATAATGACACTTGGCGGGTATTGAGAATTCAAAGCGAATTTATCGAGGGATTCGGGGCCTTGGCGGAACTAGGGCCAGCTATTTCAGTTTTCGGTTCCGCCCGCACGTCCCCGGACGCCCCCGAATATGCTTTGGGAGAAGAAACTGGCAAGCTCTTGGCTCAGTCCGGCTGGTCGGTGATTACCGGGGGCGGCCCCGGGCAAATGGAGGCCACCTGCAAAGGCTGTACCGAAGCCGGAGGCATTGCGGTAGGACTAGGAATCGAGCTACCACACGAGCAAGTTTTCAACGATTGGGTTTCACTGGGGATTTATTTCCGGTACTTTTTCGCTCGCAAAACCATGTTTGTGAAATATGCGCAAGGTTTTATGGTTTTACCGGGTGGCTTCGGCACCTTAGATGAACTATTTGAAGCCGTCACCTTGGCAGAAACCGGCAAAATCCAGTCCTTCCCCATCGTGCTAGTAGGACGCAGCTACTGGAGCGGTCTGCTCTCTTGGATAAAAGACCAGGCTATCGGATCGGGAATGATTACGGAGGAAGAATTCGCGTCCGTGCAACTGGTTGATACCCCCGCCGAAGCTCTAGAGATTATCGGTAAAGCTCCCAGAGATCTGTAGCTTTTCAACTAAAAGTTCGCCTCTACTATCCATCTCCCTGGGGTCTCTAATCGGGATCACCAGCGGGAACCCCGGCGCGCAAGGCAGGTATAGGTCTTCATCTGCTATAATTAGCTAGGTAATCGCTGTTTCAGCCGTTTTTATATAGCTCTCTGGGGGTTAGCATGGCAGCAATGAAACCACGAACCGGAGATGGTCCGTTAGAAGTCGCCGAGGACGGAGTCCGCACCGAAGCCGGCCGGGAAGTCGTGCTACGTTTACCAGCTTTAGGGGGCGGACGCCTAGTAATCGAGATGAGCAAGCAGGAAGTTATCGATTTAGCGGTAGCTATTCACGAGCTCTACCCTGACGAAGTCTAGCTCGCCCTCGCAACCAGTAACCGTGAGTTCGTGGCTGCTACCTGCCCCGGCTGCTCCCCGCTGCCACGAATTTTCCCTACAGTTTCAGGGTTCCTTGGCGGAATTCTTCCTCAATAATCTGCGAGTTTTTCTTTACCTCATTAGGCACGGTAGAACCATATTCATAAAACGGAGTTAATCCGACCCATCCATTCTGGTAGGTTCCGACAATCTGGGTAGAGTTCGCCGCAAATCTGTCTTTGCGTGCCTCTTCAATCAGAGAAATCATTGCTTGAGACAGGTCAGGAACAATTGAAGTCAAGACCGGCGGCCGCCCTGCTGGTAGATTATCCTGGGTTTCGTGTCCGTCAGTTAGATACCAAATTGCAGTAATGCTTTCCACGGAATCGACTTCTCCCAGGCTGGCAGTCGGCGTGGAAGAACTTTCCGAGGGGGTAGGGCTGGCGCTTTCGACCTCGGCAGGTTTTTCAGTATGTCGACTAGCTTCTTCGGCAGCCTGCGCAGCCATTTCTTTATCCGTATTCGCCTTAATAATGGCTTCTAAACCACCGGAGTTTTGCGCGCCCTCAGCGAAAAATATTACATCCGCACCCTGTTCTATTACCGCCTTCGTCTGGGTTTTTACCCTAGCTTTATTCGCCTTTGCTCCCAGAAAGAACCCATCTGTCCCCGGGATAACCTTAACTTTTAGGGATTGCCTGTTTTCCTGTCCCTGTTCTAAGTTGTAGCGAGCTACCCCTTGGGAAAAAGCGGAAATCAGGGTGGTATTAATCTGATTTTTCTCTCCGGCAACTACCGCTACCTTGCCACTGGCAGAAGTACCGGCCGCAATAAAACCTGCCACATAGGCGGGTTGGCTCAGATCATAGGTAATGATGGCTAGATTTTCGCGACTAGCCTGGGCGGTAGTTCCAGGAGGAAGCAGCAGGGCAAAATGGCGCGCCCGATGATATTTCGCCTGCTCCATTAGGGGTTCAACAAAGGCTTCTCCTACCCCGATAATCAGTGAACAGTTGACAGAAATATCGCGAGCAATAGCTTTTTCTATCTGCGCTGCAGAATCAACATTGGTGCGGCGCGAGGCCACCCCCAAACGCTTTTTTCCGTCATTTAAAGCGGTAACGGCATTGGCGTTAATAGATCCAGCTCCTCCCTTGCCTAAGGTTAGGAGGCAGGTACGAAAATCTGCCGCATTTATGTAACCGGCTGGTGCCACATTGGTTCCGGCGCAAGCAGATAGGCTGAAAGCTAGCACCAACGCCACCCCTAGCCGCCGCCAAAGTTTCACCGCAGCTCTCCTTGCTCTGCGGCTAGGTCACCTAGTTGTTGCGCATATTGCGCGGTAGTCACCAAGGTTACGTCTCCCCGGCGAATCACTACCGCGTTGGGGATTCCCAACACCACCAGCTTTTCTTGCCCATCGTGATCAACAAAAGCTCCCGGGCTTTCCCGCAACTGAGTTTCGCCGCTGCCACGCACAATGGAGTTTTGGGGGTTATCACCGGCAATAGCCTGGTGCAAGGAAGCAAAATCACCGACATCGGACCAACCGAAGTTCTCGGCGGCTACTACCGCTACCCCACCATCGCTGGCTACCGGTTCTGCAATCGCGGTATCTATGGGATAGGAAGGCAGGGATTCCCAAAGATCTAAAAACTCTGCACTTCCGGGGGGAATTCGCACCATCTTTTGAACGGTTTCATAATAGCTAGGAAGCAAAGTGGCAAGGTGAGACAAGAACACTTCGGTACTGAAAACAAACATCCCGGCATTCCAAAAATAGCCGCCGGTTTCCAGGTAACTTCTAGCCTGCTGCTCACCCGGTTTTTCCTTGAAGCTTTGAGCTTCCAAAACTGGGGGCTGGTCGTTTCCAGGGCTTAAAACCTTATCTGAGGCGCAGATATAACCGTAAGCAGTGGAAGGGTGGGTAGGAGCAATCCCGATAGTTACGATTTTCCCATCTGCTGCCGCCTTAATAGCGGCCGCTACGGCACTGCGAAAGACGGGAACATTTTTTATGGCGTGATCTGCGGCAAAAGATCCCGTAATCACTGGTCCATATTTTTGCTGTAGCCGAGCTGCCGCCCAGGCAATCGCCCCGAGCGAGTTTTTCCGACTGGGTTCTTCCAGGATCCGGTATTGGCTTTTTGTCTCTGCCTCCAGCCGCTCAGCTAGATTTTGCGCGGCCACAGCCCCAGCATGACTAGTGCCGGTTACTACCGTTAGCGACGCCGTCAAGGGGGCAAGTCGGTCAACGGTAGCTTGCAAGAGGGTGCGCCCCTCCCCCAGTAAATCGAGTAGAAACTTGGGTTTACCTGCCCGCGAGAGGGGCCAGAGACGACTTCCGGGCCCCCCGGCTGGCACGATTACATGTAGATTCATCACTAAAAACTATCGGGTTCGGCCTGGTTTAGAGCTCACACACTTCCACCATTATTTGCGACTGCTTCATAGCGTCGGCTATTTCTGCGGGAGGTTTGCCTCCGGCGATTACTCGCGAAAGCTTCTTGAGGGGACACACCACGTTTAGGGTTGCCTGTTGCCAGGCGCGATTAGGTACCATCACGGTCGAGAAATCGCAATTGCGGATTAGCACTCTATGTAAAGCAGCTCTGTTGATATTCTCGCAGCTTAAGCCAGTTTCTGCCGCTAGGCTTTCCGCTTCGAGAAATACCGAGTGCAAATGAAAATTATGGGCATCGCCTAAAGTGAGCGGCCCGAGGTTCTCATACCCTTCCGGTTGCCCTCCGAAGATGATTACCTGAGCCGGGGCGATTCCTTGGTCTCGCTGGTGTTGTTGCGCCTGATCAAGAAGCTTAGCCACCGGCATAAAGTTAGTTATCACCGTAAGGGAAGAAAAAAACTCACTTTCGGTGATTAATTTTGCCAGATGCTCACCGCAGCTACCGGCACCAATAAAAACTGAAGATCCCGGGCGGATGGTAGCTAGAGCGGCTTGAGCTAAAGCTCTTTGTTCTCCACTAGAGGTCTCCAGCGCTGGTCGTTGTGGTTCCCCGACGCCCTCGAGCTTAACTGCGCCCCCGTGAACTCGTTCTAATAACCCCCGAGCAGACAGTACTCTAATGTCACGGCGCACGGTCATTTCCGAGACTCCCAGCTGTTTGACCAGATCAGTTACCCGCACTGATCCGCTTTCATTAACTTGCCGTAAAATCTCATCGTGTCGCTGGTGCGCTAACATGTGTATCTCCATTTAGCCGCCGTAAAACATTTTCTTTAGGTTATCTCATTTTGTTGCTATTTGTCTTTTTTCCCGCGCGGTTTTGTTCGTTTGACTGAATACGACTAATGCCAGCGAAAACCGTTAGATTGAGAGTATGAAGAGTATGAGAAGTATCCGTACCTCCCCGCAGCTTTCCGTTCGCGAGCGTCACCCGGACCAGTTTTCACCCAGTTTTACCGAAGTGAAAGCCGCATCGGGATTAGTCGATAAAGCCAAACTATTTGTTTCCTGGCTGCAACGCTTGCGGATTATACGTTCGCTTATGCGTTACAGTAACGGCCGTGGCGCCTTGTTGGCAGGAGGTATCGCTTATTCGGCAATCTTTTCTCTCACCGCTGCCCTCACTATCGGGATCACGGTGCTCTTAGGATTACTAGGACGCAGTCCTCAGCTACAAGATGCAGTATTTTCTTCGCTGGCAGCTTCCCTTCCCGGAGTATTGGAATGGAAGGGTTCCTCCGGGATCCTGGACCCTTCAGATCTAGTAATTTCTACCTCTTTTTCGATAACCGGAATCGTGGCGGTGGTGGTACTAATATTTTCCGCGACTTCGGTAATGCGCGCTATGAAGTCTTCCATCCGCGCCATGTTCGGAATTGATCAGGTTCCGTCGGGAGCGGCAAGTGAAAAGTTCCGTGACCTCCTGGGGTTTGTGGCTATCTCTTTCGGAGTGGGTGCGACCGGGATTCTTACCTTGGTACATACGGTTATTGGCAATCAAATATTTTCGGCGCTGGGATTGGAATCCGCCTTCGCTTCGGCGATGATTCGGATCGGTTCTTTTCTGATTAGTGCCGCGATCGACGGATTGATCTTGTGGATATTGATTCGTTTCGTGGCACTAGTGAGGGCGCCAAAAGCTGATCTGCGGTGGGGTCTAGCGGTATTTGGGATCGTAGCTTCCTTGATTAGATCCCTGGGAACTTCGGTTGTGGGATCAGTTGATAACCCGCTGCTAGCTTCTTTTGCCGCCATTGCCACGCTGCTGCTGTGGATCAACTTACTATCTCGGGTGATGCTGATTTCTTGCGCTTTTATCGCCAATCCCCCTAAGGCTCTCAAAGTTAACGAAGCTGAGGACGTACATGCTACTGAACGCCCCAACTACGTGTCCTTGTCGGAGCCGCTAACTTTGGACTGGGCACACCATCGGCTCAGTGGCGCCGTGGATCTGGATGTTTCCGATGACACTTCTTTACCTGACGGTTTTGCTTTGGGGAAAGCACCGCTATGGCGCTCGCGCCTGGTGACCCAAAGCGGAAAACCATGGCGAGGCAAGGTCGCCGCCCTCCTTGACCAAATGATCGCGCGGCATGAAAAACGGATCGCTTTCCTCCGCTCTCTAAAAGACGGGCGCCGGGATCCCCGCTAGGAGCTAACTTTTAACGCGCGGGGTATCATCCCCCGGGCGTAAGAACCCGAAATAAGTTGTGCAGCTAACTAGCTGGCAGACAGAAGGCTACAGGTCGCCCACTATCCGACTATTCATGTGGAGAACCACCGAAGAACGCAATCCCCCATCAATAGCCAGCATTATTCCGCCGAGCAGAGATAGCTTTGAGAAACGTTTCTTACCCGCCAGACCGACTAGACCAGCCCCTACTAAACCAATCCCCACTGCCACTTGAGCTGCATTAACCACTTTCATCAAAGTGGGGTGCTCTATTTCTAACTTCCGTAAGATTCCGAAGGGAGTTTTCGCGTCCTCATCTGAATGCAAAATTCGCATATCTATACTATGCCCCATGGCGGCTGCCCAACCGGGCTCGTGGAAGATCTCGATACCAGGCACATCCTCAAGATCGAGCCGCCCATAGAGGAAAGCGGCAGCCTCGGCCGGTAGCCCCATAACTTCAATTGCCCGCACCATTCCGTCTTGACCGGTAATCTTAAAGGTCTCTGCTAATTGCTGAGCGTCACAACCGACAGTTTCAGCAATCCGATTTGGCGAGGAGGAGTGCCCAAGATATTCACGCACCTGTTCTTCCAATGCCGGATCCGGATTTTCGACCGCCCCTGGTACCACCTCGGTTTGCAGCAACCAGGAGTGAATCGCCAGTTTTTCCGGGTCGGCAACTTCGTCGGAGGTAACTGCCACTATCCGCTGGTCATGGTCAGAAACATAGAGTCCCACGGCGGGAATCCGGGAGATCAAAGAACCTTCAACGATATCTGCGCGGATGGTTTCATAGCACAGCGCAATCCGGCCTTCCGGAAGGGTTACACACCCCAAGGTTTTCCCTTCCGCTGCCGCGCAAAATGGCACTGAAGAAACCGGCATCCGCGAAATTTCCACTACCCGCACCGGTTGGCTGCGATCAGAAGAGCGCGAAGGCATCGGCTTATCGGCAGGTATCTTATTGGCTTGATATTCCCCGATTAAGACATCGGCCTCAAATTCTTCTGCCAGTTTGTTTACTACTTCCGGGAGCGCTGCCCCTACCCGCAAGGGTTCTCCGGCCGCGTCTAGAGAGGCGAGACCGTCGGCTTGGTTACGGAGCACATTTACCCCCAGCAAGTGCGGGGTATCCGGAAACCAGTCTGCCTCCGCCACAATATTTTGTTCCCGGAAGAACTGGCAGACCGCATGAGGATCGAGCTTGGCAGCCACCATAGCTCCTTCTTGAACAGTCCAGGTAACTACCGGGTCAGCATTGGTATCCACACTGGGCAAGCTGTCTTCGCTCATGATTTCTCCTTTACGGGTTACTCTTTCCTCCAGATTAACCCGTGAGGGCAGCTTTTTCAGCCGTTACAGGACGCAGAATCGCAAATTTTTCCCCCATCGAAACAGTGACTTAGTTCTCAACTTTTAAGACTGGCTTGCTATTGGCGGGGAAAACCGGGTTATCTTAGGGGCATGACACGTCGAATGTTCAGCTGACCCGCACGGTCAGCTCTTCTCAGTCCGCCCCTAGGCGGCGACGCGTTTGCCCGTGCAAAGAAAGTCCCTTTGGACTGCCTTGCCGGGCTTTTTCTTTATCCGAAGTGGACTATTGGCAAACGTTTATAAAACCCAAATCTACTTTTTAAAAGGATAAAAGAAAATGACTAAGCAAAACTGGGGCTTCAACACTCGCCAGATTCACGCCGGATACCGTCCCGATAAAGAAACCGGATCCCCGGTGCCTCCCCTTTATCAAACCAATGGTTACGTTTTTAAGGACGCGAAACAGGGCGCGGATCGTTTCGCCTTAAAAGAACCCGGTCCTATCTACACTCGCCTAAATAACCCCACTAACGAGGTTTTCGAGGAGCGGGTTAACTCGCTAGAGGGCGGAGTGGGGGCGCTTTCGACTTCTTCGGGAGCCGCCGCGATTGCGCTGACTATTTTGACGATTGCCGAGGCCGGAGACAATATCGTGGCTTCGCCTTCCCTATATGGCGGCACCATCGCGTTCCTGGCCAATAATCTGCCGCGTTATGGCATCACCACTACTTTTGTTGCCGACCCTACCGATGCAGCGCAGTGGGAGGCAGCCGCCGATGAGCACACTATCGCGTTCTTTGGGGAAACCATCCCCAATCCGAAAAATGATTTTCTAGATATCGAGGCCGTCGCCCAGGCGGCACACCGGGTCGGAGTACCTTTTATCGTCGATAACACCGTGGCCACCCCCTATTTGACCCGCCCGCTAGAGTGGGGAGCCGATATCGTGGTGCATTCGGCCTCGAAATATCTGTGCGGACACGGCAACTCTATCCAAGGAGTGATTGTTGATGGCGGCACTTTCGATTGGGGCGCCGAGCCGCAGCGTTTCCCCCAATTCAACCAACCAGATCCTTCCTATCACGGCCTGGTATATAAGGACCTAGGGGAAAGCGCATTCATCGTGAAAGCCCGGGTGCAGGGGCTACGTGACTTTGGCTTTGCAGCCAGCCCCTTTAACTCCTTCCTAGTAAATATCGGGATTGAAACCCTCTCGCTGCGGGTGCAACGCCACGTGGAAAACGCCCAAAAAGTGGCGGAGTTCTTGGAAGCGCATCCGCAGGTAACAGCGGTGAACTATTCGGGGCTGAAGTCGTCCCCCACCCATGAATTGCAGCAAAAATATGCTCCCGGCGGTGCGGGCGCGGTTTTGGCTTTCGACCTCAAGGGCGACCGCACAGACGGGGAGGCTTTCGTAGATGCTTTGGAGCTGCTAACTAACGTAGCGAACCTGGGAGATTTGCGTTCCCAGGTTATCCACCCCGCCTCTACCACTCATTCGCAAGCTAATGAACAAGAGTTAGCGGCGGCAGGCATCAGCCAATCCACTATCCGGGTATCAGTCGGTTTAGAGGACGTAGATGACATTATCGCCGATCTCAAGGCCGGTTTTGCGGCGATCAGCAAGTAACCCTCGTACCCGCAGTAGATAAAACTTGAAGGAAGAACCAAAATGCAAACGGCAATAAAAGATAAAGCGCAGGGCGTTAGCGTTAATCCCCGCCAGCAATATCCCGGCACTAACTGGGCAAATAATCCCGCTTGGCTACCGGGCGATGATCCCGGTAACCGCCAGTTTGTTTCCCTAGGGGAACTGCCCTTAGAAAATGGCGGCTCCCTGCCAGGCGGCTACCTGGCGTATGAAACTTGGGGGAAGCTGAACGCGGATGCCTCTAATGCAATATTGATTGAACACGCCTTAACCGGGGATTCTCATGTGATTGGGTTGCAAAGCCCCGCACACCCCACCGCCGGTTGGTGGGAGCGGGTAGTTGGCCCGGGTAAACCGATTGATACTGATCATTACTTTGTGGTGGCACCCAATTGTCTAGGCGGATGCCAAGGATCTACCGGCCCTGCCTGGCCAGCACCTGATGGTCTACCTTGGGGTTCGCGTTTTCCGGAAATAACTACTCGTGACCAGGTGCGCGCGGAAAATAAGCTGCGCAGGCACCTGGGAATATTGTCTTGG
>OKIM01000190.1_pt1 | contig 19280 bp, 16 predicted proteins | sample 1612191 | NCBI WGS metagenome assembly OKIM01 (sample SAMN04436781, study PRJEB24849) | human gut metagenome | biome: human gut; feature: NICU; material: stool | host: Homo sapiens | place: USA: Saint Louis, MO | collected 2011-03-31 | reverse complement strand
AGCAATTAGGGGAGTTTCGCCCAGCTCGGCGCAGGCAATCTGGGCGGCCTCGGTAATACAGTCGGGGTCAAAACCCTGATGGCTGGTGAGGCGATCTACGTCCTTAGGATCCAAAACGGGATCGGCGAAAACCGGGCCCTTACCAGGAACGATCTCTACCTCTAAGCCTGCCAGATACAGCGGGGTGACAATATCAGAAAAGAAAATCGCGGCGTCCACCCCGTAACGGCGCACCGGCTGCAAGGTGATTTCGGCGGCCAAGTCGGGGGTAGTGCAGGCGGTGAGCATATCGTTATCAGCTCGCAGGCGGCGATACTCCGGGAGGGAACGCCCGGCTTGGCGCATAAACCAAACCGGAGTTTTCTCGGGGCGCAGGCCGCGAACTGCTTTTAAGAAAGAATTTTGCTCAGACATATTTCCATCATCGCTGGCATTTTTGGCTAGCGCAAGCAAGTGCAGCGAAGATCCGGCGACAGACTGCCCCCTTGCGGTCAAGAAACCAGCGTAAATATTTTTCTGACACATTTTCCGCATCTGTCTGTTGTTTAATGCCTGGATTCTTAGTGACATGTTGGCAGATTATTTTTCTTTGGCAACGCTCTGTACTGGGAAAATAGAAAAACTTGGGGCGCGGCTAAGAGAAAAACCGGGGGATGCTTTTCAAAAAATAAAAAAATGGTCTAATGAGGCCGTGGGTCTTTCCTCCTATTCGGTACATCATCTCCGGCACGGGCTTAACGCCGTGGCGGCAGCTGCTAGTACCACCGATGGCCTGCCTGAGGATCTCTTACAACGCTTGCCCGAAGTATTGGGAGTGCTTCCGCTTTCAACCTGTAACCGGGTAGAGATCATTATTGAAACTGCCCCGGCAATCTCCGGCGAGCAGCTAACCGCGGTAGATGGTTATATACAATCCCGGCTCGGCACTGTCTGCGAAATTCGCCGTGACCGCCAGGTACTGGAACACTTATTTCGAGTCGCCTGCGGCCTGGACTCCATGGTGGTGGGGGAGAGAGAAATCTCCGGGCAACTGCGCCGCGCCCTGCGGGTGGCCACCCAGGAGCGGATATCCTCAGCCACGATTACCCGTGCCTGCCAAGGCGCGCTTACTACCTCCCGCCGGATTGCGCAGCTAACCGGGATTGCCTCCCAGGGGCGTTCGGTAGTGGCCTGCGGCCTGGAAATAGTGGCAGAAAGAATAAATCCGCTGGCAGGCACCCCCACCCTCTTGATCGGTACCGGCTCCTATGCGGGAGCAGCAGTGGCGGCGTTGCGCGCCAAGGGAGTGCAAGATATCGCGGTTTACTCCACTTCCGGGCGGGCCGAACGTTTCGCTTACGGCCATGACTTGCAACCGGTAGCCAAGGATCAGCTGGTGGCGGCATTAGAAGCTGCCACTTTGATTGTTACCTGTCGGGGCATGGGGTCTCCGGTGCTCACCAAAGCGGAAGTGCAGCGGGCTTTGGCGCTCTCTAGCGGAGAAAAAACCATTCTCGATCTAGCGCTGCAAACCGATATTGAGGACGGGGTCGCCGATTTAGAACGGGTACGAGTAATCAACCTCGAAGAAATCAGCGCCCAGGTACCGGAAGCAGGAAAAGCGCAGGTTAAGCGGGCAGAGGAAATTGTGGCCGAGGGCGTAGAGGAAGCCGAAGCCCTGCTCGCTGACCGCCAAATGGATTCGGTAGTGGTAGCGCTGCGAGACACCTTCCGCGAGGTGCTGGCTGATGAAGTTGCCCGCTTGCCGAAGGGGGAGACTATTCCTCGCGAAGACGTTGAATACGCGCTGCGGCACCTAGCTGCGCGCCTGGCACATATCCCCACTATCAATGCCCACCGCGCCGGACGCGAGGGGATGGGACGGCAATACGTAAACGCCCTCCAGCAGGTGTGGGGATTGGATCTGGATATGCCGCAAGTTCAACCAGATAAGTCGCAAGTTTGCCCAGTAACCGGCTTGAGCGTTGATGATTTGAAACAGGAAACCCCCAGTGAGGAGGGACAGTGAGTCAGGTTCTTTCCCAATACGATGCGGTGATGCTGGTCAGTTATGGCGGGCCGCGACAAATGGAGGACGTGTTGCCGTTTATGCGCAACGCGACCTCCGGGCGGGGAGTTCCCGATGAGAGGCTAAAACAGGTTTCCACCCACTACGGACGTTTCCACGGAATTAGCCCCATAAATGCTCGTAACCTGGAAATCCGCCGCGCCCTCGAGTTAGAGCTCAGCCGGCGCGGAGACGAAATCGAAGTCGTGATCGGTAACCGCAACTGGCACCCCTTTATTCACGACACCCTTTGTGACCTGGCGATGCGGGGGCTTACCCGGGTGCTGTGTATTTTTACCTCTGCTTATGTTTGTTATTCGGGGTGTCGGCAGTACCGGGAAGACTTAGCCGCCGCGAAAGCCCAGTTACAATCCCAAGATTTATGGCTGGAACTGGACAAAGTGCGCGCCTACTACACTACGGAAGGTTTCGTGACCGCCTATACGAAACGCCTGGTAAAAGCGGTGAGCACCATGGAAGAAAATACTGGACGGATTCCTTACGTAGCGTTCGTGACCCATTCGATTCCTCGCGCCATGCAGGAATGCTCCGGCCCTGCCGACCGCTCCCGCCCCGACTATGTCCGCCAACACCAGCAAGTATGTGCCGAGGTGGCGGCGAGGGCGAGCAAAGAACTAGGGCGAGAGTTACCTTGGGATTTATCGTTTTGTTCCCGCTCGGGGCCACCGCAAATGCCCTGGCTAGAGCCGGATATTAATGACCGGCTGACGCAGCTAAAAGCAAATGGGGTAACGGATGTGGTCTGCGTACCTATCGGTTTTATCTGCGATCACATGGAAGTGGTTTATGACCTGGATACCGAAGCTAAGGAAACCGCAGCCCAGTTGGGACTTAACTATTTGCGGGTGCCTACGGTCGGCATCGATCCCGATTTTATCGGGGCGCTCGCCGATTTGGTGAGGGAACGCGCCCAGGAAAAGGCAGGGGGAGAGGTGGTCTATACCCCAGATGCCCTGGAACCCCGGTGGCCGGCTTGGTCTCCGCCAGGAGATTCCCGAGTCAGCAAGCAGGGAGCTGACCTGCCCGTTGAGTTTGAAATAAAACAAAATTAGAAAGCCAAAGGAGAAAATAATGGCTCACTCGATGCCCAATGATGTATCCCCCGATCCTCGCGATCATAAGGTGGATCCTGACGAAGTAAATGCCCGCAATAACTTTTCTATGCACGCGGTTTTCGAACTAGCCTTGCCGCTACCTGCCGAAGAGGCCGAGCGAGCAGCGATGGCGCGCGAACTAGAGGAAACCATCTCCGAATTGGGAGTAACTGTTCGCGGCTGGTATGACGTTGCTGGTTATCGCGCTGACGCTGACCTCATGTTCTGGTTCTTGGACGAATCCAATGACAAGTTGCAAGATGCCTACCATGCGGTGTTGAACTCCCGCCTAGGCGCCCACCTGGTGCCGGTGTGGTCCATTATGAGTGCTCATATGACTGCCGAGTTTAATAAGCCCCACCTGCCGGCCTGTTTCGGGGGTTGGGCCCCGCGTGCCTATGCCGCGGTTTATCCCTTCGTGCGTTCCCTGGAGTGGTATTACCTGCCGAAGGCTAAACGTAGCGCTATGCTCGCCGAGCATGGTCGCAATGGTGCTGGCTACCTGGATGTAGCGGTTTCGACCCTGGCGACTTTCGCGCTTAATGATTACGAATGGTCAGTGACCCTAGAGTCCGATGACATTAACCGGGTAATGGGGGTACTGCGTCAGCAGCGTGATTGTGAAGCTCGCCTGCATGTACGTCAAGACACTCCCTTCTATACCGGCAAGCGGATGGAACTAGCGGAATGGATCCAGCGGCAAACTACTGAAAAATAGTTAGTTTAGCCTTGCTTAAAAGCTGGGTGCTTCCGGACAGAAGTCCCAGTTCCAAGCCAACTTATTGCTAGCAGAGTAAAGTAGTTACCACACCCAGACTCTCGGGTGGCATAAGTCACAACAAACGAGTAATGTGGAATCGGTATCTATGGTTCGCCGTCTGTCTAGATTTTTGTAAGGAGTGATTAGCTTGGATTCGTCCTTTTTAGCTAGAGTCCCTCTCTTTGAGGGACTCGATCAGGAAGCGCAGATGCGCCTGTTCTCAATGATGGGGCAAACCACCTTGCGCCGAGGGGAAAACCTATTTGAAGAGGGCGATGATGGCGACCGCTTGTATATCGTGGCCGAGGGCAAAATAAAACTATCGCATCAGTCCCTGGACGGTCGCGAAAACCTGCTGGCGGTGTTAGGACCCGGGGAAATCCTGGGCGAGCTAACCCTGTTTGATCCCGGGCAGCGTTCTACTACTGCTACCGCGGTTTCTCCGGCCCGATTGGTGTTCTTAAACCACAGCGACTTGATGGTTTTCCTGGAGGACAACCCCTCCTTGGCGAAACATATGCTCAAAGCGCTGGCAAAGCGCCTGCGCCGCACCAATGAGGCTCTAGCTGACCTGGTGTTCTCGGATGTGCCCGGCAGGGTAGCCAAGGCGCTTCTGGATCTGGCAGACCGTTTCGGGATTCGCACCGAGGACGGGATTCACGTACCCCACGACCTCACTCAAGAAGAGTTAGCTCAGCTGGTGGGGGCATCGCGGGAAACCGTGAACAAGTCCTTGGCCGAGTTCGTGAACCGCAACTGGATTCGCCTCGAGGGACGAGCAGTTACCTTGATTGATATTGATCGTTTGGCGCGGCGTGCTCGCTAAGATTAGGGGAAAATAGCTAAAAACTAACGCTTAATAGTGTTGTGGGGGCGGCAACCATAAAGGTTGCCGCCCCCAACGTTTGATAAAACATGAAGGAAACCAGAGTTAGTCTTTTAAAACCAGAACCAGTTATGGACACCTGTATATGGTTATCTGCCCCGGGTTAGCGTAGTTGTCGCTGGTTTTAAAGAACGCCGAGGCTAAGCTCAGGTGAAACCCTAGTCTTTCTGCGAACTGCTATCTTCCGCCGCTTTAACCTTGCGCTCAATTAGATAATCTTTGCGTCCCGCGCGGCGCGCACTATGTGCCAAGAAGGCCATTGCCAGCAGGATCAAACCCGCCATTAGCAGCATTCCCGATCCGCCCGACCAAGCCAAGTGATGCGCGATATTGGAAGGAAGTGCCTGATAGAAGTGGTCTTGTTGACCGGCATTATCCAGGGCAGTTAGTAGCGGCTGCAAACCGTTGGCAGTTTGTTCCGGAACTACCAGGAAGAACGCTCCCCCTACTGTCAAGGCCAATCCGGTAATAAAAGCACCCAGCGAAGAGAACCGGGCTATTAAGGCCAGCAGGAAGACCATGATGATCGTCACCACAATTTCAACCCATTGACCGGCATTCAAACTGGAAGCAGGCAGCAAAACATCTCCACCGCGGGTACGCAAACGGGTGGCGACATCTAGAATTAGGTACCAGGTAATCGGAACCATCACTAAAAACAGCAATAGCGACCAGATATGCGCTGCTGCTCGCGAAGGAACTGTAGGTTTGACCGTGGCGCCGTCAAAAATAGTATCTTCAAAACTCTTTTGCCGCTCAGCAGTAGTTAATACTTCCTCCGGTTCGGTTTCCTCTACCGAATCCCAGTGAGGCGACTCCTCCGCGACTGGCTCAGTCGGCTCGTCAGAGCTGTTCAGCAAAGAATAGCGTCGGTCAGCGGTGCTTTCCACTTCACTAGTGGAAGCGGGTTCCACCCCGGAGTCATCTTCGTCGGCCTCGCGGTTACGTGCGATCAGTGACTTGCGTTCAGGAGCCGGGGAAGCGGAGTCAGTAGCGTCTTCTGCAGCTGTAGGAGACGGGAGCACTTCTGCTGACTCGTCCTCGGCAGTAGCGTCCGCTTCCTGGCTTTCCGCGGTACCCGCAATCATGCTATCGGTATGCTCTAGCTGCTGAGAAGGAAGATTTTCTTCGCTTACCGAAGCTGCCTCGGAGCTGAGGCCGTCCCCCGCTATCAGGGAGTCGTTATCAGAGGGGGAAGCAGCGTGATGCTCGCCGGGGATCAAAGTATCTTCGGGAGCCTGCTCTTCTTCGCCTTCTTCTCCCACGAACCAAGTTCGGGTAGTGAAGTCGTTATCCGGCTCGTTCTTGCTCATCTGACCTCCAACGAAATCGCGTAGTCTATACAACAGCCACGATAGATTATGAGAGCAGATTTCGCGGGAGACCGCGCCGCGCAACTAAAAAATAGTGACGCTAGGTAAGCAGTTAAGTTAGTGGCAGAAACACTAGTCCAGTAGCTGATGACGCACGATAGTGGCGGCGCGGTCTGCTCCCACTCCCACTACACTAATGCGGCAGCCCGACAGCTCCTCTAGGCGGTGGATGTATTCCTGTGCCTTGGTCGGCAAATCCGCAAAGGTCTCACAGCCGGTGATATCTTCTTTCCAACCAGGTAGCATCTCGTAAATTGGCTGGGCATGGTGGAAAGCAGTCTGATCGGCAGGGAGCTCCTCGAAACGCTGACCATCAACGTCATAAGCTACGCAAACCGGAATTTCATCGTATTTCGAAAGCACATCCAGCTTGGTAATCACCAGATCGGTGAGACCATTGACCCGAGCGGCGTAACGAGCAACGACCGAATCAAACCAGCCGGTACGCCGCGGACGTCCGGTAGTTACCCCGAATTCACCGCCGGCACTACGTAGATCCTCGCCCTCTTTACCAAACAGTTCGGTGGGGAAGGGGCCTTCGCCTACGCGAGTGGTGTAAGCCTTGGCGATCCCGATAACTCGGTCAATACGAGTCGGTCCGATTCCCGACCCGGAGCAGGCACCACCCGCGGTACAAGAGGAGGAGGTTACGAAGGGATAGGTGCCATGGTCAATATCTAGCATGGTGGCCTGACCGCCCTCTAAGAGAATGGTTTCTCCACGATCTAGAGCCAGGTTCAGCTCGGTGGTGCAGTCAAAAACCATGGGTCGCACTTTATCAGCATAAGAAAGCAGCTGATCAGAAATAGTTTCGGGATCAATAGGTTCTTCACCGAACTGTTTTTCGATCACAAAGTTCTTACCCGACAGAGCGGAGCGAACCTTTTGCCGCAAGATTGATTCGTCAAAGAGATCCTGGATACGCAGGCCAATCCGGTTCATCTTATCCGCATAGGTAGGTCCAATCCCGCGACCGGTAGTACCAATCTTGCGTTCGCCCAAAGACCGCTCTGCCAGTCCATCCATCACCTTGTTATAGGGGGGAATGATGTGGGCGTTGAGCGAAACCTTTAGCCGCGAACAGTCGACCCCTGCCTCTTCCAACATCTTGATTTCCGCGAACATTACTTCCAGATCAACTACCACTCCGTTACCGATTACCGGGGTGACCGTGGGGGAGAGGATGCCGGCAGGAATCAGGTGTAAACCAAACTTTTGATCCCCGACTACAATGGTGTGACCAGCATTATTGCCGCCGTTGAACTTCACCACCCAGTCTACGCTCTGGCCAACTAGGTCGGTGACTTTACCCTTTCCTTCGTCTCCCCATTGGGCTCCGACAACAATCAGTGCGGGCATGAACTATTCCTCTCGAATAAGGATTGCGGCAAGGCCACCGACGAGATTTACTCGGCAGCGTTTGCACTCTTACTATCTGAGTTTATCCGTCTTGCGCTCGAGTTGGTAGCCGCATAGTTTTTCCTGAAACAATCTGCTATTTCTTATAAGGAGGACGCATTGACCGAAAACCGCAGGAAAGTTCAGGCAAAAGGCTGCTTGCCGTTACCATGGTGACATGAGCCTTCGCATTTATGATTCTGCCCGTCACCGCATCGTGGACTTTGAGCCGGTGAAAGCCGGACATGTAGGGATTTACCTGTGTGGAGCCACCGTCCAAGGCTCTCCCCACATTGGACACGTGCGTTCGGCAATTGCCTTTGATGTGCTGATTCGGTGGTTGCGCCGCAGTGGTTATCAGGTTACCTATGTGCGTAACGTGACCGATATTGACGACAAGATCTTGAATAAATCCGCGGAGGCCGGCTGGGACTGGTGGGCTTGGGCCTATCGCTTCGAGCAAGAGTTCGCCGCCGCCTATCGCGCCCTGGGGGTGCTGCCTCCCACCTATGAACCGCGCGCCACCGGGCAGATTCCCGAACAAATCGCCCTCACCCAGCGTCTTATTGATGCGGGTCACGCCTATAGTGATGGCAACGGTAACGTCTATTTCGATGTTAAATCGTTAAAGGATTACGGCTCGCTTACCCGGCAAAAGCTCTCTGATATGCGCACTACCGAGGACGAGAGCCAAATTGATAGCCAAATAGAGGCGGGCAAACGCGACCCGCGCGACTTCGCCCTCTGGAAAGCGGCGAAAGAAAGCGAACCCGAAACCGCCAAATGGGATTCCCCCTGGGGTAAAGGGCGCCCCGGCTGGCATTTAGAGTGTTCGGCGATGTCGCGGCGCTACCTGGGCGAGGCTTTCGATATTCACGGGGGCGGGATTGATCTGCGTTTCCCCCATCATGAAAATGAGCAGGCGCAATCCCACGGCGCCGGCTGGCCCTTCGCTAAGTATTGGATGCATAACGCCTGGGTAACCATTAAAGGCGAAAAAATGTCGAAATCACTGGGGAACTCCCTGGTGGTGTCGGAGATTTTGAAGACCACGCCGGCGGCGGTGCTTCGCTTGGCCTTGGGAACTACTCACTACCGTTCGACTGTGGAATATTCCCCGGAAACCTTGGAGCAGGCCGGTGAAACCTGGAATAAGTTTGCTTCTTCTCTGGCGCGTTTTGCCCAGGTGGCTCCCGAAGTCGGTCAAGCGAGCCCTCAAGAGTTAGCAGCTGCCCTCCTCCCGGAAGCTTTTTGTGAAGCTATGGACGATGATCTTAATATCGCGGCTGCTCAAGCGGTGATACACGAGAAAATCAAGCAGGCAAATACCGCTTTTGAAAGCGGGAAAACTGACGAGGGCGCGGAGGTCGCCATCCAAATTCGCGCCATGCTAGAGATCTTGGGTCTTGATCCCCTCTCGGCGCAATGGCGGGAAGCAGACAGTGGAAACGATTCTGCCGCTGCATCTGCCTTAGAAAAACTGGTTGCTGACCAGCTGGAACAGCGTCTCCAAGCACGCAAAGAAAAGGATTGGGTGCGCGCGGACGGGATTCGTGACCGCTTAAGCGCGGCCGGGATAGTTATTGAGGACGGAGCTAGCGGCTCCACTTGGCATTTAGGTTAGGGGTTGGCATGGCAGTTCGCGGAGATCACCACGGCAGAATGAAGCGTAGCGATAAGAAGGGTGCCCCTAAAGGCAGCGGCGGCAATAAACGCGGGTTGCGGGCGAAAGGACCGACCCCGAAAGCAGAAAATCGCCCTTACCATGCGGCTTATCGCGCCCGGATCCAAAAAGAGCGGCGGGAAGAAACGCAAGCAGCTCAACGTAAGGCGCGTGCCAAACGCTCCCTAATCCAGGTGCGGCGGGGGCATCAACTAATCGCCGGACGCAACCCGGTGTTGGAAGCCTTAGAATCTGATATCCCCGTGACCCGGGTGTTCGTGGCAGGTAACCTGGCGGCTAATAAGAAACTTTCCCTGCTGCTTGGCAAAGCCAGTGCGCAAGGGGCGCCCATCGTGGAAGTTCCCCGCTCCGATTTGGATCTAGCTACCGAGGGCGCAGTCCATCAAGGCGTTGCCCTGGAGGTGCCTGAGTTTGAGTACACCGATCTCGCTGAGCTCTTTGAAAACGCTGAGAAAAAGCAGACTAAACCACTGATTGTGCTGCTAGATGGGGTAACTGACCCGCATAACCTGGGGGCGATTGTGCGTAGTGCCGCTGCCTTTGGAGCTAGTGGGGTAGTGATTCCCGGCCGGCGTAGCGCCTCGATGAACGTCACTGCTTGGAAAGCTTCTGCCGGAGCCGCCGCGCGCCTGCCGATTGCCCGGGTATCCAACCTGGTAAATGCGATTCGGCAGTGTAAAGAGCAAGGATGTTTCGTGTTGGGGCTAGATGGTGGCGGCACCTCCTCGGTGCGCGATTCAGGACTCGCAGACGGTCCTTTAGCGCTAGTTACCGGAGCAGAGGGCGAGGGGATTTCCCGCTTGGTGAAGGAAAACTGCGATCTGCTGACCCGAATTGAGATTTCCTCTGAGGTGGAATCTTTGAATGCTGCGGTCGCCACGGGGATTGCCTTATTCGAAGTGGCGGCAGTGCGGAGGGAAAAAGCCGCGCTTGCTTAAGAGTTGTAACCCAGCAGACGGAGAGTGGCAACCACGGTACAGACAATCGCAAATAAGCTCGCTAAAGCGCAGAAAATGCGGGGCCATAAGGGAGTAACCTTTTTGCGCCAAAGATAAAACACCAGCACCAGGGCAAAAATCCCTAGGAAGAACCCGAGAGGAACCAGCAGGGCAGTTGCGCTGCACGCTATCCCAAACGCAATTGGCAAGAAATAGGAGAGGAAGTTGTGCCGGATACGTTCGGAGCTAATTAGCGACTCAATTTTACTGTCCAAAAAATCTGATCTTACGGGCGCAGCGGGCACGGTCTCTCCCCATCCCACCAGGTTCCCATATTTACGCAGTAGGCGAGCATCCTCAAAGCGAACCCGGGCGGCCGCCTTTCCCCAGGGAACTGGGCTATTTTCCGCAGCCTCTGCCGCCTGAATAACTTGCGCTCCGTTTCCAGCTTTAATCACTGTCATATCCGCATCGGCGATAGCTACCACCTGTTGGGGATCCCCCAGATAGGCATAAAGCTGCTCTAGGGTATAGGGCGCGGGTAGGGAAGCGTTTTCCTCCATTTCCGTTACTGCCAGCCGAACCGATCCTATTATTTGGTTGCGACGCAGGATCGGGGTAAGGGAAAGTAAGGATGCCAGGGTTTGAAAATACTGATCAAGTGGGGAAAGCTGCGCCTGGGTCTGCAAGCATCTCACCTCACCTGCTTCAGAAAAACGCGCCAAGTAGGCGCAATTGTAAACATGTTGCTGAAAATATGTTAACCCAGTATCCCAGAATGGAAGATTATTTTGAATAGCAGCTGGTCTTTGCGAAACTGGAACGGTTAAAAAAATAAGAGTGGGGATTTCACACAATGAATAGCAAGACACGAGTTCTCAATGTGCTGGTTACGGGATTGGCGCTGTTCGCCATGTTTTTTGGGGCTGGCAACCTGATTTTTCCAGTAATGATTGGGGTGGAATCGGGAGTTGAACAAGTTCCCGCCACCATTGGCTTTATGCTTACCGGCGTGCTCCTGCCCATGGCCGGTATGATTGCTGCCGCTACCTCCTCTTCGGGAGTACTGGGGATTATTGAACGCATCTCTCACTACCCCGGTCTAGTGTTTTGCTGGCTGATCTTTTTATCGACCGGGATGCTGTACGCGATTCCGCGTACCGCTGCCGCTTCTTTCTCGATGTCATTCCAGGCCTCCACCGGGGACTCGCACCTGGCACTATTTATTTACACTCTGGTATTTTTCGGCATCGCCGGTTACCTGTGTTTAAATCCGCGTAACGTTTTGGATCGCATTGGAGGTCTGTTAACCCCGGCGCTATTGATTCTGCTGGCGGTAATGATTATTGCCGCGGTAGCTACTATGGATCCTTCGCAAGCGGCTCCGATTGAAAAATACGCTTCCACCCCGACTTTGAAGGGTATTTTTGACGGTTACGGTACTTTGGATGCCATCGCCTCCTTTGTATTCGGGGTAGTGATTATCCGCGCGCTGCGGCAAAAAGGATTCCAACCCGGAAGGCAACTTTTCGGGGTTACTGCTCTTTCGGGAGTGATCGCCGCTTTCTTCCTCGGACTGGTCTATTTCGGGCTGTCGATGGTGGGCTCACGTGTGGGACGCCTAAATCCCGACGTTAAGGACGGAGGGGAAGGGCTAGCGTTCGCAGCGCAGCACCTGTTTGGACCGACTGGTCGGGTAATCTTGGGCGCCATCGCTATCTTGGCCTGTCTAACTACTGCCATTGGGCTAGTTGAGGCTTCGACCCAGTTCTTTAGGGGATTGTTCCCCCAGGTTTCCCGTCCGGTGTGGGTAGTGCTGCACGTGATTGTTTCTTTAGCGATTGCAAACCTGGGGCTAGAGGCATTGGTGAACGTGATTGTTCCGGTAATGATGTTCTGCTACCCCATCACCATCATGCTGGTAGTTACCTGCATCCTGGACATTTTCATCCCCGGCCACATGTTCTGGGCTTACCGTTTATCGGTGTGGTTAGCCGCGTTCTTTGGTCTTTTCGATGGCTTGAAGGCTGCCGGGGTATTGGAGGAGTGGATTGACAGTACCATTCCGCTGGCTTCGCTAGGGTTAGGTTGGCTAATCCCCTCCCTGGTTATGTTGGCGCTCGGTCTGATTATCGATATTGCCCAAGGTCGCATGAAACAGCAATACGACTATGATGCGGTGGCGCGGGAACGCAACCAATCTTTGGTAAGTGCCGGCTTGGCGTTCAATGAAGAGGAACTAGATGAAGTCGCTAAACCGCAGGAAAACGCGACCGAAAAACCCGATTCGGACAACTAAAGATTTTCTAGGCCTGCCAAAATTACCGGCACTATTCCCAGGAGGATAAATGCCGGTAATTGGCAGATTCCTAAGGGAATAACTAACCGTACCGAGAGTTTTTGGGCAGCCTGACGGGCGCGTTGGTCTTTACTGGCGCGCACCCGCAGTCCGGATCCTTTCAGTAACGCCTCTGGCGCTACTCCATCTTTCCAAGCAGGTTCGAGTGCGGCAGAAAGATACTGCGCCCACTCGGGACAGGTATCCCCACGCTGCAACAAGCTCCAAGCGGAGTTCCATTCCACTCCGAAGATCAACGCGCGGGAAACCGCTGCCAGGCGAGGTTCTCTAATGGCAGTTGCCAGGGCACTTAAGACACGCGGGATCGCGGCGCCCCCCGCCAGTCCGGCACTTGCCAAGTCCAGAATTACGGCCGGATCAATAGCGCCGTATCGCTTATTTTCCTTTCTAGATTTGCGTGAGGCTACTGCGGGTAAAAACCAGGGTAGGGCGCCCACGAATACCGAGATTCCCAGGATAAACACTTTCAAGCCTTCTCTGCTTGCGCTACTAAGCGAAACATCCAAAACATCCCGGTTAACAGCGCGATCAGGCCAGCCAAGGCGCTGATAGTTCCTAATCCCCCAGCAAGTATTGCATTTAGCGGATTGGCTCCTAGCAGGGATCCCAGGGCGATTCCTCCCAAAGGCAAAAGTCCTAAAATAGTGGCGGAAGCTTTCGGGGCAGTCAGTGCCAGTTTCCGAGAACGTGCGGCATTAGCTGCTTCCGTAAGAGAATCAGCGCAACCGGTTAACACCCCGGCTAAGGGTGCGCCGACTGCTTCGGAAAAACGGACAGCCGCCAGGAGTCCAGTTAAAGAAGCCTGCTCCCAAGAAGTTAAATATGGTTGGATCGCCGCCTGAATATCTGTGGAAGTGGCAGTTTTCGGAGGGGAAAACCCGTGGCGGGGCAAACTTTTTATCCAGGCAGAATCAGGATCAGCTCCGGCGTTAAGGCGGCTCGCGACCTCGACGACAGCCGCTGCTAGTTGGGGTTTAGGTTGGAAGCGACGCCTCAAAAACCCGGCAAATTTCGTAATCGATCCCGCTATTTTCGGCAGAGGTAGGCGGCGGTTTTGCGGCGGACGAGCATCCGGTAGATGCCAAGGTAGGCTCCCAAGCGTTAGGAAAAGTCCCATTAAGGTCGCAGTTTTCCAGTTCACGATACCTCCTCAAGATGATCGAAATCCATATCTACCAGTTGTGATAGTTTTTGATATCCCGCGCCCCGAAGTAACTGCCCCGCAGGACTAACTTTGAGTGCTAGCTGCGCCGCCAGGTGGGAATGATCCCAAATAGGCACCCCAACTTCGGAGATATAACGTCGGGTGCTTCCCCGTTCCGTTAAGCGGCGAATCTGTAAAAAGGCATCTACTCCGGCTGTCACCTGCGCCCCTACGGTAGATTCCGGCATTAATGCCAACGCCCCTAACGCAACCAGACGGGCGGGAACTTCGGTAACCGCATTGGCGTGTACCGTAGCCCAGGTACCTTCGTGACCCGTGTTCATAGCAGAAAGAACTTCGCGCACCTCTGCGCCGCGGCATTCCCCCAGTACAATCCGATCCGGGCGCATCCTCATAGCCGCGCGCACCAGGGTAGACATCGGAACTGCACCTACCCCTTGCACATTAGCGCTGCGTTCTTGCAAATGAACTAGGTGGGGGTGGGAAGGGAAAAGCTCGGAAACTTCCTCGATACAAACAATCCGCTGATTTGGAGGCACCAATTCCAACAGGGCAGATAGCAGCGTAGTTTTCCCCGAACCGGTTGACCCGGAAATAAAACAGGAAGCTCGTCGGGAAATTAATGCCGTCACCACCGGCGCTAACGCCGCAGATACGGTTCCTGATTCCACCAATTGGGTAAAGTTTAGACCTTGAGCTCGCGGGCATCGCAAAGAAATAACCGGAGAGGGAACCGCTAGGGGCGGCAGTACCGCATGGAGCCTAATGCCGCCCGGCAAAGTACCGTCTGCGATTGGCGCGGCATCGTCTAGACGCTTTCCGGCAGCCCCTGCCAGCCTGACTGCGAGGGTACGTAGGTTGCCGAGAGAACCAAAATTTAGTTTGGTTTTACACAGACCGCCACCGCTATCTACCCACACTTGCTGCGGGCCATTGATCAAAACATCGGTTACCTGTGGGTCTTGTAGGAGAGATGCCAGCTCGGAACCAAAACCGGAAAGTTCTGCATTTATAGCCGCCAAGTTTCCAAGTAGCTGTGACGCTCCCGCCGCCGGCGCGCTTTCCCGGCGGATTACCTCTGCCGGAGCTGCACCCGAGGCCACCAGCAGGCGGGTATCCCGGTTAGTTTGGGAACTTGGCGGCTGCGGGGCTGTCCCCTTGGTTAAGGTTAGTAGCCATTTTTTGAAATCTTTCATGCCGCAGCCGCCAAAATATTTTGAAGTAGCTGTGCCAGCCTGGTTTGCAAACTTATCGGCCACAAAGTACCCAAGCCTTGATCTTGCAGCCGTTTTAGTTCCCGGTAATGCGGCACGAAATATCTTTGATTACCACAGTTAGCGGGAACAATTCTGGCAGGGACGCGATTGCTTACTATCGGTATCCGCTGGCGGCGTAGTTGTAGCAGCAGCTGCCGATTAACCGCCGCCTGCGGGTAATCCCTGACTACCAATGTTTGCCCGGATAAAGCGTTCAGGTCTTCTATAGAATCGAGCAGCCCCCAATCAATGACTACCAGCGAAAATGCGCGAACCAACAAAGAAAAAAGGTGGGAAGTAGGGATGGGATTGGTGCGGTGAAGCTGGAGAAAACGCGTATTTTGTGCCACGGGTAGGATTTCCCGTAAGCGGGAAACCAGCAGGTCTGCCTGCAGATCACGAGAGGAAAAGCTGCTAACAGCGGGAAAACCTAGTTTGCGCATCCCCGGCGAATATCGGCGCGAAAGCGAGTCGGGGAGGGGACAACTGGCATCTACAAAAACCGAATCCTTAGCCCTATTTGCCAGTCCAAAAGCAATGGTGGAGGTGCCGCTTTTCGGCTGTAATCCGAAAACATTGAGGATGCGTCCTCGCGGCGGATAGCAGTACTGATCGACCTGCGAGAGAAAAGCTCCAACCTGGGAAGGAAGCTGAAAAATCCCGGGAGGTTGTCGGACGCCTCCAATTAGGGAACAGTTACCCCGAGACAGGGGCGGCGAGCCGGGAGAAAAATCTGCGCGGACTATGGGAAGGGGGAAGGGTAACCAATTTAAATGGGCTCTAGCAGGACAGATAATCACACTTAAGCTGGCGGCAGAAGGTGACAGACGGGTGGTGAAATGGATACCAGCAACTCCGAGGATCTGGGACAGGAATTGTAACTGTCCGGGGCTAAATTCCCACAGCAGGCAGGTGGGATTTGCGCGGGCAGCTACTTCCCTGGCGGGCACGGGGGTTTGTAGAACTTTTGGCACGGCCGGCTCCTGCGGTTTGTTTACGAGATCAAACCTAGATTTATTAATAGGGCGCAGGGGAGACAAATATAAAAACTGCTTGCCTAGGACGCCGGAGAGCTATCTGTCCTTGGGGACAAACTGGAGTTGGTGTCACGGGAAGTGCCAAATTCCTGAAGTTGGAATCCTGGTGGTCGCACCAAACAGGGAGTCCAAGATTTTTCGGTCTAGATCAGACAGGGAAACTACCGGTGCTCGAATCGGATATGAGTCTATTTACCGCGGCGCTTACGCGAATGCTTGGAACGGCGTCCGGAAGAGGAGCCCCCCAAATCCAAATAGCTCAAAATGCGGAGGAATAAATTGCGGCAGGCTCCAGCGATGATTTTCCCAGCTTGCGTTAGCTTGCCCCAAATGGGGGCGATACGCGGATGTTTGCGGAAAGCCACCAACGCCACTATTAGGGCTACCAGGATAACTAAAAACCCGATCCCCCATTTTTGGTTAATAGTTATCCCCGGGTGGTCTTGTCCGCGCACTTCGAAACCTTTAACCAGAGCTTGGGGAGTTGTCCAGGTGACGGTGTTGCCTTCAGCTTTCGCCCCAGAATAGGCATCGGTTTTCAGCACCGGACCGGGGAACGTGATTGTCAGGCGAAATTGGTCGGTTTGGGCATCCAGAAAATCTAGGCTTTGCACCGGAGCGAGTTTAACCACGTAGCTGTCACCAATATGTTTAATGGTCACAAAGGGTTTCTTGGCCTGCGAAATATGCTGCGCTTTCACCGTGATTGTACAGTCTGAAACTTGATCGGTGGATTTGTCCTTAATCGCGACTTGTGCAGTTTTTAGGTAGTTCTCTATCCCCGGAATTTGGTCCTTACACTTAATATCTTGCGCGGTTCGGGGCTGGGTTAAATGAGTACTAAACGAATAGGTGTCGTTCTCGTAAATCTGCATTTGAGTGCTTGCTTCACACCCGGAAAGCAACAGCGCACAGGGAAGTAGAATTAGAGCTAAAAGTCGTTTACCTTTCACCCTCGCTACCTCCTTGAGTGACGGTTCTAAACCCAGCCATCGCGTTACCGTTACTTTTAATCATACTGTAAAGAATTATTTATGCCGACGGTAAAAATTTCACTTCCCCCCTTTAAAAACTAATCGGGAAGGTGTCCTACGGCCTAAAGTTCTGCTCAATATGAGCCAGGTCATAGTAATTTCCGGAAAGTTTTAGATGCTCGCGGTAGAGAATGCGGCAAGGATGAAGGACAATGGAAGAGCAAGAGCAACTAAGTGTTGCCGTGTCGAGTGCCGCAGGAGGCAAGAGATAAATGACAGTGACCGAGAAAGACGTGCTAGCTGCCGCCCCGAAGAACGCGCCGAAAGAGGTCGTTGATTGGGTAATTAAAGTTGCAGAACTGGCGAAGCCGAAAGCGATTGAATTTTGCGACGGTTCCGAAGAAGAATGGACTCGCCTAACCGATCTCATGGTAGAAACCGGGATGTTCACCCGGTTGAATCCTGAGAAGCGTCCTAATTCCTTCCTAGCTCGCTCGCTACCCTCCGATGTGGCGCGCGTAGAATCGCGTACTTTCATTTGCTGCGAAAAAGAAGAGGACGCTGGCCCCACCAACAACTGGGCAGATCCCAAGCAGATGCGCGAGACCCTGCATGGAAAGTTTGACGGCGCTATGGCTGGCCGCACCATGTATGTGATCCCCTTCTCTATGGGACCGCTGGGTGGCCCGATTTCTCAGCTGGGCATCGAGCTCAGTGACTCTCCCTATGTGGTCTGCAATATGCGGATCATGACCCGCATGGGTGCCAAGGCGATGGATCTCATCAACGAGGGACGTCCCTGGGTTCCGGCGGTTCACTCCGTAGGTAAACCGCTGGCTGAGGGCGAGACTGACGAAGCCTGGCCTTGCAATGACGAAAAGTACATCACCCACTTCCCCGAAACCAACGAAATTTGGTCCTTCGGTTCCGGTTACGGCGGGAACGCCCTGCTGGGCAAGAAGTGCTACGCGCTGCGTATTGCCTCCACCATGGCTCGCCGTGACGGCTGGATGGCAGAGCACATGCTGATTCTGCGTCTAACTGATGAAAAGAGTGGCGAACAGTACCACGTGACCGCCGCCTTCCCGTCCGCCTGTGGCAAGACCAACTTGGCTATGCTGCAGCCGACCATCCCCGGCTACAAAGTCGAAACCGTTGGTGACGACATTGCCTGGATGCGTCCGGGCGAGGACGGCACCCTGCGCGCCATTAACCCCGAGGCCGGATTCTTCGGAGTTGCCCCGGGAACCTCTTACGAGACTAACCCGATGGCGATGGAGACCATGAAGGAAAACTCCATCTTCACCAACGTAGCTTTGACTGATGACGGCGATGTCTGGTGGGAAGGCATTGATGGAGACACCCCCGATCACCTGATCGATTGGCATGGCAATGACTGGACTCCGGAATCTGGCGAAAAGGCCGCTCACCCGAACTCCCGTTTCACCACTCCGGCTGCGCAGTGCCCGATTGTTTGCCCCGATTGGGAAGCTCCCGAGGGCGTTCCGGTCACCGCGATCCTCTTCGGCGGACGCCGCGCCACCAACGTTCCGTTGGTAGCCGAGCAGTATTCCCCGGCACACGGCGTGTTCATTGGGGCGTCCGTAGCCTCCGAGCAGACCGCTGCTGCTGAAGGCGCTGTGGGCTCCCTACGTCACGACCCCTTCGCTATGCTGCCCTTCTGTGGTTACAACATGGCTGACTACTGGGGTCACTGGCTAGAAATGCAAGAAAAGGTGGGCGACAAGTTCCCGCGGATTTACCAGGTTAACTGGTTCCGTAAGGACGAGGACGGCAGCTTCATTTGGCCGGGCTATGGCGACAACGCTCGCGTTCTGGATTGGATCGTGCGCCGCGCCTCCGGCAAGGTTGACGCCATTGAGGGTCCGACCGGCTACTACCCCAAGTTCGAGGACTTCAACCTGGAAGGCACCGGTATGGGTCGGGAAGAATGGGACAAGATGTTCGCCATCGATCCCGATGCCTGGTTGGCCGAAACCGAAGATACCGAGAAGTACTTCTCGCAGTTCGGTGACAAGCTTCCGAAGGCCATCTCTGACGAACTCGCTAAGCTGCGTGAGCGTCTACAGGCACTGAAGTAACCACCTAACGGAGAGTTACCTCTTTCCTTTTTATAAAACAAGAGGAAGGCGGCCGGAAACGAAAGTTTCCGGCCGCCTTTTTCATGCCCCTTTGTATTGTTGATTTCTAGGTGTCACCCTCTGCCCATCCTCGGTGGATTCTAGGGGTGGTTGCAACGGTTGGTGGTTTTAGGCAAGCAGTTTGAG
>OKIM01000184.1_pt1 | contig 19529 bp, 15 predicted proteins | sample 1612191 | NCBI WGS metagenome assembly OKIM01 (sample SAMN04436781, study PRJEB24849) | human gut metagenome | biome: human gut; feature: NICU; material: stool | host: Homo sapiens | place: USA: Saint Louis, MO | collected 2011-03-31 | reverse complement strand
CCGATTCGGTAAGGTTTTTGGTAAATGAGTAGATAGCGGGGTAACCGGTAGCAGTATCGGGGATCTTGCAGCCAAATACGCCGGCGGAGCAGCTGGTAAGGCGGAGGAAAGGACACTGCGATGGCGCAGAGCAAAGCAATAAATACCAACGATCCCAAATATTCCAAATTGTCCATCGGGGTCTGCCCCGACCAGTGGGGAGTATGGTTCCCCGAGGACGAAAAGCAAATGGATCCCCGGCAAGCTTGGGAAGAAATGGCAGAAGCCGGCTTCGAAATCATCGAAACCGGGCCATTCGGTTATTTCCCCACCGATCCCAAGGAACTACAAAAATGGTGCGATGAATTCGGAATGAAGGTAGTCGCCGGCACTGGCTGGGGGATTCTCCACAAGGCCGAAGCCTGGCCGGAAACTTTGAAAACCTTCCGCGCCATCGCCGAAACCCACGCGGCAGTCGGCGCCGAATACATCGTGCACCTCCCTCCGCTATACCGCGACGACAAGACCTGGGAATGGACAGATGACCGCGTCCTATCTGATGATGCCTGGAAACTCTATGTAGAACACGCCAACGCCCTCGGGCAAATGCTGCTGGATGAATACGGCTTGAAGATGGTGCTGCACCCCCACGGAGATTCCCATATCGAAACTCCCGAGGAAATCGCGCGTATCTTTGACGCCACTGACCCCAAGTACGTAAACCTCTGCCTCGATTCCGGCCACGTGGTTTACGGCGGCGGTGACCCGGTAGAACTGATCAAGAAATACCCGGAGCGGATCACCTACGTACACATCAAGGCTTTCGATGAAGCCATCACCAAAGAGGCACACGAAAAGGACTGGCCCTTCGGCGAGGCCGTGGCTAAGGGGGCATCGGTATGTCCGCCTGCCGGGCTACCGGAAATGCATGAGTTCGTGGACGCGCTCGCGGAATTAGATCGCGAAATCTACTGCATTTGCGAGCAGGACTGCTACCCGTGCGAGCCCTCATTCCCGAAGCAGAATGCCATTAACATGCGGGAATATCTGGCCAGCTGCGGACTGGGTCTGAAGTAACTATCCATCACTTACCCGATGCCGCGGGAGCGGAGTGATTATTCCGCTCCCGCCGGCATCTCCATTCAGCGGCTGTGAAGTCGCGCCTGGGCGCACTGAAGCCACCAGGCAAATCACTCATAGGGGAGAAAAATGACATTAAATATTGGCTTGATCGGTGCGGGGGGCATGGGACGTGCTCACGTGGAACGGATCGAAAACGAACTGACCGGCGGCAAAATTGTAGCAGTCGCCGATCTAAACCTAGATGCCGCGAAAGAAGTAGCGGACAAAGTTGGCGGTAAAGCCTACGGCTCCGGCGAAGAACTAATCGCGGATCCCAACGTAGATGCCGTCCTGATCGCCACCTTCGGTCGGGTACACAAGCCCGATGTAATCCGGGCGATTGAGGCCGGAAAATACGTGCTTTGCGAAAAGCCGCTGGCAACCACGGCAGAAGACTGCCGCGAAATTATGGAGGCCGAACAAAAGGCGGGGAAGAAACTGGTAACCGTTGGGTTCATGCGTCGCTTTGACCAGTCTTATGGCATTTTGAAAGCCAAGATGGACTCCAAAGAGTTGGGCGAAACCACCATGGTGCACTGCCGTCACCGTAACCCCACCGTTCCGGAAAACTACCTGTCCTCTATGGCGATTGATGACACCGCCATTCACGAAATCGATACTTGCCGCTGGCTAACCGGTGAAGAAATCGTGAACGTGCGGGTAGATATTCCCCGCTCCACCAGCTACAAGTTCGACCACCTGACCGACCCGATCGTAGTGGTCATGTACACCGAATCTGGGATCCGGATTGACGACGAAGTAAACGTCAACATTGGCTACGGCTACGACATTCAGTGCGAAGCGGTAATGGAACAGGGTACCGCCTACCTGGGGGATCAAGAAAAAGTGTATGTGCGCTCTAGCCAAGAACGCGCCAACGCCATCTGCCAGTCCCATATCGACCGTTTCCACGATGCCTTCAACCGCGAGGTGCAGCAGTGGATTAACGCCGCCAGCGAGGATCGCCACACCGGCTCCAGCTCTTGGGACGGCTACGCGGCCACCTGCGTAGTGGATGCCGCCCTGGAATCCTTAGAATCACGAGAGTCCAAACTGGTCTCCGTGGAATTAATTGAACAGCCCGAGTTCTACAAATAACCTAGATCGCTCTTAAAGGAGAAAACATAATATGAGCAATGATGCTTATAAGGAGAAGCTGGCCACCCCGCCCTCTCCCGAAAAAGTTAAAGAGATGGTGGCCAAGACCCCCATGTCCGGGCCGCATCGCGGCACCATAATTTTGGCTGCTACCGCCACTTTCGGGTCGCTGCTATTTGGGTATGACACCGGAGTAATCGCCGGCGCTTTGCCCTATATGTATATGGACAATGTGGCCGGAGGGCTGGGGCTAGATGCCCTGCACGAAGGTTGGGTCAACGCCATGCTCGCCATCGGCGCAGCCTTCGGTGCCTTAATCGGCGGCTGGCTCACTGACCGGATCGGGCGCCGCACCAACATTATGGTCTTGGCGGTCATCTTCCTGGTTGGTACCTTGGGCTGTACTTTCAGCCCCAACGTATGGGTGATTTACCCCTTCCGCTTCATTCTCGGTTGGGCAGTAGGCGGCGCGTCCTCCTCAGTTCCGCTCTATCTAGCGGAAACTGCGCCGAAACGAATCCGCGGTCCGCTGGTTGCAGTAGACCAGTTCATGATCGTGTTTGGGCAGCTAGTTGCCTATATTTGTAACGCCGCCCTCTCGCAGGCGCATAACGCTCCCGAAGCAACCGTGAAAGCCATTAGCGCCGGCGTTATTTGTCCTAAAGGCTCCCCGGATGCCGGTAAGGCCGTGCAGGCCGGTGGCACCTACACTTGGGACTGTCTGTCCGGACTCTCCGATACCGTCCGCGAAACCATGGTGCTCTCTGGCGGTAACGGTAACGCCTGGCGTTGGATGTTGGTAATCGCTACTATCCCCGCCGTCTGCCTCTGGGTAGGTATGCGGGTCATGCCGGAATCTCCGCGTTGGTATGCCGCTAACCAGCGTTACTATGAAGCCATTGGTGCTTTGAAACGCGTGCGTGACACCGACGAAGAAGTAGAGTTCGAAACCAACGAAATGATCGAACTGCACCGTAAAGAAGAGGAAGAAGAGCAGTGGAACTTCTCCCGGATTTGGAGTACTCCTTGGACCCGTAAAGTGCTAATCATTGGGGTATTCCTGGGAATCTTCGATCAGACCACCGGGATTAACACCGCTATGTGGTACATGCCCAAGATTCTAACCGCCGCTGGTTTCGATACTGGTCAGGGCATTATGTTGAACGTGGTAACCGGTACTTTCTCCGCAGTTGGGTCCGCAGTTGGCTTCTTGTTGATCGCCAAACTCTACCGCCGTACCGTAGGTATCTACCAAGAAACCGGGGTCGCGATTTCCCTATTGGTATTGGCCGGAGTGTTCTACTGGGGTATCGAGCCTCATATGGATGCCCACGGCAACGTGGCCAGCGATATTCCCAACTTCTTGCCGTGGTTGGTGCTGGTTTTGGTGTCGGTATTCCTGTTCATCAAACAGTCGGGAACCATTCACTGGGTGCTGCTCTCCGAAATCTTCCCGGCGAAGATCCGCGGGGTCTCGCAGGGAATCTCGGTTTGCGCCCTCTGGATTTTCAACGCCATCGTAGCGGGAACTTTCCCCTGGATGATCGAGAACCTGGGTGGTTCCGGTACCTACTTGGTCTTCGGAATCATCAACGTGATTGCGTTGTGCTTCTACATTAAGTTCGTTCCGGAAACCAAGATCTACACCTTGGAAGAGGTGGAACAGAACCTGGAGGCTAAGTACTCCAAGTAATAGCTATATACCCAGCTACCGCCCTGGCCTGTCGGCAAACTATTCATTAGTTCGCTGGCAGGCCAGGGTTTTTATTATCCGACTTTATTTCCAAATTTACGAGGGCGAGCGCGAGCTTCTTCCGGGAGAGGGGGATTGGCGCAGCACTTTCACGGTAATGTAGCGAGAGATAGCTTCTCGCGAGAGCGGGGCTGAGCGCGATGTCCTCATCAGGGTACGTTTCTTTTAGTAATCGGAGAGCGCGGAACTCGGACTGTGGGCTTCAGAATCGCTTAGCGCTACTTTTTACAGGTGGTGGCGCGTTGCAGCAGCGAGGGACGAATCGCGATTTCTTGTCCGGGATCCCCCGGGGCGGCGTAGCGCTTAGCCAAGGCGGTAACGGCTTGTTCACCCAACTGATCTGCATGTTGGTCGATCGAAGTAATCGAAAACTCTTCTAACTGTCCCAAATAGGTGTCGTCATAGGTGATTAACCCGCAGTCTCTGCCTGGTCCCATTCCCAGGGCACGCAACGCGGTACAGGCTTCAATCGCTATCAGGTTGTTATGGGCAATAAACGCTGGCCGCTTGGCCACCGACCCTTCTAGGCACTGCCGAATCTGTTCACCCGGTTCCAAGTCAGGCAGCAAGGCTTGGAATCCCGGGAAATTCTTTTTCTTTTTTCGCAGGTTTTCAAAAGCTGCCCGCTGCACTTTGCGGCGGGTCACTACCGCTTGATCAACACTTTCCGGACTGGATAGGGAAAAGATGCGATCGTATCCACACTCGGCCAGGTGAGTTATTGCCAGCCGGGCGGCCGCTTCCTCGTCCATGTGGATAGAGTCTATTTTTCCTGCCACGTACTTTAACCCCAGCACCGCCAGGGGGAAGGTTTCCGATAGGTGCGCCAGGCGCTCTTGCGAAGAGGCAGGGGAGATCAAAATGACCCCGATAGTTTGCATCTCTTGGTAGCGGTTTATCAGGTTCCATTCTTTTTCTGGATCCTGACGCGCAGTTGAAACCAAAGATAACAGCTTGTTTTCTTCTGCAGCCAGGCGCAGCGCGTCCTCTACCTCTTCGAAAAAAGGATTTTGCAGGTCGGGCAGGATTACCCCGAGGAGATCGGTTCCGGAGGTCGATAAGAACGCGGCATTTTGATTGCGCACGTATCCCATATCAGAGGCAACACGCAGAATGTTGGCTTTAGTTTCCGCATTAACCCGCGGGGAATCAGATAACGCCAGGGAAACTAACCCGCGTGACACTCCCGCCTTGCGGGCTACATCTGCTTGCGTGGGGCGAAAACTCATGCCTTAAGTATATAAGTAACGCGTGTGAAAAATTGGGTTGACTTGGGGACATAGTTAGGAATCGTTCCTCTCAGAATCAAGGGGAGCGGGATTGAAAAAGATTTTAGAAAATATTGGAAAATAGCTCTTGATTTGTAGAAAAAAGTCCTTTACTATAGACAGTAGTTAACGCGTGTTAACACTGGTTTGCGGGGACGCTATCGCCAGGAATCAAGGCACTACTAAAACTCAAAGAGGAGAAAAAATGACTAAAGAAACTCTATCGGTGGCGGTGATCGGTGCGGGTATGGCCGGGCGGACCCACGCAGATGGTTGGCGGCAAGCCAACACAGTGTTTGCCTCAGAGCTACCCCGGCTGCGTCTAGCCACTATCGCGGACGCTTATCTTCCTTTCGCGGAGGCTGCCGCCCGTGACTACGGGTATGAAAAAGCTACTGATAACTGGAAAGATATTGTAAATGATCCCGATATTGACATTGTCTCCATTGTGGTAGGCAACAAGTTGCACCGCGAAATGGCAGAAGCATTGGTGAAAGCGGGCAAACACGTTCTGTGCGAAAAACCCCTTACCGATAACCTAGAAGATGCCAAAGCGATGGCAGAGTTTGGGGCAACCGACAAAGTAGTAACCGGTCTGGGCTACTGCTACCGCCGCAACCCCGGTTTGGCAAAAATCGCAGAAATGGTGCAAAGCGGACAGCTGGGGGAAATCACCCATTTTGACGCGCGTTACTGGTGTGACTATGGCTGTGACCCGAACAACCCGATCGCTTGGCGCTATAAGGGACCGATGGGCTCGGGCGCTATGGGAGATGTGGGCAGCCATCTAGTTGATACCTCAGAATTTATTTGTGGTCCTCTAAAGGCGGTCGCTGGCGCCCAGCTTTCCACCGTTATTAAGAAGCGTCCCCCGGCTCTAGAAGGAGTTGCAGGAGGTCGCGGCGCATCCTCGCAGGCAGAAGCAACTGAAACCGTAGAAAACGATGACGTTGCCACCTGCACCCTGAAATTTGAAAACGGGATAATCGGAACCTTCTCGGTTTCCCGGGTAGCGTTCGGATCCCCGAACTCCATGCAAATCACCGTTAATGGCACCAAAGGAATGGTCTCCTTCGATATGGCGCGTGCCGGCGAAATCATGGTTGATGACCAAACCGCTCCTGCCGGACTGGGCGGGCCGCGCCGCGTCCTCGTCAACCCCGATTTCCCCTACTTCAAGGGCGGATCCTCGATGGACTTCGGGGGAGTAGGCGTTACCCAAATCCAGCAGTTCGTTTACCAGGCTCACGCTTTCTTAGAGCAGGTAGCCGGGGTTAAAGACGGATTGACTCCCACGCCGGACTTTGCCTATGGATACCGTTCCATGCGGATCCTCGACACTATTGCCAAATGCGCAGCCAACGGTGGCGCCGAAATGGAAATCAAATAACCTCAATACCTATAAAGGAGAAAAATAATGGCTATGAATCTAGGTGCTTACACCGCCTGTCTACACAACTTCACTCTGCCCGAGGCTCTCGATCATTTGAAATCCTTCGGGCTAACCGGCGCGGAAGTAAACGTGGGGGGGCTTCATTCCCTCCCCGCACTGCCCGGTTGATTTGCTGATTGGTTCGAAAACCGCTCGTGAAGAATACCTGGGGATTTTTGAAGAAAAAGGAATGCGGCTTGCCGGCCTGAACACCTCTGGGAATGTGCTAGATCCGCTGCCCGATGTGGGGCCGCGCCACACCTATGACCTCAAACGCGCCATCGAACTGGCCGGAAAACTTGGGATCGGAGAAATCGTATGTATGTCCGGGCTGCCCGGCACCGACCCGGACGCCAAATATCCGGCCTGGGTAGTTAACCCTTGGAACGGTGAACAGCTAGAAGTCCTGGAATACCAGTACTCGGTGCTAGAGAAATTCTGGAAAGAAATGGATCTGCGCGCCCAAGATGCAGGCGTGAAAATGGCTTGGGAACTGCATCCCACCAACACCGTGTTCACCCCCACCCAGTTCCTAGAGTTCGACGAACGGGTCGGAGGCTTCAAGAACATTGGGGTAAATATGGATCCCTCCCACCTGATGTGGCAGGGGATGGACATTATGAAGTCGATCGAACTGCTCGGTGACAAGATCGTGCACGTGCACGCCAAAGACACCAAGATCGAGCCCGGGGTAGCCACTCGCGGGGTACTAGATCCTTCTTTCGGGCCGGTTCCCGAGGACGAATCCGCGCGCACCCCCGTAGGGATGGATCACTACTGCTCCTCCTGGCCCTCTGATCCCGCCTGGCGCTTCGTTGCCATCGGCGAAGGTCACGACGTGCCTTGGTGGAGCGAGTTCCTAGCCGCGATCGCCAAGATCGATCCGGAAATGAACATCAACATCGAGCACGAGGATGCCGCCTACGATCAGCTAGAAGGTATCCGTCTCGGGGCAGAAAACCTGATCGCCGCGCAGAGCGCCTAGCGCCGCACCTGCCGCACCGGGCGAATCGATACCATTTCCACCATCGCGTTTTCGGGAGATTCAATAGCGAAACGAACCGCTCTGGCGATAGATTCCACCGTCATATGATCGGCGGGATCATAGTAGCCAGCGTCCTCTTGCAAAACGTGTTGCATATCGGTATCGACTCGCCCGGGGTGGATAGAGGTGACCCGGATCTTGCCGCGCTCTTCCTCGCGGAGGCGATCGGCGAGGGCGCGCAAACCGAACTTGCTAGCTCCATAAATCGCGGAACCCAGACGGGAATCGAATCCCGATCCCGAGTTCATGAAAATAACCTGCCCCTTGCTGGCGCGCAGCAACGGAATACACAGGCGGGTTAAATCCATCGGAGCTACCAGGTTTAACTCCAGGTCATCGCGCCAATCCTGACGGCAAGCATCAGCAACATTTCCATTGCGTAGCCGCCCGGCATTATTCACCAGAACATCCAGGTGACTAAGCTGGGCGGCTTTCGCGGCGAGGGCGTCCTCGTCGCAAATATCAACCACCCAAGGTTCGGCCGAAGGAAGGGAGTCGGCTACTGCCCGTGCTCCCTCTTCAGTAGTTGCCCCCACCAAAACGTGGTGGTCACGAGCAAGTTCCTTACAGATGGCGGCGCCGATTCCGCGCGAACCGCCAGTTACCAATGCTACTTTGTCCATGCCGCCACCCTAGCGGCTATTGCCCGGAAATCAATTCTCGTTATCGCGGTACTTCTTTAAATCTTCCTCGGTACCCTCAAGCTTCTTTTTCTTGTGCATACGCGCCGCTTCTCCCGCAAAGTCCGGCACGTATTTAGACACTGCCACCGAAGGACGGACATAACCACTGGAGTTAGGACGCGGAGGCAGCTGGATTGGCTCCGCATCGCTTTGAATCTCCGTATAGGGGATAGATTCTAGGAAATGGTGGATCATATTTAGTCGCGCCTGCTTCTTGGAATCAGAAAGCACATGATGCCACGGCGCCACCGAAGTGTCCGTATGCACCATCATGTCGTCCTTGGCGCGCGAGTAGTCTTCCCAACGAGTGATGGATTCTAAATCCATGGGGGAGAGTTTCCACTGGCGTAAAGGATCACCGAGGCGAGATTTGAAACGCTTGTACTGTACTTTATCTGACACGCTGAACCAATATTTACGCAGGTAAATACCGTCCTCGACTAGCATTTGTTCGAAGATGGGGCATTGGCGCATGAACAGTTGCACCTGGTCAGGGCGGGCAAATCCCATCACTTTTTCTACCCCGGCGCGGTTGTACCAGGAACGATCGAAGAGGACGATTTCGCCGGCTGCGGGCAGATGCTCGATATAGCGTTGGAAATACCATTGGGTTTCTTGCCGCTCTGTCGGTTTAGGTAGCGCCACGATCCGGGCAACTCGCGGGGAGAGATATTCGGTCATCCGTTTAATAGTGCCGCCTTTACCGGCCGCATCGCGACCTTCAAAAATAACTACGATCCGGGCTCCGGTAGCTTTCACCCAGGTTTGTAGCTTGCCTAATTCGCCCTGTAAACGGTAGAGCTCGGCCTCATAAACTTTATTGGGGATTTTCTGCACTTTGATTTCGTCGGCTTCACTAATCCCATGTTCGCTTTGCTTCATCGATATCTCCTGGTTCGGCGGTAATTCTTAGCGTAGATCAGGGGTGCGCTGTGTGGGGGTGAAACGGGAAAGATAATTTGGGGAAGGAGTGGGAAAGAGTAGGCAGGCGAAGGGAAAACAAGCTAGTTTTAAAGTATGGAATTTAAAGTCATTGACCATCCGCTGGTGAAACATAAACTGACCATTCTTAGAGATAAAGACACCCCCTCTTCGGTGTTTCGGCAACTGGTTGATGAACTGGTTACCCTGCTCGCTTATGAAGCCACCCGGCACGTGCGGGTAACTCCCAAGCAAATCGAAACCCCGATTCAGCCGATGGAAGGCGCGGTAATCTCGACGCCTCGCCCGATCGTGATTCCGATTCTACGAGCCGGACTGGGGATGCTCTCTGGCATGACTGCCTTGCTACCCACGGCAGAAGTCGGTTTCCTGGGGATGAAGCGGGACGAAGAAACTTTGGCGATCGAAACCTATGCGAATCGTCTGCCTCAGGATTTAACTGATCGGCAAGTGTTCCTGGTCGATCCCATGCTGGCTACCGGCGGCACCTTGGTAGCGGCCATAGATTACGCTCTGGAGCGAGGCGCGCGGGATGTTACCTGCATCTGCCTGGTGGCGGCTCCGGAAGGGGTTAAGCACGTAGAAGAGCATATCGGCCAGCGAGCAGACGTTACCGTGGTGGTGGCGGCTCTGGATGAAGGGCTTACCCCGCAGGCTTATATTCGCCCGGGTCTGGGCGATGCTGGCGATCGGTTGTATGGAATCGTAGATCAGTAGATCAGTGGTAGCGCGAGTTGCTTAGCGCGGTGGCGCGGCAGCGTGCTGGCGACGCTGTATGGCGAGGATTGGCGAGGTTACGCGGCGGTGATTGTTTTGCCGCGGCGGCAACGCGAAGCGTCTAGCCGCGGGAGTGATCACATTTCGCGCCTAAAGTTTAGTTCTGGCGGACAAATCCGCTAAACTTTTGAAGGTCTGTTAACTCAGCATTTGGTGGCGTTTCCTCGCTTTATGCCTCAGGTACCTACGGTGCCTTCGGCCGCGAGTAACCACACCAACAACTGAATACAGTACCTGGTAGCGTGTCCGAGCGGCCGAAGGTGCAGCACTCGAAATGCTGTGTGGGGCAACCCACCGTGGGTTCAAATCCCACCGCTACCGCAAGGAAAAAATGCCCCAAGCGCTTGCGCTTGTGGGCATTTTTGACGCAGTGGTATGTAAAACTGCGTAGCGGTTTTACTAATACCGCAATGTGATGTCCCGCGACATGTGTCCGCATATGTCGCGGGATTTTTAGGATTTTGGGGTGTCTCGGATGCAAGGAGGATTGGCGCACGCGGACAATTTCGGTGCGGCGCACCAGGCAGAAGAAGATAGAGATTCATGAGCGAAACATCTAGTACCTTGACCTCCGAGCAAATTGATAAAAAATTTGATGACGGTGAGGACGTCCTCGAGTATTTTGACCTAGAAAACCCGCAGTAAAGCGGGACACCCGAAAACATTTTCTAAAGCACTGTGGGTTATAAATCTATAAGCTAATATAGATATCCGGTGCCCTTTTAGCTATCGATGCCGATAGCTAGGGACACAAGTTCACTTCACGGAAAAGGAAAACCAAAATATGAAAAAAGAACGCTTTTGGGTTGATAAGCCCCTGGATGAATCCGGAATTAAGAAACTTCCGGTACAGGGGGTAGAACCGCAAGATTTTGCTGCCGCGGTAGTTGATTTGATGCAGGCTAAGCTCAATGCAGGAACCCCCGGAACGGGAGCCGATGAACACACCGGCGAATTCTGGCACGGACTGGTGCCAGCTCGCGCCACTAAATCAGTAATAGCGATTCCCTTCGCTATTGATCCCAATGATATTCCCGATGAAAACACTCCTTTCGAATCCTGGTTTGCCGAAATCGAAAGCCCTTTGCCGCGTAATGTGGTGGGAACCTGGCAAGGAACTCGAGTTAGAACCAGCATTGTGGACGCGTTGCATTTCCACATGTTTGGAGCTTTCGACAAGAACTTTGGGAAAGCGGCTTTTTCGCTCCGAATTAACAGCGGATTCTTTATGCTGCTCTGTTTTGCGAACAGAAATCTCAAATACCTAGAAAATAACGGGGTGCCCGTCCGGGCGAATCCTACTTCGCCTTTCTACCTTAAACATCCTGAGCTCTGGCATTACTGGCAAAACGTGGTGGCCACTGATTTTGAGGGGTTGCAGGACTTGGTATTGCAGCACGAAGGAGCCAAGGCGGCACGTCCTGATACTTTTGTTTCAGCTGCGATGGCTAAAGCGCTAGCTGACTCTCCCTTGGCTTCGCTGTATGGAGATTTCCTCAGCAGTGAAGCTCCCAAGGTTCCTTCGGTCGGCAGACGCAGGAAAATGGAAGGCCAAAACCTAAATACACTCCAGCAGTATTTGAAAGACAATAACCTCACGATTGAGGACGTGGAATAGGCACATTGTGCAACAGCCGCATTTTGACGTCGGGTTCCATCTAGTTGAGGGGGATGGGACCCGGCGTGATTTTACCAGCAGATAAGGCAGGGCTGGGATATACTGATTCACTGTTTCCTGAAAGGTAGCCCATGAACAATGCAGAGATGCCACCACCAGCACGCTACAAACTTTCGTTTGTTGTTGGCCAGCTTTTACGCCGGGAAGCGCTGATTACAGTTCCTATTTTTTTGCAGACTCAAGACTGGAAGAAAACTAAGGAACAGATAACGGCGGATCATCTTTTCCAGCACCGCACTGCCAGTTCCGAGCGGCGCTTCTTAGCCGAGGTCATAAAACGACTTTCTACCTTGAGCCTGGCTGAAGTCGAATATTTTTCCCAAGCATCGGTTACTGAGCAGGGTTATCTCTTGTGGCTGGCGGCTTGCCGCCAATACCGGTTTATTGCCGAGTTTGCAGAGGAAGTAATCCGGGAAAAGTTCTTGATTATGAGCCCGGAGTTAACCCACACCGATTTCGACGTTTTTGTAAGCGGTAAGGCGGGGTGGCATCCGGAACTTACCGAGATCACCGATGCCACCATGAAAAAACTGCGGCAAAATCTTTTCAAGATGATTGAGGAAGCGGAGCTCACCGTCAATGGCCGCATAGAGCAATGCCTATTTTCTTGGGAACTAGAGAAGATCCTGAACGCGAAAACTCCCAGCGAGATTCGCCTATTTCCCGCCTTCAGTTCCGATAGCGTTGTTTAGGAGACAAGGGAGAAGAAAAAGTAACTATGATTACCCCGGAAAAGCTAGGCAGCATAGAAGAGCAAGGAAAATACCTCCAAAAAGTCATCAAAAACCCGAAGTTTTTGCACTTAGAGGGAGCTTTTCAGGAAACTCCATTCTTTATCTATCCCTACGACCCTAAGCGGGCTCTAGAAGTCGCCAGGATGAAGGACGACTTGCTGCGGAACCTTAAAGTTTTCGAGCCCAGCGTAGATGTTCTAGAGATTAATATTTACGATCTGGCGATTGAGCATCTGCAAGAGCTAGGCGTGTGGGAGCAGCTGCTAGAAAAAGAGACAGAGTTAGAGCCAGATGAATTTGCAGAACTGCTGCGTGGGATGCTGGATCCGGGTGAAGATTTGGCGCCGAAGATGGCAGAAAAACTCGCGGAGCATCGCGGGTGCGAGGTGGTTTTCCTGACCGGGATTGGCCAAGTATTTCCCTATATTCGGGCGCACACCCTCTTGAATAACTTGAGCACAGTAATAAATAAACATCCGTTGCTATTGTTCTTCCCGGGATTTTATCGACAGAGTGAAAACGTGGGTTCTACGTTAGAACTTTTTGGACAGCTTAAAAACGACCAGTATTACCGTGCCCGGAATATTTTAGAAGTTGAGGTTTAAATAATGAATTTGCAGGAATTTTTTTCAAAAGACATTGAACGTTCCATCGAACCTGTTATTAAGGCTGATGATGCTCTTAACCTGGAATCAGAAATCCAGGAATACGTACTCACGAAAGAGCTGCTTAACAGCCTGGAAATGGTGCTAGACACCTACGTTAACTTTGATAAATCGCGCAATGCCAATGGGGTTTGGGTAGCTGGTTTCTTTGGTTCCGGTAAATCTCACTTGTTAAAGATGTTGGCACATCTTCTAGGTAATGTTCCCGGACAGGATTTTCCGCGAGAAGAGGTAATCGCGGCCTTTAAAGAAAAGGTGGATGATTCCAATTTCACCTTGGAACCTTTGATTCAGCAAGCGGGAAAGATTCCGGCGAAGAGCTTGTTATTTAACATCGACGCCAAGGCAGATGTTAGTTCTAAGGAACAAGAAGATGCCTTACTGCGGGTATTCGTCAAAGTATTTAACGAGGCGCGCGGTTATTACGGAACTAAACCACCGGTAGCGCGTTTTGAACGGGATCTGGATAGGAACGGGCAGCTGCGGGCATTTAAGGAAGCTTTTGAGCGGAAGGCCAAAATCTCCTGGGAGCAGGGCCGTAAACAGGACATTTTACAGGAAGCCAATATCACCAGTGCCTATGCAGAAATTACGGGTGAGGAAGCGGCTCCGCAGCAGATTCTAAAGAAGTACAAAGATACCTACAGTATTTCGATTGAGGATTTTGCCAATGAAGTCAAAGAATGGCTGGATTCTCAAGAAGACCAGAATATGCGCCTCAATTTCATGGTGGATGAAGTGGGGCAGTTTATCGGCCGCAAGAGCAACTATATGCTGAATCTGCAAACTATCGCCGAGCAGTTAGCTATTAAATGCCAAGGTAGAGCCTGGATTTTTGTGACTGCCCAGGAAGCTATCGATAAAGTTGTCGGCGATATTTCGAAGACGCAGGGCAATGACTTTTCGAAGATTCGTGACCGCTTTGCAACTCATTTGAATCTCACTTCGAAGAATGTAGAAGAAGTAATCGAAAAGCGTCTGTTAGAGAAGAACACGGAAGCTAAGAGCCGTTTGCGAGATATCTATGACCTGCATAAAGATAGTTTCTCTACCTGGTTCAATTTCCGGGATGATTCGCGTTCCTTCCCGGTTTATCGGGACTCGGATGCCTTCATTAACTTGTATCCCTTCGTTCCCTATCAGTTCCCGCTGTTCCAGGATGCTTTAGTGGGACTGTCGGAGCACAATTTGCTCCAGGGGCGGCACTCCTCGGTAGGGGAGCGCTCCATGTTGGCAGTGGTGCAGATGGTGCTGAAGGATCTGAAAGACCGCGATGACAATCAACTAGTTCCCTTTGATGCCCTGTTTACCGGTCTGCGCAGCGCCGTAAAGTCTTTGGAGCTGCGGTCGATCAGCCGCCTGGAAGAAGCCGATAGCTCTCCGCTGCAAATCCGCATCCTGAAATGCCTGTTCTTGGTGAAATACCTCGAGGATTTCAAGGCGACTCCCGCGAATCTGCGGGTGCTGCTGATGGATGGTTTCGACATTAATCGCGCCGAGTTAGAAAGCGAGATTCGTGATGCCTTAAATGCTTTGGAGCGGCAGAACCTGGTGCAACGTAAAGGGGAACAATATGCGTTCCTGACTAACGAAGAACAGGATATGGAACGAGAGATCAAGAATGAGGAGGTGGAAGAAAGTCAGCTGAACCGGCAGCTACGGGACCTGATTTTCGGGGTAATAGATTCCAAGAAGATTCGTTACCTTGCCACCGATCAGGATTTTGAATGCGGTTTTTCTTTGGATCTCAACCAGTACAGTATGCCGAAAGATTTGAACTTCCAGGTTTATAGTTCCCGCAGTCAGTATTCGGAAACGGAAATCTTGGCGATGTCTGCCAACTCCGATGATCTCTGCCTGGTAATGCCCACGGACGATAATCTTTCCCAGGATTTGGAACTGATTATTAAAACCGAGAGCTATGCCAAGAAGAAGCATGGCAGTTCAGCGTTGAACGAGAATAAGCAGTTTATTTTGCTAACCAAAATGAACCAGAAGGAGGACGATAAACGCCAGCTGCGGCAGCGGGTAAGCAAAGCCTTAGCCAAATCAGCGTTGATTTTCAAAGGAAGGGAGATCACCACTAAAGCTGAGGATCCCCAGCAACGGGTGAATGAGGCATTCCAAGAGATAATCCCGGAAATCTTTTATCGGCTTGACGATACTAAGAACCTGAAATTTGATGAATCCTCTCCCCGCAGGTTCGCAGCGCCTACCAACGATACTTTGGAAGGGAGTGCGCCTGCGGAAATGAACAATCTGGCTTTGGAGCTAGAGGCTGATATTAAGGAAGCCGCCAAGCAAAGATCAATTTCCACGGTTCAGAATCTGGTAGACAAGTTTGGAGCTAAACCTTATGGCTGGAAGCAGCTAACAGTCACCTCCTTGGTGGGGTACTTGATCGGGGAAGGCAAAGTTCGCCTCACTTTGGATGGCAAGAGTCTAAGTCCCAGGGAAGCGGGGGCGGATTTAGAGGACAAGCGGATTCTGCCTAACTTGCGGATTGATTTGCAGAAGGATTACGACCCGGGGCAGCGTGATAGTTTCCGGAGGCTAGTGCAACGATTCGTATGGGGTCAGGAGCAAGACATTCCCCAGGAGCCCGCGGAGCTGGTGAAAGCCTGGAAGAGCCAAGCAAACCAGGCTCTGGAGAAGATCCAAAGCATAAGGGATCGGGCTGCCTGGCCTTTTAATGAGGCACTCGCGGATGCCGCCGCTAAGATCAGCAGCGAAGTAACCGGCAGAGAAGAGGAATATTATTTTGAAAACTTCCCGGCTAAAGCCGAGTTGGAAAGACTGGAAGAGGACTTGCTGACTCCGGTTTTCAGTTTTGTTAAAGGTAAAGGTGCCCAGTACTTCACGGAGGCGCAGGCATTCTTAGACCGGAATCGCGACAATCTGCATTATCTAGCATCTGCGGACAACCAGATTGCGGATACCATTCGCGAGTCTCTGGCGGATCCAGAGATTTTCCGCGGTAATAAACCGTTTCATTTGAAAGAGGCGACCGATAAGCTGCGGGCGGCATTGGCGGAGGTATTGAATCAGGAACGCGAAAAAGCGCAGGCAGAAATCCGTAAACAGGCAGAGAAAAACCGGAATACCAGCGCTTATCGGGAAGCCAGCGAAGAATCAAAAGAATACACCGAAGTTAAGATTGCTGATGCGCTGCGGCGAGCAGAGCAGGCTGATTCGGTGGCGGCGGCTCGACAGTCGGCTGCGGATTTTAAGCACGGCACTAAAGAAATGCTGGCAGATTTGGCTCCGGCAGCGGTAGATAACGAGGACGCGGCCCAGAAGGTGGAATACGTCAGGCTCGGGGATTTGGAACTTCCGGTAGCACCGGCAGAGATTAGTTCCGAGTCTGATCTGGACGTCTACTTGCAGGCTTTGCGAACAGCCATCCTGTCGGAGATCAAGGCTGGGAAAACCATTATTCAGTAAAGGAAACCATGGATACTAACGCTCTAAAAACCTTCGCGGTCGCTGCCCGGCAGCAGCTGCTGGCAGAGATTACTGTTTCTCTCAATGGAGCATTGTCGGGGCAAACCGCAGAATTACCGGACTCGGACTGGCGGAAGCAGCCGCTGAAAGCTCTGGAGGCGGCGGTTGCTAGTTCCGGTAAACAGGTGGTGATAGAGCGTTTAGCCTATGTGTGGTTTAACCGGCTGATCGCTTTTCGTTTTCTGGATGTGCGGGGGTTTACCCCGGCGGGGGTGGTGTCTCCGATTCAGGGACAACCCCAGGGTCAACCGGAGATATTGACGAACGCCAAGCAAGGTTATTTTGACCCGGAGGTATTCAGCGGAGCGGCGCGGCAGGGTATCCAAAAACGGGTAGCGGGGCTGCTAGACGGCAGTATCTCCCCTTCGGATCCGTTTTTTCAAAGCACTTCCCTGGACGGGCAAAACCTAGCCTTTGTGCAGCTCTTAGAGGCCTATTGTCAGGATTGGGCGAAGAAACTGCCGGGAATGTTTGGGGAGGCAGCCAGTTACTCCCAGCTAGTGGTGCCGGCTACTTTACTGTCCCCGAAATCAGTAATGTCCCAGGCGGTGCGGGTATTAACCCCCCAAATGTGTGAAAATGTGGAGGTTATCGGCTGGCTCTACCAGTTCTATATCTCGGAGCGTAAAGACGAGGTTTTCGCGGGTTTCAAGAAAAACCATAAAGCCGGTGCCGCCGAGATTCCCCCGGCGACTCAGTTGTTTACCCCGGACTGGATTGTGCGCTACCTGGTAGAAAACAGCTTGGGACGCCTGTGGATGTTAAACCACCCCGATTCCGATTTGGCAGCGCGGATGTATTACTATCTGCCCCCGGCCAGCGCGGAAACCGATTTCCTGCGGATTTCCCGCCCGGAAGAAATCAAGGTGATTGACCCGTGCGTGGGGTCAGGGCATATGCTTACCTATGCTTTTGACCTGCTTTATCAGATCTATGAAGAGCTGGGTTATGAACCGGGCAGTATTCCGGCGTTAATTTTGGAGCACAATCTGGTAGGGCTAGAGATTGATCCCCGCGCTGCCGGTTTAGCGGAGTTTGCCCTGGCGATGAAAGCCCGGGAAAAGGCCAGCAATTTCTTCCGTTCCTACCAGGTCTCTCCCCGCATCCAAGTGATACGCAACTTCCATTTCACCCCTTCGGAAGTAGAAATCCTGACTGCGAACGCTCCGGCGGGTACTGCAGAGTTCTTAAAATTATTTGAACAGGCGGATGTGTTTGGCTCTTTGATTCAGCCCGATCGCGAGCAGGTGGAAGAAGTCGCCTCCTGGGTTCAGAAGCTGCAAGACAGCCCCCAGATGGGAACTTTAGATTTCAGCGGGGCAGTAGAGAAACTAGAAAAGGCGGTAGTACAGGCAAAGTACCTGGCGGATAACTACACCATTTGTGTCACCAACCCTCCCTATATGGGAAGCGCAAATATGACAGATACTCTCGTTAAATACTTAGAATCCGCATACCCCAAGGGAAAGTCCGATTTGATGACCGCGTTTATGATTCGGGTCGCCAACATGACGGTACAGCACGGCTATTGGGCTATGCTAAATCTGCCATCGTGGATGTTCCTCAAGTCCTATCGGAATCTGCGTACAGACTTATTAGAGCAACAGACAATAACAACCCTAGTTGGACTAGGCCGAGGAGCTTTTGGTTCTGACTTTGGCACGGTTGCTTTCACTGTTAATCGCACCAGGCCTACAAATGATTTCAAAGGTACATACCGCAAACTATACAAAGAACATGTTGAAGTTCGCTCAATTGAAACTATTCGTCAATTGTTCTTAGACAAAGACTATGGACGTTTCGAAATTAGCCAAAAATTATTTGAGAACATTCCGGGGATGCCGCTGGCATATTGGTTGAGCGAAGCGATGCAACGGGCGTTTAGCTTAGGTAAACCCCTAGGTGAAGTTGCTGCCCCGCGGCAAGGGTTAGCCACCAGCGATAATCAGAGATTCTTGCGGTATTGGTTTGAGGTGGATTATGCCCGCACCCATTTTCATGCCCGCAGTCGCGAGGAAGCCGAAGAAAGTGGCAGGAAGTGGTTCCCCTATAACAAGGGTGGGGAATTTCGCAAGTGGTGGGGCAACCAAGAGTATGTAGTGAACTGGGAAAATGATGGCGAAGAACTTGATTCTTTCTCGCGCTCTGTCTTAAGGAATCCGGATTATTATTTCCAGTCTTCGGTATCTTGGTCGAAGATTTCTTCAGGTTCTCCCGCCTTCCGAGTGTTTCCTCCGGGCTTCATTTTTGACGTAGCAGGAACTTCAATCTTTGCTGAAACCGAGAGGCTCGCCAGTTTCGCAACGGTGTGCAACTCGCGGGTAACTACCGCGATGTTAGCGGCAGTTTCTCCCACTTTGAATTTCGAAGTGGGGACGGTGGCGGGATTGCCGTTGCTGGAAGTATCGTCAGAAACCCAGCGGCTAGCGGAAGAAATTATCGATATTACCCATCGAGATTGGGATTTCGCGGAAACCTCCTGGGATTTTTCGGGTAGCCCCTTACTGGCAGATGCCGCTGGCGGTAACCTGCGGGAACTGACCGAAGACCGGTATCGGGCGGCTTTGGAAACCACGGCGAAGGTTCAGGAAGTGGAAACGGAAGTGAATCGGGAAGTTGCCCGGGCTTACGGGTTGGAAGCAGAAATTGACCCCCAGGTGCCGTTGGCTGACGTGACTTTGACCGAAAATCCCTATTACCGCTATAAACCCACCAAAGATTTGACCCGCAGCGACCAGGAATACCACGACCTATTCGTCACCGATGCCATTAAAGATTTGGTGTCGTATGCGGTGGGCTGCATGTTTGGGCGCTACAGCCTGGATAAACCGGGGTTAATTCTGGCGGAT
>OKIM01000183.1_pt1 | contig 19625 bp, 22 predicted proteins | sample 1612191 | NCBI WGS metagenome assembly OKIM01 (sample SAMN04436781, study PRJEB24849) | human gut metagenome | biome: human gut; feature: NICU; material: stool | host: Homo sapiens | place: USA: Saint Louis, MO | collected 2011-03-31 | reverse complement strand
TGGAACACTGATCCCGCTGTTGAGCGGATCACTTTCGGGCTGCGAACGTCAGCGGTGCCCACCGTGGTCAGGACGCACTGCGCACCCATCGCATCGGCCGTGCGGATCAGCGTACCGACGTTGCCGGGGTCTTGGATGCGCGCAAGGATCACTGCCAGTCCGTCAACGCTCGGCATCTGCGTAACAATCGCGTCGTGTCGAGCGACCGCGATGACGCCCTGACAGTCAGGGGACATCGCGTGAGCAACCTCGTCGGTGACGCGGTGAACCCACCGTGTGGCCTGGCGGGCCTGCTCCAAGATTTCTGGCTGGGATTCCTCGACTCGTTCGGTGACGTAGACGTCGGTGACGCACTCGGGGCGCCATGTCACCAGTTCGAGGACTGCTCCTGGGCCTTCAACCAGGAGGAGTCCGGTGCGTGATTGTGCTGAGCGCCCGCCGAGTGAACGGACTGTTCGCACGCGGTCGGCACGCGGGTTGTCCATCACAGGCGGGCGCTCAGGATGAAAATTGTGAGTCAATCAGGATGCCTTGGGGGCGTTGACGTCTTCGGGCAGCGCTTCACGGGCAGTCTTCACAATTGCTGCGAAGGCGTTTGCGTCGTTGACTGCCAGGTCGGCCAGCATGCGGCGATCGATTTCGATGCCGGCAAGGTTCAGACCCTGAATGAGGCGGTTGTACGTCATGCCGTTTGCGCGTGCGGCAGCGTTGATGCGCTGGATCCACAGGCGACGGAAGTCACCCTTGCGGCGCTTACGGTCACGGTAGCTGTATACGAAAGAGTGAGTGACCTGCTCTTTTGCCTTACGGTACAGGCGTGAGCGCTGCCCACGGTATCCGGATGCGCGATCAAGTGTGGTGCGACGCTTCTTGCGGGCGTTGACAGACCTTTTCACACGTGCCATGTTGTTATCTCCTTACCTACAAGTCTTCGCTATCACTTACCCAGCAGGGTACGAACTCGCTTCGCATCTGCAGGTGCCAGCACCTGGTCACGGGAGAGGCGGCGAGTACGGCGTGAAGACTTGTGCTCGAGCAGGTGACGCTTACCAGCACGTTCACGCATGATTTTGCCGGAACCGGTCACGCGGAAGCGCTTCTTGGTTCCTGAGTGCGTCTTGTTCTTTCCTTTTGACATAGTGTCGTTTCCTAACCTTCAACACCTCTTGGCACTGGTGCCAAGAAAGTAGCTACTGTTCCGCGCTTTCAGCGTTCCTGGCGCTGCGAGCTTGCTCCTTGCTGGAACGTTCTGCCTGCTTGTCACGGCGGGCTTCGCGCTCAGCCTTGCGGCGGCGGCGTTGTTCGCTCATTGCTTCTGACTTGCGTCGCGTTGGGGCGAGCACCATCGTCATGTTGCGGCCATCCTGACGTGGGACGGATTCGACCGTCGCCATGTCACCGACCTCTTCTGCCAGACGTTCCAGTAAACGAACTCCCGCTTCGGGGCGAGACTGCTCGCGTCCGCGGAACATGATCATGACCTTGACTTTGTCTCCCTGGTTCAGGAAACGCTCCACGTGGTTCTTCTTCACGTTGAAGTCGTGGTCATCAATCTTCAGGCGGAAACGGATCTCTTTGAGCTGGGTGTTTGCCTGGTTGCGTCGCGCGTCGCGCGCTTTCTGTGCGGCTTCGTACTTGTACTTGCCGTAGTCCATCAATTTGGCTACTGGAGGTTTCGCGTTGGGGGCCACTTCAACGAGGTCGAGGCCTGCTTCGTCTGCCAGACGCAATGCGTCTTCGACGCGCACGACTCCGACTTGTTCTCCCGATGGGCCGACAAGACGTACTTCGTTTACTTTGATGCGCTCATTGATCCGAGGCTCGCTGATGGGTGGCTCCTTCCATGGTGGTGCATCACGAAAAAATCTCCGTGCGCAACGCAACGGAGACTGACACCACGTGGCCACAGCGATGCTGCATGCAGCATCGGCTCAAGCCAGGAACCCGATCCCCTGAGGCGGGAATCAAGGTGGGAGTATCTCCGCTTACGTCCCGGGTACGGTACCCGGACAATCGACAGCTACTGTATCACTGCCGTCGAAGGCAAATCCAGCGAGATTAGGCAGGATCGTCATGGGGTGCCTCACACTGCCAGATGTGGAAGGCCCCGCGTGCAACATCTGGTCACACACAGGGCCTTCGTCACTGAGATGCGGCGGTATGCGAATCACTCGCGGTTTACCACCATGATCCTGACGACCTCAGTTCAGTGATTTCAGGTTTAGTGCTTCCCTCGGGGAATGTCACCTGGCCTGACACACGGAATTCAACGTTGTCCGGTGAGGGGTTCTTGTTGAATTCGGTCGGATTTGTCTGGGTCTTGATCGTGGCCTTATCCGTGACGAACTCAAATGCGGTGAAGTCTTCAAGGGTGGTGGGCAGTTTGGTCACTTCCAGAACAGCGAGTTTGGTGCTCTGCACGCCGCTGGGGCATGCTTCATTCAGATTTCCACCGTCGATGGAGGCACAGCTTTCCACGAATTCCTTGGCCCGATCAAGCATCAGTGTCTGCAGTTTTTCGGTCGGTTCGGGTGCGTCCCACCAGAGCGTCGAGGATGACTCCGGGCCCCCACGATCAGGCTCTTGTCGGGATAGTTCACATACTCATTGGATCCGTAGGATGCCTGCGCTGGGTAGATTCCGGGGTACAGGTAGAACGTCTGATACTCCTGGGAGTTCTGATCATCGTTCGTGATCGGAACGCTTTGAGAGCCGATGGTGACCGAGTCAAAAGTGCCTGGCTGGAGGGTGATCTCTGTGGCCAGTGTGTCGTCAATCTTCCAGTTCTTGAGAACGAGGAAGGTGGGCTGGGCAGGGGTGACCTGAAGTGTCGTATCGACGACTTGCCCATCAAGGTAGTATTCGACATCCAGCATTACTCCACGCGGCTTGTCGGAGCTGAGTGAATAGTCATCACTGCCGGAATCAGTTCGCGTCACCGAGAAATTTTCGATTCGCGCGGTCGCGCCGGCCATTGCTTCGTTTGTCAGAAACGCTCGTTGATTATTGGGTTTGCCGGGGTCCACCATCTGCGATGCAGCATTCGCGTCACCCGCTGCAAGATATCCCAGGTATTCTTCAGCAGCTTTTTCAGGGGTCCGCGTGCTGTTGAGGATGTAGAAAGCGATTGTCCCGATCAACGCGAGTGCCATCAGTACGCCGATGACCACCAACACGATGCGGACAGTCTTGCCGGACGAGGACTTAGTCGTGGTCGCTGCGTGGGAAGACCCGGCGCCTCGCATTTTCAGACATAGTGTCATACTCCCGGTAAAAAGATTTAGCGCATGAAAGCGCTTCTATCCTAGTCTACTTTCATCGTGAAATGGCCGATCGCGCCCGCTTTCAGAACTGGAAGGGGAAGTCGAACGAGTATGCAGGGGCTCCACTGTCATCAAAAGTAACGGCTCCGACCATCTCGAGCTCATCCTCGTGAGGGGAATCAGCCCCATCGCTATGGAAGAGCATAGCCAGCAGGTCGAATGCGACGTCGAGCTTCGCTTGATACGGGTTAAAGGCGTAGTCCTGTACGGAAATTCCTTCTTTCAGCTCTGCCAACTTCGCTCCAAAATGTTGTGCGGCTACAGACATATACCCGCATTGATCAGCCTTCACATCGGCTGCGCACTGGTCGACGAACTTCTGTGCTTCGTCAACAATGCTCTGGCGGAACGTGTCCGTTACTTTGGGCTCGAACACTGCAGAGTTGAAGCTCTGAGCTGCGTGAGCATCCTTTTCTCTATCGGCCCGCGATCTTGATTGATGCTACAAACTCTATTATTCCAAACTATCGCTTAACGCAGCATTTTGACAACATTATCCCGCTTTAATCCTCAGGAGTCACGATCTTCATATGGAAAACAGGATCTGATCTCTTCGACAATTCGACCGTGCCCTGGACGGCGAGTATCTGCTCCTTGTCCGGTATATTGAGCCCGTCATCCCTGAAATGGAGCGTCGCCCTCGTCACATCTGTTCGCATGTCCGGAATCCCCGTGGAGTGCACCATCGACACAAGCTGGTTGTCAGCGGGGCCGGCAGTGGTCAGTTCTCCATTGAGGGTGGCTGATTCTGATTGCTCATCTGTGTAGAAAGCGTAAATGAATCCGCACTGTTCATCAGGATCGTCGCGGCTTTCCCGGCATTCATGCAGGAAATGGTTCGCGCAGTCAACAAATGCCGCAGTGAATGTGTCTGTCAGTTCCGGCTCCCATTCAACAACCGACTCCGGAGAGTATTGATCACTGTCGTCAGGTGCCACAGTCAGATCCTGATCGGCGAATCCGGAAGGAAATACGACAGTCGTAGCCAGCGGTCTGGTGATCTGCCAGGTATCTTCACCAACGGGCCGGCTCACCTCGATTTCCACTTCATATTCCTGTCCGCCCAGCAGGTAAGTGACGCCGAACAGACGCCTCAGGGTTGTCGGATTGCGACGGGCGGGCCATCATCACCATCACGATGGCAGCCACGGCCACCACAGCGGCCACTGCACATACGATGCCAATAATCAGGCCGGTTTTCTTCCTGGGCGTCGTGACCGGGAGGTTGGATAACTGAAATGGGGCGGAATTCGGTGCGTGCTGCGAGTTCGGCTGGTCTCCTTACCTGCGTCGTGACAAGTTATGATCATCGTAAGAGACCACGTTCAGGATTAACAGCTATACCGCATGAACCCACGTTGGCGCGATCATGATCTGGTCAGCCGCAGCTTTGAGACGATCACTGCCATAAATGCAGTTGATTGCGCGGGACAATTCGCGTCGGACCGCTCGCTCATCACCACCGGCGGCCGCGCACAGCTCGACGATGACGCGACTGCCGCCTCCATGATGGATACGCACATCGACCACGCATCGGACACCCTCGTCCATGATGATGCGCAGCAGACCGGCGGCAAGTTCGCGATCTTTCCACGCGGGCAGCCACCTGTCCCCCACTGACAGCGAATTGCACGCGGGGCGCGGGATCACGATATTCGCACCGCGCGGATCGGCCACTATCAGCCCTCGGGTTTCGACGAGGGCGCTCAACGCGGCAAGGCGCGTTGAGACAGGCAATGGGCGTGCCTGTGGGTCAAACGCTGCAAGCTCATCCGTTGACGTGAACACGACCAATGCCGGGCCTTCAGGTGTTTCCGCCCTGGTGAACTCCACGTGGTTGTCAGAGTTTCCGCCATTGAGGACAACTGGAATAATGACGCGCTCACTGCTCAGTGCGTGAACAAGCTGTTCGAGGCGCTCGCCCTGCTCGCTGCGGGTACCGGCTGGCAGTCCGAGTGCGTGACGCGTCAACGGCAACGTCTGGCCACAATCCGATGAGTCGGTGTGCAGTGTCAGGCGCTGCGCAATCTTGTCGCGTTGCTCATCGCTCAGTTCCATCATGACTGCTGAGGGCCGGCCGCTTCCAGCGCCTCTTCCAACGTGAACGCCCCGGCGTACAGGGCTTTACCAATGATTGCGCCTTCCAGGCCGATCGACGTCAGTTCACGCAGGGCTCGAATATCGTCAATGCTGGACACGCCGCCCGAGGCGACAACCGGCGCATCGGTACGTTCACATACGGCGCGGAGCAGATCAATATTCGGCCCCTGCATCATGCCGTCACGCGCCACATCGGTGACCACGTATCGGGCACAGCCAGCCTCGTTCAGACGCTCCAGGACCTTCCAGACATTTCCACCTGGTTTCGTCCAGCCTCGTGCTGCCAGAGTCTCACCGCGCACATCCAGGCCCACGGCAACCTGATCGCCGCAACGCTGGATAATCGATTCGGTCCATTCGGGGTCTTCCAGCGCTGCCGTGCCGATATTGATGCGGCGTGCGCCGGTGGCCAGGGCGCGCTGAAGTGAGGCGTCATCACGGATGCCGCCCGACAGTTCAACGTGCAGCGGGATCTGGCGTACGACATCAGCCAGCAGGTCGATATTGGATCCGCGTCCAAAAGCGGCATCCAGGTCAACCAGGTGCAGCCACGCGGCGCCTGCGTGGGTGAACGCCTGTGCAGCTTCCAGGGGTGCGCCGTACTGTGTTTCCGTTCCTGCCTCACCCTGGCGCAAGCGCACTGCCTGCCCCTCAACCACGTCAACGGCAGGCAGAAGAATCAACGGAGTATCCATCAGTCACCTTTTCTAGTCAGATAGAGCGGTTTTAGTCAGACACGGTGGTCGCCAACCAATTCTGCAGCAGCTTCAAGCCGGCGGCACCAGATTTTTCGGGGTGGAACTGTGTGGCGCTCAGCGCTCCGTCTTCCACGGCTGCGACAAAGCGCTGACCGTAGGTTGCCCAGCTCGTCTGCGGAGCAGCTGCCGTGCGAGGGCGAGATGTCTGAGCCGGATCATCCATCACGGCGTAGGAATGCACGAAGTAGAAGTACTCCTCATCCAGTCCGTCGAACAGTGTCGTATCGGATGCGGCTTCAACCTGTGTCCACCCCATGTGCGGAATGATGGGCGCGCCCAGACGGTCCACGGTTCCGTCCCACTGCCCCAGGCCCTCGGTCGTACCCTTTTCAGTGGAGCGGTCGAACATGATCTGCAGCCCGACGCAGATTCCCAGCACGGGCCTTGCACCTGCGATCCGGCGTTCAATCATCCTCAGGCCTTGCACTGCGCGCAGCTGGTCCATCACCGTGATGAATGCTCCCACACCTGGCACCACCAGGCCGTCAGCTTCGCTGACTGCCTGCGGATCGGCGCTCAGTGAGACGTCGGCACCGGCTCGTTCCAGCGCACTGCACGCTGAGCGCACGTTGCCTGACCCGAATTTCAAGACGACGATTCGAGGGCGTCGCTGCATCATGCTCATGGTTTTCTGAACCACCCTAATGGGCCGCGTGGTCGTTTCAGGCATGTGCCATCAGGTGCGACCGACCCGTTGTAGTCATCCGGGGTGGTTCTGCCCAGCAGCAGGTCTTCAAGGGCCACCGGCATTGATCCGATCAGCACGCCAGCTGGAATATCGTCTTCCGGCTCGCCCGACACGTATCGGCGTGCACTGATCTGTCCGGATACACCCGGCTCCACATCTTCCTCGTCACCTTCAACCAGCCACGACATGATTGCCACGGAGCCCAGCTTGGACAGGCGTGAGGTCAGTCGTGCCACCTGATCCACTTCGGGTGGCATGGAGCGGCACTTGCCCATCAGTGAGGCCAACTCGTCTTCCTCGGTCATCGGCTGATTGGAATCAACTTTCAGCCAAATCGCGGTCCACGGCTTAATCGGGACGACGTGGACGGAAAGCCCGGCCAGCTGCAGGAGTTTGTGCAGCGCCTCGGCTGACGGAATCGGTGTGAGCACCAATGCGACCGACAGGGATCCACCTTCCAGGTGCAAGGATTCATCAACCGGAGTGTCCAGGTCATGCCGTTCGGCAGGTGCGCTTGAGCGCTCGAAGTCCGCAACGATTCCCGCGAACTTAGCGTCAATGTCCTCATCGTCAGGACGCTGAGGAACATCCTGGACCATTACAGTGCTCCTTTGGTAGACGGAATGCCACTCACCCGTGGATCCGGTTCAACAGCGCCGCGCATCGCGCGGGCAAGTGCCTTGAACTGCGCTTCCACAATGTGGTGCGGGTCGCGACCGGCAAGCAGACGCACATGCAGACAGATTCCGGCGTTATAGGCCAGCGACTCAAACACGTGTCGTGTCATGGAGCCGGTGAAGTGCCCGCCAATGAGGTGGTATTCCTGGCCGGCCGGCTCGCCCTCGTGCACGAGGTACGGCCGCCCTGAAATGTCCACAACAGCATGAGCGAGGGCTTCATCCAGGGGCACCGTAGCATCTGCGAAACGGCGGATTCCTGCCTTGTCACCAAGCGCCAACTTGATGGCCTGGCCCAGGCAGATCGCGGTGTCTTCGACAGTGTGGTGCACGTCCACGTCCACATCCCCGCGCGCCTGAACAGTCAGGTCAATCAGGGAGTGACGCCCAAATGCGGTGAGCATATGGTCGTAGAACGGCACACCAGTCGAAATGTTGGTCACGCCGCTGCCGTCAAGATTCACTTCCAGGTGAATTGTTGACTCTGATGTTTCGCGGTCAATTGTCGCAGTTCGCGCGTTCATGAGAGAACCTCCTCCAGTGCCGTCATGAATTGCTGGTTTTCCTCAGGTGTCCCTACGCTGACCCGCAGCCAGCCGTCAGGGCCGACGACGCGGATCAACACGCCCCGCTCCAGGAGCTTGTCAAAGATGTCCTGCCGATTATCGAAACGTCCAAAGAAAATGAAGTTCGCGTCAGATTGAGCCACCTGCAGCCCTCGTGATTCCAGCCAGTGCGCGAGGGCGTCCCGACTGTCACGCAGGTCGGCCACCTGCTGCATGAGGCTTTCACGGTGACGCAGCGCCGCCAGTGCCGCTGCCTGCGTGATGGCTGACAGATGGTAGGGCAAGCGCACCAGCATGATCGCGTCAATGACGTCCTGGCAGGCCACCATGTATCCCAGACGCAGCCCGGCCATTCCAAATGCTTTCGACATGGTGCGCGAGACAACCACGTGCGGATAGTGCTCAACGAGTTCGAGTGCCGAGGATGTCCCCGCACGCCTGAATTCCGCGTACGCTTCATCGATGACCAGCAGGCTCGCTGTGGGCTGTCCGTCCGGCCCGACAGGCCCGCTGAATCGTGTGTCGTCAGCCAGGGAGCGGATGTCGTCAAGTGACAGTGCTGTTCCGGTGGGATTGTTCGGACTGGCCAGCAGAACGACTGCCGGGTGCTCAGTTTCGAGCAGGTCGCGCAGGGCATCCAGGTCGATGGAAAAATCCTCGTGCCGATCACACGTGACCCACCGTGAGCACGTGTCGCGCGCGTACTCGTGATACATCGAGTATGTCGGGGCACATGAAACGACGGTCCGTGACGTGCCGGCGAATGCCTGCAGAATCTGGGTCATGACTTCGTTGGAACCGTTAGCTGCCCATACATGTTCGGGCGGAACACTTACACCGCTTTCGTCAGCCAGATATCGTGCCAGTTCCCCACGCAGTTCCAGAAAATCACGATCCGGGTAGCGGTTCAGCCCGCTGGCGGCGCGAGCCACTGAGCGCGCGATATCGTCAACCAGCTCGTCAGAAGGCGCCCACGGATTCTCATTGACGTTCAGGCGTACGGGCACATCCAATTGGGGCGCGCCATACGGGCTCAGCCCCGCAAGTTCAGGGCGCAGCGGCAAACGTAAATCAGTCATTGCGTCCGCCTTCCTCGCGTCGGATCAGCGCGGCTGCTCCGTGTGCCGGCAGGTCTTCGGCACATGCCAGCGTGTTGAGGTCATCGGTGAGCGCTTCGAGCGCATCGTGTGAATACTCAACGACCTGCTGGCTGCGCAGATACTGTCCCACGTTCAGTCCGGCAGCGTAGCGGGCGGTGCCTCCTGTGGGCAGGACGTGGTTGGAGCCTGCAACGTAGTCGCCCAGCGGTACTGGCGTGTACGGGCCGACAAAAATGGCACCTGCGTTGCGCACGCGCAGCGCTACTTCGGCAGCATTCTCTGTCTGTACTTCGAGGTGTTCGGGAGCATACGCATCCACAACGCGCAGCCCAGCATCCAGATCATCGACGAGGACGATGCCCGACTGCGGTCCGCTCAGCGCCGTCATAATGCGTTCGGTGTGCGCGGTCAGCGGTGCCAGCCGCTGAATCTCAGCTTCCACTGCATCCGCAAGCGGCTCACTGTCCGTGATCAGAACAGATGCGGCAGCAGGATCATGCTCCGCCTGGCTGATCAAGTCAGCGGCAACGAAAGCGGGGTGAGCATCACCATCGGCAAGGATCGCTATTTCAGTGGTTCCCGCTTCCGCATCGATCCCCACGTGAGCAGACACCACCCGCTTAGCTGCGGCCACATAAATGTTGCCCGGTCCTGCTACGACATCAACCGGTTCACACACGTCACCCTCGTCGTCAAATCCGTAGGCAAGGCCGGCGATTGCCTGCGCACCACCCATTGCCCACACGTCGTCCACGCCCAGCAGTGCGCACGCTGCAAGGATTGTCGGGTGCGGCAGTCCGCCGAACTCGCGTTGCGGAGGTGAAGCCAGGGCGATTGAGCTGACGCCGGCGACCTGCGCGCACACCACGTTCATCACAACTGAGGAGGGGTAGACAGCCAAGCCACCTGGGACGTAAACACCGGCGCGCTGCACCGGTACCCACCGCTGGGTAATCGTGCCGCCGGGAATGATGGTGGCGTGTTGCGTGGTGGGCAGCTGGACAGTGTGGCCGGCGCGGTTATGCTCGATCGACACTTCCAGCGCGCCGCGCACCGCAGGGTCAAGTCCGTCGAGGGCGGCACGGATCTGGTCGGCCGGTACCTTCAGGCGATCGGGACGCACATGGTCGAAACGCTCGGCACAGTCCTTGATGGCGCTCGCACCCTCGTGGATGACGCTGTCGATAATCGGCGTGACAGCCTCGACGGCTGCGGTGATGTCGAATGCAGCTCGTGGCAGTTGACGGCGGATTGCATCTGTGGTGGCACTGGTGCCGCGAAGATCCATGCGTTTCATAACTCTTAGCCTAACTCAGGAGGTCATCACTCCGTCTGCTCCGACCACGGCCTTGACCTGGCTGAAAAATGCGCTGGATTTTTCGACGCGGTACTTCGGGTCGACTTCGACGATTGTGACGCGCCCGCCTTGGCGCAGGTGGATGCGCACAGGTGATTCGCCTGGGAAAGCTTCCAGCACGTCTTTGAGTTCGGTCAGCATTGAGCGAGTGCATCGGCCAGGAGTCATCTGCAGGTCCAGCGGGGAGTCCTGATCGTCACGCAGATCCAGCAACGTCATGGCCTGGCCGATCAGTTCGACGTTCTCATCGCGCTGGGTGACGCGCCCCTCGACCTGGACGATCGTGTCGGTAGCCAGGTAGGACTGAATTGTTTCGAACGAGCGAGGGAAGAAAAGCACTTCGATGGAAGCGCTGAGGTCTTCCACCGTTGCGATCGCCCACTGGTTGCCCTGCTTGGTGACCTTCATCTGAACCGACGACACCAGTCCTGCGACGCGCACCTTGCGGTCCGCCATGGCTTCTTCGGAGGAGACGATCGCGGCGATGTCGATGTCCTGGTATCGGCGCAGCGCCGCTTCCACACCGCGCAGTGGATGGTCGGAGACATACAGGCCAAGCATTTCGCGTTCATCGGCCAGTTTGTGCCGCTTGTCGAATTCGGGCAGGTCAGGGATTTCGACCGTGAGGGAGGACTGTTCAGGTGCTGCTGCTCCACCCATGGCGGCAAACAGGTCGAACTGGCCGATGGCCTCATTGCGTTTCAGGTCGGTGACCGCGTCGACGGCCTCGTCGCAGCGGGACAGCAGGGAGCGCCGGTTCTTCCCCAGAGAGTCGAAGGCGCCGGCCTTAATGAGTGACTGGATGGTGCGCTTATTGCACACGGTGGCAGGTGCCTTGTCCAGGAGGTCCTGGAAGGAGGTATACGCGCCTTTTTCCGAGCGCGCCTGCACGATACCGTCCACCACGTTCGCGCCGACGTTCTGGATCGCAGACAGGCCAAAACGGATGTTCGACCCATCTGGCGCGAACGTGCCCATCGAAGCGTTGACGTCGGGGGGCAAAACGGTGATATCCATGTGACGACATTCAGCCAGGTACAAGGCTCGCCGATCCTTGTTGTCTTTGGTCGAGGTCAGCAATGCGGCCATGTATTCAGTGGGAAAATTCGCCTTGAGGTAGGCAGTCCAGTACGACACCAATCCGTACGCCGCCGAGTGCGCCTTGTTGAACGCGTAGTTCGAGAACGGAACCAGAATGTCCCACAGTGTTTTCACCGCGTCATCGGAATAGCCATGTTCGCGCATCCCCTGCGAGAACGGTCCGAACTCCTGGTCCAGAATCTTTTTCTTCTTCTTACCCATCGCGCGTCGGAGCATATCTGCCTGACCCAGTGAGTATCCGGCCAGTTTCTGCGCGATCTGCATGACCTGTTCCTGGTAGACGATCAGACCGTACGTAGTGCCCAGAATGTCTTTGAGCGGCTCAGCAAGTTCAGGGTGAATGGGAGTGATTTCCTGACGCCCGTTCTTACGCAGAGCGTAGTTCGTGTGCGAGTCTGCGCCCATCGGGCCGGGCCGGTACAACGCGCCCACAGCTGAAATATCTTCAAAGTTGTCGGGGCGCATCAGTTTGAGAAGTTCTCGCATCCCGGAACCATCCAGCTGGAACACGCCGAGCGTGTCGCCGCGTGCCAACAGGTCGTAGGTTGCCGGGTCGTTGAGCGGCAACTGATCAAGGTCCGGGACATCCTTGTTGTTCAGCCTGATATTTTCGAGGGCGTCTGACAGGACCGTGAGGTTTCGCAGCCCCAGGAAGTCCATCTTCAGCAACCCCAGCGCTTCACACGTGGGATAGTCGAACTGCGTAATGATCGCGCCGTCAGCGAGGCGCTTCATGATCGGAATAATGTCGGTCAGCGTATGCGAGGACATGATCACCGCGCATGCGTGGACACCCCATTGTCGTGTCAGTCCTTCCAGTCCCATCGCCAGGTTGACGATGTCGTGAGTCTGCGGGTTTTCCTCGTAGTATTTACGGAACTCCGCTGCCTCGCCGTAGCGCTTGTCTTCCTTGTCGAAAATGCCGTGCACTGAAATGTTCTTGCCCATCACTGCCGGGGGCAGTGCCTTGGTGAGCTGCTCGCCTGTCTTGAAGTCGTAGCCGAGCAGCCGTGCTGAGTCTTTCAGTGCCTGTTTCGTCATGATTCGTCCGAAGGTGACGACCTGACTGATCCGGTCTTCGCCGTATTTACGTTTCACGTATTCGATCACTTCGTCGCGGCGACGTTCGTCGAAGTCCACGTCGAAGTCAGGCATGGAGACGCGTTCGGGGTTGAGGAAGCGTTCGAAAATCAGGCCGTGTTCCATTGGGTTCAGCTCGGTGATACGCATCGCGTAGGCCACCATGGAGCCAGCACCGGAGCCTCGGCCAGGCCCCACGCGGATGCCCTGATGCTTGGCCCAGTTGATGTAGTCCGCCACCGTCAGGAAGTAGCCGGGGAACCCCATCGAGATAATGACGTCTTCTTCGTATTCAGCCTGTTTACGCACGTCATCAGGAACGCCGTCCGGGAAACGGTCGGCCAGCCCTCGTTCAACTTCCTTGATGAACCACGATGTTTTGTCTTCGCCCTCGGGCACGGGGAAATCGGGCATGTAGTTGGCGCCCTCTTTGGTGGTGGTGAAGTGCACGTCGCAGCGTTCAGCAATGTCCAGGGTGGTGTCGCATGCTTCGGGCAGTTCAGCCCAGGTGCGACGCATGTCTTCGCTGGAGCGGATATAGTAGCCGTCGCCGTCGAATTTGAAGCGGTCCTGGTCAGCCAGCTTGGCACCCGAGTTGATGCACAATAACGCGTCCTGCACATCGCGGTCTTCTTTTTTCACGTAGTGCGCATCGTTGGTCGCTACCAGTGGAGCATTCATGAGCTTGGCCAATTTGAGCAGGTCATTGCGTGTGCGTCGTTCAAATTCGATGCCGTGATCCATGACTTCGACATAGAAGTTCTCCGGCCCGAAAATGTCGCGCAGCTCCCCTGCTTCACGCACTGCTTCATCCCACTGACCCAACCGCATATGGGTTTGGACGGCTCCCGACGGGCACCCTGAGAAAACGATCAACCCTTCGTGGTATTCCTGCAGCAGTTCCTTGTCGGCACGCGGCCACTTACCAAACTGTCCTTCCGTGGAGGCGCGTGAACCAAGGCGAAACAGATTCAGCATGCCTTCGGTCGTGTAGGCCAGCAGTGTCAGGTGATTGTATGCGCCATTGGCCGAAACGTCGTCACTGCGCTGCCACGGTTCTCCCCAGTGGACACGCTTCGTGTCAAATCTGGACGTGCCGGGAGTGACGTATGCTTCAAGGCCAATGATCGGTTTAATTCCGGCATCTTTGCACGCTGAATAGAATTCGAAGGCGCCGAACAGGTATCCGTGATCGGTCAGTCCGATTGCCGGTTGTTCGAGGCGGGCAGCTTCCTGAACCATCGGCGCGATTTTCGCTGCGCCGTCCAGCATGGAGTATTCGGAGTGGTTGTGAAGATGAACGAAACTGTCACGGGTGGCCATACGTGTCATCTTAATGGTTCTGCAGTGCCCTCGATGAGCTGAGCGAGGTGACGATGCTCAATTCCTGCATCCCAGAATGTGTCGTCGCCGTGTGACACATATCCGAGGCGTTCGTAGAATCCCTGTGCCTGCAGTTGCGCGTCGAGGTCGACCCGGGCGTGCCTGCCGGCAGGGGTTCGTCGTGTGACTTCTTCGTGCAGAGCATTGACGAGGGCGGCTCCGCATCCACTGCCGCGTACCTCCTGTCTGACAGCAAGGCGCCCCAGGTGATAGCAATCATCACCATCCGGGATGAGGCGCACGGTTCCAACAGGGTGGCCAGCCTCGTCCTCGGCAATGAATTGGGTGACGGCGGGGTTGAAGTCGCGTGCATCAATTTCAAGGACCATAGGAACGTGCTGTTCAACAACGAACACATCCCATCTGATCGAGATAATGGCGAAGCGGTCGGAGTCGGTGGCGCGTCGGACGTGAAGAGTGGTCATCGTGGTTTTCTCAGGAGGGTGAGGGCAGCATCAAGGTCGTCCATGTACGGTGCGTCCACGGTGACGTGTTTGCCGGTGCGTGGGTGTGCGAAGCCGAGCTGGACGGCGTGCAACCATTGACGTTCCAAGCCGAGGCGTTCAGCCTGCGTGGGGTCAGCGCCGTAGAACACGTCGCCGACACACGGATGGTTGACCGCTGCCATGTGGACGCGGATCTGGTGTGTGCGGCCGGTTTCCAGGTGGATTGACAGCAGGGCTGCACCAGCCATGAGTTCAAGGGTGTCGTAATGTGTCACGGCACGCTTGCCACCTTCGATAACGGCCATGCGCCATTCGCGCGACGGATGGCGGCCAATGGGCGCGTCGATGGTGCCCGATGGCGGATCCAGGTGTCCGGCGACCACGGCATGGTAAATCTTCGTGACGGTGCGTTCCTTGAAGGCCCGTTTCATCACCGAATATGCCAGTTCGGATTTGGCGACCATCATGGCGCCAGATGTACCCACATCCAGGCGGTGCACGATTCCCTGGCGTTCGGGCGGGCCTGACAGTGCGATGCGGAAGCCTGCGGCTTCCAGGTTGCCGATCACTGTGGGACCGGTCCATCCCGGGCCCGTGTGTGCCGCAACGCCGACAGGTTTGTTGACCACGACGATGTCGTCATCATCGTAGAGGATGTCCATGCCGGTCACGGGTGCGGGCTGCACACGGTGCTGCGGTATGTCGACTTCGATGAGGTCCTGGAGGCTGAGCCGGTCCGACTTCCGACTGACGGCACCGTTGATGCGCACGTGTCCTGCGCTGGCAAGGTCACCGGCCTGAGAGCGTGACATGCCGAGCATGCGTGAGAGTGCCACGTCCACGCGGGTATCGACCAGCGCGTCCGGCACTGGCAGGTAGCGGTGCTCGAACTCGTCACTCATCGGTGCGCGCACCGGAATGGGAGTGTTCTGTTCGCAGGAAGATGATCACCATCGACACTGCTGCCACAACGATCCAGATATCGGCAACGTTGCCAACGAAGTAGTCGTTGTAGTTGATGAAGTCAACGACGTGTCCGCGCCCGAACGAGGGAGGCTGCACGAGGCGATCCACCAGGTTACCCGCCGCTCCCCCGGCAAGAAGACCCACCACGGCTGCCACACTCGTGGAGGTGATTTTCGGCAGGACCCAGATGATGACGCCGAGCACGACCACTGAGATGATCGTGAAAATCCACGTTGAGCCTGCCCCCATCGAGAAGGCGGCTCCGGAGTTCCTGACCAGCTGGAGACTCAGGAAGTCACCAATAAGTGGACGGCGCTGCCCCTCGGACAACGAGGACAAAGCCCAGAACTTCGTGACCTGGTCACTGATCAGTGCGACGAGTGCTACGACTATGGCGCTGACCAGTGGGCGCCGTGACACATTCGTTGCAGCTGGACTCGTTGACACATGTTCTCCTAACAGGTGGGGCATAAATGTGGCGGCAGCGTCTGGTACGCCGCCGCCACACAGTCATTGGCTTGAGAAACGTCAGTTTTCCGAGCTGTCCTCGTTCACTTCGGTCAGAAGTTTCTCGAGGTGAGTGCGGATGGACTGACGGTATTCCGTCTCGAATCCACGCAACTCGTTGATCTTGTTTTCCAGCAGTCCGCGCTCCTGGTCGAGCTGAGCAAGGATCGTTTCATGCTTGCTCTCTGCATCGGCAACGATCTCATCGCCCTTGGTGCGAGCTTCAGCAATGATGCGTTCTGATTCTTCGCGGCCGTCGCGCACGTACTCGTCGTGGACGCGCTGCGCCAAAGCAAGCATCGAGGTTGCGGATTCGGGTTCGCTGGGCGTGGCAGGCTGAACCGGCTGCACAGGCTGAACGGGTTCTGGTTCTGGTTCTGGTTCGGGCTGCGCGACCTGCGGTTCTTCCTCGACAACAGGCTGAGCAGTTTCGGCAGGAGTGGAGAAGCCAGATGCGTCGGCCGAACCTTCCTGGAGTTCGGTGATGCGGCGTTCGGCTGCTTCAAGCTTTTCCTGGAGATTCTGCTTCTCCATGTTCAGGTAGTAGATCGTCGCAACGACTCGGTCGAGAAAATTGTCAACCTCGACGGGGTCGTAGCCTTCACGGAACTTCACTGCCTGGAAGTTCTTGTTCAGAACTTCGTCCGTTGTCAGCAGCTGAATCTGTTCCTGACCTGTGGGCTCGTCCATTTCCTCACCTCTCGGTATCTGCCCTGTCGAACGCCGATTGGTAACCGCCCGACGATCGTGGTGTCACCAGCATTCAACCTGATGACACTGATTGTAAGTGATACTTATTCTATCGGACACATGAATCACTGAGGCAACTTCAGTCACAGCGACATCACATTCCAATATGCGTTTCAATTAATCTACCGTTTGAACGCCTAACTAGCCAAATACCATCATCAATCGTGCAACGCGCTGAAGAAGCAGAATACCGATGAACAGCACCATGAAACCGACATCGAGTGCGATCCCGTTACCCAGTCTGAGCGGCGGAATGTAGCGACGCAGGAAACGCAGAGGTGGGTCAGTCAACGCGTAGAGCACATTACCGATCACAATGACGGCCGTTGCTCGCGGATGCCAGTCGCGGGCAAGAATACGGATCCAGTCAAAGATCATCCGTCCAAACAGCACCAGCAGGTACAAGCTGGCACAGAAGTGTACAGCGGCGCCGAGTATGTACACGGGCATTACTCTGCCTGGCTGAACAGCTCCGCACCGTGGGAGGGGGCCATTCCGGATGACACCTTGACAGATCGCGGCGACAGCAGGTAGACGCGTTGAGTCACGCGTTCAAAGTGTCCGCGCAGGCCGTACACCAGCCCGGCGGAGAAATCGATCACGCGGCGCGCTTCATTGTCAGGCAGGTCGGTCATGTTGACGATGACAGGGATATCGCTGCGGAAGGCGTCGCCGATGCTGCGCGCATCCGCATAGGAGGTGGCGTGAATGGTCTGAATTCGGGCCAGATCATTCGGCTCAGTTTGCTGCACTGTTTCAGTGCGGCGCACTGCAGGTGTGGGTTCATAGTCGGACAGTTCAGTGACGTCTGCCCACTGTCCGGGCTCTTCCTGTTCCATTTCGGGTTCATCGAACTCGTCGTCGGATGTGTCCCATCCCATGAATTTCTTCGCGCGCGTAGAAAATGATTCCGCCATCGTTTCTCCTCTGTCAGGCCGCTGATCTCACGCTAATCGAGAAGATAACGCACAGGCCTCAAGTTGCCTCGGCATGTCGCAACGATGGCGAAATGATCAATGCCTGGCGTCCGCAGGTGGGGTCGCGCCTGTAGGAGTGGAGGGCCGGCGTTTCCCGGGTGCACCGCAGGTCGTGTTCAATTGTGTCGACGCCTGCTTCGCGCAGTTCGCTGCATACCCCCTCGCGAAGATCAAGGCTGGGGGTGCCCCAACTGGTGTGGGTACACATATGTGGTCGAACGGCTGCTACGTCGTCCCACAGCGCGCGGTCCACCTCGTAGCATTGGCCGCATATGCAGGCGCCGACAAAGGCGCTGATCGGCTCCGCGCTCATGCGGCGAATCCGGCGAACTGTCGCGCTGAGTATTCCACCGAGCAGCCCCGTGCGTCCGGCGTGGATCGCCGCCAGGATCGTCCCATGAGCTGCACTCAGGCACACAGGCACGCAGTCGGCAACCATCACGGCCAGTCCCGTGCGTGGCCCCTCGGCCAGATTGACGACGAGGGCGTCTGCGTCAATGTGGTCGCTGATCGCATCGACGACGCGGACACGCGTGGAGTGTGTCTGGTCCATCTAGGTCAGCGGGCTTCCGGTCAGCTTGCTCAGGTGATCGCGGCGCTTCGCCACTGCCTGAGCATCATCGCCAACGTGGTATCCCACGTTATTGCGAAGTGGGCAGGTGCCCGACCCCGCTTCAGTGTGCGTGATCAGGGCGCCTGCCCACTCGATCGGTGTGATCATGTTTCAGCGCAGAAAATCAGGAATGTCCAGGTCGTCAGCGGAGTCATCCTCGTCGAAGATGCGCGGCACTTCCAGCGAATCAGCATCTCGCGGAGCAGGCTGAGCACTGGGCGCATCCGACGGTGTGGCGGACGGCGCCTGCGTGCGGGTAGGCACGCGAGGTTCTGCACGATGTGCGGGGCGAACCGGCGTCTGGGAAATGGTTCCCGCTGAGCGTTCACGCAAGGGTTCTTCCGCAGACTTCAGGGCCGGCGCGGCGACAGGTGCCGGCTGTTCCGGCTTCTTCGCTGTCGCATCGGTGTTACCTGACGTCACGGGCTGGTCGTCAAATCCGGCCGCAATGATGGTGACGCGGATCTCGTCGCCCAGCGAATCGTCAACGACGTTGCCGAAGATGATGTTGGCTTCAGGGTGAGCGGCTTCGCGCACCAGCAGTGCGGACTGGTAGATCTCCTGCAGGCCAACATCCGAGCCACCCTGGAAGAACATGAGGACGCCGTGAGCGCCGTCAATGCTGGCTTCAAGCAGCGGGGAGGAAATCGCGGTTTCCACGGCGCGCAGCGCGCGGTCATCACCTGTAGCAGCACCGATACCCATCAGCGCGGATCCGGCATCCTGCATCACGGACTTCACGTCGTTGAAGTCGACGTTGATCAGACCCGGGGTGGTGATGAGTTCAGTGATTCCCTGCACTCCCGAGAGCAGGACCTGGTCGGCTGCCTGGAATGCTTCAAGGATCGAGATATTGGGATCCGAGATGGACAGCAGGCGATCATTCGGGATGACGATCAGCGTGTCGACTTCTTTGCGCAGTGCCTCCACGCCCTGTTCACCCTGGGCGGCGCGACGCATGCCTTCAAAGGAAAAGGGGCGGGTGACGACGCCGACTGTCAGAGCGCCGGAGTCGCGGGCGGCTTTGGCAACGATGGGGGCTGCGCCCGTTCCCGTGCCGCCTCCTTCACCGGCGGTGACGAACACCATGTCGGCGCCTTCAAGGGCGGCCTTGATGTCATCGATGTGGTCTTCAGCTGCCTGACGGCCCACTGACGGGTCAGCTCCCGCTCCCAGGCCGTGGGTCAGGTCGCGACCGATATCAAGTTTGGTTTCAGCATCTGACATCAGCAG
>OKIM01000181.1_pt1 | contig 19720 bp, 23 predicted proteins | sample 1612191 | NCBI WGS metagenome assembly OKIM01 (sample SAMN04436781, study PRJEB24849) | human gut metagenome | biome: human gut; feature: NICU; material: stool | host: Homo sapiens | place: USA: Saint Louis, MO | collected 2011-03-31 | reverse complement strand
CACCGTTGAAACATCCTTTCAAACTCGGTGTTGCAACCACCACTAGAACCTAAGGTGTCTAATTTTTAAGACAGGAGTGGAAGATGCTTAAATCCGTAGCAGTATTGGACGAGCAACCGGCAATCGGCCTCGGGATTCGTGACGTGGTTCTAGCGGAGACCGCCCTGAACTTTTTAGGTAGTTTCAACACCTTAAATGAGTTTTTACATAGTTTTCCGGAAGAAAAATCAGATAAAAATTCCTCGATTGCGGTGGTGTTGGCGGGTAAATTGGCTGATGATTCCCAGCTTCTCGATAACCTAGATAAACTATGTGCCCGAGGTTTTACCGTGCTGCCCTATCTGCAATCCGAGGAAGTCTCTTTGATCCCCGCAGTCAGCAAGCGCCGCTGCTGCAACCAGACGATTTTCAAAAGTGAACCGCTAGACCGCTTAATCACTGCCCTCTGCTATGCCCACGGGGAGGAAACCGGCGAGTCCAGCCGCAGGGAAGACGAAGTTCCAATTTCACCCCACCCTAAGGCTTTACTGCTTAGCCCTAATGAACTGCGAGTATTAGAACTCTACGGCTTTCGCGGGATGCCAGCCAAAACGGTTGCCCGTCAGCTGGGGCTCACCACCAACACGGTGAACACCTACGTACAGCGCATTAGACGCGCCTATGCCGCCCAAGGCAGACCAGCGTCTTCACGCCTGGAACTCTATCACCGCTTTAAGGAAGACTTTCCCGATTTATTGCGGAAGCCATGACCTTATGGAGGTATTTGCTAGCCCGGCCAACGCAACCAGCGAATAGTTCGGACACCTAGAAGGGGTGGGGACGAAACTAAGTTTCGTCCCCACCCCTTGATGCTTTATTCAGTTATTACCTGCGTCAGCTACTAGGCCTGAAAGCGCGGGAAGGCGCTACGCCCAGCGTAAACAGCGGCTTCACCGAGCTCGTCCTCAATGCGGAGCAGCTGATTGTACTTAGCTACCCGCTCGCTGCGCGCCGGGGCACCGGTCTTGATCTGACCAGAGTTGGTGGCTACCGCGAGGTCAGCGATAGTTACATCTTCGGTCTCGCCACTGCGGTGCGAGGTCATGGTGGTGTAACCAGCGCGGTGGGCATCCTCTACCGCCTGCAGGGTTTCAGTCAGGCTACCGATCTGGTTTACCTTCACCAATAGCGAGTTCGCGATGCCTTCCTTGATGCCGCGAGCCAGGCGCTCCGGATTGGTTACGAACAGGTCGTCACCGACTAGCTGTACCTTGTCACCAATATGAGCGGTCAGCGCCTTCCAGGAATCCCATTCGTCCTCAGACAGCGGATCTTCAATGGACACGATCGGGTACTTGGCGACCAGTTCGTCATAGTACTTCACCATGTAGTCAGTGTCGCGAGCCTCACCTTCGAAGTTGTACTTTCCGTCCTCGAAGAACTCGGTGGACGCCACATCCAGTGCTAGCGCCACGTCCTTGCCCGGCTCGTATCCAGCCTTCTTAATGGCCTCGCAGATCAGATCCAGGGCTTCCGCGTTCGAATCCAAGTTGGGGGCGAAACCGCCTTCATCGCCTAGGCCGGTGGACAGACCGCGATCTTTAATAACCCCCTTCAAGGTGTGGTATACCTCGGCACCCATACGCAGTGCCTCCGCGAAGGTTTCCGCACCGATGGGGGCAATCATGAACTCTTGAATATCCACGTTGGAATCGGCGTGGGATCCACCGTTCAAAATATTCATCATGGGAACCGGTAGCACGTGCGCATTCGGTCCACCCAGGTACTTGAACAACGACATATCGGAATCTTCCGCTGCCGCGTGGGCTACCGCGAGGGAAACACCCAAAATCGCGTTGGCACCCAGTTTACCCTTGTTCGGGGTACCGTCCAGACGCATCATGATGTCGTCAATACGACGCTGATCGCAGGCATCCTCGCCGATCAGTTCGGGGGCGATATCGTCAATAACTGCCTGTACGGCATCCTGTACGCCTTTACCTTGGTAGCGACCCTTGTCGCCGTCGCGACGCTCTACCGCTTCAAAGGCTCCGGTAGAAGCACCGGAGGGAACCGCGGCGCGGCTAGAGGCACCGGAATCTAGTAGGACTTCAACTTCCACAGTGGGATTTCCGCGAGAATCCAGAATCTCACGGGCATTAATAGCAACGATTAGTGACACGGTCATGCTCCTTATCGATTATGTTGATGACTTAGTTACAGTCTACTGGAAGCAAAGCGAGTCGGCAGGTTGCAAAAGTCCCTTTCTATGCGGAAAGAAAAAATTATTTGTTTATATGGACAACTTTCGACACGCCGACCCGCCTGCATTAACACCACCATCGCAACTTTCAGCGTGCCACAAAATGCCACTGAAAAATACCCTGTCCTGTCGGGGCTAGCCTACCGCAGTTTTGGGTCCGCAAGCCAGACAGCTCCGGAGATTTTGCCATTCTCGAATAGTACCTTGGCCGGCCCTACCGTGCGGTACAGCCGCCCGCATCTCATGTAGGCCGCGCTCACAAGATTACCTTCGTAATCGTAGGTTACGACTGCCGGGAGAGGTCTGAAACTGCCCGAGAGACAAGTAGTTGGAGTATCGAACCCCGCCATGTAATGTTCGATGGTGATTACTCCGTGGCCTTTAGTTAAAACCCACTTGTGCCTACCGTAGCGGGCCTGGCCGTAAGTTCCTGCCTCGTCCGACCAGATACCAATGTCATTACCGGGGTCAAAATCGTGTAGTTCTTCTAGATACCAGCGCAGCTCAGTAAACAAGTCACGGAAGCTAAGATCGGGGTTCATATCCGCTAACGGGTAAAGAAAAGACTTTTGCTGCTCTAAAAATACTTGCACCGCCCGGTCACAGCCTGGCCGACCTGGCCAGTGCTTTGAGGGAAAACAGCGGGCAAACTCGGCGGGTTCTTCCTCAAATTGTCCTGCCTGGCTAACTTTTTTGCCGCCTATGTACAGCCGCAGCGTAGCGGTAAGAGGAATACCGGATGCAGAAATACGAACAACGGTATCTCTTGCAACCTCAGCCTCGATATAGGGCTCAAGGCCGGAGCCTTCCACCCACAAAAATTTATCGTTATCGAAGTTCATCTTCTGCCTCCCGCCGAGTTTTACGAATATCTAGCACAGTGAAGATCGTGGCCACGGCGACAATCACCAGCACTGCCAGGTTCACGATTCCCTTCCAAAACGGGCTTAACGGGGCAAATAACGTCAAGAGATTCCCGGCGACAGCCACGCCCACAAGCACAAAGGATGTTTTCAAGTAGTCCATGCCCTATATGTAGGGCGCACGGTGTTTGCGAGAAATCCCGCGCCCTATATAGGCGGTCATGCACCAGATTTTTAACAATGACGCAATAGAAGCCATGCGGGGACTAGGAACTGGAAGTATCGACCTGATCCTCACCGATCCGCCGTATGGGCTTGCCCCTCACGCTAAGAGCAGAGGCGGAGAAGGTCCGGCGCTGTCTTTCCTGAAGAACTCGATAAACACCTCCGAATGGGATAACCTGACCGACACCGATTTTGCCAAGCTAATGAACGATTTCATGGCTGAGTCCTTCCGGGTGCTCAAAAAAGGCGGGGCAATGATTACGCTTTGCTCCACTCAAAAAACCGCTGACGTACTAGCCGCCGCCGAAAAAGCCGGACTGTACTTTAAGACTTTCGGGGTTTGGCATAAAACCAATCCGCTACCCCGCAACATGAAAATAGATTTCTTGCACTCAGTAGAGATGTGGGGGTATTTCCTTAAGGGCACCAAGAGCGGGACTTTCAATGGCGAAGGAAAACCCGTCCACGACCTTGTTTCTTGCCCGATAGCGGCGGGTAAGGAACGCCAGGCAGGGGGCGGGCATATCGCCCAAAAGCCGGTGAAACTCATGGAACATTTTGTCCGGCTACTATCAAACCGGGGCGAGACAGTCCTAGACCCATTCATGGGGACTGGCACCACCGGGGTTGCAGCCTTAAGGCTAGGGCGAGACTTTATCGGAGTGGAAAAGGATGAAAAGTATTTTGCGGTTTCCAAGAATCGACTAGATGCGGGCGAGGAAAGGTGAAACTGCCGTTTCGGGATTCCACCCGCGCCCTATGTAAGTGGCATGGATGATTTTTTAAAACTGGAATTTAGAATCACTTCCTTATTGGATGCGATGCTTGCGGTAGGCCGGGCCTTCCCTTATGGGGACAAGACCAAGATCGAGGTGGGGGTAAGCCTGGAACGAACCGAGAACGGATACCTGCCAGCAGTGGCGGTAAACGTAAAAAACGCGGAAGGCGAGAGCGAAGATATATCCGCTGAGAAGTCTCGGGTGGCCTCAAAGGCGGCGCTGCTTGCCCTAGCGATGGAAAACATGGGAACCATGACCCTGGAGGGGGCAAAAGTAGAGCTATACCCCATGCCGGGAGTTATAAAGGCTTTCCTCGAAGTAGAAACTCTCGGTGACCGACAAAAAGAAAGCCTGGACGATATTATTAGCCGCTGGGTATTCGGAAAGACTTACCCCGGTGTGTATTAACCCGAAACTCCCGCGCCCTACGTAGTAGGCATGGACAAAGAAGAAAAGATCACAGGCCACATGCGGGCAATGTTTTATGCGCTAACCGACCTTGCTTCATACATTGATAGCGGCGGAGAAGACTTTCAGATAGAGATGGAAATATCAGGGGGCGAAGTCACCTTTGACCCCGTAGAAATCTCTACCTCAAAAATCGGCGAACCAGCCGCCCGCAAAGCCTTAAAACTAAACGAAGTTTTAGAAGATGCAGGCTACCCGAAAGTGGCCGGGGTGTTAATCAGCTTCTTTGTCGAAGACGGGCAGATCAATTTTTCCCTCGGCATGGAAGATGAGCCGGACGAGGAACAAAAGAGGATAATCGCCTCCGTTTTCGATGGATTGGACCTTTGAAAAACGCCTTTGACGCATTACCAATAGTGGAAGCCGAAAATCAGCTTTCACCAGGAAAGATAAAACCGCCAATAAAAGGAATGAGTATGAAAACTAAGACAAAGAAGATTGCTTCTTCTGCCGCCGCGTTAGGGGTGGCACTAGCACTCGGGGCCGGGCTTACTGCCGGTGCGGGTGCTCTTTGGAAAGATGCCTCCGGGGCAACCGAAGTAGCCATTACCGCCGGTAATTTAGACGTTAACGAGGTTGCGGCTCAAAGCGCAGTTCGTGACGTATCTGCCGACGGTATCCGAAATGGCACCGTGGTTGACCTTACTAAGGACAAGATCGTGCCGGGAGATACCTGGGCAAAAGACATTGCCCTAGACGTTGCTCTAGATGGTAAGAACATGGTTGCCGAGATTGGGATTGACCCGCAAGCTAAGGGCGCTGGCGACCTAGTGGCCGACACCCAGGGCGTAAAGTTTGCGACCGAGATTTTCAAAGCTGATGCAAATGGGGCGCCAACAGGTGATGCTCTGGCTACCGGAACCTTGGCTTCGACCAAGTTGAAACTCACCCCGGCAGATGTGTCAGCCGATACCGATGGCAAAGCCGATTACGTTTTGCGGGTGAAGGCGACCTTCGATAAGGACACCCCCGACCAGGTGCGGGTTAAGAAGGCCGCGAGCCTAGCAGGTATTGGCGGGCAGCTGATCCAGATTCGAGAGGCAAAGTAGGGAATATATGGCAACCAAGAAAAGTTTAGGGCTTACTGCTGCTCTAGGCTTACTTGGCCTCCTTATTGGTGGCGGGGCAGGGGCAGCAGGTGCTTATTTGCACGACAGCCCCTCCCCTGCCTCCAGTTCCATCGCCGCCGGTGACCTGAAAGTCGAAATCACGGGGCTACCTACGATTACCCATGATTGCGACGGTAAGACCGAGCAGATAACTGGTGGGACAGCGTTTGTGGAGCCAGGTGAAGCCTACAAAGTGTCTTATCCGATCCGGGTTACTGCCGAGGGTAAAAACATTGCGGTCAAAACTTCCGGGTCTGGCGAGGTAACCGACAAGGCCGGGAAGAAGCTGGAGGTAGTACATGGCACTACCGAGGGATTCCTCAATAAGTCTGTTACCGCTGATGGGGATAAAAACACGACTTTAGGCGGGCTGATTAGCAGCCAGGCTCCCCCAGCCAAGGTACTAGAAGGCGTAAAGATTACCGGAGAGCAGGTGCGTAATGGGTGAACACAAAAAACCGGCTGGAAAGCGAGGATATATTCTCGCCCTAGCACTCACCGTCGCTTTATCTTTCTCGGGGACTTTTAGCGCTATGGCGCTATGGAAAGACACCGCAAACGCCCCCGGCATAAAAGTTCAAACCGAAACTTTTAGCGCTATGGGGGTAAAGGCCAACGGGGAGCAAAAGAACTTGTTCTCTAAGCAGGACGTGGATAGCAAAGAATGTAACGCGGTCGCCGTACCGATGGATTCTTACAGTGCTTCAGGTAAACCCTTCAAGGTAAATCTGGACATTAGCCCGAAACTACCGGGCTATACCTATAGCGTAAACGCCGTAGATGACCCCTCTGAATGTTCATGCGCTACGGCTAGCGGTAAACAGACCGATATTCCATCGACTGCAAAATACGCCTGCGTGGTAGCGAAAGTGACCGGGATAGATAAAGAAAAAGACGCTGGCACCTACTCCAACGTGGGCACGGCTATCGGCATGGATGAGTCCGGAAACGAAGTAAAGGCCGAGGACACCTGGAGTGCCAAACTAGTTGAGAAAAGTCGAAACGGTGAGGCAGTCACTTCCAAAGTCAATCTCTACCGTGATGACGTGAGGTGCAGCAAATGAAAATCCTCAAAAAACTATGCGGCCTAGTTGGCACCCTCGGGATTATCGGAATACTCGCGATAAACACCTACCCGATTGTAACAGGTGGGAAAATCTATCAGATTGAAACCGGCTCAATGGAACCGACCATCAAAACCGGCTCATACGTACTGATTAAACCCACCGAAGAAATCAAAACCGGCCAGGTCATAATGTTTGACCAGGTAGGCAGCGCAGTACCAATCGTACACCGAGTGGTAGCAGTAAATGCTGGCGGGCAAACTCTTACCACTCGCGGGGACGCTAACGGGGCAGACGATGCCTCTATTGACCGGTCCCAGGTGCGAGGGGTTGTGGCAGACGTGTTTAGCCAATACGGGGCCTACCACCGGCCTTACCAGATTGGGGCAGGCATTTTCTCGCTTTGCCTAGTTGGCTTGTCCCTACTCAAGTCCTCTAAGAAAGGCAGGCACAAAAAAGATGCTTAGCGCAATACTTTTATCAACCGCTCTAGCTGCTGGCGGATGTACCGGGGCAGACTACGACATATCGTTTACTGACCAGGGCGTAAAAAGCTCAGTCACTGACTTTACCCGTGACGGCGAGGCCTATATTGCTAAGCTGCCGATCCTAGAGGGCGGCACTATTGCACCGGGTATCGAGGAAAAGAAAACTTTCCAGGTCTGCAATCAAACAGGCAAGAAGATTCGCTTAAAGGCTACCCAGAAATCTATTTTGGATGGCGGGGGTGATGACTTCTTCAAAGACCTGTCGGTTAATGGCACACCTGTAAAGGACATGGCCAACCCCATGCCACTAAAAGATATTGACGGGGCTGAGCTTAAAGCCTTAGACGCAGTTACCACCCCGCTAGACTACAAGTTCGACTTTGAAGCCACCAGTGGCAATAGGTCAAATGCTGGCCCGCAAAAAGCGATAGTCGAAGTCCGCGTCGAAGCAGAAGAAATCGCTCAGCCAGCAAAACCTGCCGCTGCACCCGCTAGCCAACTAGCATTAACCGGGGCAGGAATTCTAGGGGCAATCATTATCGCCGGGGCAGGCGTGGTAGGCGGCGGAGCACTTAGGAGGCGTGCCAATGCCTAAGACACTTCTGGCGATCCTCGCGGTAGCAGCCATGCTATCTAGCCCCGTACTCCTAATAATGGACCAAATATATGTAGGGGCAGGATTAGGAGTAGCCGGGATAGCGATCCTAGTGACGCTGCTAGTTACCGCAGGAGAAAAGAAAAATGGCTAGAAATGCCCTAAAGAAGCTCGCTCTACTGCTGCCCATCCTAGGGTTAGCTTTTGCTTTCCTAGTGGTGGCTACTCCTCCCCAAGCTAGAGCAGAAGAAGTAAACCAATGCGCAGGCGCTATGCAAGAAGTTTCAAACAACATTAACGCCAATCTGTACCCCTCTGGTCTTTTCCCTTATGTAGACGTGAATGATCGTGATGGTAAATCTACCACTGCTGGGACATCTGATAATGTTGGTACAGCAGTAGTAAATATCACTGCCCCTAAAAATGTTAAAGCTGGCGACCAGTTCATTATTGATGGCCAGTGGGGGAAACATCATAACTATTACCGTGGTTTAAGATCATACCCAGTGTATGAGCAAGGCACTAAGAACGTTCTTGCGTACATTAACTATAAAAATAGTAAACTGTATGTTACATGGAGCAGTTATGCAACTAGCCGCGTGAATGCTTGGATTAATGTGACAATCACGCAAGGGTTCGCATTTAGCACGCTCTTTAATGATGATATATCCGTGGGCGTTCACCGCGCGCAGTTCCAACTTTTAGGTTGTGACGGACATAAAGGCAAGTTTATTGATAAACCCATACGTATAGAACCGCCACAAGAAACTATTAATGCTGATCATTGGGTTGATGATAATGGCAAGGTTAGCGGAGCTAGGCTAACCATGTTCACTATGCCAGCATCCGCCTATAGGATACGAAACGTTAACAACCGGATGCGAGTGCTGGTAAAACTTGGGAAAGGCTGGAACTTCGATTGCGCCAAGCTACCGGAGGAAACTGACGCATCCTATTATTGGGGAACTAACAGCTGGTCAACATTCAAGCACGCCGAAATACAGAAAACGCCCGGTGCATTAGTAGCTGCTAAGTCAAGGAAAGTGCGACCGTACTGTCTGGGCGGTAACCCTAAAATTGGGATGTTCGAGTTTGCACCCGCTACCTTAAACGACCAATTTTACATTACCGCATATGTTGTGGGTGACGGATCAGCTACTACCCAAATGCCAACGTCGGGCGGTAAACGTTATGTTCGCATAGATACAGAAGTGTGGGAAGTATATTCTAACGGTGGTGCGACTAAGAAGCATAATATGTGGGGTCGCAACATTACGCAATATATTAACCCGAATAATGGTGGTTCAGCCACGATCCCTAAAGGCGAAATAACCGTAACCAAAAAAGGCAACGGTCTAAACGCTGGTCAAAGATTTATTACTGGATATAACGTGAACTTCACCTACGAAGTCACCAACACCGGCAAAGTACCGGTAGACGCTATCAGAGTTACCGACTCCAAGGGTGTAAAGGTTACCTGCCCCAAAGCATTGTTAAAACCCGGCGAGTCCATGATTTGTACTGGCACAGGGAAAGTCGTGGGCTCGTCAGGTCTTGTTGCCCCTCCAAATCCGGGCGATGTGCCGGACCCAAGCAATTTGAACTGAAAATTGATGCTGATTTGAGAGGAGAAAGCCATGACTAAAGCTAGAACCGGGACACTACTAGCTATTCTGCTAAGTGCAGCGCTACTTATAACAGTACTAATAAAAGTCAGCCCCCTCCCGACCGCGAGAGCCGCTGAAATGAACACTTGCGCTGGCACTATGCAGGAAGTATCCAACAATATCAATGCCAACCTGGTTCCTTCTGATCTTTTTCCATTTGTAGATGTAGGGGATCACACAGGAGAATCAGCAGGGGCTGGCACTTCCGCCGAAGTAGGTACCGCTGTAATAAAGGTTACCGCACCCAGGAATGTTAAAGCCGGAGATTATTTTGTAATTGATGGTCAGTGGGGCAAATACCATAACTACTATTCTCGTAACTCTACTTACCCGATATATGAGCCGGGAACCAAAAACACCCTGGCTTACGTAAACATGAAAGACAGCAAGCTGCATATAACCTGGAGCAGCTACGCTGCTAGTAGAACGAACACCTGGGTTAATCTCACGATCTTCCAAGCATTCTCTTTTAACACCAAGTTTGGTGACGACATCTCAGTGGGGACAAAATATGCACGTTTCCAGCTTTCAGGATGCGATGGCTATAAGGGAAAGCTAGTAAATAAACCGGTGCGTGTGCAGCCTCCCCAGGAAACAATTAACGCTAGAGATTGGGTTGATGAAAATGGCAAAGTCAGCGGAAGTGCCATCGCCATGTTCACTATGCCAGCTTCAGCATACGGGATCAAAAACGTTAATAACCGGATGCGGGTATTAGTAAAACTCGGCAAAGGGTGGAACTTCGACTGCGCCAAGCTGCCGGAAGAAACTGACGCATCGTATTACTGGGGAACGAACAGCTGGTCAACATTCAAGCACGCCGAAATCCAGAAAACACCAGGTGGATTAGTAGATGCTAAGTCAAGGAAAGTACGCCCATATTGTCTGGGCGGTAACCCCAAGGTGGGGATGTTTGAGTTTGCACCAGCTACTCTAAACGATCAGTTCTATATCAGGAGCTTTGTGAAGGGTGACGGGTCAGCCACATCCTCAATGCCAAAATCAGGCGGAAAACGGTACGTGCGTATTGATGCGGAAGTATGGGAAATCGGCCCTAATACGTGGCGACGCGCCCATAATATGTGGGGCAGGAACATTCCTGAATATATCAACCCGAATACCGGAGGATCAGGAACAACGGCTCCACCCAAGGGCGAACTGTCCGTCACCAAGAAAGGCAACGGGCAGGCATCCGGTCAAACCTTTACTTCTGGGTCTAGCGTGGACTTCACTTATGAGGTAACCAACACCGGCAAAGTACCGGTTGACGCTATTAGGGTTACCGATTCAAAGAATGTAGATGTTACCTGCCCCAAGGCGATATTGAATCCCGGAGAGTCCATGACCTGTACTGGCACGGGGAAAGTCATGGACTCGCCAGGTTTTATCGTGCCTCCTAATCCAGGCTCGGGTGACGTGAAGGATCCAAATGCGCTGGACTGAAATTGATGGTGATTTAAGGAGAACACCGATGACCAAGACCAAAGTAGGGGCGCTACTAGCGGCGCTGTTTAGCGCGGCTCTGTTAACTGCATCTTTTACTTGCCTTACCACTCCCCAAGCGAGGGCAGCAGGAATGCCAACTGAAGAATTCAAGGCGAAAACGCCAGGCATTCCCGCATCCACCATTCAGACCGTATCGGCCTTTGACCTAAACGACGCGAAAGTAGTAGGCGGCGGAGCAAAAGTCCCAGACCCGGTAGCGCCTGGAGCAACTGCCATTACCAGCCCAGATGGAAACTTCAAACTAATCCAAGGCACACGGATGTTTGTCGAATACGCTAACAAGGCGGCAATAAAAGATACCGGCGGGAAATATCAACTATTGCCTGGCTCAATCACGCTTAAGTGGGACGATGCGGCGGTGGACAAGACAACCGGAAAACCGCTGGACGTGCAGCTAACTATCAGCGGCTTAAACTCGCGCATCTTGGATTATGGTAACAAAAAGACAATCTTTAGCAGGCAAGAGATCGAATCCACGCGCATCATGGCTTTAATCAATTGGCCGTGGCCTGATGCCTCCCATAAAGATGATTTACACGCACCAGGAAAAATCTCCCCAGAAAAACACTACAAGGAAAAACGTTTTTCCTCCCTATCTACGACAAGCAGTGCTCTCGGATCACTTAATATGTTTTACAATTCGTCAAACTTTACGATTAACTTCCTTAATAAAGATGGAACCGTAAACCCTGGCAGATACAACATGGTCATTACTGACATTGATAATGCGGGGTTTGCTGGTAGCCCCGGCAAATGGTACGTTTCCCTCAACCGTACCGACAGAGCGCAAGAACACATAAAGCTATTAACTCCCGGCGATAGTCTGCACGTTACCAAAGATACGGTGCTTTGGACCGGCAAAGGGAACCCCAAGAAGGAAGCCTGGTGCACAAAATCATTGTCGTGGTATCAGACCGAGGGTTGGGCACTTGCAAATATTGGTTCTGGCTCAACTATTGAAACCGGGAACAACGGCGGGATGAACCTATTCGGACAGCTAGATCCACTGTTCAGCAAGATAACTGTTACTAAGAAAGGTGACGGATTAACGCCTGGTAAAACCTTCCTTACGGGTGCTAACGTGAACTTCACCTATGAGGTGGAAAACGTTGGGGTATCCAAAGTAAGCGGTATTAAAGTCACCGATTCCAAAGGCGTAGAAGTTACCTGTCCTAAGACCGTTTTGCAGCCTAAAGAAAAAATGACCTGTACTGGAACGGGGAAAGTCATGGACACGCCAGGTTTTATCGTTCCTCCTAATCCAGGCTCGGGTGACGTGAAAGATCCGAGTGGGCTGAACGAAGATTGATAGCAAGTGAAGCCCGGTGAGTCCATGACCTGCACCGGCGAAGGCGTAGTAAGCTAGTTTCTAGCTCGTCAGCCAGGTGCTGAAGGAGTATCAGGCCCCGTCTAGGCATTTTGGGCGGGGCCTGCTTTAAGCCGCAACCGCTAGGTCATCAGCCGTACGGTGGCCCCGCCGAGAATGCCCCGTTGGGGTTTTCTCCACGCCGCTGCTAGGTAATAGATAAAATTAGCGCGCAAACCCTTGGGCATCTTCTCACCATATTTCCCAAGCAGGAAAGACATGTCGGCAGCGTCCATATCGGTCAGTTCTACCGCCTCGGACAAAAACCAAGGATCACCTTCCATCCAAGGCTCTAAAATATCGTCGTATCCGCCGCGCAAGGCCTCTACTAGCTGGTCTATCACCTGTGCGTCACCGCGAATCGTAACAGCTGTTTTGCTGTTTTCGTATGCGTCTTGGAAACGAGATTCTGCCTCACTGTCCGGCTCGTACTGGGTATCGAGCTGGCTCAAAATGGTCGATACTTCCAGGTTGTCCCGGTAATAAATTTCGTAGGATTCAATGTGATCCATGAAGCTAGTGTCTTCGTCGAAATAGATGCTGATCATTGTTGTAACCTCCATTACCTATGTAGGGCGCATGGGAAAGTGCCGTGAAACCCCGGATTTATCCGTGGGGATATAAGGCGTACTGAAAGTTGGCATTAGCCGTTACTGGCGAATTTGTGCGCGCCCTACATGGTAGGTATGGAAAAAGCATTTGAGTGCCGTCTATACCCGAACCGGCGACAAGTACAGTTGTTGGCTCGGTTTTTCGGGTGCGTCAGGTGGGTGTACAACTTTTTCCTAAGAATGTGTATAGACGCATCCAAGAAAACAGGCAAGAAGCCATCTTGTTTCGACTGTATTAAAATGTTGCCGAATCTAAAGGGTCAAGAAGATACTGCTTGGCTGGCTGAGGCTGATTCTAATGCCTTACAGCAGGCCATTATAGATTTAGACCGGGCTTTCGATAACTTTTTCAAAAGAAAGAGCCAGGGCGTAGGCTATCCAAAGTTTAAGAAAAAGAAGATGGCTAGAAAGTCCTACCGGACAACCAAGGCAAGAATTATTGACGATAGCCATGTGTTTATTCCAAAACTAGGCGTAGTTAAAGCCAGAATCACCAGGCCAGTAGAGGGCAGAATTACCTCTGCCACCATCAAGCAAGTCCCCAGCGGTAAATATTTCATCGTGTTCACCTGCGTTGATATTCCAGAACCTCCCCAAGTTAAAACTGGAAAAGCTATTGGTATTGACCTAGGTATTAAGAGTCTGGTTACCACTTCCGACGGAGAAAAAATTAATGGTGTAGCTGGTACTCGAAAGTTAGACAAGAAACTTGCCAGGGAACAAAGGAAACTATCTAGGAAGAAGAAAGGATCAAATAACCGGAAGAAACAAAAAATCAAAGTCGCAAAAGTACACGAGAAAATAGCGAATAAACGTAAGGATCATCTACACAAGGTGACGGCAAAGCTAATCAGCGAGAACCAAGTGGTATGCGCCGAAACCTTAGATGTGTCTGGGATGCTTAAGAACCGCTATATAGCCAAAAAACTAGCGAATCAAAGTTTTGCAACCATCCTTGGTTTCCTGGAATACAAAGCCAAGCTCAATGGCAAGACTTTTGTCCAGGTGGGCAAGGAATTTGCATCTTCTAAGACTTGCCACTCTTGCGGGGTAAAAATGAACGCAATGCCGCTAAATATCCGATCCTGGCAATGCGGGAACTGTGGTGCTAAACATGATCGGGATATTAACGCCGCTAAAAACATTTTGGCGGAGGGAATAAGAATCTTAAACGGTACCGAGGGACACTCGGGAACCGCAGCAATAACTGTTGCTGCATAGCTTGTGGAGTAGATGTAAGACCAAGCCTCCGGGTAAGGCGATCAACAATGAAGCAAGAATCCCCCGGATTTATCCGTGGGGAGTGTCAAGGGGAAAACGGCAGTACGCGCGCCCTACAAGAGATACGTGAGGAAAAATCGAGAACTAGTAGAGCGAAAATCCATGATGGACACTGAGGTGGAGTTGCCGCCTATTAAATGGGAGAAAGTTGGCAGAAAAGAAGCGCTCCCAACCGGCTGGGATAACGCGCCAGCACCCAAACCAGGTGAGAAGCAAAAATATAAACCCCGCCACCGGTCCAAAAAATCCGGCAAAGCTCTATATCTGTTTTCTCTAGCAATGCTCGCTCTGGCTATAGCGCTTGGCTCGGTTGCGCTTTGGCAAACTTTCGGGTCAGACATTCAGGCAAGCCAGCAAAGAAGCGCAGAAGTGAAAAACTTCCACAAGGTTACCTGCGTATCCGATGTTGCAAAGCGCGAACGCACTGATACTCCCCCAAAGCCAAAACCGGTGCGCGATAGAGAAACTATCGGTGTGCTTCACGTCCCGGACTGGAAAGGGATGCAAATACCCGTAAAAGAAGGAGTATCTAGCGCCGTGCTAGACCAAGGCTTTGCCGGACACTACCCCACCACTGCCAGAGAAGGCGAGGTTGGAAACTTTTCGGTGGCTGCGCACCGTAGAACATCTGGATCGAATTTTCGCCGCATAGACACTCTGAGCAAAGGCAAGCAGGTAGTAGTGGAAACCCGCGATGCGTTCTTAGTTTATGAGGTTACGGGACATCAGATCGTTGACCCGAAAAATACTAGCGTTATTGCCCCTGTACCAAACAAGCCAGATTTAACCCCCACCGAGCGACTCATGACCATGACCACCTGCCACCCCGAATACGGCAACTCTGAGCGCTACATCGTCCACCTAAAGCTCAAGTATTGGACGGATAAAAAGGACGGCAAACCCAAGATTCTAAGCAGCACTACTTGCAGCTAGACCCCAGCAATTTGCTCAAAAGCTAGGTCTTCCATATCCGCAAAGTGGTCTAGCACTTGGGACTCGGTTAGCGGCTCGCCCATGCCCTTAAAAGTACGCACCACACGGACGTTATAGTAAGCCCCGATCAGGTATAAGGTTTGCCCTGGTTTGCCGTTTATCGGGCGATAATCCTCGACAATATCTTTAGGCAGCAAATCGTTATCCAGCTTGCTGAACTTCCCGTTTCCGCCCTCGTACCAGGAAAACTTAAGCTCGCCGGAAGAAAAACTAGCCGAGACTGCCACGTACGGTAGATATGTTTTTAACCCGTCTTCCTTAAACCGGTTACCAACCAGGGCTTCGTACTGGCAAAGAACACTTTCCCCGCCCTCGATATGCTGCAAAGCCACCTCGTCGCGTCCAAAATATACCGCCGTTTTCACGCCTTTTTCCTTTCCGATAGTTCGCTTATTGTTTTGAAACTCAGCCACACTCGCAGTACTCCCAGCACTTCGTAGCAGCTAGTTACCACCCCAGCCCGCGACAAGACCTCAATCGGGCCTAAGAACCTAGCAAAAGCCGGGTGATCCTCCAGGCACCAAAACCCGCTAAACGGAGCCTGAGCCAGCCGCGTAGCTAACTTCCGTAAAACCTGCTCGTCTGCTTCCGGGGCGCTCTCGCGCATCATGGCGCATAGCCTCTCGCTATTAATCACTGCCATCGTCTCCTCCATTGCCAATTAACTTGTCGAGTAATATCGGAACCCCGCATATGGCTATACTCTGGCCATCAGCGCTCGTTCTTCGCACCTGAACAGTGGTTTTACGTCTAGGTGTACCAACCCCTTTTTGGGCTATACCCTCAGTCCACATGGCATTCCAAAGACCAGACCTAGAGAACCCGTGCAGCTCAATATCGCCCTTGATCTCCTTATAGGCACTTTGGGTATTAATGATTGCGACCCGCGCTCCCGTGCCATCTGGCTCGGTATTAAGCGCATACCCAATACAAGGACTATTAGGACTTGTCCCGTCCCCTTTAGCCCACCCGATCATAGAGTCAATCGCAGGCTGACCATAGGGGGCTGAAGAATCAAAAGCGCTACGCAGATGCACCGCACCCGATAGCAGCTTGCCAGAAAGTACCGAGAGGGCCTGCTCGCCAAGGCCAGATTCTTCCACCTCAGAAGATGAAGCATAAAACAGGGCTAAGACCCGCTCATTAACCTCAATTTGATAGGACTTCTTATCGGTAAATATTTCGCTCCAATATTCATCTTCGGCTCCTACATATTCGCCTAGGGAACGCAGCACCGATAAGGCAAGCACTACTTGGGAACAAATCTCTGCCCGCCGCTTAAAACTGCCTGCATCTTCCCCACGCGTCCTAGCCAGGTCTTGTAAGGAGGCAGTCTTTTTATCCAAAGACTTCTTTAGGGACTTAGTAAGATTTTCCCAACCCATCTGAATCCCTAGATGCTGGACATATTGGATCATTGCACAGGTAATCAGCGAATAATACCCATCCTCAGCTACGTCTTCGGCAAACATAACGTCCTCATTTTTGCCCAGCGTATTGCGCGTTGGATCATCCTTATCCTTAGAAAAGAAGATTTCGATAGTACGCTGACGGATACTTTCGCCCTGCAACGGGTTTTCTCCGGTAACCACTAGCACCGCGTTAGGAACCCTTACGTTCGCGCTGGTCAGCTGCGGGTTGGAACGGCGTTTACCAGTGCGGTTATGGATAGCGCGGATCGCGTTAGCCACCGCCTCTTTAGCCGAGTCACTTGCCCGCTTAGAAGAAGAAGGAGCCAGGTCATCTACGCACCAAATCGGAGGGGACGCTAGCGCAATCTCAGTTGCAGCTGAAGTATCCCCCGCGTTTCCTGGCAGGTGGTTATTAGTCCAGCAACTATCTGGGCTGGTCCAAAAGTTCATCATCTGGCTAGCAGTCCAAGACTTACCAGTACCGGGAGCCCCGATTAGCATGGTGGATAGCCGGGAGGGGATCGGCAAGGTGTTAAATAGGGATGCGCCTACTACTATGTCAGCAATCGAGCGGGCGTGCTGAAGATTCCCCCCGCCACGATACGCCCCAAAATATAGCGCCTTAGTCATAAGACCCAAGGCCTCACGAACCTGCCCCTTCCACTCCTCAGTGCCAAAAGCTCCCAGTTCGCTAACTCCAAAAGAATAAGAACCCTTCAGCATTTCCTCGGTAACTGGCGGATCAGCAATTTCTTCTACCCCATCGGGAGATATTTTTTGGGTGCCCACCAGAAAATCTGGAGCGCCGTTTCCGCTCCCTGGACGATACCCCATTACTTCGTAAACAACTTTTTTCTCTATCTCTTGCCAGCGGTGCGACTTAACTGCCCTAAGCCACAAGTCGCCTTCTTTTGGTGGCCACTGCGGATGCAGTGAGATAGAAGCCGGAATAGAAGCGTTACATTCTTTACGCCACCGATTAGGCGGAGTATCAAGCATTTGAGAAGAACCGGCAATAACCCCGGTAACAACTTTCCCATCCCCTGTTCGGTACGATACTTCTACTTCTACCTGGTAGGGGTCCTTATCTCCTAGCGGGCGGGATTTGCCGGACTCGATTTCGCGGTCTTCTGGGCAGCGAGAGGTAAAAATAGATTTGATGCGCCCGCCCAGGTCGCAAACTTTCATCCAGTCCCCATCAAACCCAGACTCGCCGTTCGGCGGTACATAGGTTAGCGCTGCGGTGCCATCTTTGGAGATATACCAGCGTTTTAGTTCAATCTCGCCGTCCACGTCTGGCGTAAGGTCTGCTTTGGGCCGGGGCGGAAGATCGCTTAAGTTTTCTTCCAGTTCGCTATAGGTGCCGCCAGAGGCAAAGTAGTCATCCAGCCCGGTTTTTTCCTCCTCGCCCGCTAGGGTCAAAAACTTTACGCTAGATACCTGTTTGTCATCAATCAGGAAGCGGGAAAGTTTATCGGCCTGGGTCCATACGTTAAAGTTCGAGGCAATATCAGCGTCAAAGGCAATAACTACCTTTTTGCCTTTAATAGCCAGCGTTTCGATGCCTGGCCCTCTCCAGTTCGCTACCCCTACAATCGAGATGATGAGCGGGCGGAACCCCAAGGATTCTAAGGCTTTTCGCAGCCTAACGGTAGCCGAAGTCTTATCGTCATCTTTCTTTGTTTCGGTATTTATTTCATTTTCTTTTAGGATATTACTAAGCAAAGCATCTGCTTTTAAAAGCCCCTCAGTTATATAAATAATATCGGGATTCTTTATGTTTTCTATCGGGGTAGCCGGGTGAATATCTAAAGGCATTTTTTCGCCCTTAAGATTTAGATATTTAACCACCTTGCCACCAGTACCCACGACCGGGTTTTCTGGGCGCATCTGAATGCAAGACTCCTTAGCCACCTCAAGGCGAGAGGCACTAGAGGCTACCTCGTCGATGCGGTGCCAAGGCATAACCATTACCGGGCCTGCCCCACCCATCTTTTTCGCCTGCCGCTTTTGGGAAGCAGATATATCTAACTCGCCCGCATTTTCGACCCTTCGGTATCCGCGAGATAAAGCCACTAAAGGATCAATGGCACTTGAGGCTAGCTTCTTACCGCTTGCTTCGGTTACGTTTTGATATTTCACTTCTTCTCCTCCCCTGCAAGGGCTATAGACGGCTTTTTTAGACGCTTAGGCGTATCTGCTGCCCCTAAGGCGGTACGAGCGATGGAAGGGCCATATACTGCCCCGCAGATGGCTGAGAACATCAGTTCTAGGTTTGCTGCAAACAAGATCGTCTCCATTGCTAGTGCCAAAATGACCACGACCCTTCTGTAGGGCGCGGGGACAAAAGAAAAAACAATGGGAATAGACGCGGCTAAAAGGCAAGCTCCTGGCAAGAATCCATAAAGCAGACCTTGTAAGATGCCGAGAAAGACAAACAGGGTGGCTCTGGCAAGCCGCTCCATGCCCATCCCTAGGTCTTTGATCGGGCGAATCCAGATTAGGGGCAAGCTGAGCCCTAGGATCGCCCCAAAGCCAGCCGCAGACATATTGGTGCCAAGGAGCACTAGAGCTGAAATCCATAGCGGAATAAGCCAGGCTCTGCTTGCTACGCGAGAAAGCGTGCAAAGGGCGAGCGCAAATATTAACGCCACCCACCACTCGGCGTGCCCTGCCACTGGCACCGTAAGCGCGGCTATCCCAATGCTCGCCAAGATTTTGGCGAACAACCTAAACGAAAAATCTTTCACGCTCCCTTACGTAGGGCGCGGGGGCCAGAAGCGGGAAAGAAGACCAAAAGTGCCAAAAGTGCCAGTCGGTGTCTTAAAAGTGCCACTTTTGGGAAGCACTCTCCTACTTACATAGTTATTGTTTTTGTTTCTTACCCCCGTGTGGACTTAGAAAATCACCAAAACCGACTATTTAAGGCGCGAAATCCCTCTGGGAGGGATGAAGAGTGCCATTTTTGCCCTCGATTGGCACTTGCAAGGTAGGCGAAAGTGCCAATTTTTTAAGTGAAGTGGCACTTTTAGGGGTTCAAAAGTGCCAAAA
>OKIM01000176.1_pt1 | contig 20461 bp, 18 predicted proteins | sample 1612191 | NCBI WGS metagenome assembly OKIM01 (sample SAMN04436781, study PRJEB24849) | human gut metagenome | biome: human gut; feature: NICU; material: stool | host: Homo sapiens | place: USA: Saint Louis, MO | collected 2011-03-31 | reverse complement strand
AATCATTGTCATTCGATAGCGTTCCCTTCGATTTCTACCGGGGTCTACCGCTTTCCTATTGATCAGGCCGCCGCGATTGCGATGGGAGAGATCAAAGACTTTTCTAGCTTCCCCTCCACTTTAAAATCGGTTACTATCTGCTGTTTTAGTCCGGAGGATCAGCAGGTTTACCAACAGGCACTGTCGGCATTGGAGGGATAAGTATGGCGCTTTGGATATTACTGGGAGTTATTGTCGGGATTGTCGCCGGTTGGACAATTTTACGTTACCGGCGTAGCCACAATAGTGAGGCCGCTAAAGAAATGCTGGAGGAAGCGTTTAACGAGTGTATCCCCCAGGATCAGCGCCCCTTTTACGAGTGTGAACCTGATTTTTCCTCTATCGCGGTAGCGGGCATCGGCAAAACCGCCAGTTTTAAGACTTTCTCCAGCTTGCTACGCAAACTGGGAGCTTCCGATATGGTGGTTGCACGTTTGCTAGCCCCGGTGGCTGACCCCACCCAGCTGCGCAGCGCTACTTTCGGACAGTTTGACCTCTACTGGTTGGCGGTTTCCGGCGAAGGCTTGCAGGCCATGGTGCGTCCGCGTTCCAAAAAAGGCTCGGTTCCCAACCCCACTCCCCCCAAGAAAAACTAGCCCGCTAACCAGTTAGCTTCGAAAGTCCGCGCGGGGGCGGATTTCGCCTCCTGCCCAAAAACTCGCAAAAGACCGGGTCTTTTGCGAGTTTTACGCCCGCCTAGCCCGCTCGGCATAAATCCGCCCTCACGCGTTTGCCTTTGTAGCGCGGGGGAGAGATTTTATCCGAGTGGACAGACTGCACATTACCAGCTGTGATGTTCGGAAACTCGGAGCTAAAATCATAAGCTTATACGCCTTAGGGCATAAGAATTCGGAAAACGTCGCTACGTTTTCCGAATTCTTGGGCGGGAGGAAAAATCTCTCCCGCGCGCGTAACCACGCGTATACCTGTACGACCTTCGGATGGGGGGGCGAAATCCGCCCCCGTGCGTCACCGACACAAAGTATGGGAACTAGCCGTTGATTTGCTTGAGGATCATTTCCCGAGCTTCACCGGCGTCGGCTTGCCCCTTGGTGGCGCGCATAACTCCCCCCATGAGGGCGCCAATCGCCTTGACTTTCCCGCCTTTGATTTGCTCTACCACTTTCGGGTTATCTGCAATCACCTGGGCGACCGCTGCCTCTAGGGCAGCAGTATCGCGCACGATTTCTAGTCCGCGCGCTTTCATCACTTCTGCGGGGGTGCCTTCACCTTCAAGTACCCCAGCAATCACCTTACGCGCTAACTTATCGTTGAGTTTACCCTGGTCAACCAGGTCTTGTAGCTGCGCTACATCGGCAGGCTTAGCCGCTACCTGTTCAAGATCCAGGTTCTTTTCTTTGGCAATCCGGGAGATTTCCCCCATCCACCATTTGCGCGCGGCCTGCGGAGCGGCGCCCGCCTCTACCGTGGCCTCGATAATATCCAAAGCATCCGCGTTTACAACGTCCCGCATTTCCATATCGGAGAAACCGTATTCTTCGCGTAGGCGGCGGCGCCGGGCTACCGGCAGTTCCGGCAGGTTAGCGCGCAGCTCTTCCACCCATTCTTTCGCAGGCGCTACCGGCACTAGATCCGGTTCCGGGAAGTAACGGTAATCTTCGGCATCGGATTTTTCCCGCCCGGCAGAAGTGGAGGAAGTTTCCTCGTGCCAGTGACGAGTTTCCTGGATAACTTTGCCGCCTTCAGAAAGAATCTTTGCCTGGCGGCGAATCTCGAAGGTAACCGTTTTTTCAATCGCCTTAAACGAGTTCACGTTCTTAGTCTCAGTGCGAGTTCCCAAGGGAGCATCGGGGCTGGGACGCAGGGACACGTTCACGTCAGCGCGCACGTTTCCGCGTTCCATCCGCGCCTCGGAAACTTCCAAAGCCCGGAAAATATCGCGCAGGGTGCGCACATAAGCCGCTGCTACCTGCGGGGTTTTTGCACCGGCACCCTCGATAGGACGAGAAACGATTTCTACCAACGGCACCCCGGCGCGGTTATAATCCACCAGGGAATAGGCGGCGCCTTGGATGCGTCCGGCATCTCCCCCGATGTGGGTGTTCTTACCGGCGTCCTCTTCCATATGGGCGCGTTCAATATTGACCCGGAAGATTTCTCCATCATCGAGTTCTACATCTACGTAGCCGTCATGGGCGATGGGCTCATCGAATTGGGAAATCTGGTAGGCCTTCGCCAGGTCGGGGTAAAAATAGTTTTTGCGCGCGAACCGGCAGAAGGGGGCAATCTCGCAGTTGAGTGCCAGGCCGATCTTGATCGCGTATTCCACCGCCCGCTCGTTAGCTACCGGCAGGGATCCGGGCAACCCCACCGAAACCGGGGTTACCCGGGTGTTGGGTTCACCCAGCGAAGAGTTCGGGGCGCTATCAAACATTTTGGTTTTGGTACCCAACTCGACGTGGACTTCCAGTCCCAATACCGGATCAAACTCGGCTACTGCATCTTCGTATTTCATTAAGTCGCTCATTGCTTCTCCTCTACTTCACCGGGCAAGCAGCCGGAACATCGGTGCCGCAGGCATCAACTGCGGCTTGGGCTACCTGATACATGAGGGCGTCGGCGCGCTGCGGCGCCATCACCTGGAAGCCAATCGGCAATCCTTGATGATCCAGCCCGATGGGTACGCTAATCGCCGGGATCCCCGCCAGGTTCGCAGGGATGGTGGCAATATCGCAGTTATACATAGTCAGCGGATCGCCAATCTTTTCTCCGAGTTTGAAGGCTACGGTGGGCGAAGTGGGCAACACTAGCGCATCTACCTGTGAGAACGCTTTGGCATAGTCTTCTTGCACCAAGGTGCGTACCTTTTGGGCACTGCCATAATAGGCGTCGAAGTATCCGGCAGATAACACGTGGGTACCCAGAATAATCCGGCGTTTCACTTCCGCCCCGAACCCGGCTTCCCGGGTAGCCGCCATTACGGTTTCCGCAGTTACCTGCCCCGAGGTCGGCTCTACCCGGATTCCGAAACGAATACCGTCAAAGCGCGCCATATTAGACGAAACTTCCGCCGGCATAATCAGATAGTAGGCGGCGAGGGCGTATTTGAAGGAGGGCATATCGATTTCAGTAACCGTAGCTCCCCGCTCTTTCAAAGCCGCAACCGTGTCGTTAAAGGCGCGGGTAACGTCCTCTTCGTAGCCATCTCCGCCACCCTGTTTAACTACCCCTAGGCGCAGCCCAGAAAGATCAGTTTTACCTTGGTATTCCTTGACTGCCTCCAGCAGTGCCGGAACCGGCTCATTTAGGGAAGTGGAGTCAAAGGGGTCATGTCCGCCTACTAATTCTTGTAGCGCGGCGGCATCTGCAACCGTGCGGGTCACCGGGCCGATCTGATCTAGAGAGGAGGCCATGGCTACCAGACCGTATCGGGAAACCGCACCATAGGTAGGTTTGGCTCCTACGGTGCCAGTGACTGCCCCGGGCTGGCGAATCGAACCGCCGGTGTCGGAACCTAAAGCTAAAGGCACCATGAAGGAGGCGACTGCCGCAGCCGACCCCCCGCCGGAGCCCCCAGGTATCCGGGAAGGATCCCAAGGATTATGAGTGGGGCCGAAGGCAGAATGCTCGGTGGAAGAGCCCATTGCGAACTCGTCCATATTGGTTTTCCCGATAATCGGTAGCCCCGCATCCTTGATTTTTATAACTACCGTGGCATCATAGGGAGGCTTCCAACCAGCCAAAATCTTCGACGAACAAGTAGTTTCCTGGCCGCGAGTAACCATATTGTCTTTCAAGGCAATCGGTACCCCCGCCAAGGGATGAAGTTCTTCTCCGCCCTGGCGAGCCTGATCCACCCGCCGGGCAGTCTCCAGCGCGCCCTCCGCATCTAAATGCACAAATACGTTGAGCTCGGGGTTTAATTTTTCAATCCTATCTAAGCAAGCCTGGGTTAGCTGCTCGGAGGTTAGTTCCCCAGCGCGCAGCTTATCTGCTAGCTGCAGGGCTGAAAGTTTCAAAAAGTCTTCCACGGTTACTCCTCCCCAATGATTTGCGGTACCCGGAACTGGCCATCCTCAGCCAAAGGCGCCCCGGCCAATAGTTCCTCCCGGTCAAGGCATTTTCCTACCTCGTCTGGGCGGAGTACATTGCTCATTTCAATCGGGTGGGAGGTGGCTTTAGTGTCGGGCCCTACGGCCTCGGAGACGGTGGCAACCGCCGCCGCGATCTGCCCCAGCTCCCCCGCGAACTGGTCTATTTCTTCATCGGTGAGTGCGATCCGCGCCAGGCCGGCCACGCGCACTACTTCATCCCTATCAATTGTCGACATATTACCAGTCTAATGCCCGCGGCACTTCCGGTCATATTACGCCCACAGGCTTGGCCAGCCTCGGGGTGGTGGCCGCGGTTAGCGGGGCTTAAACCAGGAAGGCGAAGGGTCGCAATAGTCGCTCCGCTATCCGGGCAATAAAGGGTCGCTGATTCCATTCGTGGCGACTAATAGCGCGGGCATTCAACAGGTCGGTAAAGAAAATATTTTCCATATTCGCCGCTAACGGCCGGGAGGTAATCGACATATTTATTTCGTGGTTGCCGGTCATCGATAGTCGGTCGATATTAGCAGTGCCGATTGTTGACCAGTACCCATCAATAACGGCGGTCTTGGCATGGATCATCACATTGTCATACAGCCACAGTTCCACCTGGTTATCTAACAGGTCAGTTAGGTAGGATCGAGAAATCCAGTCCGCAATAATATGATTTGATTTGGCTGGTACCAGCACCTTCACGTCTACTCCCCGGCGGGCAGCATCGATGAGGGAACGCTGAATTACCCGATCGGGAACAAAATAAGCCGAAGTAATATAGGCGGATTCTTGCGCTTTATCTAGGGCGTTCACATACATTCCGCGTACCGGAAAAAGTAGTCGTTTCGGGTCATTGACACAGGCCTGGATTTTCGAATTCCAGGATTTGGCGCGCGGATCCCGTACTTTCTTCAAGCGTAAATGCCACTTTTGGGCATAGTTCCAAAAGTCCAAGAAAGCGCTTTCCAACTCCCACACGTTGGAGCCGCTAATGCGCAAATGGGTATCTCGCCACTGGTTGTCCAAGTAATAGGAGCCGATGTTATAGCCCCCCACAAAACCCACTTTGGAGTCCACGACCAAGATTTTACGGTGATCCCGCGCCGTGTGTTTTAAGGAATAGCCCAGGACATGCAGGTTTTTTAACCTGGGGAAACGGAAAAATCGCGGATCTACCACCAGATTTCCGAAGCGATCCCAAATAATGTATACCTCGGCGCCGCGCTCAGCGGCTCGAATCAGGGCGTCTTTAAACTGCTGGCCAATTTCGTCTGATTTCCAAATAAAAGTTTCAAAAAATACTCGCTCTTTCGCCCCCTCGATCGCGAGCAGCATATCGCGGTAAAGAGTTTCTCCATCCATATAGGTTTTCAAGCGGGAACGATCCACCCGGATCGGCTGGCTTTTAATCTGGGGATAACCACCAGGTTTACCGGTTTGCCGCAGCTTTCTTAACTGGTCGATCGCTACGATAACCGTAACCGTCGTCGCCTGCAGTGCCGCAATCACCGCACTCACAATTTTTAAGCCGCGCAGTAACGGTGGGATCGTTTTCTTCGGGATCCTCAACATAGTTACCACTCTAACGCCTTAGCCACCGGACTTTGTTGAATCTGCACTAAAACAAACTATCGGAACCACTAGCGGATGCTGGCGGCTCTGAAAGTGGAGTTTTCTCGGGTGAGGACGCAGGTGGGGGCACTATTTCCGGTTCGCTTTCCTGCGTGTTTCCTACCTGGTTTCCCGATTCGCTATGCGCCAGAGCTGCTGCTATTCCCTCGGCTACCAGCTGCGAAAAATACTTTTGCGGCAGGCAGGTCACCCCCATTTCGCGGGCTTTCTTTAGTTTTGAACCGGCCTTATCTCCGTAAACCAAAAGATCGGTATTCTTTGAAACCGAGGACGCAGATTTTCCGCCCGCTCGCATGACTGCTTCTTTGGCTTCGTCGCGGGTATAGCCCTCTACCCTACCGGAGACCACTACGTTTAGTCCGGATAGGGTTTGCTCAGTGCTCTCGGCGCCCTCTTCGCGCATCACCACCCCCGCTTTTTCCCAGGCGGACACAATCTCTTGGTGCCAGTCAACGGCGAACCACCTCTTTATGGAGGAGGCAATCTCTCCTCCAATATCAGCTACGCTGGTGAGCTCACTTTCACTGGCACTAGCGATTGCCGACAAAGAACCAAAACGCGCCGCTAGTGTCCGGGAGGCCTGGGGACCGAGATGCCTAATCGATAGCGCGACTAAAATGCGCCACAGCGGCTGGGTCTTCGCTTTTTCTAGCTCCGCTAGTAGTAACTTTCCCCGTGCGGCCAGGGCGGGTGCTAGCGGGTCACCGCCTGCAAAATAGGGGGTGTAACTCCAGATCTCTCCCCCTCGCAGGAGCTGGCGACTCAAGCCTGCGGCTTCTTTATCGCTTTTACCGCCCGCTACTAACTGGGCTTTTAGCTTCTCGCGGTCGCTTTTAGTTACCTGCTTCCGGTTCCAGCTTTTTACCTGTAGCAGCTGTTCCTCTCCTAAATCAAATAACCCAGATTCTAAGGGAAGCGCCGGTAAGGCGGACGGAGGCAGTAGCGACTCCGCGTCCTCGGCCGAAACGTCAGCCGCCGGGTCAGCCTCGGGGAAATAGATAAACTCCCCCGCTACTGCTACCGCTGCTCCCCGCGTGAGGGCAAGGGCAGCCCGGGGGCGCTCGGCCTCGGGCATGGTGAGTGCTGCCGCCGACTGTTCCCCCAGCCCTTCAATATCGAGGGCGCCACGCGAAGCTAAGAAAATAAGCCGTTCTTTAATCTGTGCGGGGCAATGCCGCTGGTTGGGGCAGCGTAAATCTTTATCGCCTTCTTTTTCGGGGCGAATCTCGCTGCCACAAGAAGGACAGTGCTTAGGCATTTCCCAATCCTGTTCGCTGCCATCCCGTAAATCCACTACCGGGCAAACGATCTCGGGGATCACGTCCCCCGCTTTACGCAGCACCACGGTGTCCCCAATTTTTACGCCCTTGCGGCGTACCTCGAAGGGATTATGGAGGGTAGCGCGCTCCACATTAGACCCATCTACCAGCACTTTTTCCATAACCCCGTAGGGAGTTATCCTGCCGGTACGCCCCACCCCGACCCGGATATCCAGCAGTTTGGTGTGGACCTCTTGCGGCGGGAACTTATAGGCAACCGCCCAGCGGGGGGCGCGGGCGGTAAATCCCAGTTCCCCTTGAGTTTTCAGATCATCGATTTTTAGTACAACCCCATCGATTTCATGGCTAATCTCGGGACGGATTTTACCGATATGGGTAATAAATTCTTGGATTTTATCTAGCCCCCGCAACGGGCGAGTATATTCGCTGACCGGTAGCCCCCACTGAGAAAGCTGGTGATACCACTGCAATTGGCTGGTCGGCGGGGTGAAACCGGCAGCTAAATCAGCGGCTTTCCACTGCACTTTCCCGATGCCATGCGCAATCAAAGCTAACGGGCGAGCCGCGGTTACCCGGGCGTCCTTTTGCCGCAAGGAACCAGCAGCGGCATTTCGGGGATTAACAAAGGGGGGTTCCACCTTGCTAGGCAATCCTGTTTTTTGCCGCTCCGCGCGCCAAGCGGCAAGATTACCGGCTTTTTTCGCTGCGCTATATTCCTCCCACTGGGCGCTACGCTGCTCATTTAACTGGTTAAAAGCGGAGAGAGGAAAATAGATCTCCCCTCGGATTTCGCAAAGCTCGGGTACTACCTTCCCGCTGAGCTTTTGGGGTACGTTAGCGATAGTGCGAATATTGGCAGTCACGTCCTCGCCTACGCTGCCATCTCCGCGGGTAGCTCCCAGGGCAAGCTTCCCATTCCGATAGGTGAGGTTAACCGCTAGGCCATCAATTTTCACTTCCGCACTTACCTGCGGGTTTTCCTCCCCGGTAGCCTGCGCCATTCGCTGATACCAACTAGACACTTCTTCGGTATCGAACACGTCATCTAAGGAAGCCATCCGCTCTAGATGGGTAACGGAAGAAAAAGTTTTTTGCGCACTCCCCCCTACGGTTTGGGTAGGCGAATCGGGGTTTATTAGCTGCGGAAAACGTCCCTCTAGTTCTTCGAGTTGCCGAAATAACTGGTCATATTGGGCATCTGAAAGCGTGGGACGGTCGCGATCATAATAGAGAACTCGCGCCTGGTTAATCTGGTCTGCCAGCACTTCCCACTGTTTTTGTGCCTGCGTCAATGCCTGCTCGTATTCGCTCGCCATGGCTTCATTTTCCCTTATTTTCATTCAGAAAAGAAAAAGTATCCGCGCCTCTAAAAGTTATCCACAGGCTAAAAAATAATCTGGCAGAATTGCCTGGGCGACAGCTAGATTGACCGAGTGGAGTTGGAATCAGTGCGGAAAGCCTTGGCCGCTCCCTGCCATTTGCAGGTAGAGCGCGGCCCCGCGGCCGGCTTAGTGTTACCCTTCGCGGGCAACTATTGCGCGCTGGGAAGACCTCAGCTACACGACCGGGCTGTATCTCGCGAACACCTACTGTTTATCTCTCAGCAAGACAAACTGCGCGTGCGGGATCTCGGTTCTGCAAACGGAACTTTTCGGGGCGCACTTACTTCCTGCTTTTCGCGGATCCGCCAAGAACAAGAGATCGGAGCATCGTCGCGGATTCGCGCCGGGAACACGGTGTTAAAAGTTTGCCCTCGTCCTCGCGCTCTCCGGGTTACTCGTCCTCGACCAAAGCCGCAACTGGGGTCCTGGCGGCAATGGTTGTTCTTGCCGATGCTAGCGTTTTTACCGCTTTCTCTTACTTCCCTACTCCGGATTCCGCCTCTTACAGGCCTGCTGGTTTTCGCCGGCATTGCGGCCTTGGGAATGGGGGTTTGGTGGTATCACCGCCCCCGTCCAGTAAGCCCCGCGCAGCTGCTGCTGGTCGCTAGCCAACCCGAACCCGCAGCCCCTCGACCCGTATCCTTTAATGAGGGAGGCGAGGTGGGCGCCTGGATAAGCCCGCACCGGGTAGTCCGCGGAAAAGCAGGAGATAAACTCTGCTTTACCGGCAATTACGCTCGCGAACGTGCCCTCTGGTGGGCAGCACAGCTCGCTTGGCAAGAAGGAGCCCGCTACCGGCTGGATTTAGCGGTCACCGCAGCGGATTTTACCTGTGGAGACGATAACTATCCCCCAGATACCTCTGGGTACAGCGAGGAAACTACTGGTGAAGACGCCCTCAGCTCCCCTGGCTATCCGAATCTCCTTCTGGGGCAAGTGAAACCCGCGGTTCCGCGAGTGATACTGGTTTCTCCCTCCCAAAAACCTGTAGGTAGCGGAGAAAACATTTGGGTTACCTGGGCGAAAACTTCCGGCCAGGCTCCGGTGTGGGCAAATCGGATTATACCGGTACCAACTCACCGGCGCGCTACCCGTCACGCGAACTTGCCGAGCCTTTTCTGGTGCCGCTTGCTCACGCGCGATCACGCTTCCGAATCCGCAGGCAAACTCGCTGATAAAGTTGCTTTTAGGCAGCTTTGGCCACAGATTATCGGCGCGGCTACACCCTTGGCCGCGATCAGGGACAATTGGAAACATTCGCAGTCTCTGCAAGCCCCGGTCGCTCTTGATGCCCAGGGAGTCAGCTACCTGGATTTGGTTAAAGACGGCCCCCATGCCCTCTTGGCTGGCACCACCGGGGCGGGTAAATCGGCAGCCCTGATTACCTGGCTACTCTCCCTGGCGCTATCCCACCCGCCTAGCAAACTGCAATATGTACTGGTGGATTACAAAGGTGGGGATGCTTTCCAAAAGTTGCAGTCTCTGCCTCATGTATTGGGGATTTTGACGGATTTAGAACCGGCCCTAACCAGACGCGCTATCTTGTCCTTGAACGCCGAAATTAAATACCGAGAGCAGCATAAGAACCGGCAGCATCCGCGAATTGTGGTGGTCGTGGACGAATTTCGGGTACTGGCCACCGACCACCCAGATTTGCTTGATTCTTTAATCCGCTTAGCTACTTTAGGACGATCCCTGGGAATCCATCTGATTCTGGCTACGCAACGTCCGGCGGGGATCGTTGACGGCCAGATCAAGTCGAATATGGCCCTACGGATATGTTTACGGGTACTAGAGACGGCTGATTCCGGAGACGTATTGGGGGATGGCCGCGGCGCGCAGCTACCCGCCATCCCCGGGCGCGCCTGGATCAAATCGGCTACTGATTCCTCCGGTAAACAGGTGCAATTTGCTTGGATCCCGCATGTTGAGCAGGCCGAACAACTGGCGCAGCTGTGCCGCTCCGCCTGGCACCCTCCCACTCCTGCGCGCCTTCCCTGGGCAGCGCCCTTGCCCCGCCGCCTCACTTTGGCGCAATTACCACCAGCTGTCGACAAAGTAATTTTAGGGCTGGGCGATTATCCGCACCGCCAGTGCACCGCCCCCTTAATGATGCCCCCGAGTTTTTCGCTGCATGTGGTAGGTTCGGTAGGCTCCGGCAGAACCACTATAGCCTTGATGGTGGCCTTACAACTGGCTAATCGGGGGCGGGAAGTCCACGTTATTTGCACGTCTCCGCAAGATTTCTTTGGGCCATCGTTTAGCGCAACCCATCAGAAAACTTGGCCGGGAACTATCGCTACTACCCCGCAGGTTAGCTTGGAACTACTAAAACTGGCCAGCCGGGGAGAGCTTTCGGGGACGTTGATTATCGATGACTGTGAAGATTTGCTGGACTCCCTAGAGCGCACCTACGGCCCGCTAAGCGGTAATGATTTGCTGGCCAGGCTGTGTAGACAAAGTGAGGCGCTGGGGATTTCATTGATGGTGGTCACCGGCCCTTCGGGGGCTTCTGCCCGGCTATTCCAAGGATTAAAAACCCAGATAGTGGGCGGGATCCGCGATGGAGTACAGGCCGCGCAAGCTGGTTTTACCCCCCAGGTTTTAGAACAGATTAGCGAGGCGGGAATCTTCGTATTTTCCCCGAGCCGACTGGCCACCCCGTTTAGGGCGGCGATGCCGCCTATTCCCGAGGGCGCAAACTTCTTAGCCTCTCCCCAGGTACGTCTGCAGGCTCTCCCTACTCGCTTTTACCTCCCGAAGGCGCATATTCGCCAAGGCTCCGATAGAGCTTTTGCTTTGGGATTATCCGGACCTCTTTCCCTAGGCGTAAACGATTTTGAGCGAGATTGGTTGATAATCGGAGACCATAGCAGCGGAAAAACTAATACTGTGCACCTGCTTGCCAATTTTTTGCCTGACCACAAAATACTTGAGGACTTAAATGCTCATGATCCCCGTCTTCTGGCAGCTGCTGAGCTAGCTACTTCCTCTTCCCCGCAAACACAATCAGTTTTAGCTCTACCCTCGCTACCGTCGGGAGCACCCGCCCGGGGGGAGCCAGTGATCGCCTCCGTCAGTCCGGAGGTGGTACAAACTACTTTTTCGGGACCACTATCGGAGCTACGCCAGCGCGCGATCCTAGTAATTCTAGGTAGCGCTGCCCAGTGTCGCCCTTTTCTCAAGGGGATAAATTCCCAGGCGCTTCCGGATCAAATTGGGTTAGTTCCGGGACGGGGAATCATCGTAAAAAATGGTAAAGGTTTAGCCATCCAAATCGCTATTTATCCTAAACTTCGCTAAAATTTTATTTTTTTGTGACACGTTGCACGCAAAAAACCCACTCTGAACTGTAAAAACCCTTGATTTATCTGTTCGTAACTAAAAAAATAGTAAGTAGCAAAGGAGCTGCCCGCGAAGACAGCGTTCCCGGCGGGCAGCGACCCGCAAACTCGTAACTTATGGTTAACCTTAAAGGAGACGCAGATGGATTGGCGTTCAAGCGCAGCCTGCTTAGAAGAGGATCCGGAACTTTTCTTCCCGATCGGAAATACCGGCCCCGCCATCGCCCAGGCAGAGCGCGCAAAAATGGTTTGTGCTCGTTGTGAGGTAGAGTCAACCTGCCTGGCTTGGGCACTCGATAACAACCAGGACGCCGGAGTATGGGGTGGAAAGAGCGAAGATGAACGGCGCAGTATGCGGCGCCGCAAAGCTCGTGCCCGTCGCGCCTGCTAACTAACAGACTAAAATAACTCTCTGTTTTTCTTGCCTTCGAGCAAGCTAACAGGGAGTTATTATTTTGCGATTCCAACTGGGCGAAAGCGCATTCTAACCGGATTCCCGGGAAGGCAAAATGACGCCGGCTATTTACCGCCCCAGAGCTACCAGGAGCTACCCCGCAGGCGCCCTCCGATTCCAATCCTTCATGGCTCGTTGAGCTTCGCGTTTATCTTGCTGTTCCCGCAAGGTTTGGCGTTTATCCCACTCTTGTTTACCGCGGGCGAGAGCAATTTTTACTTTTACCCGGCCAGCAGAAAAATAGAGCTCTAGCGGCACAATCGTATGTCCCTTAGCCGCTACTTGACCGCTCAACTTATCTATTTCTCGGCGATGTAGGAGCAGTTTCCGTTTACGTAACGGGGCATGGTTAGACCAGGTGCCGTTAATATACATAGGAATATGAGCATGCTGCAGCCAGGCTTCTCCGCGATCAATCTCCACCCAAGACTCGGTTAAAGAGGCTCTGCCCATGCGCAAGGATTTCACCTCGGTGCCGGTAAGCACCAAACCCGCCTCATAGGTTTCTTCAATAAAAAAGTCATGCAGCGCCTTTTTATTGCGCGCAATCATCTGCACGCCCGTCTTGTTTCCGGCTGGGGCACCCTGACTCTTGTTTTTCTTACTCATAGCGTTTCTACGCTATCGCATAATCGTTAAGGCAGGGGTATGGGATTTATTACCGAGCCATTCTTCCAGAGCTCAAAATGAACGTGACAGCCGGTTACCCTACCGGTAGCGCCGGTATAGCCGATCAGTTGTCCCTTGGCCACGTGTGTCCCCGGGCTAGTAGCAAAGTGAGTCATATGGCGATACACACTAATCCAGGAGCTTCCCCCCAGCATTCCATGGTTAATGGTCACCGTATTCCCCCCGGTACCTTCATAGCGGGTAGACACCACGGTGCCATTGGCGGCTGCATACTGCGGCAACCCGCAGGCAGCATGAATATCGGCTCCCATATGCAGGCGCCGCTGCCCGGTCACCGGATGAATTCGGTAGCCAAAGGGCGAAGTAAGGTAAATCCCGCCCTTAATCGGGGCTTGGAAAATTCCCCCGGAGCTGAAGCCAGCACTGCTAGTACCCGCATCTCCACTGCGGGCAACACTGTTATTCTTAGCGGCCTTAGCTTCCTGAGTCCTGCGGTTTTGGGCATCAATCTTCCTAATCCGCGCCTGTGCCTCTTGTTGTTCCTTTTCGGCTTGTGCCAGCTGGTTTGAAATCTCGCCTTTCTTGGCAGCTAGCTCCGCTTCTTGCTGTTTCTTTTGTTCCAGAGTCTGATTTAGCTCCGTAAGTTTTGTCTGCTTCGCGGATTTAGCAGTCTCTGCGGCCTGTAAAGCCGCATCCGCCTGCTCTTTCAACTTTCGCACCTGCGAAGTCAGTTCGCGCTGCTCCATCTGTGAGTTTTTTTGCGCCACAATCTGGTCTTGCACGGTCTTTAAAGAATCAGATTGCAACTGAGCCGCCAATTGCGCATTACGGGCGTAGGTGCTGATATCTCCACTATCCTTATCGGAAATGAAAAACTCGAAAGAACCCCCAACCTCCGGGTTGGTGTAGGTTTCTCGAGCCACCCGCCCGATATTGCTCAAGTTTTCACTCTCTTTTTCCTGCGAGACGGCCAGGGCTTTTTCTACCCGTTTCAGCTGCGCACTAGCCACATCCAACTGGTCTTGCGCCTGAGCTTGGTCTCGCGCTGCGTTGGACTGTAGGCGTACTGCCTCGTCATATGCTCCCTGGGCAGTTTTTTGCGCATCCTTAGTGTTTTCCAGGGCGATCACCGACTGCGCCAAATCCGCGCTGACGTCCTCCAAAGACGCCCGGAGCTGCGCCGCCTTACTGGAAGCAGCTTTTTCTTTATCCGCTGCTTTGGAGCGATCGGAAGCCAGCGCAGTACTGGAGGCACCGGCCAAAACCAAGGATCCAGTTATTAACGTGGCACTGAGGATTTTTCCTAGACGTTTTCTAAAAGACATGGTTACACCTTCGCGTATTTAGCTAAGGAAGCCAGGGAGGCAATAATCGAAAGCACTAAGGCCGCCACCACGATGATGCCGGACAAAATTGCTACCTCCCGCAGATTTACAAACTGGATGAAGGGAATCGTCTTTTGCAACCACCCTTGTACCAGGTATTTCACCCCTGCATAGAGCGCCCCACAAGCCAGCAAGGCACCCAGGAGCGCACACAACGCGCCCTCGATCATAAAGGGCAGTTGGATAAACAGCCCGGAGGCACCTTCCATTCGCATAATCTCGGTTTCTTTCTGCCGCGACATGGCGGAAAGGCGAATAGTAGTAACAATCAGCAGGATCGCCGCAATCGCCATCACCGCCGCCAATCCCCAAGAAATTCGACTGGCCTGGCTAAACAGATTCATCAGTGGTTTAACCAGCTGCGATTGATCTTGAACCTGCTCCACCCCTGGCTGTCCCTCTAGCTGGGCAGAGACAATCTCGTATTGGGAAGGATCCTTCATTTTGATCCGGAAAGCCTGGGGTAACATCTCCGGCTTAGTGGCTTCACCTAAAGTGGTATCCCCATACTGCTTTTGAAAATCTGCATAGACCTGATGGTGATTTTGGAAATCGTAATGGTCAATATAGTCAGCTAAAGTTCCCCGTTCTAACTCGTCGCGAACATCTTGGATCTGTTGTTTAGTAGCCTGCTGACCATTACAGTTACCCACCTGGTCGTCCTGAGCGCACATATAGACGCTCACTTCCACCTTGGCGTACCATTCCTTTTGCATAGCAGAAATCTGCATCTGGGAAAGACCCCCTACCCCCACAAACAGCAGGGAAATAAAGGTCACCAGCACCACCGAAATGGTCATTGCCATATTGTGTCCCAGCCCGGAAAACACCCGGCCAAGGATAAACCGCAAACGCATTTTTTCTCCTAGCTCCGACTCGATCCGTACACGCCGCGATCCTGGTCGCGCACTATTTCTCCATCCACCAGTTCAATCACTCGTTTGCGGAGCTGATTTACGATTTCATCGTCATGGGTAGCCATCACCACCGTGGTTCCGGTGCGGTTAATCCGATCCAAAAGACGCATAATCCCCAGTGAGGTTTTCGGATCCAGATTTCCGGTGGGCTCATCGGCTAGCAATATCTCGGGACGATTGACCATCGCGCGCGCGATCGCTACCCGCTGCTGTTCCCCGCCAGATAGTTCATAGGGCATTCGTTTTTCTTTACCCTCTAGCCCCACCAGCGCTAATACCTGCGGAACTTCTGTTTTTATAGCGTGGCGAGGGCGTCCAATTACCTGCATTGCTAAGGCCACATTCGCTTCCACAGATTTGTTATCTAGCAAGCGGAAATCTTGAAAAACCGTACCGATTTGGCGACGTAACTTTGGAACTTTCCACCGCGAGAGCCGACCAACATCTTTGCCCAACACTGTCACGGTACCTTCTGTGGGACTGTTTTCGCGGTAAATCATGGTTAGGAAAGTGGACTTCCCCGAACCTGATTTACCCACGAGGAACACGAACTCCCCCCGCTCAATATTGGTGCTCACGTGGTTTAGCGCAGGGCGAGCCCCTCGCTTATAAACCATCGAGACGTCGTCAAAAGTAATCATCCATCCCCCACTAGCTGTTGGAAGCCTCGGCACTGACCAACTTAGCGCCTAGGGAGGCGGCATTGGTGCTTACACGCCGATTAGGGGATGCTTACCGCTTTGACGTGCTAGTTCTCACTTTCTTCCTGGGCTTTACGCCACCGGATCCCGGCATCTAAGAAAGTGTCGATATCTCCATCCAATACCGAATCTACCTGTGATGATTCCTCGAGAGTACGCAGGTCTTTCACCATTTTGTAGGGGTGCAACACATAGGAGCGCATTTGGTCTCCCCAGGAGGCTTTCACTTCGCCAGCGAGTTCCTTTTTCTTGGCTTGCTCTTCCTCATGTCGCAACTGCAATAGTCGAGATTGCAATACTCGCAGCGCCGCCGCCCGGTTTTGGATCTGGGATTTCTCGTTTTGCATACTGACTACGATCCCGGTGGGAATATGGGTCATCCGCACTGCCGAGTCGGTAGTATTTACCGATTGCCCCCCCGGGCCGGAAGAGCGGAACACATCTATGCGCAAATCAGATTCGGGAATCTCGATCTGGTCATCGGATTCAATCAGAGGAATCACTTCTACCGCGGCGAAAGAGGTTTGCCGGCGGGACTGATTATCGAAAGGACTTTGTCGCACCAGGCGGTGGGTCCCGGCCTCTACTGATAACGTCCCGTAGGCATAGGGCGCATCTACCTGGAAGGTAGCGGACTTGATGCCGGCTTCCTCCGCATAAGAAGTATCCATCACCTGGGTGGGATAGCCGTGGCGCTCGGCCCAGCGCAGATACATACGCAGTAACATTTCCGCAAAATCTGCGGCGTCTACTCCTCCCACTCCAGAACGGATAGTAACCACTGCCCGGCGTTCATCGTATTCCCCGGATAGTAGAGTTTGAACTTCCAGTTCAGCGAGCTCTTTATTTAGTTTTTGTAGGAGGGTGCGCAGTTCGGCCAGGATTTCTTCGCGATCTTCACCCAGCTCTTCCCCCGCCATGGTTTGCAGGGTTAGGGCGTCCTCTACGCTTTGATCTAAGCGTTCAACCTGGTCAAGACGGGATTTTAGGTGAGATAATTGTGAGGTTACTTGCTGAGCATGCTCGGGATCATCCCAAAGATTAGGGTCTACGCTGGCTTGTTCCAGTTCTTTTATCTGAGCGCCTAGATTCTCCGGATCAGTAACTGCCCGAATTTTCTCGAGGGTAGTTTGTGCCTTGCTAAGTTGCTCTTCGTAATCGTATGCCACGCTTCTAGGTTACCCGAGGAAACCACACCACAGACAAGCGCTTAGCTTAAAGCCTCAATCGCCAGCTGGAGGACGGCCGCCACCGTTTGCAAACGAATCTGGTTGCGATCCCCCGATAATGACAGTTCCGTGGTTGCACCTCCGGCAGGCGTAATAACCGAGATAAACACGGTACCGGCGCTATGCCCATCTTGGCTGCCCGGACCAGCTACCCCGGTAGTGGCGAGGGCGACATCTGCAGAAAATAGTTTCTCTGCTCCCAACGCCATTTCTTCCGCTACCACCGCGTCTACCGCTCCGGTTTCCTGTAAGCGGGAACGGGAAACCCCCAAGACTTCGCTTTTGGTGTGGGTCTGATAGGTGGTGACTCCCCCAGCTACCACGTCAGAGGCACCCGCAATATCGCAGAGAGTAGCGCATACCAGCCCGGCGGTTAAGGACTCGGCACAGGCAATGGTGTAACTTTTTTCGCGCAGTATCTCTTGCAAACGGCGCGCAAGGGCATCTAGTTCTTGATTCATAGTTCCATCATGGCACGGCCGACCCGCTGCCTATTCGTTTTCGAAATCTCTATCTGCCAGTGCCGCGCGGGTCGCCTCACGGCACTGACTGGGAGCGTAACCCTTGCGAGCCAAAAAAGACCCGATCCGGCGCATAGCCTGGGGATAAGACACGTTATGCAAAGAACGCGCCTTTTTTTCCGCCAACCTCTGAGCGCTTTCGGCCTCTTGCTCCGGGGTAATTTGCGCCAAGGCTTCTGCTTGCAGGCGGGGATCGATTCCTTTCCGGTTTAACTCTTGGACTAGCCCCCTGCCCACTAGGCCGCGTTCTTGAAAGCGGGTGCGCACCAGCATTGCCGCATATTCGCGGTCATCTAGCAGCCCTACTTCCTCAAAACGGGTCACGATTTCTTCCGCGATTTCCGGTAGAAAACCCGCCTTCGTGAGTTTTTGGCGAATCTGGGAGCTGGAGGCAGCAGTGCGGTCTAACACCCGCAGTGCTGCCTCCCGCGCCGCGGTTAAAGCTTCCTCAGTCGGAAGCTCAGCATTTTTTTGCCGCCGCGCCGCCAGATTGGGACTTTTTTTCCGGCGACGCGGAAGGCCAAAATCGCTTTCTGGATCTAAATACTTAACCATGAAGATAGAGCCAAATCGCCTTTACTTGTCGCTATCGGCATCCGCAGCCGCGGTATCTTCGCCAGTATCTTCTTGAATAATGCCGACTGCTTTCAGAATCTTTTCTTCGATTTCGTCCGCAAGTTCTGCGTTATCTTTCAAATACTGCCGGACATTTTCTTTACCTTGCCCCAGCTGGTCGCCCTCGTAGGTGTACCAGGCGCCCGATTTGCGCACGATTGACAGATCGGTCGCCAGGTCAATAATCGAGGCTTCGCGAGAGATCCCTTCCCCATACATCAGATCGAACTCGGCAGTCTTGAAAGGCGGCGCCATCTTGTTTTTTACGACTTTAGCGCGGGTACGTGAACCAATCGGCCCCGAGGAATCCTTTAAGGTTTCAATCCGGCGCACATCAATCCGCACCGAGGCATAGAACTTGAGGGCTTTACCGCCGGTAGTGGTCTCCGGGGAACCAAAGAAAACCCCGATCTTTTCCCGCAACTGGTTAATGAAAATAGCGGTGGTGCCGGTCGCAGAAAGCGCCCCGGTCATTTTCCGCAGGGCTTGGCTCATTAGCCGCGCCTGTAAGCCTACATGGGAGTCCCCCATTTCCCCATCGATTTCCGCCTTGGGAACCAGCGCTGCTACCGAGTCGATAACTAAAATATCGATTCCCCCCGATCGCACCAGCATATCGGCGATTTCTAGCGCCTGTTCCCCGGTGTCGGGCTGCGCAACTAGCAGCTCATCGGTGTTTACCCCGAGTTTCTTGGCATATTCGGGGTCGAGGGCGTGCTCGGCATCAATAAAAGCAGCGTTCCCGCCGGCCTTTTGCGCCGCCGCTACCGCGTGCAGGGCTACGGTGGTTTTACCGGAGGATTCCGGACCGTAGATCTCGATGATTCGCCCGCGGGGCAGCCCCCCTACCCCCAAAGCAATATCTAGAGCCACTGAACCAGTGGAGATGACCTCTACCTGACGATGGGTGTTCTCTCCGAGGCGCATCACTGAGCCTTTCCCGAACTGTTTATCTATGGCCGCTAGCGCCATATCTAGGGCTTGCTCCCGGTTTCCGCCTGCATTTACTTGCCGTTTTGCGGTCTTTTTTGCCATGGTATCGATCCTCTCTGGTTCTCTCCGAACTATTGCTGGGCTGGCCTGGGTTTTTGGACTTGGGGTGCCCCTCTCCGAGGCTCCAAGCTAACGCTACGTACGGCCAAATACGCTTAACAGCTTGGAGATAATCCGCAAGGGAAAAATCACCGACTGCGCGTCTGGGTACAACTCTACCTAGCGAACAGATGTTCGACAAATGAAATGCGGAGAAATAGAAAAAATCTGGATAGGGCGCTTACTGACGGCGACGCGAAGGCACCGGTTTCCCGCTAGTTCCGCAGTAGTCCTTGGCGCGCAAGCTCATTTAAAGTTCTCCGGTCAGCGCGATGAATAAAACGTAGCTGCGGATCGCTATCGGTTTGCGTCAATAGGCAGTCCCAAATCTGCTGCGGAGCTATTCCCGACGCTAAGGCCTGCGCCGGAGTGGCCTGCAAATCAGGTAAATATAAATCTGAAAGTAAAGATGCCCCGAAAGCCGATCCAAACACGGCTTTCAGGGCAAAGTCGAACTCTGAACGTTTCACCTGGCTAGACTACCGAATGCACCGGTACTTCTGGAACCTGGCGACGCACGGAGAGACCCTCTGCTACTGCCACTCGCAAGGAAACTTCCCGCAGCACCATCGCCATCGGAACCTCGAGAGCATTACAAATAGCGGCCAGCAGTTCCGACGAGGCTTCTTTTTGCCCGCGCTCTACCTCAGAAAGATACCCCAAAGACACCTGGGCACTGGTGGAAACTTCCCGCAAGGTACGACCCTGGGAACGGCGCACCATCCGTAACACTTGCCCAATCTCTTCGCGCAGCAACGGAGTCTTGTTCCCCGCATCTTTGTCTGTCATATCCATAGCATATCCCCCTATCTGCTGCCCGTGCCGAGACTTCCCATCTTGAGGAACTCCAGCAGGCGTCTTTTGATAATCTCTTGGATTCACACTTGTTCCAACACCATGTCTGCGCGATTCATTCCGCTCATCGATAAATAGTGCCAGTGTTCACACCACAGTGATCTACCCGACTCTAGGTTATTTCTTCTTCTGTCGCCGCAGCTGCGAACGCGTCATGGTAAATCGGGGAGTTTCCCCGTCCGTCTCCTCGGAGGCTTCTGGTTCGGGGCTTTCCCCTGCTGGTTCAGGGCTGGTGCTCGGTGTGGGGCTAGCGCTGGCCGCCGACAAATCTGGGATTTGCCCCCGCGAATGAGATTCCCGACTGTTCCCCTCACCAGCAAACTTTCCTTCTTCTGC
>OKIM01000172.1_pt1 | contig 21210 bp, 17 predicted proteins | sample 1612191 | NCBI WGS metagenome assembly OKIM01 (sample SAMN04436781, study PRJEB24849) | human gut metagenome | biome: human gut; feature: NICU; material: stool | host: Homo sapiens | place: USA: Saint Louis, MO | collected 2011-03-31 | reverse complement strand
AGATCTACACTCTTTCCCTACACGACGCTCTTCCGATCTATGATGGTAGCGTCCTATCCCCGCCCCCTTATCAGCAATCAAAGTTTTTATCGCCGACTACCTGGCGGAGCAATAGCTAGCTACTTGGTGGCAGTACTAGTTGTCTTGCTCGTATTTGGACATTAAATCGATACGTCGCTGGTGCCGCTGCTCCCCCGTAAAAGGCTCGGCAATAAACGCATCAATTATCTCCAATGCCTCCGGAACCTCATGCATCCGCGCACCTACTGCCACTATTTGGGCATTATTGTGCATCCGCGCCAGTTTGGCGGTCTCCAGGCTCCAAGCCAAGGCAGCCCGAATCCCTTTGACACAGTTAGCGGCCATCTGTTCACCGTTACCAGATCCGCCTAGAACTACCCCTAAAGATCCTTCATCTGCAAGGACAGCCTCAGCGCAAGGAATGCAGGTGTCGGGGTAGTCGTCCTCGGCATCGTATTCCTTAGATCCGTGGTCGATTACTTCGAAGCCTTTTTCCTGAAGATGACTGACTAATGCTTCTTTTAAATCAAATGCGGCGTGATCGCATGCAACATGTATTCTCATGTTGTAACCCTATCAGGATCAATCTGCTTAGCGGGCAGAAATCGTAGTTTTAGCCAGAGCAGGATAGTCGGTCATGATGGCATCCACGCCCAGGTCAGTTAGCTGCCGCATCTCGGTTTCCTCATTAATCGTCCAAGGCTCAACTCTAATTCCTTGGCTATGACACCAGGAGACAAAAATGCGGTCAACAATAGTGATTCCTCTCCATTTGAGGGGAACTTGCGCGAAAGCGGCGGCGGAGTCAAATTGCCGCTTACTGGCGCTGCGGGCAGCGAGAAGCGCCTTTGCAACTTCAATTGGGGACAAACAGGTTAGCGCCCCCGGGTGGCGTTTTCGTAACTCGCTAAGAGTTTGGGAAGAGAACGAAGAAAACACTACTCGCTCCCAGGCATCTGCAGCGTTAACTACCTGCAAAGCCCCCTCCAGGGCGCGGGGCTCTTTGATATCAACGTTATAGGCTAAGGTCGGAAAATCTTCGAGGGCGGCTTTTAGGGAAATCGGGTGTTCCCCCGCTGTCCCGCGGAGCGCAAAGAATTCTGGGGAATCAAGCTCTCCGACTGTACGGGAATCACCCCAAGGGGTTGTTAACTGGGCATCGTGCTGCAACACCACAGTGCCATCTTTAAGAGCCCGGACATCGGTTTCATAGCGACTTACCTTTTGGGAAAGTGCGTAGCGGATAGATTCGCGAGTGTTCTCCAGAGTTTCTCCGCCTCCACCTCGATGGGCAATAATTTGCGGAGCTATTCGCATTTTTGCCCCAGGTAGCGGAAATGGTGGGATTCGAGCCAGGGAACGGGATCAATATAATTGTTTTCATTGCCGGGCATGATCTCAAAGTGCAGATGATTGCCGGTAGAGTTCCCCGTAGAGCCCACTGCCCCCAACTGATCTCCCGCCTTAACCTTTTGTCCCACTGTTACCGCAAAAGATCCCGGAAGCATATGTTTGTACTGGGAGAAAATAATTTCCCCGTCGATAATATGTTTAACCCGCACCGTATTGCCTCCCCCACCCATAGGACCGACAAAATCTACTACCCCATCGGTTAGGGAATGGATCGGGGTACCCGAGGGAGCGGCAAAATCCGTTCCCGTATGTAGTTTCAATATGCCCGATATGGGGTGGATGCGATTGCCAAAGGGCGAAGATTGGTGAAAGACTCCCCGCTGCAAGGGGAAAAGAATCGCGCCTTCGTTAGACATAGTTTGAGCAGCCCGGTTGCCCGATCCCACATTTGAAAACTGACATTGGGGATCCGCACTTAAGATCCGAGCCCGAGTACCGGCAGCCGGTACGGGAACCAATCCTTCTTCTGAATCTACCGCCTGGAGAGAGTGGGCACTTCCCGCCCAGCTTTCTCCGTCAGTCTGTAGCGATAGCACGTGGGCGATCATCGAGCCGGGCTTATTAGCCTGCACAAATCCCGTCAGCGGCGCAATAATAGTAACTGCTGCTAAAGCCAGAATCACCAGCGCCCGCGGAACCGCAGCATAGCGTTGAAAGCGTCGCCTCCGCTTCCGCTCGGCGCGCCGAGAGCGCCCCCGGGTAACCGACTCCGCCATTTACTCTTCCTCCAGAAAACAACTAACCCTGAAATAATAACGAATTAATAACGATTTATCCAGAGCAGCTCCCCTGAGCGGGGATGACGCGGCGCTAGTTCTCGCGCTGCATAGTGTCGCGGACTTCTCCCACTAATTCTTCCAGAATGTCTTCTAAGAAAATAGCCCCGATAGTTTGCCCATTTTCATTGACTTTCGCCAGATGAACCCCGGTTTTTTGCATAACCCGTAACGCGTCCTCTACTTCTTCATCAGGGGAAACTTCCGGGAGAACCCGAACTCGCCAAGATTCCAAGGGTGCCTGGCGAGCAGCGCTAGAATCGGCAAAAATAACATCTTTCAGATGCAAATACCCTTGCAAGTTCCCGGATTCATCACTAATGGGGAAGCGCGAAAACCCAGTTTTTGCCACCTCGGCTTCAAATTCGGCAGCAGTCAGCGGCCAATCCAAAGTAACTAGTTGCGAACGCGGAACCATCGCTGCGCACACATCCTCTTTAGAAAACTCCAGAGTTCCCGATAGTAAGCCCAAATCATCCCGTAAAGTGCCCGCGGCGGTAGATTTAGCGACAATCGCCGCTACTTCTTCAATGGTAAAAGACTGGGAAACTTCCGAACGGGGGGTAATCCCCAGTAGTTTCACTAACCAGTTAGCACTCTCATCCAGGGCGTGAACAATAGGACGCACTGCCCGAGCAATCCTTACCAGATGCGGAGAAATCACCAGACACACCCGCACTGAAGCCGCCACCGTAAGATTCTTAGGGATCATTTCCCCTAAAACAATATGCAAAAATACCACCAGTACCAGCGCAAATACGAAGGCGATGGGGTGAGTTAGTGCGGGAGATACTCCGAAGTAATCTAGCGGACGCGCGATCAAATGCGCTAGTGCCGGCTCGGCTACCGCCCCCAACCCTGTCGAAGCTAAGGTGATCCCCAACTGGGTTACCGCTAAAACTAGAGAGACGTGCTCTACCGCCCACAGCGCTGCTGTGGTCCCCCGTTTACCTTGGGCGGCCAAGGGCTCGATTTGAGAGCGCCGGGTCGAGGTGACTGCAAACTCTCCGGCTACAAAAAACGCGTTTGCGGCGAGTAACGCTACCGCTACTAGCAGTGCCAACCAATCAGACATTTTGGTCACCGCCTTTATGGTGACCGTGTCCGGTCAGTTGCGCAGACGGAGGAGCTGCCTTCGTAGAATTGGTGGTACTGATCAGTACTTTCTCGATTCGACGCCCATCCATTTTTGCTACCGTCAGGATGTGTCCACGTACCTTAAAGCTTTCCCCCACCTGGGGAATCTTGCCAGCAATTACCAAGATCAGACCGGCAACAGTTTCATAGGGGCCATCGTCTGGCAGCAATACTTCAATCCGGTCAGCTATTTCATCAGGGCGCAATGTCCCATCTACCAACCATTTATTGTCACCCTCGAGGCGGATACCGCGCCGCCGCAAGTCGTGTTCGTCAGCCACTTCCCCCACGATTTCTTCCACTACATCCTCTAAAGTAACGATTCCGCAAGTACCCCCATATTCGTCCACCACAATCGCCATTTGCAGATCAGCTGCCCGCAGTTGTACCAACAGTGGTGCTAGCCTCACGGTTTCGGGAACGCGTAGCGCCTGGACCAGGAGAGATTGGGCAGTTACCGGCACACTGTTTCTTTTTTCAAAAGGAACCGCCACTGCGCGGCGTAAATGCACCAGGCCGAGGACGTCATCGGCGTCCTCCCCTAGAACTGGGAATCGTGAATGCCCGGTTCGCCGCGATAACTCCACCACGTCCTCGGCGCTTTGCCGCGCCTCTAAAGACTCCATCCGTCGCCGGTCGGTCATCACGTCGCGGGCGCAGAGTCTGCCTAGCCCTACGGAGCGGGTAAAAATCGTGGCGGTAGATAAGTCTAAAGTGCCGGCTTCGGCGCTGTGACGCACCATAGCCGCCAGTTCCGAAGCTGAACGTGCCGAGGACAGCTGTTCTAAGGGCTCTACTCCCAAAGCGCGAACTACCTGGTTTGATAGTCCATTTAAAACTGCAATTACGGGTTTAAATAGTACGGTGAAGGCTCGTTGCATAGGAGTAACTACCCGCGCAACTTCGAATGGTTTAGCTAATGCCAGATTCTTAGGAAACAGCTCCCCAAACACCATTGAAAAGGCATTGACTAACACCAGAGCCACCACCACCGCAATGGCCGTGGCCAGCGAGGCTGCCAATTTAACGTCCTGCAACCATTGCGCAAACAAAGAGGTAAGCGCATTTTGGGTAGTGTATCCCAAGAGAATAGTGGTGAGGGTGATTCCCACTTGTGCCCCGGAAAGCTGGGTCGACAAATGCTGCAAAGCTTTAAGGACGCCAGCAGCTCCCTTTTCTTTACGTTTCACCCTTCCCTCAACTTGGGCGGGATCGAGAGCTAGCATCGAGAATTCGGCAGCTACAAACAGGGCGGTACCTATTGTCAGTAAGACTCCCAAAAGCACCATTAACAGGTAATAAACACTATCAGGCAACTACACCACCATCACCAGATCGGGGGTAGGGCATACCGCAAACACCTCTTCAAGTAGGCAATTCGTAAGCTATTTTAATAGCAATGTACCAACATTAGTAAAGCCTACATAAACTCTCTCAATATCAAGAGAAACGCTAGGACTTTCGGACTAAATAGGCTTAATATCTTATTGGATACTCCGTCACCATCCAGAAAAGGAAGCGCCATGCCCAATTCGGAAGATCAAATGGATCAGTCGGTAAGCCCGATCAACCAGGAGATCATCGATGATCTTTATGACAAATATTGCGCCGATCCCCTATCGGTTCCCGAAGACTGGAGAGAATACTTCTCCGCTTTGGAGGCGCGCAATGAACAGATAAAAGAAGCGGAACCCCACGAAAAAGAACCTCACAAGGTCAAGGGCACCGAGTCTGCAATAAGCGCCCGGGACGTTACCCGTTCCGACTTGCCTCCTGCCCCTCCGGTGGCCGCCTCCGAGCCCACCTCCCCCTATGTTGCCCGGGAAACTGCTCTCGACCTCGGCCCGGGAGGATCAGGCGGAGAAGAAGATAAAGTAGAAAGGCTGCGCGGAGTAGCTAAAGCGGTAGTTAAGAATATGGATGAATCGCTGCAGATCCCTACCGCTACCTCTGCCCGCGAGATTCCCGCGAAACTACTAATTGAAAACCGCAAAGTAATCAACACCCATTTGGCAGCCACTACTGGCGGCAAAGTATCGTTCACCCACCTGATTGGTTATGCCATTATTGAAGCGCTAGTAGAAATGCCTTCTATGAACGTCCGCTTTGAAAAGGACGAGGACGGGCACGACTGCATCCGCAAGTTTGCGCACGTGGGCTTCGGGCTAGCGATTGATCTCCCCAAGGACGATGGCTCCCGCTCGCTAATGGTTCCAGTAGTTCACGATGCCGATACCTTAAACTTCCGGCAATTTATTGACGCCTACGAGGATCTAGTTAAGCGGGCGCGTTCCGGAGCCCTAAAGCCCGCTGATTTTGCGGGGGGAACCGTTACTTTAACCAACCCGGGAACTTTGGGAACCAAACATTCGGTTCCCCGTCTCATGGCTGGGCAGGGCGCAATTATTGGGGTAGGCGCTACCTCTTTCCCCGCCGAATGGGCAGGAGCCTCTCCTTCTCAATTGGCTAATGCGGGGGTTGGACAAGTCATGACTATGACTTCCACCTATGATCACCGCGTGATTCAAGGGGCCGGATCCGGGGAGTTCTTGCGGATTATTGAGCAGAAACTTACCGGCCATGACGGCTTCTTTGAACGCGTATTCTCCACTTTGGGGGTGGCTCACGAGCCTTACCAATGGGAACGAGATTTTAGCTATGACGCGGTAACTGAGAAAGGTAAACCTGCCCGGATTGCGGAACTGATTCACGCTTACCGCTCCCGCGGTCACCTGGCCGCCAATACGGATCCGCTGCAACAGATCCTGCGCCGCCACCCAGATCTATCTATCGGATCTTATGGACTGAGCGTATGGGATTTGGATCGCGTCTTCCCTACCGGGGGTTTTGCTGGCCGCGACACTATGAACTTGCGGGATCTATTAGAACAGTTGCGCTCTACCTATACTCAGGCAATCGGCATCGAATATATGCATATTCAAGACCCCGTGCAGCGCCGCTGGGTACAAAGCCGCATTGAAAAACCCTCGAAGAAGCTTTCGAAAGATGAGCAGATGCACGTGCTCAGTATGCTCAACCACGCCGAAGCTTTTGAGACTTTCCTGCAAACTAAATACGTGGGACAAAAACGCTTCTCGCTTGAGGGAGCAGAATCCCTAATCCCGCTGCTAGACAAAATGCTCTCTAGTGCTTCGCGGACTGGTTTGAAGGAAATCACTATCGGGATGGCTCACCGCGGACGCCTAAATGTGCTCTCCAATGTGGCGGGTAAATCTTATGGCCAGATTTTCTCTGAATTCGAAGGCTACTTGGATCCGAACTCGACCCAGGGGTCTGGGGACGTGAAATACCACCTGGGAACCGAGGGGATTTATTCTGCTGGCGAGGGCGAAGGCGTGCTAGTGTCCCTAACCGCGAATCCTTCCCACCTGGAAGCCGCCAATGGAGTTACCGAAGGCATCACTCGCGCTAAACAAGATCGTTTAGGGGGCGGAAAAGAAGCAGAAAGCCAGGTTATGCCGATTCTTATCCACGGTGATGCCGCCTTTATCGGCGAGGGCGTAGTCCAAGAAACCCTAAACATGTCCCAGTTGCGCGGTTACCGTACTGGCGGCACCGTGCACATTATTGTAAATAACCAGATTGGATTTACTACCGGACCTGCCTCGGGGCGTTCTACTCGCTACTGCACCGACTTAGCTAAAGGTTTGCAGGTTCCGATCTTCCACGTTAATGGGGATTTCCCACAGGACGTGGTGAAGGCAGCCCAACTAGCCTTCGACTTTAGGCAAGAGTTCCATAAAGACGTAATCATCGATATGGTCTGTTACCGTCGGCGTGGACACAACGAGGGCGATGACCCCTCCATGACCCAACCGGTGCTTTATTCCTTAATCGATAGCCTGCCCACCACACGTGAGGTTTATACCCGCAACTTGATTGGGCGCGGAGATTTAAGCGAAGAAAAAGCCCAAGAGGCCTTGCAGGAATACCACGATGATCTGAACAAGATTTTCCAAGAAACTCGGGAAAAGAAAGAATTCGACGCCGAAGGGCATGATGACACTACCAACCCTGGCGGGGATACCCGCTGGGTGATGCCGACCTCGCAACAGCCCGGTCAAGGGATGATGATCGGCTGGACCTCGGCTATCACTCGCGAAGAGGTTGAGCGGATCGGCCAATCCCAGGTACGGGTGCCGGAGAACTTCACCCCCCACCCCAAGATTATGAAGGTATTGCAAAAGCGGGAAGTCATGTCGCGGGAAGGCAAGATCGACTGGGGTATGGGCGAAATGTTGGCCTATGGTTCCCTGGTAATGGAAGGCACCAATGTTCGCCTGGGCGGACAAGATTCACGTCGCGGTACTTTCTCCCATCGTCACGCGGTAATTCACGACTATGAAAACGGGCGCGAATGGACACCACTGAACTTCTTAACGGAGGATCAAGCTACCTTCCAGGCATTCAACTCTCCGCTTTCCGAGTATGCTCCGCTAGCTTTCGAGTATGGGTATTCGGTGGAGTCTCCGGAAACCTTGGTGCTTTGGGAAGCCCAATTCGGGGACTTCGCTAACTGTGGCCAAGCGGTTACCGACGAGTTCGTTTCCTCTTCTTTTCAAAAGTGGAATGAACGATCGGGAGTAGTAATGCTATTGCCGCACGGCTACGAGGGACAAGGCCCCGACCATTCTTCGGCTCGCATAGAGCGTTATCTGCAACTGTGTGCCCAAGAAAATATGTGGGTATGTCAACCCTCAAATCCGGCTAATAATTTCCATATGCTACGCTCGCAAGCCTATAAGCGCCCGCGGAAACCTTTGATTGCCTTTGAGCCGAAGCAGTTGTTGCGGTTAGCAGCGGCAGCTTCCCCGGTAGAAGATTTTATTTCCGGAGAGTTTAAACCGGTTATCGGCGAAGTAGACGAGCGGGTAAGTCAGCCGTCACGCGTATTGCTGTGTAGCGGACGAGTCTACTACGACTTGGTGAAAGAGCGGTCTAAGCGCGAACGTTTCGATACCGCGATCGTTCGCCTAGAGCAGCTGTATCCGCTCCCGGCAGCCGAGCTGCAGGAAGTTCTGAACACCTGGGGAGATTTACCGCTCACCTGGGTGCAGGATGAACCCGAAAACCAGGGGCCCTGGCCGTTTATGGCTTTGCATCTTCCGGGAGCTATTGGCAAGACGCTGCAGGTAGCTTCCCGACCCGAAGCCGCCTCTCCGGCAGCAGGTAATTCCAAGTTACATAAAGCGGAGAACGCCGAGTTAATGGAGAAGGCTTTCGCCTAGTTCAGTACCGGAAAATTCTTTGGGGGGTGGTGACGAAAAGTCACCACCCCCCAAAAACTTTTACCGCGATGATTTAGCGGCAGCTAAAGTTCTTAGCAGTTAGGCCGTTTGCCGTGATTGGCGGCACTGGTACGGCGGCTTTTGCGTTTACGTCCACGTTTAGACATCTTTTACACCTTCCCAATAAATAAACAACGTCCCTAGTTTTACACATAATCCCACGTTTTCGGAAACTGACAATGCTGACGAAAAAATATCTGACCTAAGCACCCACGAATTTCGGCAATCTCAGGTCTGATCTTCTTGGAAGCGTTGTTCTTCATATGCAATCTGCATCCCATCCGTTTGCATATATACCGCCAGAGACTGCACAATCCGAGTCCGTAAGGTCGAAGGAGCCACGGTTCCGTGACACAGGCAGCGCCGTAAAGACAAGGAGATACTGGCGGCTTCACCCTCTAGGATTTTCCGACAACAAGGACATTCGGCAATATGGCGTGCCTCCTCCTCACTAAGTTCGCGGGACTCTTCCGTGGCATGTCTAAAGGGATCACGCCCACATGGCTGTTCGTTCATTACTTCACCCCGATTCCGTACTCGCGGGCATATTCTGAAAGTTCCTCTCTAAGCTGGCTGCGCCCTCGATGAAGCCTAGACATTACAGTACCGAGAGGAATCCCCAGAATCTGCGATATTTCCTTATAGCTGAACTGTTCTACATCCGCCAGGTAGACTACTGCCCGATGCTCATCTGAAAGTTTGTCAAAAGCTGCTTGGATAGTTTCATTGGGAAGTCGTTCCAAAGCGGTAGTCTCGGCAGATGGCATCCCCTCGGCATGATGCAGTGAGTGCGCTACCTGGGCTTGGTCAGTGATTTCTCCAGATCCTTGCTCTTGAGGACGCCGGGTCTTTAAACGGTACTGATTTAAAAAAGTATTAGTCATAATCCGGTACATCCAGGCTTTTAAATTGGTACCTGGTTGGTACTGGTTAAACTTGCGGAACGCCTGCATATAGGTGTCTTGAACTAAGTCTTCTGCATCGGCAGGTTTGCGAGTAAGGCGTAGTGCTCCTGCATAAAGCTGATCTAGCAACGGCAGGGCTTCTTTGCTGAAACGTTCTGATAGGGGAACGTTATTATCGTTGGCAGCTAAAGCAGCCGGCAGAGCTTCCTCCCCGTTTTCGCCCGCAAGCAAATGTCCGAGGTCAGAATCTACCGTTTTAGGTAACTCAGCCGTGCCTGCCCGGTCTGTCTCTAAGATTTCAGTTTCCATTAACTCCATTCTAGCTTGGTTTCCGTAATCTCAGTTTGGGTATTTAAACTCCCAGAAGCTAGAAATAGCCAGCAGCTTAGGTAACAATAGAAGCATGGCTAACAGGTATGCACTTTCTCGCGCGCTAATAGCGGCGCCTTTAATTATTGAGGGGATCGACGCGGTACGTAACAGCGATAAGCATGCGCGTTTAACCCAACATCACCTAGAGGTAATGGAAAAGAATGGTTTTCCTCCTCTGACCAAAAGCGATGTGAAAACTATCGCTAAAGTTTGCGGAGTGGCGGTAACCGTGTTGGCCTTGCGGATGGCTACTACCCGCCGTTCTCCCTTAACAACTAGTGCCCTAGTACTGGCCAACGGAGCAGCTACCATTGTGAACGGTTGGCAACCAGGAAAGGTTGATGCCTTGAGGATCGCCCAGGGCCTGGCGCTCCACGCCGGTTTGACCTCCGAAATTTTCCCCGCGAGGCAGGACTAAGCTTTGAGTGTCTGGAACGCCCCCGTCAAAAGCACCCCACTAAATGCGGTAATCTCGCTTCCTCCCTCAAAATCTTTAACTGCCCGCGCCCTGGTATTAGCGCTACTAGCGGAAGAACCAACGCTACTAACCAATCCGCTGCACTGCCGGGATACCCAGTTAATGATTGCCGGGATCCAAGAGTTTGGAGCCCAGGTAGAAGAGCAAGCAGGAGGACTCCTAATTACTCCCCCTGCACAGCTAACTCCCCAAACCGGGATTATTGAGTGCGGTCTGGCAGGAACGGTAATGCGTTTCTTGACTCCGGTGGCGCTACTTAGTGGCCGGCCGGTACGTTTCCAAGGGGATGAAGCTGCCAGTGCCCGTCCTATGAAAGGTCTGCTAGATGCCTTAACTAAGCTGGGCGCCCAGTTTAGCGATATGCCAAACCCGGGACATTTACCTTTCACGATTAGCGGTCAGTTAAATGCCAGTGAGCAACTGCAGCAGCTGCAGATAGATGCTTCTGCCTCCTCCCAATATGTTTCTGCCCTGCTGCTGATATCACCAGTGCTACCCTTTGAACTTCAAATTGAGGTCGACTCGGTTTTACCTTCTATCCGTCACGTGGAAATGACAGTAGCGGAAGTAAATGCCTGTGGCGGACAAATCGAAAATCTGGGGGGAGAAACCGGGGATTGGAATACTCGCCAGATTCGTCATCTCTGGCGCTGTCGGCCTGCGCGCTTACGGGGCGGGGAGCGCCATATCGAGCCCGATTTAACTAATGCTGGACCGTTCCTGGCCGCAGCCATGATTTGCGGCGGACAAGTTAGTATCCCCCATTGGCCCGCTAAGACTTTCCAAGCTGGGGACGCCTGGCGCCAACTACTAACTCCTATGGGGGCGCGGATTTATCGCTCTCCGGAGGGCAGCTTGGTTTGTCAAGGCAGTGGGGTAATCGGCGGTACCCAATGTGATTTAGAAGCAGTGGGCGAATTAACTCCCACCTTGGCTGCCCTTTGTACCTTAGCGGTGGAGCCTTCAAAACTTACCGGGATCGGGCATCTGCGCGGACACGAGACTGACCGCTTAAACGCCCTCGAAACGGAAATTAAACGTCTGGGAGGTAAAGCTCAAGCCAGTGAAACCACCCTCCGGATTTCTCCGGCACCTTTACACGGTGATTTAGTGCAAACCTATGGTGATCATCGAATGGCTATGTTTGCTGCTCTGATCGGTTTGCAGATTCCCGGGGTGCAGATTGCAGATATTGAGTGCGTAAGTAAAACTTTCCCGGATTTTACTGCCACTTGGGAAGCCATGCTGGCCGGTGCTAATGTCGCGGCGTGATATTGGCACCGACGATCCCAGGGTTAGAGTTCGTCCTGCTCGTTCCAAACCACGTCGCTCAAAAAAGCAGGTAGATTATTCCACCAGTCCCACTGCTTTTGTGTTCGCGGTAGATCGCGGTCGGATCCACGTACAAATGGGAGACACCAAGCTAGTGGGGGTAAAAGCCCGGGCACTAGGCAGGCACGGTATCGTAGTCGGGGATCAGGTACGGGTCACCGGGGATTTAAGTGGGAAAAGTGGTTCTCTGGCGCGGATTGTGGAAGTTTTACCACGCAAAACAGAACTAACCCGCTCCGCAGAAGATAGCCCCGGGGCAAAAGAAAAACCCATGGTGGCAAACGCTAATCAAATGGCAATTGTTACCGCCTGCGCTGATCCCCTGCCCCGTCCGGGCATGATCGATCGGCTATTAGTTGCCGCTTATTGCGCCGGAATCAAGCCGTTACTACTGGTTACTAAATCCGATCTGACCTCACCAGAGCCGCTGCTGGAACTTTTCCGACCCTTGCAGGTTCCTAGCGTGGTAACCAGTATAGAGAGCGGAGAAGGAATCGATGAGGTAGCCGAGATGCTGGCTGGGCGGGTCAGTGTACTGGTAGGCCACTCGGGTGTAGGTAAATCCTCGCTGATGAATGAGCTTATCCCGCAGGCTGAACGCTCCACCGGACAAGTTAACCAGGTGACCGGGCGCGGTCGCCACACCTCCACTTCGGTAATGGCTCTCCCCTTCCAGGATGGCTGGTTGATTGATACGCCGGGGATTCGTTCTTTTGGTTTAGCGCATATTAGCGAGGACGATCTGTTAGCCGCCTTCCCGGATCTAGCGGAGATAGCCACCGACTGCCCGAAACTTTGCCGCCACCTAGCATCCTCACCGGGATGCCAGCTAAGTACCTTAGAAGAAACCGATCCCGCCCAAGAGCGGCGGGTGGAATCTTTCCGGCGCTTACTTTCCTCCCAACATAGCCAAAATTCGTTGGTGTAAGTGCGAGTTAGTAGCCAGAGCGTTGCGACCAACGCACCCCTTTTTCCCTTCCAGCGAGGTAAAACACCCTCCAGCTTCTTCTACGATGGGTACCAATGCCGCCATATCGTAGATTTCCAGTTCCGGTTCGGCCGCGGCATCAACTACTCCTTCGGCCACCAACATATAGGAATAAAAATCCCCGTAGGCGCGGGTGCGCCAGACTTTTCGGGTCAGCTCCAAGAAGGCCGGCAATTTGCCGCGTTCTTCCCAACCGATCAGAGACGAGTAGCTAAGGGATGCATCTTTGAGTTCGCTGATCTTAGAAACCTGATTAGCTTGCGGCTGTCCTCCCTGGAAGGAACGCCAAGACCCTAAGCCACGGCCTGCCCACCAGCGTCGCGCCAAGGCCGGAGCGCTAACTACCGAAGCCACCATTTCTCCGGCAATTTCCAAACCGATTAGGGTTGCCCAGACCGGTACTCCCCGCACAAAATTTTTGGTGCCATCGATGGGATCAATAATCCAGCGGGCTTGGGTAGCTTCGGCAGCGTTGCCCCCATATTCTTCCCCATAAATCAGGTCATCAGGACGGGCAGCCGCTAAGGCCTGGCGAATCATCTGTTCGGCACCGCGATCAATATCAGATACTGGGGTCAGATCAGCTTTTTCATACACCTGGTAGTCACGCTGGGTAAAATGCTCTAGCGTATACCGGTCTACCTGGTCTGCGATTTCTAGCAGCAGCCTTAGGTCTTCACCAAAGTTTCGCATCTTATGATTCTTCCTTTCCGAGGGCGGATAACACTTCTGCTTGCAAAGCCGCACTGACTTGCCCGGGAGCGCTGGGATTTGCTCCCGGGAGCGCGGCGAAGGTGGCGCAATTCCCGAAGGCTCCCCCAATCAAGCGGGTCGCAGTGCCGATAGTTCCCATACCAATCACCATAAATAGACGTTTGCCAGCAGTTTCTTTGTGGTATTTTTCCATTGCCGAAAACACTTCTAATAGGTGCGCAGCATCGTTAATAGTCAACGCCAGTTTGGCAACTTGCGCCCCGCGTTCATGAGCGGCGGCTAACCAGCTATAGATCCTTTCACTATCCATCTTTTCGGCTTCTGCTGCCCCAAAATAATGGCGAGAAAGCACACTCACTACCCCCAGGTCATGGGCATAAGCTAAAGCCTCAGAGGCCAAAGTAAAATCGTCTTCAATATCGAGGGCACTAGCCCCCGCTTTCACCAGCATCTTCATAGTTTCCAGCTGGTGGGTGGGCACCATCCGGGAGCCTCCGCCTTGCTGGGTGCTACGGCAGGTCGCTAGCCAAGGCAGTTTGATGACGGGAGCCACGGACTTCACGATCTCTCGCAAGTAGGCGGGGTGGTGGTAGTCGCGGAGCTGGTCAAGACGCCACTCAACTAGGTCTGCTCCCCGGGGAATCCGAGAAATTTGCCCGCGCACTTCCACCTGATTTGTGCCGGTCAGCGGGACAATCAACGCCGGTCGCCCGGAAGAAAACAGTGAGTCCTGTGCCATAGCTTCGCCTCCTGGAAGTGTTGCTATCTTTAAACATATCGCACCTGAAAGCCTCGGTGCCTAGCCGCTAAATAAGTAAAATAGATTGTATGAAGTTAATCCACACCTCTGATTGGCATGTGGGACGCACCCTTTATGGGGAAGATCTAGCTGCGGCGCATCGCCAGTTTTTTTCTTTCCTCACTCAGCTGGTTCGTGAGGAAAAAGTCCAGGCAGTAATGGTATCCGGAGATGTTTTCGATCGCGCTATTCCCTCGCTAGAATCTTTAGAGATTGTTTCCGGGGCGTTGGCGGAACTAACTGAACTAACCGCAGTGATTTTGACTCCCGGCAACCATGATTCTGCAGAAAGACTGGGATTTTTAGCTCCCTATGTGCGGGGAAACCTGCATTTACGCACTTCCCTAGCCGATATTTCCTCTCCAGTAGAGATCTCGGCGGAGGGCGAAACCCTGCGGATTTGGGGAATCCCCTACCTCAACCCCGATATGGTGCGTACCAGTCTTTATGATGGATCGCTACCGGCAGGAAATCCTGAACCAACGGTGGATAATCCGGATGAAGATTCTCTTCCCCGCCTGCCACGTTCGCATGAAGCGGTAGTAGCGGCGGCTATGCGTCGAGTGGGCAAAGCGCAACGCCGACTTCCTCCGGTTGACCGCACTATGGTTATGGCACACGCTTTCGCCGTAGGCGGCACGGCCAGTGACAGCGAACGGGATATCACCGTCGGGACCGTGCAATCGGTTCCCCTGCAGGTCTTTGAACGCTATGGGGAAACCGATCCCGAATCAGCTTCTGATCTGCCGACCCCTGACTATTTGGCGCTGGGACATTTACACGTGCCGCAAAAGCTGCATACCGAGCAGTCTGTGGGACGTTATAGTGGTTCGCCGATTACTTTCTCTTTTTCGGAATGCTATACCCCGAAATCTTTGGTGCTCTTAGATACTGCTGCCCCGGATCTGGATCCCCAGCTAGTCCCCACCCCGGTGTTCCGACCGGTAGGCCGCATCAAAGATTCTTTTGAAAACCTGCTGGCCAGCCCCCGCTATGAAGAATTCACTCGCTATTGGTTGGAAATTACGGTGACTGACCCGCAGCGGCCAGCGCATCTAGTCACCAAGTTAAAAAGACGTTTTCCCAAAGCTTTAGCCATTTTGCATGAAACTTCCCTGGCAAGTTTGGAGGAGCAACACCGCTCTCTCCGGGTCAATCGCTACCGCCCCGCGGCACTCGCCAAAGATTTCTTTAAGCAAGCGCGCGCCGGCAAAGAGCTAACCGAAAGCGAAAATCAACTGGTAGAAGAGATTTATGAGCAGGTGCGGGAGGAGAGTTAAATGCGAATTTTAAAGCTTAGCTTCGAGGCCGTAGGCTCTTTTGGCGGTAAAGAAACTATTGATTTCACCAAACTGGGTACCGGCTCGGGTCTGTTTTTGATTCACGGTCCCACCGGTTCTGGAAAATCTACCATTCTGGATGCCATTGTTTTCGCCCTCTATAACGATGTGGCTTTGGAATCTAACTCCTCAAAAAGCCGTCTGCGCTCCGATTACGCCGGCGACGACCAGATCAGTTGGGTGCAGCTAGATTTTGAGGCTCGCGGACAGCTTTACCGAATTTGGCGCACCCCCAAATATGAGCGACCCAAACAACGTGGATCCGGGACTACCTCCCAGCCAGCGCAAGCAAGTCTGTGGCGCCTGAGCAGTGAGGACACCGACCCGGGTGACGCGATCGCCTCGCAACCGCGAACCGTTAATGAGGAGTTAGCTAACCGGATCCTGCCGCTAACTAAATCCCAGTTTTTGCAGACCGTGATTTTGCCCCAGGGGGCTTTTTCTCGTTTCTTACGGGCGTCTTCTGATGAGAGACAAGAGATTTTGCAACAAATTTTTGGCACCCAGATCTTTGAACGGATGCAAAAAGAATTTACGGAACGTGCCCGGCAAGCGCAAACTAGTGCTGAATCCGGCTCGACGACTATAGTCAGCAAGCTGGAGATTTTTGTTGATAACTGGAATAAATTGGCGCAGTCGGTGGGTAGTTCCCGCAGCGATTTGGAAACTTTGCACGATACCCTTCGATCTTTGCCGGCAGTTTTAGATGAAGATTTAATCAAATCTTGGGAACCTTACTATCTGTTACCAGCCGCGCATTCTAAAGAGTGGCTAAGCACCCATAGTCAGCAGATAAAAACCGCTGGCGCCCAGTACCAGGCAGCCTTGGAAAAGAAGGAAGCAGCAAAAACTCTCCAGGAAGATTACCAGGAACTGACCCGCCTATTAGCGGAAGAAAAAGAGCTCCAAGAACGCCAGGAGGGTGTGGAAACCAATCGAAAACAAATCGAACTTCACGAACGAGCAAAGCTGGTAGCTGCCGATATCAAGGAAAAACAGCGCTATCGAGAAAACTTAGCTACCGCTCAGGCGCGACTGGTAGCAGCTTTGCAGACATCTCCCGCGCCTTTTGATACTTTCCCTATACCGACCTCGGAAACTTCTCTAAGCCAACTTGAAGAAAAAGTAACCAAACAACACGAAGAGAATTCTAAAGAACTGGGAGTGTTAGCACCGCTGATTGAGCGGCAGAAAAAACTTGAGTCTTTAGAAGCTGCCGCTAAAAGCGCTCGGAAAGGATATGTAGAACAGTCCCAGGCTGCCGCCCAGGCAGCTAAAGAGTTCACGCTATTAGTACCCCAGATGCAGACGCTACAAATCCGGCAGTTACGCCTAGAGAAAGAACAACTCGGTTTTGAGGCTGCCCGGCAAAAACAACTGCAGTTACGTCAGTACGAGGGGGAACGCCAGCATTTTTTGCAGGATTTTAAACGCTTTCAGAATGAGGTCAGTAAACTTCCGGCTTTAAGTAAAAAGGTGACGAGGGCACGGGCAGCAGCTACCCAATACGAGCGGGATTTTTTCGTAGATTCGGCGATTCTTTTAGCCTCTCGCTTGGAAGCGGGGATCCCCTGCCCAGTTTGTGGTTCCCTCTCTCATCCGGATCCCGCCCACGGCGACGCGAATAAGGAGCGCTCCCTCACTGAACTAACTAAGCTAAAAGACCAGCTCACCAGGGCAGAGACCACTTTAAGAGAAAAACAAGAACAGGTAAGAAAGGAACGCGATCGTTTGCGGGTTGGAATCCAGCGGCTACGGCAAAGCTGGCCTGGAAAAGCACAAACCATTGACACCCGGGTAGCTTACCTGCAGGCGCAAGCGAAAGAACTAAAGGCTGTGCACCAGCAGCGAGCAGAGCTAGAAAAACAGGCTCAGCAGTATCGAGATTTAGTACGAACCTCGGTTAACGGTGCGAACCTAGAAAAGAATAAGTACGCCAACGCGTTGGGGCAGATTCGGGAAATTACCGCCGAGGTCGCTGCCACCGGGCAATCGAGTAATCTTTTGGCGCGACAACACCGCCTTAGTGAAGACCAGAAGAAACTGGCTTCACTGATAAAGAATCTCAGAAACACCCGGGAAGCTCTAAGCAATCTTTCCCATGCGCAAGAGCGTCTGGACAAATCTTTACTCCAGGCGCATTTCCCGGATGTTCCGGCAGCGCAAGCTGCCCTGTTAGAAGCAGATAAATACCAAGAACTAAAAACTGTCGTGCAGACCTGGGATCAGTCATTTCAGGCCAACCAGGTAAAGCTGAAGGCTGACCGGATTCAAAAGCTGACAGACCCCGACTTTGTACTGCCAGATTTAGGAGCCCTAACGGAGAAAGCCACCTCCCAGGGAGAGATTTTCCAAAATAAGCAGGCGGAACTAGCGAAAGTTTCAGAGCAATTAAAGACGGTGGAGGCCACAATAAGTGACCTGCAAACCGCTGCCGCCCAATATTTGGAATCGATTAAAGATTCTGCCACCCTAATCGCCTTCGCAAATCTAGCTAGAGGTGAGGAGGGTTCCGCGGTGCGTGCCCCCTTAGCTACCTGGGTACTCTTGGATCGTTTTGAGGAAGTTTTAAGTGCCGCCAATCCGCATTTAGGAAAAATTTCGGGAGGGCGTTATCAGCTTTCCCGTAGCGACTCCGAATCTTCCCGTCGCCGCAACCAGGCATTATCCCTGGCAGTCACCGATAACTCTTCCGATAAAGTCCGAGAAATTTCTGCGCTCTCGGGCGGAGAGCTATTTTACTGTTCCCTGTCTTTAGCCCTGGGACTATCGGAAGTGGTAACTGCGGAAGCTGGGGGAATCGAAATTTCTTCTATGTTTATTGACGAGGGATTTGGAACTTTGGATACCAGTAAACGCGAATTGGTAATGGAGGCACTAAAGAATACTTCTACCTCCGGGCGAACCGTGGGTTTGATTAGTCACGTAGATACTTTACGCGGTGAAATTGCGGATCAGATTCAGGTGATTGCCGCTAAAGATAAAGGCTCTACCTTAAAAATTATCGGTAACTAGCTAGCCCGCGAATACCTTAAGGCGTGGCGGCTTAGGAGGTTACCCAAATTGCCGCTACCGCCGGTTTACCCAAGGTGACTTCTTGTCCATCTACCTTTAGCCGCATAATTCCGGCTTCCGGAATGTTCTCTAAAGGCAGCAGTTGGCAACCGGGAACTATCCGTACCGATTCTAAGAAGCGCAGCAATTCGGCCTGGCTATCTTTAATGCGGGCAACTGTTGCCGGAGTATTTAAGGGAGCCTGCACCAGTGGCACCGTGAAAACTTCTGGTAACTGCCCATCACTGGTGGGAATAGGATCTCCGTGGGGATCCACCCGGGGATTGCCCAACGCCCTCTCCATCGCCGCAATTAACTTATCGGAGGCGGCGTGTTCTAGCTCTTCTGCTTCCGCGTGGACTTGATCCCAGGGATACCCCAGTTTCTGGTGTAGATAAGTCTCGAGGATGCGATGTTTGCGCACCATTCTTAGAGCTAACTTTTCGCCCTTTTCAGTAAGGGTAATCCCCCGATAGGGAACGTGGGTGATCAGCCCCAACTTATCTAGGCGACGCACATTTTCGGAGGCGGTAGAGGGCGCCACCCCCATTCTTTGCGCCAGTCCCGATACCGACAGGGAGCTTCCTCCCCATTCGGTAGCTCCTAAAAGACGCTTTAAATAGTCTTGTACTACCCGCGAAGTTACCGCTTCGTCCCCCGCCTGCTCGTCCCTAGATTTCTTATCCATCTTTTTACACCTTAGATTAGAGCCGGAAAATCTGCAGACCAAACGCCGCGAATAGCACCGTAACGACTACCGCTACGCTCAGTAAAGCCCCCAACCACCAATATCCCACTAAAATGCGGCGCGCCCCGCTAAGCGGGCGAGTAGGACTAGCCGCTGTCCGCACCCAGAGCGCATAGGATAGCCAGGCGAGAAAGATGGTTGCTACCCAAGTTAAAAAGCAATAGGGACACAGGGATCGCAGCTGAAATACCGAGGTCGCCAGGAAGAAAAGTACCGCTCCCAGGCCGGCACTGGTTCCTAAAACAAACACCAAAAGTGCCCACTTCGGTGCGCGTCCCCCACAGAGCAGGTAAACTCCCGCCACGCTGAGCACTGCAAACGCTACTATCCCGAAAATCGAATTGGGGATCCCGAAAAGCAAATGCCCGACCGCAGAATCCATAGCTCCGCGACAATCCACCACATTATTTATCGAACAACCTAAACCCTGTTCTGGCTGGGAGCGGTGAATCACTTCGGTGCGCCACAACTGCCAGGAAGCCACTAACCCCACCAGTGAAAATATAATTATTTCCAGGCTAGCTAGTCGTGGAAGCCGTCCAGAACGCATCGCCGGTGACGGAGAAAGCGGATCGGAGTTAAACGCCAGTTCGTTTGCAGATAGCGATGTAGTGTTCTCTGCCATTAATCCTCCTACGCTAAAATCCCGTCCCTAACCTAGCATAGCGATGAAGCATAAAACGGGTGAGGCCGCGACCGCGACCTCACCCGCCTAGTGGCTTAACTGGGGTAACTATTTTGCTTCCCGCATCCGCAAGGGCACATAGTCACGTTGCGGCTCCCCCTGGTATACCTGGCGCGGACGTCCGATACGGGTCATGGGGTCATGCAGCATTTCAATATATTGCGAAATCCAACCTGGTAGCCTCCCCAGCGCAAATAGCGGGGTAAACATCTTGGTGGGGAAGCCCATTGCGGAATAGATTAGACCGGTATAGAAGTCAACGTTCGGATAGAGTTTGCGTTCAATGAAGTAATCATCTGAGAGGGCGACTTCTTCCAGCTCCATAGCTAGATCAAAGAGGTCATTGTTTTTACCCATCCGATCCAGAACGTTATGTGCCTGTTCCCTCACGATTGCCGCCCGCGGATCATAATTTTTATAGACGCGGTGGCCAAACCCCATCAGCTTTACCCCCTTTTCCTTGTTCTTAACTTTTTCCACGAATTCTGGGATAGAAAGATCGTTGTCACGGATATTGATCAGCATCCGTAACACCGCCTCGTTCGCGCCACCATGCAGCGGTCCAGACAGTGCTCCCACCCCGGCGGCAACCGAGGCATACATATTGGCATTGGAGGAACCGACCAACCGCACCGTGGAAGTAGAACAGTTTTGTTCGTGATCGGCATGCAAAATAAAGAGCACTTCCAGAGCCCGGATAATTGCGGGATCAATATCGTAGGACTGGTAGGGTAAACCAAAGGTCAAACGAATAAAGTCCTCTACATAGGAACGCTCATTATCGGGATAGAGCAACGGTAGACCCGCAGCCCGCTTAGCGATATAGGAAATCATGGTCGGCACTTTCGCCAGCAATTGCACGGCTTGAATATCTTGTAACTCCGGATCATGCACATCCGCGAAAGTTTCCTCATAATAGGTAGCCATCCCGGCGATACCACCCTGCAAAATCGCCATCGGGTGCCCATCGGAGGGGAAGGCGGTAAAGAACGCCCGAAAATCTTCATGTAGCAGGCGCTGACGTTTTACCCGGCGCACGAACTCATCTAGTTGCGAAGGCGTGGGCAGCTCTCCCCGGATTAGTAAATAGGCAACTTCTAAGAAACTGGAGTGATGCGCCAACTGGTCTATCGGATAGC
>OKIM01000169.1_pt1 | contig 21449 bp, 18 predicted proteins | sample 1612191 | NCBI WGS metagenome assembly OKIM01 (sample SAMN04436781, study PRJEB24849) | human gut metagenome | biome: human gut; feature: NICU; material: stool | host: Homo sapiens | place: USA: Saint Louis, MO | collected 2011-03-31 | reverse complement strand
CCTATATATTCAACCGCAGCGCACCCACGTAACGCCCTTACCGGAAGGAACTACGGTTCCTACTGATAACGCTGGACAACTATTAGACCTGGTGCAAAAAGGAGGCAAGCTTTTCCGCATGGATTGGGAAACATTACGCTCCTTACGCGCCCTATTTGACGAAACCGAAATGAAATTGGGAGATGGAACCCAGATACTCCCCACCACCAATTCCCTGTATGTTTCCAGCCACAACCAGCTAGGCTGCTATTCCCGCAAGAATGGGAAAGAAATCTGGTCTTTTAGCGAAGATGTAAAAGATATGCGTCTGCACCAGGACGTTTTACTTTACACCACTGAAGAGGGCATACTTAAAGCAATTTCCACTGCTGATGGGATTGAGCTGTGGAGTACCAATACTTTGGCGCACAGCTATTTGGAATCGATAAAAGACGATAAGAAGCTGCATATGTCTGCCCCGGAAGCCTTGCAAACTTGGGGGCGACAGGTCGGGGAAAATCAGACGGTAGGTCGCGGATCTGCCAACCCGATGAGTAACGCGGAGCCCGGTTTTACTATCCCGGTTGATTCCTGCATTCGAGTAAGTGATACCAATGGTTCTGGCAGTTCCTATCAGGTGCAATTCAATCGGGTTTCCTGCGAGCTAAAGGGAGCAGAAAAAGTTATCCGCATCATCGATACCGGGCAGATCGAGCGCGGGAAACCAGCGGCAGACTATCTGAAGAAATGTTTAGAGGATCCCCAAGCCACCAGCGCAATTACCGTCACCAGCGCGATCGCCGACCCCAAAATCTCTGCCCTTTGTACCGGCAAGGTGGAAGGTGGCCAGAGCAAAAACGCTCAGGAAGAAACTGGCACTACGCAGGTTTCCGAACGCTGAATCTGTAAACCCACCTCTTGCGAAGTTTGCTTTTTAGACAAATGTAGACCTAATCCTGCCTCTGCCTGCCCTAAATATTCTTCACTGCCCTGTCGCCAAGCAACTTCAGCCAAATATTTTCCACGCCGCACCCGCAAATCCCGGGCGTTAGCTGCAACCCCCTGCCCCGCGGGACACATTTTTAATCCTCCCGGCGCTACTGCTAGCTGTTCGCGCTCACCAATCTCTATGCCGAATTCTGCCGCAGCTTCAGCGCTGAGGAAGGGACGATACCCCAGGAAGGAGGCTGCAGCTTTGGAACCGGGATGAGTCCAGATTTCCTCGGCACTATTTAGCGCCAAGATTTTGCCTTGATCCATAATCACAATCTGATCTGCCAAGGAAAATGCTTCATCTTGATCATGGGTTACATAAACGACCGTTAATTCCAGGCTCCGAATAATGTTACGCAAGGTAATCACCAGTTCTTCGCGCAGCGCCCGATCCAGAGCAGATAAGGGTTCATCCAGCAGCAGTAGCTGGGGTTGCGGCGCCAGACACCGCGCTAACGCCACTCGCTGGGCTTGTCCACCCGAGAGGGTGTCAATAGTGCGATCTTGATAACCACTTAAACCCACACTCTCCAGTAGTTCTGTAACTTTTTCTTGCCTTTTCACTTTAGGAAGATGCGCAATTCCATAGGCGATATTGCCGCTTACATTGCGACTGGGAAAAAGTTGTCCATCTTGGAACATCATTCCGAAGTGACGTTGATGTACCGGCACCTGCTCCATATTGCGTCCGCGCCAATAAATACTGCCTGCCGCTAAAGGTTCCAGTCCCGCAATCGCCCGCAGTAGCGAAGACTTTCCGCACCCCGAAGGTCCCAGGAGCGCAGTTACCGTACCTAGCGGAACCTCGATACTGAGATCTTTAACCGCTTCCACCTGCCCGTATTGCACCCGCGCTTGGGAAATAGTTAAGCCGTCCATCAGTATTCACCAACTTTTCTTTTGCGTAGCGCTTCTACTGCGCTCATCACCAGAGAACAGGTTAAACAGAGGATAACCGCCGCGGCCATCGCCATCCCATTTTCGGCTGGTCCCGCACTGCCAGAGAGTTTATAGATCATCACCGGCAAAGTTAAAGATTCTGGCATCACCAGGAACGAGGCCGCCCCAAAGTCGCCGAAACAAACCGCGAAAGCAAAACCGAAAGCTACTACTAGCGCTCCCCAAATATAGGGACCGTCGATAGTTAAGAAAATACGCGAAGGACGCGCCCCCAAGGTAGCAGCGGCTTCTCGTTGCTTCGGGTTAATAGTTTGCAGCATGGGACGCATTAACCGGATTACCAGTGGAGATGCCCCTAATGCTTGCGCTAGGGGCAGCAGGAAGGGACTGTCCGCCAGGTTCCAGGGAGGAGCAGCGAGGGTGATTAAGAATCCCAGACCAATAACCACGCTGGAAACCCCAAGGGGCAACATATTTATGGAATCGAAAATTTCGGCGGCGCGCCGCAATCGCGGATTACGATATTGCCGGGAGGTTACGGCTGCTACTAGGGCACCCAGCAAGGTGGAGACCACCGCTCCGATAAGTGCTGCTCGTAGCGAAACTCCCAAAGAGTTGATTACCGGTTGCTCTATCAAGATAGAGGCATCCGGGCGGGTGAGGTCAAGATAGTTTTGCAGTGTCCACTGTCCGCGCCGGCGAAATGAGCGCGCCACTACCTGCGCCATCGGCAGGGCTATCAGGATTACAATCACTGCGGCTGCGCCCCAGACCGCAAAGCGTTGCTTTCCGCGAGCCGGTCGGGAACTCTCGATAGCTTTGAGTTTCACCCCGCCCCGTGCCTTATTTTGAAAATGTTGCGAGCCGGCTAGCGCCGCCGCAACTATTACTACCTGTAGTAGTGCCAGAACTGCCGCCGCCGCTAGATCTAAATCAACCGAGGTGGTTTGGTATATCTGACTCTCTAAAGTTACTACCCCGATTCCTCCCAGAATCATCACCAGCGAATAGGAGGAAGAGCAGTAAAGAAACACTAGGGAGGCTGCCGAGGCGATTGCCCCTAGCAGTTGCGGCAAAGTAACGGTGAGAAACGCGCGGGTAGGTGCGGCACCCAAGGTACGTGCTGCCTGATAGGCGCGGTGATCGATGCGCGCCCAAACCGGCCCTACGGTGCGTACTATCAGGGAAACGTTATAGAAAACCATCGCTAAAATAACGGCTCCAAAGGTGCCGTCCAGCTCTAACCCAGCCAGCCAGCCGTCCTCGGCAAGGAGCGCCTTGAAAGCAGCGGCCACCCCGATGGTAGGTAGCACAAAGGGGATGGTTATCGCCGCGCGGAGGGTGGTTCTAAAGCGAAAATTTAGGCAGTACAGTACCCAGGCGAGGGGCAGCCCCACCAGGGTAGAGAAGAAAGTTCCCCCTAGCGCCAGGATGAGGGTGTCCCGGATTGCCCGCCAAGTGAAGGGATCAGATAGGACTCGCCAAAAGGTAGAAAAATAGCCGGTTTCGCCGGCTTGCCCCACCCCTAACCAGGCAAGTGCCAGAACGGGATAGAAAAAACAAAACCCCAGGAAAAGGGCAGGAATTCCCACTGCCAGGACGAGTAGTACTCGTCCTGGCAGCAGGTGGTTTCGGCCAGATAGCCTCATAAAGCCGCTACCCTAGTACCGCCTGTACCTGGCGAATCCACTCGCCGCGATTTTGCTCAATCTGTACCGGATCCAGTTGCTTATCGTTTTCCGGACGAGGAGCAAACTTCTCCAGCTTCGGATCCAGTTTCACCTGTTCATCAATGGGATAGGTGATGTTTTCATTCATAATGGCGCTCTGACCTTCTTCACTGTAAAGCCAGTTCAAAACTTTTTCCGCGCCAGCAGTGTTCTTTGCGCCCTTTAGCATGGCCCCATATTCGACCGCCGGATAGCAGGTACCGGCGATATTGGCGGTGGGAGCCGAACTTCCGTCCTCAGAAACCGACCAATAGGGGGAAGAAGAATAAGACATTACGATCGGGAATTTTCCTTTGCCTTCCCCTTGGGTGAACTCTTGGTTATAGGCTTCATCCCAGGTATTTACGGCTTTGGTGCCATTCGCCATCAAGTCTTTCCAGTAGTTAACGAAACCGTCTTTACCCTTTTCCTGTACCGTAGCCAGCAGCATCCCTAATCCGGTATCAGATTTGGCGGGATTCTCAATCACGGTCAAGCCTTTGTATTCTGGTTTTAGCAGGTCATCAAAGTTTTCGGGCACTTTCAGATTATGATCTTTGAAGTAGGCAATATCGTAGTTGGCGCACACATCGGAGCGGTCTAAAGGTAGCGCCCCCTCGGCCTCTTTAATCAAATATTTTTCCGCCGAGGATGGAACCTTAACTTTCGAGGGCGCGATTACCCCCGCCTTGGCTACCTTCACCACGTTATTGGCGGTCAATCCTACCGCCAGATCGCCCAGCGGAGAATCTTTACGCAAGATCAATTTGGAATCGAGGGTGCCCGATTCTTCCCCATTGACCAGCTTAATTTCCTGCCCGGTAGCGGCTTTAGCTTTGGCTAAAGATTCTTTGCCTAGCGTCCAACTACCATTGGTAACAATCGTCACCGTGCTGCTATCCCCCTTGGTGGGGGTGGAACTTTTATCGTTTCCACAACCGCTTAGTCCCAGAGCCAAAGCTCCGATTGCTAGGGTTGCGGTAAATCGCGCGAGTTTGCGCATATTTTCCCTCCATTTGTTAGGAGGGGACTTGCGGGCGCAAGTAAGAGACTCGACTTCCTGCGCCAGCATTACCTGGTTCAGGTGCGAGGGTCTGTCCAACTGGACACTCTCAGCCTATGCGGCTCCCCTGTCGTTACGGTCACCTCGAGCCTATCATCGGTGAATCTATTGCCGCTAAGAAGGTGCCGTCGCAACCGGGTAAAACGCGTCCTAGAAAAGTTTAGTTACCCAGGTCAAGGACGTCCTTATGGCGTCCCCCATACCAGCTGTTGGTGCGGCGCATGGCTGCCCGCTGAATCAAAGTGACTGCCACTCCCGAAATAGCGGCAAACAGCACTACCTCTAGCAGCGAAGACTGGGCTGCTTCCTCCCCGTCTTGCGGAGGTTTGTGTCCGGTAACCAGTTTCCAACCGGTATTAATCGCCAGGTTTGCGATCAAACCCGCACCCGCCAAACTGGCGGCGCTTGCTACTTTCCAGCCAATATCCATGCTTTGCCTTTCCGCTTTGATCGTTATTACTAACCTACCCTAGGCGGTCAATGTCTGTTCCCAAATCATTCTCACCTTCAGGGGGATCATCTCGGATCTCTCCCTTACTAGCGGATTCCTCCCGGGGTTCAGCGGAATCCTTTTGCTCTTTAAGTTGGGCAATTTCCCGGCTTACTTGATCTTTTTCGAGGGCGCGGCGTACCAGCTCGCGTTCCCGTTCCGTTGCTTGATGCCTTTGCGCTTCATGCTCGGCGTATTCCGAAATCAGTTCGCTGCCTTTCATCAGGCAGACGCAAACCAAGCCAATCAGGGAAAGAACCAGCAGCGGTACAAAAATATCTCCGAGGGCGCCCGCATAGGCATCCCGAACCACCTGTTGTTGGTCAGCGGTCAGTTTATCCAGTTCCAGGGTAGATAGATCCGCCATAGCGGCACTTTTCTTCCCTAGCTTTGCCATCCCGGCACTAACTTGACGAGCAATCTCCCAGGTAAACACGAAACCGCAGATTTGAATCCCGATCGCACCGCCCATCGAACGGCAAAAAGTAACTGTCGAGGTGGCAGCGCCCATATCGCGCAGTTTCACCCCGTTTTGTACCGCTAAAACCAGGTTTGGCATACTGGCACCTTGCCCGGCTCCCAATAGGAACATTCCCAGGGCGCAGAACCAGTAGGGACTGTTTTTATCAATCAGGGTAATGAAGAAGATCCCGAGACACATCACCACGAAACCGCCGACTACGAAACGTTTCCAGCGCCCTATTCGGGAAACCAGCACCCCGATCAAAGTAGAGGCAATAAAAGTACCGACCATCCCGGGCAGCAACGCCATCCCCGCGAGTGCTGGATTCATCCCCTTGGCGATTTGGAAAAACTGGGTGAAAAATAAGGGCGGAGCATTGAGTGCGGTTCCTACCGATATTGAACCTAAAATTGCCAGCAGAGTGGTGCGCTGAGTAAACATCCACATGGGCATGATGGGTTCGGGGAAATGCCGCTCCCACAAGACGAAAGCCACCAGGAAAAGTGCCGCTAAAACCAGCATCACCGCGGTTTGCCAGGAGGCAAAAGCAAAGGTTTTTCCAGCTAGGGATAACCAAATCAGGGCAGATGATACCGCCGCAGTTATCAGACCAGTTCCCAGGAAATCGATACGCGGTTTACTAATCTGCGCGGCTGGAACTTTCAAAAAACGCCACAGCACCGCCATAGCGGCCAGGGAGAAGGGGATAGAAACCCACAGACACCACCGCCACCCTAGCCAAGGGGTGGCCACGATAAACCCTCCCACCAGAGGACCGGAGATATTGGAGATGGCCATGACTGCCCCGATATACCCGTTATAGCGTCCGCGTTCGCGTGGCGGAATAATCAGCGCCATAACCACTTGGGTCAGCGACATGATTGAACCCATCCCTAAGCCCTGCACAATGCGGGTGAAAATCAGTTGCCAAGCCTCGGTAACCGCCCCTGATAGCAAGGATCCCAAGGTAAAAAGTCCGATTGCCCCCATCAAGAGTTTCTTCGAGTCATACATATCGGCAAGCTTGCCGGACACCGGGGTGGCTACCGTAGAGGCCAGCATCATAGCGGTGACGATCCAGGTGTATTGAGACTCGCTACCGCTAAGGGCTGACATCATGGTGGGCAAGGCGGTACCGATGATGGTCACCGACATTACTGCTACAAACAGCACCATCAGCAGCCCGGATAAAACTTGCATAACCTCAGAAGATTGCCGGGACGAGCCTTGGTTTTTTTGTATCATGCAACTCCTTGCAAACCGCGCTTACAGCTAAATTGTAGTCATTGGCAGAAAAAGTTATCCAGTTTAGTTACCAAATAGGCAGCATTTTCTTGCGAGGGGAAACCGAGGGGAAGATTGCAAGGGCTCGGTTTTACCGCTCCCACCAATTACCCAAATGTAGGCAAGCTAGTTCCAAGTAACTAGGAATGAGTCTTCGTCTACTACGGTTCCTGCAGCAACCTCTCCCAAGAGACGAGCCGCGTCCTCAAAGGCATGAGTCACCTTCATCCGTGCCACCCGTTCTACCCGGTTAAGACGGCGATTCCCTGGAGGCTGTCCGAGCCATTGCAGCTGGTAGATAGCAAAGGGTTTCCCGTGAGCGGGATGAAAGCGTAACGCACACGGAACCTGCGTGCTGGCTTCTACTCCCAGAAAGAAATCTGCACCTAACCCGAGGGAGCCGTAAAGAGCATAAGCGTCACTATCAGTCAGTTGGCTACCTACTTCTTGATCAAAGGCTGCCGCCTCTGCCGCTATCCAGGCCAGTTTCTCTTTGCCCAATTGGGTGGTAACCAAAGATTCGGCTTCCCGCTCCAGGCGCCGCTGGGAGCGGCTGGGACGTTCGGGGGCTCCCGGGTCCAGACTTAGCTCTCCCAATACCGGCTCTAGGAGTTCTTGCAGACTGGTTTTTTCTATCCAATAGGGCGAGTACACCGCTAAATTGACCGCCGAGTCTGGGTCGGGAGAAAGTATCTGCGCCGCCGCGTCTTTGGCGCTACTGCCTGCCCCCACTCGCAGGCTCCCCCCGAGGCGTCGGCAGATCGCCAGCAAGCCGCTAAGTACTTCAAATTCCAATCCGATGGGTTCACTGGCTGCAAAAGCGTCAGTAAGCAGGTCAACTCCGCGCAGTTCTTCCGCTAACTGTCCGGCGCGCATCTGGGGACAATCCAGGCGGAAGGCAATTTCACTATATGCAGGCAGCTTTAGGATTTCGCGGACGGACTGGTCAAGCTGGAAAGGACCGGCAAGTTCTGCCTGTCCGCTAAGCCGTAACCTGCCGGGAGCGAGCCACCCCGCGTCCTCCCAAAGGGAAACCGCTAGGGCTTCCACTTCCTCCGGGGTAACGTCCCCCGGGAAAACCACCAGCTGCGGGCAACCGATTTCGGTAAAGTCGCTCGCTGACAGCAGTCCCTGAGGCCGCATATAGGACGCTCCCGGATTAATAGCGGCCGCTTGTTTTTGGGCTTGTAATCCCTGCTCGGTTATTCGTACTGCGGGGATACTTCCAGTTTCTATCCGGGCAAAAGTTGAGGTATCGGTAAGCGGACTCTCGCTCACTGCACGTCTTCCATCTCCGGCACTTCACTACAAGTAAAGCGCAGGTAGGAACGGGAGGCGGTCGGACCGCGTTGACCTTGGTAACGAGAACCCCGCTCCTGGGATCCGTAGGGTTTTTCCGCCGGTGAAGATAGTTGGAAGAAACAGAGCTGACCAATTTTCATGCCCGGGTAGAGCAGGATCGGCATAGTGGCAGTATTCGATAGCTCTAAGGTGACATGACCGTTAAAACCGGGATCAATAAAACCGGCGGTGGAGTGAGTAAGTAAGCCCAGGCGACCCAGGGAAGATTTTCCTTCCAGGCGAGCCGCCAAATTGTCCGCTAGCTGTACCCGCTCCAGGGTCGATCCCAGCACGAACTCTCCGGGATGCAATACGAAGGGCGCACTCTCTCCCACGTCTACCAGGTGAGTCAGGTCATCTTGCGGTAAAGCGGGATCGATCACCGAATATTTATGGTTATCAAAGAGGCGGAAGTAGCGATCCAGGCGCACATCAATAGAGGCAGGCTGAATCATCTGCGGGTCGTAAGGATCAATCTCAATTTCCCCACTGTCACACAGTTTGGCAATGTCACGGTCAGATAAAAGCATGCCCCCAGTCTAACGCAGCCGGCAGCTCGGTTCGGAAAACTTCATATCTTAAAGCAGCAAGCTCGGCAAGATAAAAGCGCAGGAGTCATCGGCCATTAACTTTTCAGTCATAAAACGTTTATTACTTGGACGCCTACTCCTAAACTTTTAGTTCCTGACAGTTAATACTGGTGGCTTATCAATGAGACGTGTCAACTGAAAACGTTAAGCGGGCCGGCTCTGTTTCCCCAGCGTCCTCTCCCCCGGTACCCCCCAAAGCAGGAAAAAATCCCGCGGGTCCGGCGAAACGCTCTGACCGTCCAGACCGGAACGAAGGCTGGCTAGCAGCAGCGTTACTTATCCCCAACCTGATATTGCTGATGGTTTTTACCTACCGGCCACTGGTAGACAATATCCGCCTGTCTTTTATGGACTGGAACATTTCCTCTCCCCAGGCCACCTTTATTGGACTGGCAAATTATATTGAATGGTTTCAGGCTGATTCCACCGTGTGCATCGTACTAAATACGGTGATTTTTACCTTCGCCACCGTGGTCGGATCGCTAGTCCTGGGTTTGGTTATGGCGATGATCTTGGATCAAAAGCTCTTCGGACGTAACCTAGTCCGCTCCGTGGTTTTCGCGCCCTATATTATTTCCGGAGCCGCCATTGGAGTGGCTTTTCAATTCGTTTTCGACCCCAGCGTCGGCCTCATCCAAGACATCATGACTCGCCTGGGATTCACTGCTATCCCCGACTTCTACCAAAACCCCAAATGGGCGCTATTCATGGTGACCGTAACTTACATTTGGAAAAATCTAGGCTACACCTTCGTAATCTATCTAGCTGCCCTCCAAGCTAGACGAATAGATCTAGACGAGGCGGCAGAGATAGATGGAGCCTCCCCCTGGCGACGTTTCACTAAAGTCCTGTTGCCACAGCTACGTCCTACTACATTCTTCTTGTCGATCACCGTACTTCTCAACTCAATGCAAGTATTCGACATCATCAATGTGATGACCCACGGCGGTCCGCAGGGTACCGGCACCACCACGATGGTTTACCAAATCTACCAAGAAACATTCGTCAACTCCCGCGCAGGATATGGAGCCACCGTGGCCACCATCATGTTCTTAATACTGCTGGTGATCACTCTGCTGCAGGTGCGAGTTATGGACAGGGATAACCAATGAGTAACAAACTGGCATTCCGCAAACAGAAAGCGAAAGCGCACACCCCCGAAGAAACCGTGCACACCTCAGTCGCATTCAAAATAATCGGTTATATCGCGATGCTAATCGCCTTTCTGGGAATCATGATCCCGATTTATTGGATCGTGCTGACCTCATTTAAAACTCAAGGCGATATTTACACGCATCCGGCAACCTATATCGCCAACCCCTTTACCACTGAGAACTACCGGGCAGTAAGCAGTGAGATTCCCTTGCTCACCTACCTGCGGAACTCGTTGATTATTACCGTCGTGCTTTCAGCGGTGAAAATCCTCCTGGGGGTGCTCTCGGCTTATGCCTTAGCGCTCCTGCGCTTCCCTGGCCGCAACCTGGTTTTCATCTTGATTATCGCCTCCTTACTGGTGCCAAACCAGATCACGGTTATTTCAAACTATTCGCTAATCGCGGGAATGAACATGCGCAATACCTTTGCCGGGATTATCCTGCCTCTGGCCGGTACCGCTTTCGGTACCTTCCTCATGCGTAACCATTTCCTGTCGCTGCCTACCGAAGTGATCGAAGCGGCTCGGATGGATGGCGCCGGCCCCTTAAAGCTGCTGTGGCGAGTCGTATTACCCATGTCGTGGCCGACCCTGTCCGCATTCGCCCTGATCACCATCGTTAATGATTGGAACGAATACCTGTGGCCATTTTTGATGTCAGAGGACGAACGTACCGCTCCTATCCAAATCGGATTAACTTTCCTTCAAAACAACGAGGGTCTCACCAATTGGGGCCCGGTCATGGCTGGCACAGTGCTAGCCGTGATTCCCCTCTTGATCGTATTTTTCGTATTGCAGAAGAACATGATCAAGGGACTTACTACCGGGGCAGTCAAAGGCTGACCCCAACAAGCAGAAAGGTAAAAATGAATCGCACACGGAAACTGCTCCTGACCGGAGCCGCAGTTGCATCCCTGGTGCTGTCGGGATGCGCCGGCACTTCCTCCTCGGGATCTGTCGAGCAAAATGACCCGAATGGTAAAGTGACCCTGGACGTTTGGTCGAACCACCCGGCTAACTCCAAAGATACCGAGAAAGAGATTATTGCCGCTTTCGAGAAAGAAAACCCCAATATCAAGATTAAGCTCACCGACGCCGGAAAAGATTACGAGGAAGTGGCGCAAAAGTTCAACGCCGCCCTCACCGGTGGACAAACCCCGGACGTGGTGGTTGCTTCCGACGTTACCTGGTACAACTTCGCACTGAACGATAATTTTGCTCCCCTAGATGACTTGATGAAAAAGGTGGATGCAAACCCCGATGACTACGTAAAGTCGCTTTACGATGAATACACCATTGATGACAAGCACTACGCGGTTCCCTATGCGCGTTCAACTCCGCTTTTCTACTACAACAAAGACCTCTTCAAGAAAGCCGGAGTTCCCGACCGCGGTCCGAAGACCTGGGAGGAATGGAATAAGGATTTCGCGCCTAAGCTAAAAGCCTCCGGGGTGCTGCCCCTGTCCATTCCTGACGGATCCAACTATTTGGATTGGTACTTCCAGGGCATGATCTGGTCGATGGGCGGTTCCTATTCCCAAGATCTGACCGTCAACGTTGCTGATGAAAAAGGCGTGGCTGCCGGCAAGTTTCTGCAAGACCAGTTCAAGAACGATTACTTCAAAGCCACCAAAGACGCGACTGTTCCGTTCACTACCGGACAAGCAGCCGCGATGCTGGAATCTACCGGCTCACTGCAAGGCGTTGAAGAAGACGGAAAAGTTAACGTAGGTACCGCTTTTCTACCTACTCCCGAGGGCATACCGGGAGTATCTACCGGTGGGTGCGGCCTAGCAATCCCCGCTAACTCTAAGAATCAAGAGGCGGCCGCCAAGTTCATTGCCTTCCTCACCAATACCGAGAATACTGTAAAGTTCTCGCAGGCTACCGGGTATATGCCCGTAAGAACCTCTGCGGTTGACTCGGAAGAAACTAAGTCCTATATCAAAGAACACCCGAACTTCCAGACCGCTCTCGATCAGCTACCCAAGACCAAAGCTCAAGATGCTGCCCGCGCTTATGTCTCGGGAGGCGGTCAAAAGATTGGTGCCGCTTTAGACAAGATCGCGCAAGGCGAGGACGTACAGTCCACTTTCGATGCTTTGCAAAAGGATCTGCAGAAGATCATTGACAGCCAGATCAAACCAAAACTGGATAAGAAGAAGTAACTATTAGGGCGCCCGGCGCCACAAGGAAAGGAAATGCCGTGGCTAGCGTGACTTTCGAAAATGCATCCCGCCTGTTTTCAGGGGCAGCCAAACCGGCGGTTGACTCCCTGAACCTCCATATTGAGGACGGTGAATGCGTAGTTTTAGTGGGACCGTCTGGCTGTGGCAAATCCACATCGCTGCGGATGGTGGCCGGCCTGGAACCGGCCACCTCCGGGCGCATCCTGATCGGCGGCAAAGACATGACCGGGGCACGCCCGCGCTCGCGGGACGTGGCGATGGTATTCCAAAGCTACGCCCTCTACCCCAATATGACAGTCGCTCAAAATATGGGTTTCGCCCTGGAAAATAAGGGGATACCCAAGAATAAAATTAAGGAACGGGTGCAGTGGGCAGCCCGGCTTTTGCAGCTGGAAGATTTGCTGGATCGCAAACCTGGTGCCATGAGCGGAGGGCAAAGACAAAGGGTCGCTATGGGACGCGCCATTGTCCGCAAACCCACTGTCTTCTGCATGGATGAACCGCTATCAAACCTGGATGCAAAACTGCGGGTTTCGATGCGGGGAGAAATTGCATCTTTACAAAGAGAACTGGGAGTAACCACCGTTTATGTCACCCATGATCAAGTGGAAGCCATGACTATGGGGCATCGAGTAGCGGTGATGGAGTCAGGAGTACTCCAACAGGTAGCTACCCCCACTGATCTTTACCGCAAACCGGTAAACACTTTCGTTGCTTCCTTCATCGGTTCCCCGGCAATCACCTTGTTCACTCTGCCTATTAATTCTGAAGGTCAAGCCCTGTTGGGGGACTTGCCAGTACCGATTCCTAGAACGGTGCGCTCCCAGGTAAAAGAGCAAGTGATATTAGGGGTGCGCCCAGAATCCTGGCTACCCGCCAGCAGCGAGGAGCCAGCGCTTACCTTAACTACCCAGATAATCGAACATTTAGGTAGTCAGGCATTCCTTTACGGGCAACCCCCAGAAAAGGTAGCTGCCGCCCCGGATCGAGCTGCCGTGTTACTGCCGCGAGGGGTATTCCCTGATCGAGGCGAGAGCTATCGAACTAAACCCAACTTAGAAGAACTTTATTTCTTCGATCCAGCTACGGGGCAGGCCGTGTCCGAGGGGGCCTCTTTGGCGGTTCCGGAAGTTAGTTAATCAGGGTCATAAAACCGGGCAGTTAACTTAAACAATCACGAAAATCAGCGCGGAAGATGCCTAAACTTTTTGCTCCCTCCTCCCCGGGTTAACGCGCAGTTCAGAAAATAATCCCTTCCCCCGATGGTTTTGCAAATCTGTGCAAACCCATCGGGGGGACCAATTGCAGCTAAAAGTCTTTCAGCTTATGAGAGGACGTGTATTTACAAAAAAATCCGGCGCGAATATGTGCAAACTCTTCACTATCCGCACGAGATTTAAGCGTGAGCGATACCCTAAAAAAGAGCCACAGGAGCAGATTCTGGGGCAGTCATTGACGCGCGGCAGCGAGGCTGCGTTCGATTCTGGAGGCAAAGGGTGAGAAAACTAGAAGTCGATGTGGTGGTGATCGGTGGTGGAGCCACCGGCAGTGCCGTAGTACGCGACGTTGCCATGCGCGGATTCAAAGCCGCACTGGTAGACCGGGTGGATTTAGCCCAAGGTACCACTGCTAGGTTCCACGGATTACTGCATTCGGGAGGACGCTACGTAAAATCGGATCCCGAATCCGCAACTGAATGTGCAGAAGAGAACGAAATTTTACGTAAAGTCGTTCCCCATGCCATTGAAGATACCGGTGGACTCTTCGTTACTACCTCGAAAGATAGCGAAGAGCACGCAGATATTTTCCTGGACTGTGCCAATAAAACCAAAGTTCCGGCCTACGAAATTTCGCCGGCCGAAGCGTTAAAACGCGAGCCTCGTCTCGACCCGAAACTTAAGCGAGCTTTCGCGGTGCAGGACGCCACTATTGATGGCTGGAAGATGGTGTGGGGATTTGCCCACTCCGCTAAAGAGTATGGTGCTAAAATCCTCCCCTACCACTGGGTTACCGGCATTGAAGTCACCAACGGAGCAGTCAGCGCTGTCACCTGCGAGGATCATAAGAACGGTGGGGAAAAAGTCCACATCGACTGTAGGTTCATCATCAACTGCGGCGGTCCTTGGGCTGGCGAAATCGCTGCTATGGCAGGCTGCCATGATGTGAACGTAGTTCCGGGCGCCGGGATCATGATCGCCATGAATCACCGCATCTGCCAACACGTAATTAATCGTTGTATCTATCCATCTGATGGAGACTTGATTGTTCCTGCCCATCAGGTTGCGATTATCGGCACCACCGACCAGGTGGCGCCTAGCGCTGACTTCCTACAGATAAAAGACAAAGAAGTCCAGCAAATGCTAGATGCCGGGGACGCCCTCCTGCCGGGATTCCGTCATTCTCGTCCTCTGCACGTATGGGTAGGGGCTCGCCCGCTGGTAAAAGACAACCGGGTGGCAGCTACTGATTCGCGCCATATGTCCCGCGGCATGTCGGTTATGGATCACGAGGAACGCGACGGGGTCAAAGGCATGCTTACCGTTGCGGGTGGCAAGCTAACTACCTGCCGTCTGATGGCCGAGCGGGCGGTAAACATTATGTGCGACATTATGAAGGATGAGCGTCCTTGTCGCACCGCCCAGGAAGCGGTTCCCGGTCAAGAGGGTGCCCGGCAGCACCGGCTCACTGACCGCCTGCAGGCACGGGAAAAAGAGTGGAATAAAGACCAGATTATTTGCGAATGCGAACTGGTCTCTCGGCGGATGGTGGAAGAAACCATTAAGGAATTCCCGAGTGCTTCTCTCGATGACCTCCGCCGGCAACTCCGCATTGGGATGGGACCGTGTCAAGGCGGATTCTGCTCTATGCGCTGCGCCGGCATCGTTAATGAAGAGGGCGCCGCCTCAGTTGAGCGGGCAACCAATATGATTTCCCTATTCATGAAAAATCGCTGGATTGGTATTAAACCGATTCTTTTTGGCGAATCTGCCCGCGAAACCGCCCTCGATAACTGGATTATGCAGGGCATTTTCGACCTGGAACACGCACCCGGCAAAGGACAACTGAGCGAGGTCGCACTCAACCCGGTCGAGCAAGAACGCGATAAACAGGAACGTGAAGCCGTAAAGGAGGCACTAGCGTGAGAGACGTAGTAGTAATCGGTGCTGGCCTTTCCGGTCTTAGCGCTGCAGTTCGACTCCTTAAGGCCGGACGGGAAGTTGATTTAATCACCAAAGGCATCGGGGGAATCCAGCTCGGTCAAGGCACTATTGATCTGTATGGATATGACCCCGAGCGGGTAAATAATCCTTTAGAGGCAATCGAGAAATTACCTGAATCCCACCCTTACAGGAAACTGGGCTCTCAGACGGTGGCCGATGCTGCTAACTGGCTGAAAGAGCAGCTAGGGACAGAATTACTCGCCGGCAACCCCGATAAGAACGTATTCTTGCCTACCTGCCTAGGTGCTTGGCGCCCCACCTGCTTGCCCCAGCCTTCCATGCTGGCGGGAGCTCCCGAGGACGGCAAGAAGTACGTAATCGTGGGACTGCGCCGTCTCAAAGACTTTTATCCCCAATTGGTAGCCGAAAATCTGGAAAAAGAAGAGATTCCCGGCGGAGGTAAAGTTTCTGCCCGGCATATCTGGATCGATATCCCGGTACGCCATGACGAGGCCGACACTTCCGGGTTGAACTTCGCACGCGCCCTCGACACCGCGGATTTCCGCGCCAAATTCTGTGACGAGATTAAACGTCATTTGAAAGACGGGGAAGTAGTCGGTTTGCCCGCGGTGTTGGGATTGAAAGATCGGAACGCCTGGAAGGATATCGCCCACCGCTTGGGACACGAGGTGTTCGAGATCCCGATTCTACCGCCCTCTATTCCGGGGATGCGGATTAACGAGACCCTCACCCAAATGGTGCGGGATCTGGGAGTACGCTACATTATTGGCAGTGAAGTAACCGGTCTTAACGTTAGTGATGGCCGGGTTGAATCCGTGACCTTCGATTCTGCTGGCTCGGAGACGACCCTTAAAGCTAAGCACTTCATCTACGCTGGTGGCGGCTTTGAATCCGGTACTTTACATGTGGATTCTTACTGGAACGTTACCGAAAGAGCCTTTAATTTACCGCTGGCAATACCAGAAGGACCGCTGGTACACGAAGACTATTGGGGTCCAGACCAGCCCCTGTTCGAAGTGGGGGTGCAGGTTGATTCCCAGATGCGGGTACTGGATGCTTCCGGGGATCCGCTATATCAGAACCTGTATGCCGCTGGCGGGTTGCTAGCAGGAGCCACCCGGTGGCGGGAAAAGTCCGGTGACGGCATTGCTCTAGCTTCCGCTTTGCGGGCTTGTGACACGATTTTGGGGGATACCAATGACTAAGGATTTACGTAATAAACCCGAGTTCAATCCGTTGATGCGCGCCAGCTTGGATGCTTGCGTCAAATGCACAATTTGTGAAACCCAATGCCCGGTAGCAGCGGTCACTCCCCTTTTCCCGGGGCCAAAATATGTCGGTCCGCAGGCGGAGCGTTTCCGGAAGGGGCTTTCGGTGGACCACACCATTGATTACTGTTCCAGCTGCGGGACTTGTACCTTGGTATGCCCGCAAGGCGTGAAGGTTGCAGAGCTCAACAACGTGGCACGTGCCGCGATGAAGCAGCAAAATGGACGTCCACTGCGGGACGTGCTCATCTCCAACACCATGTTTATGGGTAAGGCGATGACCCCGGTGGCGCCGCTGGCGAACTGGGCGCTCCGACAAAAGCCGATCCGTCAGATCGTGGAGAAGACTTTCGGGATTCACCATGAAGCACCGATGCCAGTGGCTGATGGGTTCAGTTTTGAAAAATGGTTTAAGAAGCACACCCGCACTGCCCCTGCTCCCACCAAGGGCAAGATCGTGTTCTTCCACGGTTGTGCAGGTGAATTCTTCGAAACCACCACCTCTATTCGCTCAGTGCAGATCCTCGAGCACCTGGGATACGAGGTACTGGTACCGCCTCATGGTTGCTGCGGTCTAGCGCAGCAGTCTAACGGTCTTTACGACGGGTCAAAGAAGCTGATTCGCAAACTGGCACATGATTTGAATGTCCCCGGGGATGACCTAACGATAGTTGGTTCTTCCGGTTCTTGCGTGGGCATGGTAAAGCATGAGGCTCGCGAGATTTTGGGTATCCAAGACGAGGAGCTCGCGAAGGTTTCGCGGCGCATCTGGGATATTTCCGAGTTCCTGCTGGATCTGTATGACCGGGGCGAACTGGATCTGGATAATCTGGAGCCGATGAACCTGACGGTTACTTATCACGCTCCCTGCCAGCTCAAGTCCACGGGGATCGGTACCCCGGGCAAGCAGCTGCTGGACAAGATTCCCGGGCTGACCGTCCACGAATCGGGCGCCACCTGCTGTGGGATTGCCGGTACTTACGGGTTGAAGCGTGAAAAGTTCGATATTGCACAGGCAGTAGGTAAGACCGCTTTCGACAAGATTAAGAGCACTAACTCTGACCTGGTGGTTTCGGATACCGAGACTTGCCGTTGGCAACTAGAGAAGGGCGGCGGCAAGCCGGCTGTCCACCCAATCTACCTGTTGTTTGAGGCCATGGGGCTAAAAGATAGCTAACACTAAGTTAACCGGGGCTTAGGCTCCGCTTGCTGGGTATCTATTTTTGAGGACGCAGCTAGGCTGGTTTTTTCAGGACGCGACTTATAGCTTCGGCGATAGGTAAGTCGGGTTCTAGCCAGTCTAGCTGCGTTACTTTTTCTGCTGGACTCCACTGCAAGCTGAGATGGGAATCCCCCGCCTGTAGGAACGGTAGCTCGCGGGGATGGTAAATCATTACTCGCATCTGGGCGCCTTTAAGTAGCGGCCAGTTCCCCGCCGGGAGCGGTCCGGGCAAGATTTTCTCCAACTGATAGGAAGGAATCTCCCAATCGAGTTCCTCTTTTATTTCCCGCACCAATGCTGTTATCGGTTCCTCGCCCTCGCGCACTTTCCCGCCCGGTAGTTCCCATTTGCCGCGTAGTTTTTCCGGGTAGGAACGCTGCGCACATAGTAGTTTCTCGTCGCAGATGGCCGCTAGCGCTACTACCAAAGTCATTTATTCCTCCCTGGGATTGTTGCCGACAGTAGCCGGTTAGCCCACCGTTCACGGTCATTTGTTCTCACTTTAACCGCTCGTTTTGAGTGGAGCGCCGCTACTGGTTATACTCTAAAGGCGGCTAGATGCCAACGCGGGTGTAGTTCATCGGTAGAACGACAGCTTCCCAAGCTGTAGAGGCGAGTTCGATTCTCGTCACCCGCTCCGAACGGAGGTGCAAGCATTCAAGCGCGAAACGCGCTTGAATGCTTGTGACCGGAGTGAGGAAGGGTAGGCACCAACGGTGCAACTACCCGCTCTGAGTGAGGATCGTGAATATGAAAGCTTGCTTTCATATTTCTGATCCGAGCGAAGAAGGGTCGTAGGGAGCGCAGCGACCGAACACCCGCTCAAAGTCTGACCAGCAGGGATTGTCCCTGCTGATTAGATCCGGTCTAATACCCAGTGGTCGTTAGCCCGAAAGTGCACTTTCTGCAAACCCTGTCCGTGATCGTTATTTTGATGTTTATCTCGGCTAGGAGCCGGGCGGTCATTACATCAGGATCTAGTTCGCATGCCACTAGTTAATCGCCTTCGTAGAAGCCTGTTTTGCTTCACCCTCAATTCCCTTGATTGCTTTGAGATAATCTTTCTCGACTGGAGATAGAGTCTGAGTTTGGAATTTGCGGTACTCGCTGATTGCTTTATCCACAGCTTCCCGGTGACTAATCTTCCCAGCACCAGAAAGAATAGGTTTGCCGGTAGCAGTCAAGATTTTGTCGAGATATTCGACAAAATCGACCATGCGCATAGGATTTTGACTCATCGCCTGGACTTCAGCGAAATCAAAATAACCAGACACTAAGCGGTTCAAGATTTTAAGCTCATTTTCACTCAGATAATTCTTCGCGATTTTTACCTCAGCCAATACCGGCAAGTCACCTTTGAAAGTAGTCAGTCCCATGAATGGTTGACTGGCATCAGCACGCTCATAGATTACCTCAGCAGCCGTGTGCCCATGCGTGGCGTAATGGAGTTTGTTTTGCACCATCTTAAAAAATGCAATTGACTCAGCACTACGCGGGTCATAGTCAATACTCGTGGCATATAGGTCAAGAACTTGCCGGTACATGACCTTTTCTGAAGAACGAATGTCACGAATGCGCTCCAACAGCTCACGCCAATAGGAGCCGCCACCAAAGTTTTTCAACCGCTGATCATCAAGAGCAAAACCCTTTATCAAATACTCTTTCAGCCGCTCGGTTGCCCACTTACGAAACTGCGTTGCCGTCTTCGATTTCACCCGGTAGCCCAACGAAATAATCATGTCTAGGTTGTAGTGGGTCACCAAGTAGCGTTTGCCGTCAGCGGCAGTTGTTCGGAATTTCCGAACAACTGAATCTTCGTCCAGTTCACCCTCTTCGAAGATATGCTTTATGTGCTCACTGAGATTGGATTTTGAGGACTGAAACAACTCTGCCATCTGTGCTTGAGTTAGCCACACCGTTTCCCCTTCAAGATACACCTCAATATCAGCGGCGCTATCAGGGTTTTGGTAAATCAGCACCTGCCCAGTACCAGCTTGGGGATTAACCTCTTTCTCGTTTGGAGCCTTATCCATCACACCCCCTACGTCGCGCAAACGAATGGCTGCAGATTAACAGACCCTATTAGAAAGTTTATGCCATTCTTTCCAAAGCCGACAGGCCTATACCAGCGCATCTGAAACTCATCACATTTACCCCTTTTTGACAATCGCTAGACTTGCAGGGAGCACAGCGACCGAAGACTTTGTTTACTTAGTTTTCATCTGAGTCAGGTACAGAACGTTTGAATCGGTAGCACAAAACATAGCAGGTAATAGCGAGGGCTAAAGTAGAAAGAATATTAGCTACACCAGTAATAACGCTGACTGCACCGCAGAACAGTAGTACCGCGAAAACTCCACTGACCCCCGCTAAGCAGCAGCCAATAACCCAGTACAGATCAGGATTCTCGTACCGTCGCATAACCGTTTCCCCCAAACTCTATTCACCAGAAAGCTTATGCTTCACATTGCGCTCTTTCAATAATATCCCGGCCACTTGCATAGGTTTTACCTTCATCGCGCGCAATCATCTGCTCGGTTTCACGAATAGCTTCCAGACTCTCGGCATTAGGTCACCGATAGTCAAGGGATAGCGGGATGGACTCAGTGTTAACTATTTCAGTGAAAAATGCGCGAATCACCGACGACAAATCAAGACCGTAGTTCTCCACCACTTTCGCTGTTTCTTCTTTTAACCCGCTATCAATCCTGACAGTTAAAGTGCTAGCTCCCATCAGCCTCTCCTCTTCACGTTTGCACGTACATTTTAAAATAATTGTTAGTGCAAATTTAAAAGCTTGCCCTTGCTCCCTTACGGAATCACCGCCAAGAATTGCACATGCCTGCAAGGCCAGAAAAATATGGCTCGCTATGGCACGGAAAAAATGATTTGGGACACCGCCGCGATATCTATGAAAGATGAAAACTCTAGCAAGCGCTAGTGAATATAAATTTTTCTACCTTTCCAATGGTTGATCAGCCACCTGTCATGACTTGCTACGATTAACGTCCCCTCCCAATCACGCAAGGCTTCTTCCAGGGCTTGCATCGTCTCCAAGTCCAGGTAGTTAGTGGGCTCATCAATTATGAGCAAGGCGGGAGAGGTGGCCAGCGCTAACGCAATTTGGGCTCGCCGCTGGTTTCCGGCCGACAGCTCCGGGATGGGCTTAGTCCACAGGGAAGGATGGAGGACGCCTTTCCCGGCCTCGCCAATACCATTTCCCCAAATGGGGCTAGTGAATCCGGGGTCGTCCTGCCGAGGAAGCTGCTGAGGTACCAGCCCGACCCTCCGCTCGCCGGTGATTGTGCCACTACTTTGCGCACCCTCGGGTGGATGCCCACTATAGATCCAATTCAATAAGGTAGATTTACCTGCCCCATTAGCACCAGTGAACAGCAGATGCTCTCCGCAGGAAAGATCAAAACTGACCGGCGCCAAGCGGCCGGCAACTGCGGCGTGACGGGCAGCTACCGCTACTCCGGTGCGCGTAGCAGGTTGATTGAGCTCAAAAGACAGGTTGTAGCTACGGGGTTTGCGTACTTCCTGGCCGCTAAGGCGCTCGCCTCGTTTATCGTCATTTCGCATTCGGCGCTGCGCGGTGGCAGCAGCGCGATCCGCAAAAA
>OKIM01000160.1_pt1 | contig 22548 bp, 18 predicted proteins | sample 1612191 | NCBI WGS metagenome assembly OKIM01 (sample SAMN04436781, study PRJEB24849) | human gut metagenome | biome: human gut; feature: NICU; material: stool | host: Homo sapiens | place: USA: Saint Louis, MO | collected 2011-03-31 | reverse complement strand
TTATCGTCATTTCGCATTCGGCGCTGCGCGGTGGCAGCAGCGCGATCCGCAAAAAACTTCTTGGCTTTACCCTCAGCGCTCGCCAGGCGTACGCCCCCGCGAGCTATCTTGCTAGCTTCCTGGCGATGTTTTCTCAGTAACCGTTTCTCGGCCTGCTGAGCTGCATGTAAGTCCCGATGCTTACGGCGGGCACTCGTTTTTTCGGCTAAATATTTCGAGTAGGCGCCTGCGCAGCGATAAAGACCAGTAACCTGACTACTACCAGTAGCTTTAGCTAGTTCATTCCATAGTGCTACGTCCATATCGTAAATAACCGTGGCAGTGTCCTCGATAAACGCCCGGTCGTGACTCGACATCATAACCGCGCCTCTCCACTTATTAACGGTTTCTACTAGAAAATCGATTGCACGCGCGTCTAAATGGTTGGTGGGTTCATCCAAAATCAACACCTCGGGCTTCATGATTAGCGTGACCGCCAGTTGCAGCCTCCCCCGCTCCCCCGGGGACATACTGCTTAAACTGCGGTCACGTCCTGATCCTGTGAGCACCCTCAAGCCAAGCCTCGCCAGAACTTCAGTGAGCCGCGTCTCGAGCGACCAAATATCAAAACAGCTCATTAAGGCAAGTAGCTGGTCATAACGCTGTTCCGCATGGACAGCACTAACTCCCTGGCTAATTTGATTGGTTGCGTCCTGAAACTGGGTAGCGATATTTCGCAGAGGACACAACGCGCATTCGAGGTAATCTCTGGCACTTCCACGAAAATCTTCAATTGCCGGCACCTGGAAGAACTCAGTGTTTGTTCCCTCGATCTTGACCTTGCCTTGTTCTGGCAAAAGATCCTGGGAAGCGATGCGAAGCAGGGTGGTTTTCCCGCAACCATTGGGACCAATCAAACAGGCACGCTCACCCTCCCCTACCTGCAAATTGATGTTTTCTAGCAGCGGTTTAGAGGAGTATGAAAAAGAAATATTTTCGAGAATGATGGCAGGCATAATAATCTCCAGGACGCAACGATTAAGGGCGGCGTCTCAGCTGAGCTGAGTAGAGATTACAATGTCATCGGAAATTAGCTCCTCGCTTGGATAACATAACGAGCACCTAGCCCGTTACCTACCTTGATTTTAGCCAACCCCTTGCCGAATAGCTACAGCTTATTACCCGCTTCAGGTTGGCAATGCGAGCCTGCATCAAGACTCCTCTTAATCTCTGCCTTAGCTAAACCTGAAAGATATTTTGCTTTGCCTGCAGCTACGCGGCTATTTGGGGGGGGTAGTTATTCATAAAAACTCAGGAGTAAGATAACACTATGACAATCACGACCAACCCGGTTGCAGTAACTGCTCCGTCACTAGAACGGCTTCGTGCTGCCGATGATGACGTACGTGATGTTATCAAGGGCCATAAAGGCACTGGAAGATACTGGGTTTTTGGTTCGGTTGCCAGGGGCGAAGCAACCAAAGATTCGGATTACGACCTGTTGGTGGAGTTCCTTCCGGGTGCAAGCTACTTCAACTTGGCAGCTTTAGAAATTGAGTTAAGCAAGCTGCTTCGCAACCCGGTTGAGATCATGCCGAGTTCATCACAAGGGTACGCGGCAGACCACGCACGTTCCCAGGCAATCGCGGTAAATCATGACCCCAACTCCTGATCCAAAAGTTGTCGCTAAGGCACTTGGCGAGCTCGTTGCGACGGTGAAGCATGTGATCAGTCAGGGAAGAGAGCTTTTCCTGTCGGATTCTTCCGAAGGGGAACTCCTCTACCTTGCCTCTTGTCAGGTAATTATTCGGCTACAAGCAATGCTTGAAGACCTTCCGGCTGAAACCTTGGCTCGATGCGCAGATCTACCGTTAGCCGAAGTTCGTGGTATGCGTAATCGTATGGCACACGGCTACCTTGACATTGACAAGACGATGCTATGGGAGACGATGTCTCGCGAAGTAGTTCCGTTAATCGAGAATATACTTGGCAGAATTGAAGACTAATCGGTTTCCACTCTTCACGGACATTTTGAGTGACTGTGAAGCGCACCCCCGCTCTGAACGGAGGTGCAAGCACAAGCGCGGAACACGCTTGAATGCTTGTGACCGGACTGAAGAAGAGTCGCAGGGAGCGCAGCGACCGAACACAATTTCACGTTTGCTTTACGGCGAACGCATCTTCAGTGAACAGCAGGCTGCCTGCTACTTAAAGAGGTCGCGCCAACCGAAGGTGGTGCGCCTATAGATAGCGTTCTTGACCGCGCGAGACGGATCCTTCAAAAACCCCATGCCCTTCTTGCCATATAGGGGATTAACTGCGCCCATCTTTCGGGGCTCCCATTTTTTCAAAGGGAATCAGGTCGTTATCGGGGAAGGCATCAATCACTGAGGGGAGCTATCGGAGGGCTGGGTCTCCCTTTTGGGTAGTGGCAGCTCTACCTCCGGGTGGTTTTAGCAATACCTAAAAATCAGTTTCAGCACTGTTCCCCGCGTCCGGTAGGCGGACTGAAATAGAAGGTATGAATCAAGATAAAGAAAAAGAGGTGCTCAGCACCGATAACATCACCAAAAGTTTTGGAAACGTTCGCGCCCTCTCCGGGGTTTCTCTCCAAATTCACGAGGGCGAGTCGGTGGCAATCATGGGACCATCGGGGTCAGGAAAATCGACCCTGCTGCATTGCCTATCCGGCGTCCTGGTTCCCGAATCCGGAAAAGTTTTATTCCGGGGCGAGGATATCGCGGCACAAAAAGATGTAACGCGCTCCCGGCTGCGGCTTAGCCAGTTCGGGTTTGTGTTCCAAGACGGGCAACTCATCCCCGAGCTGCCTGCCCGCGAAAACGTGGCACTCCCCCTTATTTTGACCGGAACTCTGCTCCCGAAAGCTTTAAAGCGCGCAGATCAACTGCTCGCCCAACTGGGACTTTCTGAGCTGAAAAAGCGGCGTCCCGGAGATATGTCTGGGGGTCAAGCACAGCGGGTAGCAATCGCCCGTGCCCTCATCGGCAACCCGAAAGTAGTTTTTGCGGATGAACCTTCTGGCGCTCTTGATCAAGCTACCGGATACGAAATGATGGAAATCTTAACCCGGGAAGTGCAACGCTGCGGGGCAGCATTAGTGCTGGTAACCCATGATATTAACGTAGCGCAATGGTGTTCACGTCTGATTGAAATTCGGGACGGCCAAATCCATTCCGATCGCGCTCTAGCACCACAGTCTAGGAGGGCGTAAATGTCGAGCACTAACATAGCCAGTCCAGCTACCTCCTCGCGCGCACAAAACCTAAACTGGTTAACCTGGCATCTCACTAAAGCCCGTTTCCGCTCTCACCAGGGCGAATCTCTACTTTATTTAGCCTCTATCCTGGCCTATACGGTGTGTTCCGGATTGGCGTTAACGGTTGCTGGCGGCACCTATATGTTTTATAACCGCTGGCAGACCCCCACGGGAATCGCCGCCCAGCTACTTAAAGCGGACGCAAGTTTCCAAATCATGCTAAAGTTCTATTTCCTCTTAGCCATTTTGGCCTGCGCTCTAATAATCCCATCTTTAAGCTCGCTCGCCACCAAGGCGGCAGTATTGGGGGCACGAGGACGCGAAAAGCGTTTAGCCTCCTTGCGCCTGCTGGGGGTATCCTCTGCGGAGGTCACCAAGATGACCCTGCTAGATGCACTGATCCAAGCGGTTATCGGTTCCCTGATCGGTACTGCCCTTTATTTAGCAACCCTGCCTGCCTGGACATTTCTTGAAATAGAAGCCAAATATATAACGGTTAAAGAAATGCTGCTGCCCTGGTGGCTGCTGTTGATAGTGCTAGCGGCAATTATCTTGCTGGGGCAGCTTTCTTCCTGGTGGGGAATGCAGCAGGTAAGAGTTTCTCCCTTGGGAGTAACCCGCAGAGCGAGCCAACCGGCGCTGCGCATTTGGCGACTGGTAGCTGCGGTAGCTATTTTTATCGCCGCTTTCATAGTCAGTCAGACAACTTTAGGGCTATCAAAAACCTGGACGATAGCGATAGTCTCCGCCGTTGTTCTGGTAGTTATTTTGGGGTTTAACTTGCTGGGACCCTACCTGTTGCAACTAAATGCCCGCTTGCTGGCAAAGGTGCCGATTCCCGCGATGGTACTGGCTTCTCGGCGGATAGTGGCCGATCCCAAAACTACGTGGCGGCGCGTAAGCGGTATGGGATTCTTAGCTTTTCTCGCGGGTTTCGTAGCTATGTCGCCAGTACTGGTTAATGGTCCAGATTCCGATCGCCTGGCTGACAACTTTATTACAGCCACCCGTTGGGATTTCCAAACTGGCACCATGATTACCTTGGCGGTCAGTTTCACGCTGTGCGCCTGCGCCATGCTGATTACTCAGGCGGCAACGGTGATTGAAAATGCTGAGCAGTCCCGAGCTCTGGCGAAAATGGGTGCCCCGCGCGGTTTCGAGCTGCGCTCAATGTGGCTAGAAACCCTGGGACCTCTAGCGGTATCCGTGCTCGGAGGAGCTATTTTGGGACTAGCAGCAGCTATGCCGATGGTGCAAATGCTAAAGGACCATACCGGGCAAACTCCAGAGAATTCGGTAATCCAAATGAGCCTGTTAATGCTGGCTGGTTTGGCGGTTACCGCCGCCTCAATTTTCGCCAGCCACCCCCTGCATCGGCGTTTACGTCTGCTGCAGCAACGCACCAATGACTAGCAGTTCAGCTAGGTTCTACTGGACATTCGCACGGTTACATAACTAGCGCGGAAGCCTAGAGAAGTTACCAAGAAATCTAATCCCCCCGCAAGGATTTTGTCGGACTTTCACACATAGGAAAGTCCGACAAAATTAATTACTAACTCAGGATCCCCTAAATCTATGCCACTCCAACTATTCACCCAAAACCCGAAAATCACCAAAAGCCCCTAGTTTATGAAAAAACTCATACAACAGGAACTTTATGCAGGTCAACACAGCAAGCACCCCCTATAGGACAAACGTCAGTTTTCTTTTTCCCAATTGATAACTATCTTTATTATCAGGTTCACCTAACCTAAACTAATATTTCGGGTACCCGAATAATATGAAAGACGAGGATAAATGAAACTCAAAGCCGTAGTCTCCGGTATCTGCGCCCTGGCCCTGGCAGCTTCCCTGGGAGGTTGCGCCAAAGATGGTGCCGCCGATAATGCGGATGGAGCTAATGGAAAGCTAAAAATTGTTGCCACCACCGGTTATCTTGCCGACGCGGTGAAAAACATAGCCCCCGACGCCGAGATTACTACCCTGGTAGCCCCCGGAGGCGATCCCCACACTCAAGAACTCACCACCAAAGACACTGAAAAAATCCAAAAAGCGGACCTGGTGGTTTGGACCAGTCACGACATGGAACACAAAATGATGGGTCAGTTCGATGGTCTGGGTGATAAATCCTTGCCCGCCGCAGAAGCCATTCCGAAAAAAATGCTGCTGGACTGGGAAGAAGATGGCAAGATCGAAGGCCACGACCCCCACGTGTGGAATGACCCGATCGGATGGCAATACGCGGTAACCGCTACTGCCGAAAAAATTGCGAAACTAGATAAAGCTAACGCCGACAAATACCTCAAGAACGGTAAAGAATATAACGCCAAGATTCAGGCCATGCATGAAAAGGCCAAGGTCGCATTGGCAAAGATTCCTGCCAATCACCGCACTCTGGTAACCGGTCACGACGCCTTCAACTACCTGGGACGCACCTACGGACTAGACATTATGGCTACCGATATGGTTTCTTCCGAATCGGAAATCTCTGCGGTACAGTTGGAAGAACTGGCAAACACTATTGCTAGCAAAAAAGTTCCGGTTATCTTCTATGACAACCTCAAGAGCCCGGAAGTAGTAAAGCACCTCCAAGAAATGGTGAAGTCCAAAGGTTGGGAAGTTAAACTCTCCGACACCGAACTCTATGCAGACACCCTCGGCGAGAAAGCCCCCACCAACACCTATCTGGGAGCTTTCCAGCACAATGTGGAAGCTATTGTAAAGGCACTCTCATAGAGAACGCGACCTGAGTGCCAGGATGGGCGCTAGGTTTCGCCGTCTCCAAGTTTCCTAGCGCCCATCCTCTTTCTTCCCAAATCATTCAGTTATCTTCGTTAAAGGTATTAACTCCATGACTTCCAAAAACACTTCTTCCCCAGAAGACTCCCGAGAAAAGACTGCCAGCGTACCAGTGAGCACTCCCCCTTGCGTGGTAGAAAACATCAGCGCCGCTTACCGAGATCGTCTTGCCCTCTCCGGGGTGAGTTTTACCGTCCCCAGCGGAGAAATCATGGCGATTCTTGGCCCTAATGGAGCCGGAAAATCTACTTTGATCAAAGCGATGCTGGAACTGATTCCCCGGGTCAGCGGGAAAGCTGAATTCTTTGGGAAAAACTTAAGCCGGGTACGCAAGCGTATAGCCTATATGCCGCAGTCTGCCTCAATTGATTGGGATTTTCCCGCGCGAGTAAAAGACGTGGTGTTAATGGGAACCTATACCCACTTGGGATGGCTGCGCCGCCCGGGGAAAAAAGAGCATCAGGCGGCGCTAGCCGCTATGGAACAACTAGATATCTCCGATCTCGCAAACCGACAGATTTCTGAGCTTTCCGGGGGACAAAAACAACGCACCTTTGTGGCGCGCGCCCTGGCCGCCGATGCTGATTTATTAGTTATGGATGAACCCTTCGCGGGGGTTGATATGAAGTCCGAAAAGACGATTTTACAGGTACTGCGTTCTCTAGCTAGCTCCGGGAAAACCGTGCTACTGGTACACCATGATTTGGCTACTGTAAAAGATTTTTGTTCCTCAGTATTGCTGCTTCGCGAAGGAAACTTGGTGGCCTCCGGTCCTCTAGACACTACCTTTACCGCTAAGAACATTTCCCAGGCATACGGAATCGAGGGAGCGCTGGCATGAAGCACGCCCTCACCAACCTCTCTAGCCTTTTCCCCCAGGAACTAATCTCTCTAAGTGATTTTTGGGGAACCTACAGTTTTCGTGTGATGACCGCGGGAGCAATCCTGGTGGGTTTCTTCGCCGGAACCCTCGGATCCCTACTTTACGTGCGTAAACAATCCCTAGTTTCTGACGTTATTGGACATAGTTCTATTGCCGGGATTGTGGGAGCCTTCGTAATTGCTTCGCTAATGGGCGCAGATGGACAATCGATCCTGGTTTTGACGATTGGAGCCACAATTTCCGGCTTGCTGGCTGTTGCCACCACCAATCTAATTGCAGAAAAATCCAAAGTGGGAGTGGAAGCCGCCATGGCAATTTCTCTGGCCATCTATTATGGCGGCGGCATGGTGGCCTTGAGGCTATTATCCTTTTCCCATTTCTCCGGACGCTCTGGTATTGCACAATATCTGTTCGGCAATGCCGCCACTATGCGTCAAATCGATGTGTTCACCGTTACTATCCTAGGTTTTACCGCTCTATTGATCGTCGCGATTTTCTGGAAGGAGATCGCGCTCTTTGCTTTTGACCCCGTAGGCGCCCAGGCAGCTGGCTTTTCCGGTAACCTTTTGATCGCCATTGTCACCTTGTGCACCACCGTAGGTATCGTGATTGGGGTTAAATCTGTAGGGGTAGTATTGATGGTTGCTTTTGCTATTATCCCCGCAGCTGCCGCCCGGCAGTGGACCGATCATCTACCGGTGTTATTCCTACTAGCTGGAGCAATAGGTGCACTTAGCGGCGGTTTTGGTTCTTATCTGGCAGTATCCATCGGTAAGGTACCTACTGGACCGGTAATCGTAGTCATTCTTTCGCTGGTTCTAGCTATTTCTTTAGTTTTCTCTCCGCACCGCTCTTTGCTGGCTTACCGGTATCGCCGCCGCCGGCATATCCAAAATTTAAAGCACGAGCAGGAATACAACGCCTCCCCCGCTCAGGGTAATTCCTGGAAAGAACAGCCTACTAATCCTGCGGCAATAGCTAACCATCTGTGTTTCTCACCGACAAAAGCGGAGGAAGGCGGCACTCCCTACGCAGTTGTCCAATCAGCCGGAACATTAAGCCACAAGTCCCAGCTAGACCCCGAGGTTAATCTGAAATGAGTTTTGTACTTGCAGCCTTATTACTAGCAATTACTACCTCGGTAACTTGCGCCCTGCCCGGCACTTTCTTGGTGTTGCGTCGTCAATCCATGCTGGTGGACGCCATGAGCCACGCAGTCCTACCCGGAATCGTGCTGGGAGCCTTGCTTTCTGGATCGACTTATTCTCCGATAATGGTGGTTCTTGCCGCCGGTTTTGGGTTGATCGTAGTTTTGGGAGCTAACTATCTGCAATCCACCGGTTTACTACCTAAGGATGCCAGTCAAGGAGTTATCTTCCCCCTGCTATTTTCGGGCGGAGTAATTTTACTGTCCACCGCGCTGGCACATGTACATATCTGCGAGGATACGGTACTGACCGGCGACCTGAACCTGCTGGCTTTAGATACCGAAAGGTTGATAATCAGCAATTATGATTTTGGTCCGCGCGCTATGTGGATGCTGCTGATAATTTTCTTAGCGAACGCACTATTTTTACTGCTCACCTATAAAGTTATGCAGCTTGTGACTTTCGATAGGGAATCAGCCCGAGTCATCGGGTTCCCCATCCGCACGGTGGAAACTATATTCATGGTTCTGGTGGCCTTAACTATTGTGGTGGCTTTTTCTACTGCGGGCGCCATTCTAGTGATTGCCCTACTGGTAACCCCAGCAGCCACTGCGATTCTACTGTCTAATTCTCTCCCAAAAATATTTGCTTTCACCCTGATTATTGCGGTAATCAGCGCAATTATCGGTTTTATTACCGCTTGGCATTTCAACCTTGCCACCTCGGCGATGATGGCATTTACCGATGGGGTCTTATTCCTAATAGTTCTACTGATCAGCCGGGCGCGCGCCCGTGTCAAGAAGCACGCTTAGAGCTATCCCAGCTGCTCCCTACCGATATCTGCCCTTTGTGTAGGAAATCTTCTCGAGACAGAATAACCCAGTAGAAGCTATTACCATTTTCCCGGAGTTTTCACCCTTTTGGGTGTTCAGAAAAAAATTCCTGGTTGTTACTTTGAAAATGCAGGTTTTCAAAGAAGAAAAGCTGCACCTAGAACAAGTTTCACCCCGACCCTAAGGAGCTATCATGACTGGCCAAGCCCCGGTTGCAAACCCAAATCTAGCAAGTCCGGATGTACCTAGCGTAAAGAAGAATATGGCACTGGCGGCTTTAATCATGACGATTATCGCCTCTTTGCTCATCATCTTGGGATTTTTCCTGGCCTCAAAGGATGGGGCGGCTGCCCTCAGTAATCTTGATGTTGACGCAGCTCAAGCTGCAGACACCAAGCGACTTATTTTCTTGGGATTGGCTTCAGTTTTGAACTTGGTGGCATTCATCCTGGGATTAATCGCCCTGATTAAGTCCCGCCCAAAGACCATGCCGCTGATCATTTTCCTGGTAGTGATTTTCTTGCCGTCAATCGCCACCGGAATTGGAACAGTAATCCAAAACAGCATGGTGCACGTATAGGTGACTAACTCCCGCTGCTGAGCACCTTTGCCAGCAGCGGTAACAACCAACAGTAAGTTACTACTACTAGAGAAAAGAAGATTGAAATGGGTTTGATTCAGGCGGTTAGCGGCGCGGTCGGTGGCGCCCTCCAAGATCAGTGGTTAGATGCGATTAGCGCTACGGATATGGGGGAAGGCATCGTTTTTGTACGCGGTCAACAGATCAGAGGTAAAAATACCGGTACCGGTGCTATTATCTCGGACGGTTCTAAAATCTTGGTCTATGACAAGCAGGCCATGCTGATTACAGACTCCGGCAAAATCGTGGATTTTTCTACCGAACCCGGTGCCTACACCTACAGTTCCACCACTGCGCCCTCGTTATTTAACGGGAATTTTAGAGGCGCTCTAAAAGATACTTGGGAACGTTTCAAATTTGGCGGGGCGCCCTCGGGGCAGCAAAAAGCCTTTTTTGTGAACCTGCAGGAAATCAAGGGAATCAAGTTTGGTACCCCCAATGCCATTCAATATTTCGACAATTTCTATAACGCGGAACTTTTCTTGAGGTCGCACGGGACTTACTCGCTACGCATCGTTGACCCCATTAAGTTCTATATGGAAGCTATCCCCCGGGATGCCGAGCGAGTACATATCGATGACATCAAAGAACAGTACCAATCCGAATTTCTGGAAGCGTTTTCGGTGGCGCTAAACAAGATGAGCCTGGATGGGATTCGTATCTCCCAAGTCCAGTCTCATATGACCGAATTGTCTCGCTATATGCGTGATGCCTTGGATGAGGAATGGTCTGAGCAACGCGGTATTGAGGTGCAAGCCGTTGGTATCGCCTCTATCTCCTACGATGAGCAGTCGCGCAAGATGATCGATATGCGCAACCAGGGCGCCATGTTGCAAGATCCCTCCATCCGCGAGGGCTTCGTACAGGGAGCAGTCGGTACCGGTATTCAAAATGCTGGCTCCAACCCGGCAGGAGCCGGGGTTGCCATGATGGGCGTAGGTATGGGAATGAACGCCGCCGGAGGCTTCATGCAATCTGCCTCCGCTTCCAACCAAGCGCAAATGGCCGCTCAAGAAAAGGCAAAACAGCAAGCAGGAGCGGCTGGAAACGCTGGTTCCTCGCCTGAAGCCTGGAGATGCCAGTGCGGTGTCCAAAATACTGGCAAGTTTTGTGGAAATTGCGGTCAGCCACGGCCGGCGACCCCCACCCCCGGAGGCTTTTGCTCCAACTGCGGAAAGCCCCTACCGGATCCCAAACCAAAATTCTGTCCCGAATGCGGAACTCCAGTCGCTTAAACCAGCGCTACCTGGGTTCTTAGCAGCCTCAAATCTGGTGCGCGAGGCTTGCCGCTAAGAACCCGGCACTGGGGAACCGTAATTTTTAAGGAAGGGAACTAATCGTGAGTGATCTGCAACTAAAATGCCCGGCGTGCGGCGCACCCATCAATTTTGATGTGCCCAGCGGGAAAATGAAGTGCAACTTTTGCGGCGCCATGTTTTCCGTGGAAGAAGTAAATCAGTTTAACGGGATTTCTGCTGCTAACCAGGAGCTTAATGCCGCCTACCAAGCTCAAAAGGCGGGCACGCAGCCCCCGGCCCCACCCCCGGTTCCACCTGGGCAGCAGACAGATCCAACGCTACCGGTGCCAGCAAATAGCGGGGACGCCCCGCTGCCTCCCGCTGACGCTGCTGCCCCCGCCCCGCAAACCGGCTGGGTGGAGCCTCCGCCCACCTATATGGATGAGGCGACCGGGCAACAAATGGCGCAATTTGAATGCGATTCTTGTGGCGGAGAAATCATCGGTTCCCCCGATATGGTCAGCGCCAAGTGCCCCTGGTGCAACAACAACTTCGTGGCCACCGGGCAGTTAGTAAACACTAGGGTTCCTGACCGGATGATTCCTTTCGGGATGACCAAAGAACAGGCACTAGCTGCGTTCAAAAAAGAGGCATCCCGTTTAAAGCTAGCTCCCAATGCTTTCAAACATGCCAGTGTAGATGATATTCAGGGGGTTTATATCCCTTATTGGCTCTATGATGCCAGCGTATCGGGAATGGCCGAGTTCGAGTGCGAGCGCCGCAAGACCTGGTCAGATTCGGATTATACCTACACCAAACATGATGTGTACCAGGTTTCGCGCAGTGGCAATATTTCCTACCTGGATGTTCCGGTCTCCGGTACCTCCAAAGTAACCAACGAATTGACCGAGTCGATAGAACCTTTCGATTACTCCACTTCCGTAGGATTTTCCCCGGCGTATTTAACCGGTTTTATGACCAATAAATATGACGTGGAAGCTGAAGAGGCCAATCCCCGTGCCCTGGCGAGGATGAAGCGCTCCGCCAAGGACGTCCTCAGAAACTCGGTTACTGGCTATGACAACGTAATTTTGAGCAATTCTGTTTTCGAGCCGGCTTTTGGGGAGCTGGAATATGTGTTCTTGCCAGTCTGGCTGTTGAACGTAGGTTTCCAGGGAAAGAACTATAACTACGCCATGAATGGTCAAACCGGAAAGTTCGTAGGTACCTTCCCGGTTTCTAACGTTAAGTACTGGGGCGGGCTAATAGGTATCGCTACCGTTTTGGCCGCCGTAGTGGGCTCAGTATTTATTCCATATGTAATGCCTTGGATTCTAAATTAAGGGGATTGACTGATGAGTATTCTCAAGAAACTTGCCTCTATCCTGGCTGTAGCAACCGTGATGGCATTCCCGCTGATTGGTCTGAACCTAGCTAATGCCCAGGCAGCCGCGCCCACTCCCGCGCCGGTGGCGGAACTTTCCCACCCCGCTGCGCATAGTGTCCTGGCTACCGCCAGCGACGACTTGTCTGACATTATCAAGTTCTCCGCAGATCAAGAGGTGAAGTACCAGGGTGGCCAAAAGGACGTATCCGCGGCAGCTCCCTTGATTCGAGATCACTCTAAGCTATTTAGTGCTTCCAAACTTCCTACCTGGGAAAAACAGCTGCGCGATCTAGCAAATAAATACGGGATAGCTCCCTATGTAGTAACGGTTGACGATTTTAATCGTTTGTCCCCCGAACAGTGGGGTGCAAATTATTACAACGCGAACCAGCTCGGCCTGGATCCCCAGGCTGCCAACGGGGTAATCATGATTATTAACCCCGCTACCAGGGATTTATGGTTCTTAGGGCATGGCGAGGGAGAGAAAGCCCTCACCCCCTACGGGATTGACAAATTATATGAACACGTCAAAAAGCCTCTAGGTGATGATGACTGGGATGGGGGTATGCAGGTTTACCTGCGGGAAATCACTGATTACTTGGAGCAGTGGAAAGCCGGCACCCCCTATAGCGAAAGTCATCCGGTACCTGCTCGCATGACCCTAGAGTCCACCCTTTGGGGGTTGGGAATTGCGCTAGGAGTGGGAGGCTTAAGCGGATATGGGGTGATGGCTCTGCTGGAGCGTAAACATCACACTGCTCAGAAACAAGCAGGAGCCTCTAGCTATATTGTTCCTGGTTCAAATCAGATTACCGGGGGTGAAGAAGTCTTTGTGAACTCCTATGTCACCCAGGTGGCACGACCAAAGAAAAGCAAGAGTTCTAGCAGCGGTACTTTCAGTTCTGGGGGTACCTCTTTTAGTTCCGGAGGCGGTAAATTCTAGGGCTACGGTTAGAAACACCCCGAGGTTTCGGCTGGCCGGCTAATAAGTAAAATCCATGCAGGAGTGCCCCATTAAAGATTCGCGCTTTGGTAAACTGTTTCTAACGAACGCAGTGAAACCTCCAATGGCGGAGTGTAGGCACGGGAGGGCGAGCCGTTGACGCGGATCACTATTGTTGAGGATCAAACTATTCTGCTGGACTCTTTAGCTGCCGCTATCGATGCCGAAGCAGATTTTATGGTGGTCGATAAGCTCACTGATGCCGCCGATATTCACGCCTCTCAACGCTTACATCCGGCAGACCTGGTGCTAATGGACGTAGTTACCGAGAACTCTTCGGGATTGAAAGAATCTGCCAAGTTCAAAGCCGCGCACCCCAGCGTAAAGGTAGTGGTGTTTACGGCGATGCCCGATGCCTCATTCGTTGCGGAGGCGCGCGCCGCTGGGGTCGATGCGTTTACCTACAAAAATATCTCGACTTCCGATCTATTAGCCTTACTGCGCGCCACGGTGAAAGGAGAGAACAGCTTCCCGGACTCCCCCGCGCGACCCAGTTTTGGGGCTAACCAGTTTAATGAACGGGAGATGCAGGTGCTGCGCCTAGTGTGCGCCGGTTACCCTCGCAAAGAAATCGCCAAGGAAATGTTCTTAAGCGAAAACACGATTAAGTCTTATATATCCCAGTTGCTGGCCAAAAGTGGTTTTACTTCGGTAGCGCGCCTAGCCCTATGGGCAGTATCTAACGGCTATATTGCCATCCAAGAAAACCGCTCCGACCCAAATTTCCCCGCTTAAAATCAGGGTTCCTATGGCTAGCGAAACCGCCTCGAAGCTTCCCCCTAATCGCTTCCCTAGTTCCCCCGCTGTAGAGTCCGTCAGATCCACTTGGATTCAAGACTGGCTAGCTCATTTGGTATTTGCGCTGCTCTTGGGAGTGGCGGTACTTACTTTGATTTTTGTTCCTTTACGTACCGTTTCTTTCCAAGCTAATAACACCTTGGCAGTACCCAACGACTTCAATCCCACTCTTTCTCGCTTTTTTCAATCTCAAGGTTTAGCGGTAGAGCCCCACAGTGAATGGTCACTATTGCGGCAACTTCGTTCCGGAGCAAACTTTGTAATCACCACGGAAACCACTGCCAACGCCGCTAAAGCTACCGAGCCAAAGGCCTCTTTTATCCCCCTGTACCCCAAATCTGTGGTACTGGTGTCCAAGAATCCCCAGGTTGGCTCAGTTGATAATCTTCAGAAACTGCTTTCCGGGAAAGAAAAAGTTTATCTGGATCAAGGGGTAGGGCGCCTGGAGCTGATGAGTGCTTTGGCGCTAAGAACCACCTCGGGCAACGAGGGCGCGCAAACTTTCTCCTCTCGGCAAGCCTCGGAGCTACTGCAGAGACTTAAGTCGCGGGGACGATTGGAAACCGGGTCATCCTCGCAAGAGCTAAAGGATGCCCTTGCGCATGGCTACTTTTGCCTGACCACCGATAATCGCAGCGCTCACGCCCGTTCCTCCTCCCAGCAGCTGCACTATGCCAACTTCCCTACGGTGATGTTTGTAGAAGGGGTCTGGTCGCGCCACCCCGGGAATCCTAACCATGACTACCGGTTGTCAGCTCCGCCGGCTAATCTCCTCAATCCCGATTCCTACCCTTCACTGTCAACGTCTTTTCAAAAAAATATTAACGCCAGCCCGATTGATAACCTAGGGCAGTTTAAGCAGTTCACCTGGGAACAAAGCCTGTCCAATGACACTTTTGGTGCTTCTTGGGAGTGGAAGAATACCAACGAGTCCTACCAAATCGGCGCCTTTATCGCGCTGCTGTGCCTGCTAAGTTTTTGGGCCGGTTGGCGCTTTTGGACAACTATCTCCCCCTATGTGCGCCGAGCGGTGCTGATTCAAGCCGGTTTGCTTGCTCTTTGGATTTTAGCCCGCATAATCAAGCACTCTCTGCCGGGAGTTTACGAGCGTTACGCCTGGTACTACTACTATGTTCCGATTTATTCGACCTTAACCATCCTATTTTTGGTAATCGCACATTCTTCGCGTCGCCTGCCTCCCGGCTATCGCCGCCTGCGCACTTTTATCTTGACACTGGGAACCGTACTGATGTTGATGGTATTTACCAACGATTTTCACCACCTGCTGCTGCGCTTTGGGCGGGGGCAATCGGGGGTGGACTATGAGTACGGTCCGGGCTACTACTTTTACTATTTTTCAGTCTTGCTACTGTTCGCCGCCGTTCTTTACGTGGCACTGTGGAGTTTCAAAGGTAACCGCACTCGCGTGTTAGCGGCGCTAGGGGTGCTTTTTGCTTTTGCGGTGACCTATTCCTTGGCCTACACCTTCCGAGTCCCCCTGGTGAGAGCTACCGAGAATGTGCAAATCTATTGCATCTTTTTCTTATTAGCTTGGGAACTATTGTTCTTTATTGGACTGATTCCCCAAAACCGGGGTTATACGCGTTTCTTTAAGAAATCTACCCTGCCTATGGAAATCGTTGATCGTAACTGGGAACCCCGCTATGTAACCTCCACCCCCCTCTACCTGGATGATGCAGTTAAACGTCGCCTGCGGGAAACTAGTATTCCGGTGTTGCTTACCGACAATTCCTCTGCCTCCCCCCGCACTCTTTACTGCCAGGCGCAACCTATCAACGCCGGACACGTAATCTGGGAAACCGATATTAGCGCTGTGCAGGCGTTAGAGAAAACCTTGGCTGCCCTTCGGGAGCGGGAGGCGCACCAAACTAAAGTAATTTCATCCGAGTATGAAGCCTTAAAGCAGGTCAAGCAACCTTCCCAGGCTCCGCTGCTTTATGACCGGCTCGATCTACTGATGAATAATGCCCTTAAACGGGTGCAAGCCAATAGCGCGCGGCTGGACAGTCAGTTACCAAGCAATCAGCTCGCAGAACTTTTGCGCAACATAAAAATGGATCTCGGGTACGCTAAACGCGCTGGACTGCTCACTTTATCCTATTTTGAGAATGGAGAGGTTTCAGTCAACGTCTTAAGCACTTTGTTAAGCCAGTCCTGTACCGATTTTTCTTATGCCAACGCCCTAGCCGGATTACACGGCCCTACCAGCGGATCCCTTAGCCTGGAGGAAGCGCTTTGGTGTCTGGAGGGATTACATCGCGGCCTGGGATGCGTGGTGAGCCTTTCCGATCTCGCCGTGTTTATCAATCTAGAGGCCGGTGCTAGCGGGCAGCCGGCTAAAATGAACTGGATTTTAGATATTCCCGCCGGTCAGATCGGTCTTTTACAGCCCCTTCTGGATTGGCCGCAAGCAAAGGTAAAGCTAATCCTGGAGGACGGAGTAGTTAATCTGCAGATGCGGATTAACCGCCCTGCCCAGGAGACCAATAGTTTTGTCACCCTTAGCGAGGTAAGTAAGGAGTTCACCGCGAACGTCTCCACTAATAGCAATGGGGAGCAGAACAAATGAGCACCTTATTCTATAGCCTCCCACCTGCGTTATTGGCGGCGGGAACCGCCTTGATGATTATCGGTTCCTTGGCAGCGTGCCTATTAACGATGAGTCAATGGTTCATCCATCGCCGCCCCTTAGCCACTGGATTCCTATTAAGCGTGGCGATGTTACTGGCCTTTTACACCTGGGGATTCGCAGTTACTATCATCAACTCACAAGCGGGAATATTCATTCTCAATGACCATCATTTTGGTTGGTTCATTCTGGTTTGCCTAGCCTTGGGATTGGCGCTGCTAAGAACTACCTACCGGTTTGCAGCAGGGCCTTTACTGGTTTTCTTAGTGGCGCTGCTTCCTCCTATCGTGGGCTTCGGGGGTAAGTGGATACTTTTAGCTGCCGGAACCTTTTCCACCTCCTGGCTATGCGTCCAGGTGTGGCGGGAGTTGCAGCTGCTATTGCACGATTTGAGTCCTTTTAGCATTAAAGAAGCCTTGGATTGTCCCCAGCACGGAGTGCTGTTCGCTGATTCCCGCGGGCATAACAAACTAGTCAATTCAGTATGGAAGGGTTGCTTGACAGCTTAAACCTGACTTCGCTGACTCGTTATGAAACGCTAGCAAGCCAACTGCGAGAGCTGGCAACTGACAAAATAGTTCCTGCGGGAATCGCTGGTCAAGGTGCTAGCGAGGGCGGAATCGGCGAGGTTACCAGCGCTAATTTTCGAATAAATGATCCTAAGGGGCGCACCTGGATACTCAATCGCACCCAGTTAGCGGATAAGGGCCGCTTTTTGACGCAAATGATTGCCCTGGACGTTAGTAAATATATGTCCTTAAGCCAGGAACTTTCCGACGAGATTGACAGTTTCCAGCAGCGCCAAAAACAACTTGCCCAGGAAACTGCTCGCCTCGAGGAAGCCCTCACCAAGCGCCTGGTGTTGCGGACTCGTTCCTCCATTCACGACACCATTTCACAGCGAATTTCTTTTGTACACCGTTTCTTAGAGGACGGGGTCGCAGACGAGGAGCGACTGACGCAATTGCAGGATTTACTGGCGAAACTCCCTATTGATTTAAGTCATGACCGGGCAGTGATTCCCGCAACGGTTTGGCTAGCTACTTTGCAGGATTTAGCAAGCTCTGCCCAATTGGATTTACAAATTTCTGGGGATTTACCTGCTGAGGAAGACCGGGCACTCCTGTTTATGCAGGTACTACGAGAGGGAATTACTAACGTACTAATCCACACCACCTCCAGCGAAATGTCAGTAAAAATGTGGGAGGATGCCCATAGTTACTGGTTGGAGGTTTCCAACCCGGGGATGGTTACCACTACCCCGTCTTACGGTACTGGCTTGAGTAACTTGGAGGCGCGTTTGGAAGCTGCAGGGGGCTCCTTGGCGATTCTCACCACCTCCAGTTTCACGCTGCGCGCGCGTTTGCCCCGTTTCCGTTAATTACCTGGCTGAAAATTCGTACTTTTGGGTGATTACATTCGCTGAACGCCTTCCTAGGGTGGAGGTAAGTGGGGCGAGGGAGCTCCATAGGTCTTACTAACGGGAGGGAACCACCATGAAAAAACTTTTTGCGTTAGCGGGTGCATTCGCCCTGGCTATTACCCTGTCCGCTTGCGGGGGCGGCGGGAGTGGCGAGGAAAAGAAAGCGGCTCCGGAAAGTAAAGCCCCCGAAACGAAAGTGGGGCTCATATCCACCACCGAGAATGTGCTACTGCCGGAGCAAAAACAGCAAGAGGTAAAGGTGGATGATGCGGAAGCTCTGGAGAAAAAGTGGGAGGAAAAAGGTAAAGAATTTGCCGAGAAAAAGGGAGTTACCTCGGAACGGATTGATGCGACTTTCGCGAGCTTTAGCAAAGATGAAATCAAGAGTTACCACCTGTATCTGAACCATAATGGCGACTGGAAAGCCGGGAGTAAATTTAAAATTGGTTTTTACTGCCAGACGGTAAAACCAGCCACTATCGATGTGTGGATTGCTCCGGACAGCGATGAGAGCAGTTTCGACCGGAAGGGACAGTTAACCAAAGTAGCCTGCGGGACGGATAAACCGGCGGAGGCAACTTGGGAATATACCCTTCCCGCGGACACCAACAACCTATTGATTGTCCGCAGCCAGCTGCCAGTGGAAGGCTTTATGGTTACCACTGACGAGTTGCAACAGTAGCCACTCGGTCTTAACCACTGGTACCTACTCCAAATAGTTGCTAAGGGCTGTCCCGGTAACCAAAGGCGGTTACCGGGACAGCCCTTACTGACCTAATAACTCCATCCAGGCATTAACTGCATTTGCTAAGATAAACACGGCTGGTCATTCCTGATCTTCTTCCTGAGCATGTGCGGCCAGCTGCTGTGGGTACTGAAAGTCATGCCGGAGACCAAGGGGATTCCGCTTGAAGAAATGTCCGAAAAACTAGGTCTGGAGTAACACCATGACAGAAATGAAAACGACCAATCGTCCGGTGCTTTGCTTGGGTGAAGCCCTGATCGATGTTATTCAACGTGCCGGTACCGTCGAAGAAAAAGTGGGGGGCAGCGTTTTTAACGTGGCTTGCGGAGTAGCCAGTTTAGGCCACCCCACCTCCCTAGCTTCTTGGTGGGGCGAGGACGCGCGCGGCCAGAGCCTAGAAGAAAAGTTAGCTTCCGCCGGGGTTAGCATTGTCCCTGGCAGCGCTAATGCCGACAAGACTCCGATCGCTAACGCTCATGTAGATGAAGCTGGACAAGCGACCTACGAATTCGAGCTAGAGTGGCAAGTTCCACCCCTGCCCGAAGTCTCTGCTCTCAGCCACCTACATACCGGCAGTTTTGCCGCTACCTTAGCGCCCGGCGCCTCGGCAGTAGTCGCGGCAGTCAAAGCAATGGCGGCTCAGGGAACCGTCAGCTATGACCCCAATGTGCGCCCGGCCTTGATGGGCACCCCGGAGGAAGTACGTCCTCGGATCGAAGAACTAATCAGCCTAGCCGATGTGGTAAAAGCCAGCGACGAGGACATTGCTTGGCTCTACGGGAAAGACACTCCCATCGAAACTGTATTGCAAAAGTGGAAGACTATGGGACCGGGTCTGATTGTGGCTACCCGGGGACCGTGGGCTTCCTATGCCTTATGCGCTAATGATCGGGATATGCTGGCGGTCGATCCGCTAAATATCAAGGTCAAAGACACGGTAGGCGCCGGAGATTCCTTTATGGCCGGCCTGATTTCGGGACTGTTAGATGCGGGCCTGCTGGGTTCGGCGGAAGCCAAACAGCGGCTGCGGCAAGTCCGCCTCAGCGATATCCAAGACGCTCTGCACCGGGCAACTATTACCTCCGGAATCACGGTAAGTAAGGTGGGAGCCTATGGTCCTACCCAAGCTGAGGTAGCAGAGGTACTTGCCGCTGACCCCACTCTCTAGCTGGAGCAAACGCGTTAGAGACGATAAAAGACATAGGTCGGCGGGGCACTGTAATAACGCCCCGCCGACCTATTGTTAGGGGATTAAGAAACGAACTCTTCCCCGTAGTAGCAAGCCTTAAGCATATTTTCTATTTCCGCCATGGTAGCTTTACGCGGCGTACCCGAGTAAGACTCGCGATCGAAAGTACGCTGGGCTAGCTCGGGCAGCTGCTCCAGGAAATCGGCCTCCGAAATCTCGAAGTCTTGCACCTTTAAGGGCACCCCAAAGGTGGAAACCAAGTTTTCCAAAGCCTGGGCAAGAGCTGCACCGGCGTCCTCTTCCCGAGCTTCGATTCCGAGCCGACGACAAATCTCAGCCAGCTGCTGGGGAGCCTGGAAACGCAGATAGTTTGGGGATGCCACAAACTTGCGTGGCCGTCCTCCTAAGAACCGCACCACATTGGGCAGTACTGCCGGGAAATACTCCTGGTTGCTGCCTCCAAAAGCGGCTGCAAAAGTCTTGGTCAGCGAACCTGCCAACCCCATTGCGGTATTACCCTGGGCGGTAGAAATTAGGAACGCCCCTTCGATCACCTTTTCTCGCTGGTCAGCCAATTCTTGACTCTCTTCTGCGGCACTAACTACCCGGGGCAAAGTCTTATATACATTCTCTAGGCCGTGCAGTGCCAATGAATCGGTATATTCACTGGCTTGGATCGAAGTATAGGCCTCGATCGCGCAGGCGACACCTTGGAAACCGCGCCGTAGAGTATCTTTTCGGGCATAGGGCGCCAAGGTAGTATCCATAACCACGATTTGTGGCAGGAATGCAGTAGATTTAACTGGCCGAGCAAAACCCGTATTCGCATCGGTAATAGCAGCCGAGGGTGCAACTGAAGCACGCCCTCCGGTAATAGTAGGAACGCAGATCAGCTGCGGAGAATTAATGTGAGCCGGTAAGGAGATATGTCCGGCACAGACTTCCTTAACCGACAACTCGGGGCACGCCGCGAATAAACGCAGGAACTTGGCAGCATTAATCACGCAGCGCTCCCCCACAGCGATAACCGTCTGCGGGGAGTAACCAGCGATTTCACGTACTTTCTTCTCCAGATATTGGGTAGTGAAATGCCTTTCCGCATCATCAATAACCTGAACCGATATTTTATTGCTGCGGGCATACAGTAGTTGCATCACCACATCCAATTGCCCGTTATTGGCGGCACGTTGATTGGTAATCACCGTAATTTTGGTACCTAGCTCCAGATTGGCTAACTGCCGAATATAGCCAGATCCGAGATAAATTTGATTAGGTACTTGGAAAGGCATCATTACCGGGTTCCTCCTGGCTAGCCGTTTGATATTAAGCAGGTTAACTGCACTGATATTGTTCGATACCGAGTTATGACCATAAGAACCACAGCCGAGAGTCAGCGAGGGCACCATCGCGTTATAAAGACCTCCGATAGCACCGAAAGCGCTCGGGGAATTTTCAATAACCCGCACGGCGTTAACTTCTTTGGCGAACTTGTCAATAACTTCCCATTCGCGGCAATGAATAGCCGCACTGTGTCCCAGCCCGTCTTGTTCTACCATCTGACGGGACAAATCAATGCCTTCCGTGGAGTTTTTCGCCCGCAACACGGCGAGTATTGGGGAGAGTTTTTCCCGGGTCAACGGCTCGTCGTAACTTACTTCCGAGCAGGGCACTAAAATAGCTGGAGTATCTTCGGGAACGCTAAAACCGGCCATTTCTGCTATCTTCGAGGCTTTCTGTCCCACAATCGCCGCATTCAATTTGGCGGTCTTGCACTCTTCACTTCCCGCACGTGCCCCGAAAAGCAGCTCTTCTAGCTTCGCTTTCTCCTCCGCGTTTGCCAAGTAACATCCAAGAGATTCAAACTCTGCCAGCGCCTCGTCAGCAATAGCTTCGTCGAGGATCACCGCCTGCTCGGCAGCACAAATCATGCCGTTATCGAACGACTTAGAAATGGTGACGTCATTTACTGCATTTTTAACCACGGCGCTTTCGTGGATATAGGCAGGACAGTTTCCGGCTCCCACACCTAGCGCCGGTTTTCCACAAGAATACGCACTCTTAACCATGGCATTACCGCCGGTGGCTAAAATAACTGCTACTCCCGGATGGTTTATTAGCTCCGTAGTAGCCTGCATTGAAGGAGCGGTAATCCACTGTACGCATCCCTTAGGCGCCCCAGCTTCCAGCGCGGCCTCGTAAACTATTTTGGCGGCATGAGCAGAACAGTTCTGCGCGAAGGGGTGGAAGGCAAAAATAATCGGGTTGCGAGTCTTCAGGCAGATGAGGGCTTTAAAAATAGTGGTGGAGGTGGGATTAGTGACCGGGGTTAGACCCGCTACTACCCCGACTGGCTCCGCAACTTCCACGATCCCCGAGAACTCATCACGGGAAATCACTCCTACGGTTTTTTGTCCCTCTAAGTCTTGGGCAATAACTTCGGAGGCGAAAATATTTTTTACGGTTTTGTCTTCAAAGTTGCCGCGTTTGGTTTCGGTTACGGCCTCGGCTGCCAGCACCGCATGGGCTTCCCGCGCTTTTCGGGCGGCGGTTTCCACA